>Ga0228536_1002575_pt1 | contig 10011 bp, 7 predicted proteins | sample SJ1Smetagenome_FD_168611 | JGI IMG/M metagenome (GOLD analysis project Ga0228536, IMG submission 168611) | Enriched culture of PCE-dechlorinating microbial communities from Ithaca, New York, USA - SJ1.S | ecosystem: Engineered > Modeled > Simulated communities (microbial... > Unclassified... | reverse complement strand
GAAAGCTTATGTCTCAGATCAGCCCGATTTTCCGCCTGCATGGGCGGCTGGCGCAGAAGGTCGCGGCAAAGTGAGAACTTGTCGAAGAGCTGACCGTCCAGGTCGTTCCGGTCGGTGAGAACAACTATAGTCGGATTTCCCATATCAGGTTCGCGGACTATGCGCCCGGCGTAAAATGCCATGGTAAGGCTCTTGCCGGAGCCCTGAGTGTGCCACACGACGCCTATTCGCCTGTCGCCGTATTGAGAGTTTTGCCCCTTGTTCGTGTTGTACCTTTTCAGGTCTGACGCAACACGGCATGAATGATCGCTTGTTGCCATGGATGCGCGAAGCGTCTCCTCGACCGCCGCCTGCACGGCGTGAAACTGATGATACCCTGCCATCTTCTTGGAGAGTTTTCCGGTGCCGTCATCCTCAAACACTATGAAGTCCCGGATAAAGGTCAAAAAACGGTTTCTATCAAGAAGACCCTGGATCACCACCTGCAGTTCTGGAATATAAGGACCTGCCAGGGACTCGCCGGTGATCGTTCGCCAGGGTTTGAACCACTCCCTCTCACCCGTCAGCGTGCCGACACGAGCCTCGGTCCCATCCGAAACGACGAGAAGTTCGTTCATGGCAAAGAGCGTTGGAAGCTCCGCCTTGTAGGTCTGTATCTGCTGCCATGCCGCCCAGATGGTGGCATCCTCCCTGGCTGCGTTTTTAAGTTCTATTACGCCAAGAGGCAGGCCGTTGAGGAATAGTACGATGTCCGGCCTTCGAACATGACTGTTCTCCTGGACTGAGAACTGGTTTACGGCCAGCCAGTCGTTGTTTTCTACATTTTCAAAATCGATAACCTTTGCCTGCGCTCCGCGGATCGATCCATCTTTCGTGCGATACTCCACCGTGACTCCGTCAACAAGCAGTCGGTGAAAGGCTCGGTTGCGGGCTTCGAGCGTGGATCCATCAGGATGGGTGATCTTACGGAAGGCGTCCTCAATGCAGTCCGGGGGCAGCTCCAGGTTGAGAGAGGCCAGGGTATTGCGAAGCCGCTGTTCCAGCATAACCTGTTTGTAATCGGCCCGTTCCGCCCCCGGCATATCCGGGGCGATCTCTGGCCCGTTTACAATGTTCCACCCCTGCGATTCCAGCCAGGCGAGGGTAGCCTGTTCGATGAGGGATTCGGAGAAAGCTTTCATGCTCACCTTAACAGCCACCTACCAACCGAAGTGTTCGTTTAACAAACCCATGCAATTCGTCTTCTGACACAGATTCAGAATTGGCAATTGAATCCTGCTGGTGGTGATATTTTTTTGAGTAGTCATTTATCGCTTCGATTTCAGGAAGATCCGCTTTCGCGTGAGAGAGACCTCCTGTGTTGGTGGCATTTCTAATTTTTGTGATGAAATCACCAAGCCACTCATTCTCTTTGAAGTGACCCGGGAAGTGAGAACGAAGTAATCCCTCTAGGAAGGGGCGAATCGAGCGAGCCACATCCAAGAGCTCACCTTTCCTTTCTCTATAGAAATCAAGCAATACGGAATAGTCCTTCCGATAGGTGGATTGAGTTTCGGCTTCGATGTCCCACTCTCCGATGATAGCGTTGTCGCCAGTACAATATAGTTGGAGCAGCTTTATGTCATTTGGGGGATAGCTTTCCCAGATAAGTCTCAAAAAATGTGGATCATGGGAAAATACAATAACTTGTTTAGCCGAGCAAGCGATCTGGCGTATCAATTGTTGTGTACAAGTCCGCCGGAAGCGATCTTGACTCGTAAATGGATCATCCAGAATGACGATCTTGTTCCCGAGGGTACTATCCTGATTTATTGCTGCAAGGAAGAACGCTAGTGCTAGAGCACTACGGTCGCCGGAACTCAGCGCTGTTTTGAAACAAGGAATGCCAAGTGTTCGTGGGTCGCCTAGGTCAATTGAGTTGTTTTTTATTTCAATTTGGTAATAGGAGCTTGGTGTTCCACCTGTGTATAGATGTCGTGAGTTTGTAATTCTGAAACCAGCGTTGAACTGGTCAAGGTAGGTATTGATAGATGACTGATAGGTTTGAAGGATTTGCTGGCAATGTTGGTCAAGTTGTACTTTAACATCGCTTTTTTGTTGCTCAAGGTCTGCCTTAGCTTTTTCAGCGTCTTCATAATTCTTGCAGGCTTGAACGACTTCTGGCTCGAAGCGCTTTCTATTTGCCTCTAAATTAGCAAGTTCAGTTTTTAAGGCAATAATATCCGTTCCTTGCCGGGCAACAGCCTTCTGCTCGTCTATTAGGGCGTTTATTTTATCTGCTGCTATGTTATAAGCCTCAACGGATTCCTGCATAGCGGTCACTTCATCAAGAGCAACCTGGAAATCTTCACTAAGCATAATAGGTTCCATTGGAGACTTTTGTTTTTGTTGGGCCAGCGACAAGGATAGGTCATGTAGAATTCTGTATTTCGAACGAATATCATCAAAATCAAAGGATGGCAAGGATATTTCAATGAATTGTTTCCAGAATTCAACGAGTGCCAGATTGTTTGAGATCGCCTGTTGTGCAGAATTGAGGGAAGAATCTCCAATAGCAATTGAGATCTGCTCTGAGAGTCGCTCAATCTCCTGTTTTAAATCCATGTAAGCGATATTGAAATATGATTTATAGGCAGCAATCAGAGCGTTTCCATCGATGGATTGTCCACAAAAAGGGCACTTATCTTCTTCTATTATTCCTAAACCTTGTGATATCCATTCCTCACCTTGATCCCCCATGCGTAGAGAGACTATATGCTGACGGACGAGATCTTCGGCATCGATTGCAATATCCATCAATTGTTTTGATAGGATTGAGGAGAAATCTGAGGAGAATAAAGGTAGCTCAAATCTCTCAAGCAAGCTCTTTGATTCAATTTCAATCGCCTTTTCGAGAGTGCGTTGGCGGAGATCTATTTCCTTGTTCTTATGCATAATCTTGGATTCGATATCTTCAATAGGTTCCCAATTAAGGTACTCTTCAAGAGTCGAAGTACTGGGAAGAGTTTTGGAGGCAAGGTCTGCCTTGGTTTTGATATTATAATTGGCTTCGCGAACGTTTGCGTCCAATTTCTCAATTTGCCTAGCGAGTTCTACCCCTCGTGAACCAACTATAATGCGATAAAGGTTCTTCTTGTGTTCGTGCTCAACATAATCCCCTGCAAACACATTGTTGTGAACAAATACAGAATCAAAAATTTCGATATCGGGGCAAATAGTAGACCACGAGTCATTGGTAAAGTTGATGTTTTGCCCACCAAAACGTAACTGCACTGAAGCTGGAGTGGTTGCGCCCAATGTTTTGCGTTCTGCAATAAATATGGGCTGACCTGTTTGAAGCGAACGAAGAATCCCACAAAGAGTGCTCTTGCCTCGTCCGTTTTCAGCAAAAACCAAAGTGAGTTTTTTAAAGCTAACATCTCCGCGGGGGGTACAGTCTTTGAACCGCCCAATGTTTTTGATTCTTAAAAATTTCTCAATCATAACCATCTCTCCCCGCAAAAACTTTCTGCATTATTTATCCGTAGATCGCCAGAGATAAGTTTGGGCAAGAGTGTGTCACGTAGAGCAATGAGAGCACGAGATTGAATACGCATTTCAAGCATTTGACCAAATATTGGTCCAATAATGCGATCCACAATATTCATATGGCTCCCCTGGCTAACAACAACCTTGGCGCTGGTCAAATGATTTCGTTGTATATGACCCATTGTTGTTGCCTTTCCTGCCGCAATAAAACGTAGCTCAGGTAAATGCTCATGAATCCAAAAATATACAAACCACTTAGGGAAAATCTCCGAGGTAACCTTAAACAAATGTTGATTAAGGGCACCTCTCCCACCAGCCCAAAGTATACATTCGAGCGATCCGGACCAAGAGAACAATATGTCACCATCATTGACAATGTAATCGGGGGCAATATCAGCACTGGCAATATCTGCGCCAACGGTGTTGCCATTACGGAGTTGTGCAATTTTGATCACTGGTAAAGTACGTTGATTTATTGGAGGATATTTCTGTAAAGCCAATCCGTTTAGAAATTTAGCTATTTCATCAAGACCTTGAACCTCCCACCCCTCCGGGATCTCGCCGAGTTCGGAATCCACAAGACGATCAGGGAAGAGGTCATACAGATGGGCGGGGAGGCCGGGGAGGGATTTGCCCCGTTGCCAGCGGCCTTCTATTTTGGCGCGGACGGGTTCAAAATCCACGAACCACGCCTTGAATATCGCCCGGGCCATTGCCTCAAGGGTTTCATTCATATTTCGGTTCAGTTCGATCTTGTCGTCCAATGTGCCGAGGATATGAGCAATGGCTTTCTGTTCAGAGAGGGGAGGAATGCTAACCTTACGTGCGTGGGCAGCATCGCGATTAAGCCCTGGGACCGCGCTATCTGAATTCATGTGCTCCAACCCCAAAGATTTGAGAAGATAGTACTTGAACCGGAGCACTTGATGGTCGTCATCGACAATGTAGAAGGTCGTATCAATGGGCCAGGATGGATTCTCGCTGTAGAGAACAGCTCCAACCGTTCCCTTTCTTCCAATAATCACTGTCGGCCCATCGGTTAGAGGTTCGCTATGCAAACCAACAACACCATTAGAACCAAAAACAAGCACATTGCCAAAGGAATCACGCCGGTTCTCTGGTAGCCCTTTTCCGTAGGCAAACGGTGCAAAATCTCCAATTGTCATCTCTCTCCAATCACTCGCCATAATCCGAGGCCTCCAATTTGCTTTCGGGGAAGACTTCCAGTCTTTCCCCTTCTGCAAACCATTGCATCTCAAAATCATTTTCCTTCAATACCAGCAGGAGCCCGAGAAAATAGTCATATTCGGGGCCTGTAAAAGCTTTCAGTTTGGCTTCGTCTTTACCGGTATCGTTTCGATTCTTCTTCATTTCTATGACCAGTAGATTGTCATTTGTTTGACGATGGTGCACGATGATGTCCGGAAAAACTGTCTTGGCTTCAATATCATGATCTGTGACATTATCGAAACTAACTTTGAGGGTTTTTGTGTCTTTCATTTTCCGGTTATATTCGCAATCCACATTCCAGCCATTGAATTCTTGCTGCAGGTATTCGGCCAGCTTGTGGGAAACAGATCTTTCGTTCGCATCAATATCCAGTAAATCCACGTCATTGATCTTGAGTTTTTCAATGGCCCGTATAACAGCTTTCTCTGTCGCCCGGAAGTCATAATTACTCCCCATACCCCAAGGCCTCCAGATTCCTCCTGATGATGGCTTCAAGCCGTTCAGCTTCGGCGAACTGCTCGAATAACTTGGCCGAGAGTTCGGTCATCTTTTCCTCGAATGGAACGCCGTCATCTTCCTGTGCCTCGGCCCCTACGTAACGCCCGGGGGTGAGCACGTGGCCGTGTTTGCGGATCTCATCCAGAGTCGCACTCTTGCAGAAACCGGGGATGTCTTCGTATTCGCCCGCGTCCTTTTCGCCTCTCCATGCGTGGTATGTACCGGCGATGCGGGCTATGTCATCCCGGGTCAGTTCACGGTGGGTTCGGTCGACCATGCTGCCCATCTTGCGGGCATCGATGAAAAGGACTTCGCCCCTGCGGTCGCGGAATTTGTGGTTCTTGCGGTCCCGCGCAAGGAACCAGAGGCAGACCGGTATCTGGGTGGAGTAAAAGAGCTGCCCCGGCATGGCTATCATGCAATCGACCAGATCGGCCTCGATGATGTTCTTTCGGATATCTCCCTCGCCAGACTGGTTGGAGCTCATCGATCCATTCGCGAGAACAAAACCGGCTATGCCTGATGGGGCCAGGTGGTGCACCATGTGCTGGACCCAGGCAAAGTTTGCGTTGCCCTTTGGAGGTACGCCGAACTTCCAGCGCCTGTCCTCTTTCAATCGTTCTCCGCCCCAGTCGCTTACGTTGAAGGGCGGATTGGCCAGAATAAAGTCGGCTTTCAGGTCGGGGAATTGGTCGTGGTGAAAGGTGTCCCCGTGAGCGATCTGTCCGTCTATTCCCCGAATGGCAAGATTCATCCTGGAAAGTCGCCAGGTTGTGTAGTTAAGTTCCTGGCCGTAGATGGATATATCGGCCCTTGTCTTGCCGCCGTTTCCGTTGCCGCTTCGGTGGGCACGAATGAACTCCACGGATTGCACGAACATGCCCGATGATCCGCAGCATGGGTCGTAAACCCGGCCGGAGTAGGGTTCGATCATTTCGACCAGCAGTTTGACAACGCACCGTGGCGTGTAGAATTCTCCGCCTCTCTTGCCTTCCGCACTGGCGAACTGTGAGAGAAAATATTCATAAACGCGGCCGAGGGCGTCCCTGGCGCGCGAATCCTCATCTCCGACCTTGATGTTGCTTATGAGGTCTATGATTTCCCCCAATCGCTGCTTGTCCAGAACGGGGCGTGCATAATCTTTAGGAAGGACGCCTTTCAGTTGCGGGTTGTCACGTTCGATAGCTGTCATTGCGTCGTCAACGAGTCGACCGATGGTGGGCTGTTTCGCCTGGACCTTCAGGTTGCTCCATCTTGCCTCGGAAGGAACCCAGAATATGTTCTGTGCCCTGTATTCGTCGGGATCTTCGGGATCTGCCCCGCTTGCCTGCTCGGCAACAAGGCGGGCGTGCTGCTCTTCGAAGGCGTCTGAGATGTATTTGAGAAAAATAAGGCCAAGAACAACGTGCTTGTACTCTGAGGAATCCATGCTTCCCCTAAGGGCATCGGCCATCTGCCAGAGTTCTGCCTCGTAGCCTATGTTTGCGGAGTTTCCGTTAGAGGATTTTACGTCGTTCTTTCGCTTGGCCATCGTTGACCCCCCTGTGGGATTTTATGGCTATCTAAAACTTTTAGGTGTCTACCATTGAATTATTGCATTAGACGGACTCCTTGGGTTAGTTTACTATAGAAATGACGGAGGTGTGGCTCTAGGGGTCCGTAGGCCGGTTATCCGGTCTTACTTGGGTCTGAAATGCCGCCTCCGTCATTTTTTTGTCGTCCGCTGGCGCAAGCTGGAATGATGCAGGTCCTTTGAGGGCAGTGGCTTAAGTGGTAGACGAGACGTCGGGCGACAACCCAGTTACCCGGGGGGTGCTTTTCGTGACAGAAGGGCAGATAACAGTTGGAGTGGATGTAGGCAGCCACATGCACAGGGTGGCGATAGGGACGCCGGAGAAGAAGATAGCGGAAGAGTTCGACCTGCCACACAACAAGGATGGATTCGAGAGGTTTTTCGGTCGGATAACCCATTACGAGAAGACATATCAGGTACCGGTAGTAGTGGCTATGGAAGGCTTCAACGGGTACGCGAGGCCGCTGGACCGGATGGTGCAGAAAAAAGGCTACCGGCTGCTGAACGTGAACAACCTGAAACTTCGCAGATTCAAGGAGATATTCCCGTCCCCGGCCAAGACAGACGTAATAGACGCAAGGAAGATCCTGGAGCTGGTGAGACTACAACCCCTTCTGACCGACCAGGAGGTAATACTGCAGGAAGTCCATGAAGTACCGAAAGAGCACCAGATACTGAAGCGACTGACCCGTCGGTGTCGCCAGCTTGTATGCGAGAAGGCGGCGGTACTCAACAGGATGCAGTCGGACCTTCATGCGGTAAGCCCTGAACTGGCAGGCCTGGCGACAAACAAGGACGGTCTGGCCTTTCTGCGTTTTTTGACCTGCAGGGAGGACCTGAGGCAGCTTGAGCGGGTACAGAAGAGGACCTTGCTGGGTATAAAGGGTATCGGGGAAGGGTTTGCCGGGAAGGTCAAGGAATGGCAGAAGAAGGCCCAGTTTTCCGAAGAAGCGGAATATGCGGGACCGATGATAATAGAAGATGCGCGGAGGATACTGGAGCTGAAGGAGCGCATCAAGGCACTGGACAGGCAGATCGGTGATCTTTGCGAAAGATCGGGCCTTGCGGGGATCGTGAGAAGCATCCCCGGTTTTGGGCTTACCTGCACATCTGAGATAGTTGCTGAAATAGGCAGTATGGACCGTTTCAGGACAGAACGAAGCCTGGCCATGTACCTTGGGATGGCCCCGCTGGACAACAGTTCGGGCAAAAGGCGGGGGACCAGACATGCCAAGCAGGTGAACATAAGGGCCCGTACAGCCATGATGACGGCAATGAACCGCCACATCCTGCGGGTAGAAGAGTCGGAACGCTACTACCGGAAAAAGAGGAACGAAGGCAAAAAGCACAACCAGGCGATTAGATCATTGGGCCGCCACATGGTAAGGGTCTTGTGGTCCATGATAAGGGACGGGCATTTTTACGAAAACAGGGAGGTTAAAAACATTATGGAGGTGGTAAAAGAAGCTATCCCAGCTTGAAAATTCAAGTGGAATGTTCTGACCTACACAATTGGGAAAACACCCTTTTCACTCGTTTTCCACTTACCCTTGGGAATCACCGGTCCCATTTGATGTACCTATAACCCCGGACAGTTTCTTGATCTTCATCCTTGCAGTTGCCTCTTTTCCCGACATCTAGATCCCTTACTGAAAACGAATTGCCTGATGGAAAGGCTTTAATACGGGGGTATCTTTGCTGATATATCCCCATAAAACCTTTTAATTTATATGACATATTGCATGTCCAGTCAAGGAATAAGGGGGTAATTTCTGTTGAAATTGGGGGCAGAATATTGTTTGCTCCTCAGCAACAACAACGCCCTTGTTTTCATCAGATCAAATCTGTGTCCATCTGTGGATAAATGTTCTTGGGAAGGCTTTCCCCCAAAAAAAGGTTTAGCTCCCCTCTGCGTCCGCTGCGGTGCGAGAAACGAAGAGCGTCAACGGTAAACGCGAAGTCCCGCGGTTTGTGCGGGGGTCAACAGTAAACGGAAAAGACAAGAACAGGCCAAAAATCCGACCCCTGCCTGGTTTTAACCAAAAAGAGGATTAGGTTTTCTACCCCATCCCTTTGGTCGGGGTACCTTGTCTCTCTTGCTCTCCCACTCTGTCGCTGCGCTTGGGGCAGAGCAAAGCCTCCCAAAGCGGTTCAATGAGGGGCCTTGTAACCGGTGACTCGAAAATTCAAACCCATATCCCTACCCTGGCAAAGAACGCCGGGCACCTCGTCGTCGCCTCGCTCATGTGGTCGCGAAGGTTCTGGCTTTCCAGACCCTTGATATCTTTGTGCCTTTTCACGGAAACCCCGCTCCACTCCTGGTGGATCAAGTTGATAAGGAAGGCATACTCTTCTTCTTTGGATATTTCGTGATCTTTCCAGTAGTCGGTGAGTTTGTTCCGGGTTTCCTGCCCCATCATCCTCTGCTGGATCCATTTTTCGCTTCTTCCGTGCTGTTTCCAAAAATCCCTGGCTCTGTCAAGGGAACGGGCCGGGTCGCCCATATCCTGGATACGTTCATAGCCGACCTTAGCCAGCCAGAGTTTGATCGGTTCGGCTTTTGGCGATGGCACTGACTGTATTATCCGCAGCAGCGTTTCCGGGTCGGCGACATCGGTCAGATATTTTTCCCGTCCGCCGCCTCCAGTTTCAGTCGGTGACAATTTGTCACCGACTGACTGCCTTCCTTCCTCAGTCGTTCTTTCAACTTGTTCCAGTACTTGCGGGCGGTCTGGTGGTCCGGCTGCTGAACCAGGGCCGCGATAATGTCCACTACGGAGAAGAACCACTTCTCTTTTTCTTCATCGTAGATCCTTCGGATCTTGTAGCCCTCAAAAACAGCCAGAGCTTTTTCGTTCATAGTCATTCTCCTATCGGTTGAGATTTGAGAACCTTGTATTGTTCAGACCTGCAAAATTTACAAGAAGGGTTTTTTAGCGGCCTTGTGTCCTTTTATCCTTGTTGGGCCCAACGCATGAATAACGGTTTCCCCTGATAATAATAAAGGAACCTCTGAACAAAAACGCTTGAAAGCGACAACAGCGGAACCTTGACATGAGGTACTCCCTACTCACTGGACCACTGGGTGGCGAAAATAAGGTGGTCGGTCCGGTGGTTTTATGAAACGTTTCCTGTTTCAAGGTGCCTTGTGCCCTTCAGTTACGTTGTTACCGGTTTCTCAG
>Ga0228536_1002574_pt1 | contig 10023 bp, 7 predicted proteins | sample SJ1Smetagenome_FD_168611 | JGI IMG/M metagenome (GOLD analysis project Ga0228536, IMG submission 168611) | Enriched culture of PCE-dechlorinating microbial communities from Ithaca, New York, USA - SJ1.S | ecosystem: Engineered > Modeled > Simulated communities (microbial... > Unclassified... | reverse complement strand
CTTCGACACGCACGGCAACAAGACGGTGCTCGTGTCGAGGTTCGCGGCGGGCTTCAAGAACTTCGTGCCGGTCATCGCGGGCGCGTCCCGCATGCGGCTGTGGATCTTCGAGCTGTATACGTTCGCCGGAGCGGTCATCTACACCACGCTGATGGTGATGCTCGGCCGGATCTTCGCGGACAATTTCGATCGTGCGCTCGCCGTTGCGCGGAGCCTCACCTGGCTCGGTCTGTTCTTGCTCCTGGCGATGCTCGCCGTGATCTTCTGGGGACGCCGACGCTACATCGCTCGCAAGGTCGATCTGTTCGTGGAGCTCGCCGAGGAGATGGAGAGCGCCGAGCACGACGATGCGGGTGACGGGGGCGAGGAGCACACCCCCGCACGTGAGCCGGAGGTCGACGAGTGATCGAGCTCTCAACGAGGGCGAGCGTGGCAGCCTCGCTCCACGACGCCGGGTCCGCGGGCGTTTCGGGCGAGGCGATCGCGGGACGGCTCGGCATCTCGCGCGCGTCGGTGAACGCCCACGTGGCGGCGCTGCGTGCGCTCGGCTATGAGATCGCCTCCTCATCGCGGGTGGGGTACCGGCTGGTCTCGGCCCCCGACTCCTGCATCCCAGAGGAGGTGGGGCCTCGCCTGCGCGACCCGCTCTGGGTCTCGTGCACAGGCGGCGAGGAACTCACGTCCACCAACGATGAGGCCAAGCGCCGTGCCCGCGCGGGCGCGCCGGAGGGCACCGTGGTGGTCGCCGCCCGGCAGACGGCCGGCCGGGGACGGTTCGACCGGTCGTGGGAGTCACCGGCAGGCGGCGCGTACGTATCCTGCGTGCTGCGCCCGCCGCTCCCGCCGGCCTCACTCGGCCCGCTCCCGCTTGTGGCGGCCGTGGGTGTGGCCCACGGCTGCGCGGCGCTCGGGCTGGACGTGCGGCTCAAGTGGCCCAACGATGTCGAACTCGAGGGGCGCAAGCTCGCGGGCATCCTGCTCGAGATGACCGCCGAGGCGGACCGTGCCGAGTGGGTCGTCCTCGGCTGCGGCATCAACGTTGCCGGCGTGCCGCACGAGCGCGCCGCCTCGATCCGCGAGCGGCTGCCTTCGGTACAGGTGGCCGACGTGGCCGCGGCAGTGCTCGACGGGATCGCGGCGATGTATCAGCGCTTTCTCGCCGAGGGGTTCGACCCGCTGCGCGAACGCTATGTCGCCCGGCTCCGCACGCGTGGTGCCAGCGTGGCCGTCCGCGACGCGGCCGGTACGCTCGTGGCCGAGGGCACGGTGCTTGGCGTGGGGGAGACCGGCGAGCTGCTCCTCGACTCGGGCGGGCGCACCGTGCGCGTGGCAGCGGGAGAGGTCACGCTCCGCGCCTGAGGCCACCGTGCTGTCGTGCTTCCACCCGCATCGCCGTCCGTTGACCAGCACGGTCGGGCACACTATCGTAAGCACCTTCTAGAAGGAACCTTACGATTGGAGCGACCACGTGCGCGATTCACGGACGGCAGCGATGCTGCGGGCGGCGTTGGCGGCGGCGCTCGTGAGCGTGGGCGCGATCGTGAGCGTCCCGATAGGCCCCGTGCCGGTCACGCTTCAGATCCTCGTCCTCGCGGTGATCGTGTTGCTGTTCTCACCGGGCGAAGCGTTTGCCGCAACCGCCCTGTACGTCGCTCTCGGCGCGATCGGACTGCCGGTGTTCTCCGGGGCAAGCGGGGGTGTTGGCGTGCTGCTCGGCCCCACCGGCGGCTTCCTGCTCGGCTTCCTGGCAGGCGCTCCCGCCGGCGCGTGGGTGCGCAGGCGTGTGGGCCTGTGGCTGCCGGGGCGGCCGACGCTGGCCGACGTGGCCGGGGTGTGCTTGCTGGTGGCGATCTCGTACGGCTTGGGCTGGGCAAGGCTGGCGGCTGTCACCGGCATGGGCGCGACGGCAGTCTTTGGCGTTGGGATCGCACCCTTCCTGCTGCCCGACGCCGTGAAGGTCGCGGGCGCGATCGTCGTGGCACGCGCGGCGAGGCGCGCCGGGCTCGGCGAGCCGGTCGAGGGCGCACCGGCGATCCCCTCGGCGTGACGCCCCGTGCACCGGCGGCCCCTCCGGCGTGACGCCACCGTACATCGGCGACCGCCGCAGCCGGACGCCGGTGAGGCCGCCCTGTCGCGTGTCAGAGCGCCCCGCTACTATAGACGGGTATCCGGTGGAAGCGAGTGCGGGGAGGCCGAGTGTCCGGTTCTGTGCGGTTCGTCCATGCGGCTGATCTTCACCTCGATGCGCCGTTCAAAGGTGTCGATGCGGAAGACCCTCGTGTCCGTGCGGCGCTGATCGCCGCGACCGTCGGCGCCCTTGATACGCTCGTCGAGGTCTGCATCGAACGTCGCGCCGACTTCCTCGTGCTTGCGGGAGACGTCTACAACAGCATGGACGCGCCTCTGCGTACGGAGTTCGCGTTTCGCGATGCCTGCGCGCGCCTGGACGCGGCGGGCATCCGCGTGTTCGTCGCCCGCGGCAACCACGATCCGGCGAGCAGCCGGTCGGCTGGTCTGGCGTTGCCGGCCAACGTGCACATGTTCTCCGCCGATGAGGTGGAGCGTGTGGTGTACGAGCGCGAAGGCCGGCCGATCTGTGCCCTGTACGGCCGCTCCTTCCGGACAGCCGCGGAGACGGCGAACTTCGCGGCGGGCTACGCCCGCGACCCGGGCGACGAGCTCGCCATCGGTGTGCTGCACACGAACGTGGGCGACCGCCCCGGTCACGGGCCGTACGCTCCCTGCTCGATCGGCGACCTGCGCGCAGCCCACATGGACTACTGGGCGCTCGGACACATCCACAAGCCCGAGGTGCTCTCTCAGGATCCGCCGATCGTGTACAGCGGGTGCACGCAGGGGCTGCATCCCGGCGAGACTGGCGACCGGGGATGCACCGTGGTCACGCTCGACCGGCACGGAGCGACGCTCGAGCGCGTCTCCACGGCCCGCGTGGTGTGGGCCACCGCCACGGTCTCGGCCGTGGGGCTCGACGACATCGACGCGGTGCGCGGCGCGCTTCTGGTCGAGGTCGACCGCGTGGTGCGTGACACGGGCACCGCACCGGGAACGCCGGCGGTGCTGCGCATCGACCTCACGGGCCGGAGCGGCGCCCATGCGGCGCTCGCGCGTCCGAAAGCGCTCGACGACCTGCTGGCCGACATCCGTGGCGCCGGGCTCTCCCGCGATCCGTGGGTTTGGGTCGACCGCGTGCGTGACCGGACGATGCCCGCGATCGACCTCGATCTGGTCCGCTCAGGCTCGGACTTCGCTGCCGACCTGGTGTCGCTCGCCGATTCGCTGCTCGCCGACTCTGACGCGCTCGGGGCGTACGTGGGAGCGCTCGCGCAACCCATCCTCGGCACGCTCGACTCGAAAGACCTCTTCGAGCCCGACGCCCGCGACATCATCGAGCGCGCTCGCGATCTCGCGCTCGATCGGCTGATGGCGGAGGAGCGCCGATGAGACTCCGGCGGATAGAGGCCGTCAGGTACGGCAGGCTGGCGGGCGCGACCCTCGGCGACCTCAGCGACCAGCTCACCGTCGTCCTGGGCCCCAACGAGGCCGGCAAGTCCACGTACACGTCGCTCGTCAGACACGTGCTCTTCGGATACCCTGCCGCTGGCCGCAAAGAGCCGGGCTACTTCACGGGTGGTGACGGTCGGCTCGCGCGGCTCGTCTTCGAGGATGGAGACGGCTCGTGGGTCGTGGAGCGCTCGGAAGGACCGCATGGTGGCGTGGTGCGCACCCGCGCCCTCGCCGGCGTGGAACGGCCGGACCTCGTCGATGAGCTCACGCAGGGCGTGAGCGCGCTTGCGTACCGGATCGTCTTCGGCTTCGGTCTTGATGATATGGCGGCGATCGAGGAGCAGCGGGCGGCGGGTGACGACGTGCTCTCGCGTTTGTATGCGGCGAGCGCGGGGCTGCGCGTCAGTCCTCACGAGGTACGCGCCGCGCTCGAGAAGGACGCGGGCGAGGTGTACACCCCCGGCGGACGCAAGCGCGAGCTCAACACGCTGCTCGCCGAGCTGCGCGCCGTACGGACTGAGGAGCGTTCGCTCAAGGCGCAGACGGAGGCGTATTCCACAGACCGGGAGCGGCTTTCGCTGCTCCGTGAGCAGCTGCCGGAGCTCAGGGACACGCTCGAGCGGTCACGGGCGGAGCTCACGGCGCTTGCGGTGGCCGTCGATCGTGGGGACGAGCGGCTTGCCGCGATCGACACCCAGGAAGAGTCGCTGATCGGGCTTCGGCAGGAACGCCGCCGTTTGATCGAGGAGCTTGACGCGATCGAGCTCGATGAGGCGCTGCTCGGAGCGGGGCCCGAGCTCGATGCGCTGCTCGATGAGGCGCCGCTGTACATCGAGCAGGCCCGGGAGATCGCGGCCTCAGAGGCCTCACTCGCCAAAGCGTCCGCCCGCGTGGGCGATGTGGTGGGGCGCAGCGGACTGGACGAGACCGCGCTTTCGATGTTCGGCGACAACCATGATGACGCCTCGACGATCGAGGAGACCCGCGAGGCGCTGCAGCGCCTGCAGCTGCAGACCGACAACCGTGCGGAGACGGTGGCCCGAGCGGCCGCCGCCGCGGCGCAGGCGCGAACGGCTGCAGAGCGGGTACTTGTGCCGCTGGGTATCGTCTCCGAGGACCCCGCCGACGCCATCGCCGAGCGGCTGGCGGCGCTGGAGGCCCTGGAGGCGTCCCGCGCGGACGCGGGTGGCCGGGCGGCGCGCTCTTTCGACGCCCCTTCGCTCATCCTGCTCGCGTCCGGCGTTGTGGCTATCGTCACGGGCGTCTTGGTGCGTGAGTGGACCACCGCCGGGCTCGGGGCCGTTCTCGTGGTGATCGGGCTGTGGTTCTTGGTGCGGGCCCGTGCGGGCGTGCCCACCGTCCTCGATGATGATGCTCGCGTGGCGCTTCGCGTGCTCGGCCTGGAGCAAGATGCCGGCACGCTCGACCTGTCGCGTATGCGACGTTCGCTGGAGGCCGCACGTACCGCCGTGGCGGCGCTCGAAGCCGCCACGGCGGCCCACGATGAGGCCGTGCGCGATGCTGCACTTGCCCGTGGCGCGCTCGAGACGCGGATGGCGCTGTGGCGCTCGTGGCTTGCGGAGCGGGGGCTGTCTCCCGACCTGTCGCCGGCTGGGGCGGCAACCGCGCTCGCGTCGGCTCGCGAGGCCCGGATGGCGCGCCAGACGGAGTCGGAGCTCCGTGACGACATCGCGCGCCGCATCAGCGCGCTCGACCGCTTCCTCGAGCGTCTGGCCGTCGCCGCGACACCGCACATCGAGGTGCCCTCCCCGATGACGCGCGACGCGCTCCCCACGGTTGTGAACCGCTTGCGCGAACGCCTCGTCGAAGCACGCGCACGCGCCGCGCGGGTGGAGGAGCTTCGGCGTGAGATCCGGCCGGCCGATGCGCGCATCGCCGCGGAAGAGGAGCGGCTCGAAAAGGCCAGGGCCGACGTCAGGGAGATTCTGGAGCGGTTCGGCCTGTTCGAGGGCGGGACGCTCGAAGACCTGCGTCTCCGTCGTCATGCTGCGGAGCGCGATGAAGCGGACGCGTCGGCGGCATTCGAGGCGTTGGTGGGCGAGATCAGCGCGCTCGAGGCGCGGCTTGAGCAGGGCGCACGCGAGCAGCGAAGCGCGGAGCTCTCGCTCACCGAGGCCGGGCTTGTGGAGCGAGTGACAGACGCGGTCGATCGCCACCTGGTGGCCGCGTGCGCCGCACGGCTGCTGGCCGACGCGCAGCAGCGGTACGAACGTGAACGACAGCCTGAAGTGGTCCGCGAGGCCGGTCGCCTGTTCTCAACGATGACGCAGGGCCGTTATCAGAGCCTCACGGTCCCGCTCGATTCAGGCAGGATCGAGGCGTTCGACTGTCAGGCGGCGGCCCGGACATCGGACCTGCTGTCTCGCGGGACCGCCGAGCAGTTGTATCTCGCGATCCGGCTCGGGCTCATCGCACGGTCGGGCGCGGTCGGCAGCTCGCTACCGGTGCTGATGGACGACGTGCTCGTGAACTTCGATCCCGAGCGCCGCACGGGCGCGGTCGAGGCGATCGCGCAGCTGGCCGAGGAGCGCCAGGTGGTCTTCTTCACGTGCCATCCCGAGACGGCGCAGGTCTTCAGAGACGTGGCGGACGGATGCACGCTGCTGGAGATCGGACGCATCGGCCCGTAACGCCGGACCTGCGACACGGGACCAGTGGCGCAGCGACTCACGAGCGGTCGCTTGCGTTCCCGTGCGTTCCGTGTGCGCTGCCAGTGACGAGCTAGCCCTGCTTCACAGTGGGGAAACGCAGTGTGAAGACGGTGCCGCCCTCAGGTCGTGGCGCGGCCGTGATCGTGCCGCCGTGCGCGGACACGATCGCCGCCACGATCGCGAGTCCGAGGCCCGCTCCGCCGGAGCCGCGGTCCCTGCTCGACTGAGCGCGGTAGAAGCGGTCGAAGATCCGCGCCGCATCCTTCTCTTCGATGCCGGGCCCCTCGTCCAACACCCGTGCGACCGCGCGGTCACCGTCATCGGCGATCTCGATCGTGAGCTTCTTGCCCTCGGGCGTCACCCGCGAAGCGTTGTCGATGAGGTTGCTGAAGACCTGCTGCAACCGGTCACGGTCGCCCAGCACCGGCGCGGCTTTGCCTGTGATCTCCACCTGCACGCCGCGCGCTTCCACCAGCGGAGCGAGCGCCTCCACGGCGTGCTGCGCGATGCTGGTGAGGTCGACCTGGGAGAGCGGGAGCTCACCTGTGGCGCCTTCGATGCGCTGCAGCGTGATGAGGTCGTTGGCGAGTCGCGCCAGGCGCTCGGACTCGCGCGCGATCGTCGAAAGGAACTGCCGGGCATCGTCCTCGGGCACGTCTCCGTCGAGCAGCGTCTCGGCGGCTCCGCGGATCGCGGTGAGCGGCGTCCGCAACTCGTGGCTCACATCCGAGACGAACCGCGACTTGCGGCGCTCCTCTTCGTGCAGCTCGAGAAGCGCGTTCTGCACCTCGTCAGCCATCGCGTTGAACGCCTCCGCGACCGCCCGCGTCTCACCCGAGCCCGAAGGGCGCACACGCACCGAGTGATCGCCCCCTGCGAAGGCCACAGCGCCCTGCGCGAGCGAGCGTAGCGGCGCGGACAGCCAGCGGGCGAGGAGCTCGGTGAGCACGAACGTGGCCAGTACGAACGCCAGCGCCGCAACGGCCAGCTGCATGCGGTAGTCGCGCACGATCGTGGTCACGGAGAACGTTGCCGCCGAGTTGTGCACCACGCCCACGACCCGACCGTCCACGGTGATGGGTCCCGCGATCGAGATGCCGATACGGCCATCGGGCAGCACGCGCTCCGCGGAGGCGATCTCACCCGCCAGGGCGCGCGAGACCTCGGGCGTCTCCGCGTAACCGATGCCGATGTCGGCGCCGGTGGAGTCGGCGACCGATACGCCGGCACGGTCGAGCACACGGATGTGTGACGCCGACCCACGTCCGGCCATCGCAAGCTCGTTCGCGAGCGCTGCGGCCTGAGAGTCGCTGAGACCGCTGGCGCCGGATGCCGTGATCTGCGCCGAGAGAGCGGCTGCAAGGACGCTCTGCTCGCTCCTCAGCCGCTCTTCGATCTTGCGCAGCCCGTAGGACTCGAGTTCGGTGAGGAAGTAGACGGAGAGCACGGCAGCAACTGCCACCGCGACGATCAGGAACGCGAGGAGCAGCCGACGGCGGATCGATGAGCGCATCGCGGGCTACGTCGCCAGCCGGTATCCGTACCCACGTACGGTCTCGACGACCGCCGGGTCCACGCCCGCGGCCGCGAGCTTGTCACGGAGGCGCTTGATATGCGTGTCCACGGTCTTGGTCTCCACCACGTACTGCCACTCCCACGCTTCTTTCAGCAACTGCTCGCGGGAGAGCACGCGACCGGCGTGACGCATCAGGCACGCGAGCAGTTCGAACTCGCGAGGAGTGAGATCGATTTGTGTCTCGCCGTGGAACGCCAGGTGGGCGCTCTCGTCGAGCGAGATGCCGGCGGCCTCAAGCGGGCCGGTGTCCTCGGCGCCATCCGTGACGCGGCCTCCGGTGCGCCGCAGCAGTGCCTTCACGCGCGCTACGAGCTCGCGCACGCCGAACGGTTTTGCGAGGTAGTCGTCGCCGCCGAGCTCCAGGCCGACGACCTTGTCGAGCTCCGTGTCACGGGCCGAGAGGAACAGCACGGGGGTTTCGCTGGTGGTGCGCAGCCGCCGGCACACTTCGTAGCCGTCGGTGCCGGGCAGCATGATATCGAGCACGATGAGGTCGAACGGGCTCTCTGTGGCGAGCGCAAGCGCGGTATCGCCATCGGGGGCCACGGTCACCTCGTATCCCTCCTTGCGGAGGTTGTACGATACGAACTGCAGGATCGACTCTTCGTCGTCGACGACGAGGATCCGGGCGGGTGTGGTCGTCACGAGGCGTCCTCCAGGAGTCGAGGTCATACGCGATGATACCACCGGGGCGCATCGGCCACGCCGATGCTGTTGCCGGGTCGTCACGGTCGTCGCGCGATTGAGGAAAGGGACGGTCATGATCCTTGCGGTGGATATCGGCAACACCCAGACGGTGCTCGGTCTCATCAGTGAGGAGGGGACCACGGCGCACTGGCGCATCTCCACTGAGCCTTCGCTGACCGCCGACGAGATCCGTGTTCGCATTGCCGGGCTGTTCCTGCTTGATGGCGTGGGCTGGGATGCTGTCGAGCGCGTGGTCATCTCCTCGGTGGTTCCGGCGCTGACGGCCGCCTACGAGGACCTGGCGCGCGAGGCCACGGGTGTCGAGCCTCTCGTGGTGGGCCCGGGGATCAAGACAGGCCTGCCGATCGCGTACGAGAATCCGCACGAGATCGGCGCGGACCGCATCGTGAACGCGATCGCCGCGGTGGAGCGGTTCGGGGCCCCGGTGATCGTGGTCGACCTCGGAACCGCGACCACGCTCGATGTGGTGGACGCCTCGGGAGCGTACCTTGGAGGCGCGATCGCTCCGGGTCTCGAAACGAGCGCCGGAGCGCTCTTCAGCCGTGCCGCCCGGCTCTCGGCGGTGGACCTTGAGCCGCCTGTGCGAACCATCGGCCGCAATACCAGGGAGTCTGTCCAGGCGGGGCTGCTGATGGGGCATGCCGCGCTCATCGACGGGCTCGTGCATCGCATCTGGGACGAGCTCGGGGGTCCCTGCGCGGTGGTGGCAACGGGCGGCCTTGCCGCACGCATCGCTCCGCTGTGCACCACGGTCGACGCGGTGGACGACGACCTCACGCTCAAGGGCCTTGCGCTCATCTGGAAACGCAACGTCTGAAAGAGGGCGTACGGCGGACGATGTGTCCGCCGTACGGCACGTCAGTTGCTCCAGCCATCCAGCGTCCTGAAGATACCTGAATCGCGGGTATTTCACGGATTCGGTGTGGTACGATGCAACCGTTCAGGCAAGCAATGGCAGTCACGGTGCGCCACATGGCCCGCCCGGGTCATCTTCGCGCCCCGCTTCGGTCTGGTCGCCGCATGTTGTGCGACAGGTAGGGAGTGATCGCTCTAGTGAACAAGCGCGCGAAGCAACGTCTGATCGGTGTCACTATCCTCATCTTCGTCGCCGTCGGAGCACTCATCCTGTTCTCCGACTTCAGCGGCGGCACGGCCACCAAGACCTCGGTCGCCCAGGCACTCACCGAGGCCGATCTCATCGGCACGCAGGTCGAGGTGTCCGGTGAAGTCGTGGCGGGTTCCTGGGTGTCCGGCGCTACGCCGTTCGTCTTCGAGATCGAAGACGCGGATGACCCCGATGCGGGCCGTCTGCGCGTGGTGTGGAACGAGGTCGTGCCCGGCTCCTTTGGTGACGGCACCACGGCCACCATCACCGGCGTGCTCGAGGAGGGCGGCTCCATCGAAGCCAAGTACCTCGTCACCAAGTGCCCTTCCAAGTACGAGTCGGCCACCGGCGCGCTCACCGTCAACGACGCGCTGTCCCGCAGAGGCGAGCTTGCCGGTGTCACGCTGAAGATCACCGGCTTCGTGGTCGACGGCTCG
>Ga0228536_1002570_pt1 | contig 10025 bp, 18 predicted proteins | sample SJ1Smetagenome_FD_168611 | JGI IMG/M metagenome (GOLD analysis project Ga0228536, IMG submission 168611) | Enriched culture of PCE-dechlorinating microbial communities from Ithaca, New York, USA - SJ1.S | ecosystem: Engineered > Modeled > Simulated communities (microbial... > Unclassified... | reverse complement strand
GCCGTACACCGTTTTCCTTGAAGGCCTCTTCCCTTTTAAGGAATCCGACGCGGACGAGGATATGGAAGCAGCCTAATCGCTACCCCGCCGGGGACGGCGGTGTCAGGTGAATACTATCACTGTACAGTCATAGGTAATGCCCGCCCCGGCACATGCCGTCTTGAATGACCGTCTGAACTTCTTCACGGGCTTTCCCTTGTATTCAATGAGATATTCAGTCTTTGCCTTGTCCTTCATCTCAAGCAATCGTGAACGGAACTCCATGTTGATATGAACAAGTCTGTCAGACGTTAAAGTCTTAGTGCCTTTGATATGAATTGTATTATTATCAAAGTCTATGTCACTCCATTTGATTGTAAGTAACTCTGATACACCTGGACGTGTACCTAAATTCCATTCACATTCAATTGCCCATTGCAAATGATATTCTGCATGTTCATATATGCGCCTTAAATCGTCAACAGTGAGTTTTACGCTTCGCCTCGGCTCTTTCTTCTTTTTCCATGCCTTCATTGGGTTATTCGTAGTAAGTCCATGGTCAACACCAAAGCGGAATATGGCCCTGAGATAGTCACAATATCTGTTCTTTGTGGATTGTGAGCGGTCTTCGTAGTGTTGAAGCACTTTGAGAATATCAGTAAATTCGAGTTGTTCCACAGGACGATTGGAGAGAATGGGCAGGATGTGATTATTCAGGAGGTTCGCAAGCTCTTTCATCCATCGCAGGGACCGGCCTTCGGCTTTGCAAAAGCCGATGTAGGCTTGGGCAAGGGCGTCCAAGTAAATCCCTGTGGGAGCGGCCACCCTGAACCCCCTGGCGCGGGCGAGCTGAATTTCCTTGTCCCGGATGTCGGCCGCACGCTTCCCTTCCGGCCCACGGCCGAAATATTCCTTGACGGCGGCGATACGGCCGGGAACGCGGTACTGGACGAAATACCGCCCGTCGGGCGTTGAACGAACGGACATGGCGGCAGGATAGGTCAGATTGTGACAGGCGTGAAGCCCCCGGCGCGATGCTGGCGCTTGGGCATTGATCCAGGCTTGAAGGCGTCGGGGTCAGACATGAAATGTTCGAGGTCAAGCACGTCAAACCGATTGCCTCCCGGGCCTTTCCGGGGAAGGGCATACCGCCGGAGCAGCTTGGAAAAGTAGCCGGGCCTGTAGCCACAGAAGGTGGCCGCGTCGGCAAGGCTCAGGTATCGGGAAGTGGCGTCCATGCTCACAAAACGGTCTTTGCTCGCGTCAGCGAGGCCGCGCCACCATGAAGTGGGTCCGTCCGCTCGGTTCGTGGACGATAAAGTGAATGGCCCCGCCGTCGGCCAGGGCAGGGGAGATGCCCGCCACGGTCCACCACAAGGACCACGCCACGCCCCAGGTGTAGCTATGACCCAGAGGCCGATTGACCCGGTATAGGCCCGCCCTGGTCCATCCTGAGGCCAGGAGCACGTCCTCCCGGATTTTGAGCCAGGGGCGCGATATGCGCCAGCGGCGTAAGAGGTCTTCGGTCATGATCCCGCGCTTCTCCCTGTGGGCGGGCACGGGCATGGCCTCCATGGGCGCTTCGGGGTCCGCCACCCAATCATTTCCCACCAGCCGAAGATGCCCACGCATCCCGGGCGCTCCACAGGCTGGGCAGGCCCCGGCCCGGGGGCGGACTACCTCGCCGGTTTGGGGGCATTTGAAAGCCAGCGTTGCTTGCATGTTCGGTCCCATTCAGGTGAATAATGAAGGTCCATTTTAGGGGTCATTATTCACTGCCGTTTTTTGTGTCTATCTAATTGAAATATCATGTAAAAATTGCCAAAACCAGGGCCATTATTCACGTATTCACGGGTATAGGTGGTGAATATTGAATAATGGCCAGCTACACCGCCTCGGCATCCATGCCGATGGTGGCGGCTCGCCCCAGGTCCGTCAGGTGGTATGTTTTTTCCGGCCCTGCCCCGCGCACCACCAGAAGGCCGTCCGATTCCGCCCGTTTAAGGCGACGCGAGACTCCAGCCTGTGAGATGTCGAGTTTGTCCTTTATTTCGTTTTGTTTCATGCCTTCGGACGCCAGAAAGGCGACTTGAGCGGTCATTTCGTCATTCAAATTCTTATGGACAAGATTGATGCGCCCATGCTCATCCTCGACAAGCTCCACAACGAAAGGCTTTTTCTGTTCGCCAGACAGACCACGGGCTTTTTGAAAATCCACACGGAAGGCGGTAGTTGTGCGGTCATCCAATGCCGTGAGCTTCAACGTCAGATTTAGCTGGTCCTCTCTGGCGCTCGTACCGCGTTGGTCCCCACCTTTACCGGCGTGGTGCACCAGAATAACAGACAGGCCGCGCCGACGGAGTTCAATAATCCATTGGTTGATGGCATCCCAATCAAGCCGCTTGTCCTCGGCCACGCCGGGCGTCAGCGAGGACAAGTTGTCGAGGACCACAAGGCCAATGTCGCTATGCTGAGTCAACCAGTCGAGGATTGCAGGCCGCCATTCCTCATCAAGATTCGGCACGGCCTGGTTGACAGAGGCCAGAAGTTCGCTTGATAGGAGATGAAACCGCTTCCCATCTGCTTTGATTGCGAGGTTTCGGACGCGGGCTTGCATGTCTGCCGCGCTCATCTCGGCGTCAACGTAGAGCACACCGCACGGCGCAACAGTGGAATACGGCCCCAGGACTTCGCCCTCCCGGGTTGCGCCCATGGCAAGCTGCATAGCGAGGTAAGTTTTACCCACCCCCGTCTTGGCGAAAAACATTGCCGACTCGCCCTGCCGGAGCAGCCCCTCGATGATGAAAGGCCGGGGCTTGATTTCCATGGACTCGAAAACGTCCAGGGTTACGGCCGCGTCGAGGGCGCGGGTTATGCGACTGCCCCGAGGCGGTTCGGGGTCATCGTAATCCCGGCCCCGGGGCGGGGATGTGGGCAAGTTGTCATTTGTTGCCGTGCGGGCCTCGTAAGCCCTGTGGTGCTTCTCGATCCACGCCAGCGCATCCGCCGGGGTCATCCCCTTGACCTCGCCGTCTGCGATGTCCCACCCCTCGGGCGCGTCGGGATGGTTCTCCACGATGAACACCTGTTCCGCCCCGGCCGCGAGCGCACGCCCGGCCACGTCGTCAGCGGCTTTAATCCCGGGCCTGTCGGAATCCGGCCAAACAAACACCGTGCGCCCGGCCAGGGGCGTGAAATCGGCTTTGGCGACGGCTTTGCATCCCCCCGGCCAGGTCATGGCCGCCATGCTCGGCAAAAGCCTTTGTGCGGCATCGGCCGTTTTCTCGCCCTCGACGATGAGCACCGGCACATCCGGCGCGGTCTTGGCCAGTCGGTCAAGGCCGTAGAGCGGGCGCGGGTCCGGGAACGATTTCCATTTCCAGGTGCGTTTCCCCGCACCGTCTCGGCCGTAGGTCATAGGCAGGATTTCCTTGCCCTCTGGTGCCTCAAACCGGCACGCATGGCCCAGGACGCGGCCTTGACCGTCCAGGTACGGCCAGGACGCCACAGGCACGCCAAGGCGGAAATGCTGAAACGTGGGCGCGGGCGCGTCGTCCGGTACGGGGAGGATCGGCGTCCACGCGGGAGTGGCCGTTTTCACCTGTGGCCGCCCCTGATCTCCGTTGGACAGCCCAAGCTCTTGGGCAAGTGCGCGGGCGGCCTCCCCCTGGTTCAACCCACGGGCGGCAGCATATAGACCAACCAGGTCCGTGCCTTTTTCGCCGGTTGCGAAGTCGGACCACCGGCCTGTGTCCAGATTCAGTGAGCACGACTGCCCATTTCCCCCGGCCAGGGACGCGCAGACGTACTCGCGGCCACGCCGTCGGCCACCGGGTAACAGTGTCGCGGCCAGCGTGTCCGCCCTGGCAAGGGCCTCGCGGGCCACGGTGTGGATGTCGGGACTATTCATGCTCGCCCCCGGCCTCTTCCTTCGCCCGCTCTTTTTGAATCCGCGCAACCAAGGCGTAGAGGCGGCTGTCGATATGCGCGGGGGCGGCCCTGTACCCATTCATGAAGTGGGCGATACTCGACGGACTCATGCCCAGGTGACGGGCAACTTCGACCTGTCGAATCCCGAGTCGTTTGAGCACATCGCGCAGCGGATGCGAAGTCACGGACGCCTGAAGTTTTTCAGCGGTGTTCATGTGATTCCTCTTTTTCTGTTGTGGGTTCATGGGAATTTCACCTCCTATTTTGGTCAAGGAAAAAAAGAAGACAAGGCCCGTGTCCGCATATGGCCGCAAATGTCCGGATTTGTCCGCAAATGTCCGGGTTTGGTCCCGGGTGAACACGGAAAAACGGTACAATAGAAAAAACGAAAAAAAATAGAGCCTGTACAATTCTGCACAATTTAGCACAATCCTGCACAATTTAAGACACCACGCCCTTGGACTTCACGGCAAAAACCCCGGAGACTTTCGCCCCCGGGGTTCCCAATTGGATCCATGCATCTCGCCTTATTCCGGATCGGCCACGTCGGCGGTCCCGGTCACTGCCTCGATTTCCACGGCCTCCACCACGGCGGCCACGTCATCGTCACTGATAAGGATGCTTTCGCACCGCTTCTTGAATGCGGCCTCAGCCAGGATGACGGCCCGGCAAAGGGTCTTGCTCAGGCTCAGGTCAAAGTCCCCGGCCCGGGCACGCTTCAAGGCTTCGATGGCCTCTTGCTCGTGGCAGCTTTGCGGGATAAAGGGCGCTTCCCCGGCGGCTATGGCGTCAAGCTCTATGACCTTTTCGATGTTGTCCTTGATGTCCAGGATCAGGTCGTCAAGATGTTCCTCGACCAGATGTAAAACCCCCATGGCCCCCTCGATGTCATCGGGGTCTTTGAGTCCATGCCGAATGAAGCTGAGCCGGTCGCTCACAGCTTTCAACTCGCGCACGGCAAAGGTGATGTCGTATTCGAGTTCCTTGCCCACAGGGGTCTTGCTCTTGAACTTATGCACGGCGCACCCCCTGGCCTTCCGGCGTATCCCCGGACGTGCGCACCGGGCCTTGAGGCAGGCCGTCGAGGGAACCCCGATTGTGGCCCAAGACGCGCTTTAGAACGTCCCAGGCGAGGATGTCGGCCACATTATTGGCGAGGACTTGATACGGGTAGGGAAGGGGGATAGACGGATGCGTAGCCATGATTCGGACCTCCTTACAAGGTTCGGGTTGTGGTTAGGCTCGGTTCGGTGTTGGTAGCACCGGGCCGGGCCGCGTTTTTTTATTCGCGTGGGCCGAATGACTATTTCAATGACATATCATTGTGAACGAGTCAACACATTTGATGATATATCAGGGCAAACCCCCTAGGAGATGGCCTTGATTATCAGCAAAATCAAAGAGTTGATGGACGAAAAAAAGATGACCTACGCCATACTTGAGAAGGCGACGGGGTTGACGAATCAAACAATCTCCCGCGCCCGTGACGGCCGGATCGGGACATGCACGTTGAACACCCTCGCCACCATAGCCGCCGCGCTCGGGGTCCGGGTCAAGGATTTGTTCGAAGAAGAGTAGGGGAAAAGGCTTGCGCGTGCCGCAGCGAGGGCTTACAGTGCTCAAGTGAACCTGCGACAATGAGGTAATAAAAAAATGGCTATGCCGATAAACCCAACCCCACGCCTCAACCACGAGGAAAGCGAAAGGTTCCTGGAAATGGTAGCCAAGAATCTTGACCGTCCGTCGTGCCGAAAGGCGGACCCGGCAAAGCTCGAAATTGCCAGACAACGGGCACGGGAACATGCTTTATCCAGGCGACAGCATCCGTAACGAAAAGTGGGAGTTCGCCAGGGTCTATGATTTCTCCGTCTTTGCCACCTTCGACTGTGGGGATGGAGACTTAAACGATTTTATCCGAAATGATGCCGCTATCCACAAGGAAGAATTGATTGCGGAAACCTATTCATTCAAGTTCACGGACATTGCTACCCCGCCGCTCGCCTTCGTCAGTCTGTTAAATGAATCCATCGAATTGACCACAAATCGCCTCAAGCGACGGATTAACAACCGCGTCAGAGTCTATCCCGAATATCCTGCGGTCAAAATAGGCCGACTTGGGGTTGACAAAGATTATTGCCGACTCGGGATAGGAAGTACGATGCTTGATATTTTGAAAGAGATGTTCACCACAAATAACCGGACAGGATGCCGATTCATCACTGTGGATGCCTACAACAGCCCGGAAGTTCTGTCCTTCTATCAGCGCAACGATTTTGAGTTCTTGCCCACAGAAGAACCACTCAACGGAACGCGCATCATGTTTTTCGACCTCAAAAATTGGCCGCGAGGCTAAGCCGTCCTCTGGCCAGCGCCCGCTAAGTCCGCTTTGTTCGCGTTCGCCACAGGGGAGGGCCGCCCACTTTTTTGGGAAAATGTGGCCTGAACTTTATGTGAATGGGCACCGTCGGTTGTCCGGCAGGACGGGCCAGACTTTCACCCCCCCATGGGGTTGTTCCCCTTCCATGAGGTAGTTCCCTCCCGGTCTGCCGTCATCCTGCCACCTGGAAAATCTCCCGTACAAGCCTTTCTGCCTGATTCACAAGCCTGAACTCGGCAAGCTGTTCTTGGGGCATGTCGAGGATGTGGGTCTCATAGGCCGCCCGGCTCATCCTGGTGGCCTTCCAGGGGCGGGCCTGCTCGTATTCGGCGCGGGTTGACCCCAAGAGTTCCCACAGGGGGATGAGGCGGGGATTTTCGTTCATCTGGAAAAAGTTGGGCGGTCCTGCCGGGTTACAGTCCCGCCCATATCGCCCCCCTGCACCATTTCGGGAGGCAAATTCATGCCGCAGCGCCCACGGCCCTGCGGATGGCCTCAAGTCGCTTTCTGGCCGTCTCGACGTATTGGCGCAAAAATCCCCAGGTGGCGTACTCGCCCGCAGCGCGTGACCCGGCGAAAAGAAAGGTGGTTCCGTACTTGGCCGTGAAGCTCAAGATGCTTTGACACATCGCATGGGGGTTTGCCCGGGATTGATACCGCCCCCCGGCCAGGTCCGACCAGGTGGCCTCTACCACCACCATGAAGGCGTCCATGCCTCTGGCCCGCTCAAGCTCCCTGGTGAAGCGCGGGCGGTCCCCTGTGAGGCAGTGGAGCAAATCGGAAAGCTCCTTTCGCTCGACAGCGCACAGGGATTCGAGGCCCTTCACGGCGTAGTCGCCTGTGGCGAGCGCCCCCGCCTCCACGGTCACACCCTCGTACCGTGGCCCGTCGAAGGAATATCCGGCCTGCTCCCGGCTATCGCGGACGATGACCACAGGGATGACCGCCACGGGGCTTGAAATTCGATTTCTTCCGCCTCAAGACCGCTTCTTTCTGTTCAAGCCAGGCCAGGGCCTCGCGCTCAAGATCGGCCTCGCTCATCGGCACCAGGGGCGGGCGGCTCATGTTCTGGTCCAGGCCCATGGTTGCAAACTCCTGTTTGTTCTCATTCAGGAATGGGCCGCACCCCGGACGGCCCTTCCCCTGTTACTCGGCCACGGCCAGGGCTTGGGCCTCGGCTTGCTCATTCACGTCCATCGGCTCGGAAAAGCTCATGACGCCCGGCCCGTCGCTCCCGTGGTCGCGGATGGACTCGGCCACAGTCAGGATGCGCCTTTCCCGCTCGTGCGCGTTGATGGCCCCTTGATTGGGTTCGGCGGTCCTTCCCTTGAAGAACTCAGCCCGGAAGGCTTCGGCGGCATCCCAGGCCGCCCGGCGTTCGGTCAATGCAGACATGCCTTTTCTCCTTTATCCGTTGGTTTGGGCGCTTGCCCACTGCGAAAGCCCCAGGGAGTCTTGAAGCAGTTCCCCGGGAATCCCGGCGTCCTTGAACTCGGCAAGCAGGCTGTTAAAGAGCACGTCGCCAGTCGCGGCCAGGGACGCCAGTTCTTCCCCTGCGTCGTCGGCGTCATCGGCCAGCCACCGGCCGCCCAAAGTGTCGAGGGCTTTGTCCCGGGCGGCATTGAGGATTTCACTCGGGACGCAAGATCCAAGGGGGTCATCGCCCACGGCGAAAAGACCTTCGGCGTCACCCCGGTTTCCCATCTCCATCACCAGCTTGTGCCGGGCATCCTGTGGCATAGCGGCCAGCCGTTGCCGAATTTCCATGTGCCGCACGGCGCGGGCAACAGCTTGCGCCGGGTCCGTCACGGGGTCCGGGGAGAGGGCCGCGTCACGAAGGGCCACGGCCTTGCGGTATCGGCTCTTGTGGAACTCCTCGACCACAGGCAGGAGGGTTGCCCGAACCTTGCCCAGAATTTCCGGCACGGCCTTCTGTGCGCGAGGCGCAAAAACTTCCGGCCGCAGTTCCTTTGCCTCCCTGAACAGCGTGGCCACAGTCCCGGGGAACTTCCCGTCCAGAAAACCGCCCAGGATTTTTTCGTAGGCCGATTTCAGGGCCGCACGTTGGGGAACACTGTCCCGTTTCGTGATGGAGTTCACGCGTACATCAAGACCCGGAACCCCGAGGGCCATGCCAAGGCCGTTCAGGGGCTCGCGCTCGGCGTTGGCAAGGGTTGAGCGGGCGTCCCGCCGGTCCCGGGGATTCACCGGGATAAAATCCTCCTTAAAGCCTGTGATTTTCGCCTTGCCGTCCTTAATCCGTAGCATATTCAATCTCCTTTGGTTTTATTTGGCCGTCCACAACATGCACGATGACGCAAAAATCGGGATTACCGGCGAATTCTCGGGCTTCCTCTTCCGTTGCGTATCGTTCATTGGTCTTCGTATTGATGATGGTCCCATCCATTTCCTTGACGAATATCGGCACTTGTTGCGGGTCATCCTCGAATACATCTTCAAGCGCGGCCAGCCTTCGCTTAATTGAATCGCGTTGCAGCATTGGTGCTTGCATCCTCTAGTTTCTGGATGCGCTCCAAAACGTCTTGAAGCTCAACACCTTTGAAGGCATGGCCCAAGACCGCGCCAGCAGCTTGCACAACCACCCCGGGCGCGGTTTCCGGGTCCGCAAGTATCCTCCTCAGCGCGGCCACGGCCTCGACGGCGGCCAGTCGTAGGTCAGAAAGCGCGGCGGAAAAGGCCGTTCGTCGCCCCTCGGTCAACGCGGCCTGGAACGCCGGAAGAGTCAACCAGCGCCGCAGTGTTTTACTGGATGTCCCTGCCTGCCGTGCGGCGGCCTCCATGCTCCCTGTGGAGAGAATCGCGCTTACGCCAGCGGCTTGCCGGGGGGTCAACTTGGTCATTTTCGCACCCCCTACAGCATCCCGGCGGCTCGTTGGGCGTCGGCGTGCGCTTGCGCCAGGGCCGCCCACGTCGTTTCGGACATCGGGGCAGGGACAAGCAAATAAGCGCCGTCGCCCGGCACGTCTTCAATCGACGGATACCGCGTGCCCCGCACTTCAATTGTGCCGTCAGCGTGCTGCATCGCAACACCGCCAGCCGGTTGCGTCCACGCTTCCAGTTTCGCCAATCGGTCCCGCACATCAGCACGCATGATTGCCCCCTTCCTGTGGTATTTCGCCCTGCCGGATGGCATCCACAGTGGAGGGATGCACGCGGATGGCCTTCCCGACGCGCACGAAAGGGATGCTCCCAGCTCGGCACAGGCGGTAGACCGTGGCAGCGCCAACGCCAAGCGACAGCGCGGACTCGCGAACAGATATCAATGGCCTGTTGTCCATACTATCACCTCCTGACGCTAAATAGCACAAGTGAAAGATAAGTCAATAGATGGCTCAATACTGCAATAAAACAACAAATAAAACCATAAATGGATTGATGCAACATGAGTACAACACTGGAAGGTGGGGGAAGGGAGGCCACCACAGGGGGATGCAAACAAACCAGGATTTGCTGGCGTCCAGGCGTTGGCGTTTCGTTTGATTATTCACTTCCTCAAAAAGCAGTGAATAATTGAATAATGACCCATTATTCAGGTTCATTATTCACTGAATAATCAAATAATAATATATATTTACATCATATTATTTTACGTGTCCTACTAGGCTACTTCTTTGACAGATTCGAGGTATTGGTTGATGGTGTCGATGGGCCGTCTGCCCATGTTCCGATAACCCTGGTGTGAGCGTTCGGTGTTGTATTCCTTGAGCCAGGTGTCGAG
>Ga0228536_1002557_pt1 | contig 10110 bp, 9 predicted proteins | sample SJ1Smetagenome_FD_168611 | JGI IMG/M metagenome (GOLD analysis project Ga0228536, IMG submission 168611) | Enriched culture of PCE-dechlorinating microbial communities from Ithaca, New York, USA - SJ1.S | ecosystem: Engineered > Modeled > Simulated communities (microbial... > Unclassified... | reverse complement strand
GCAGGCCCCCACCAAAGCCAAGCGGAGCGCCAGCGACAGCAGGCGTCGCGGCAGGGATGCGGGAGCGGAACTCATGGGGCTGCGGAAGCGTCCAGGGGCTCGACCCGGCACAGCCTGCGGTCGAAGACCACCTTGGCTCCGGGAGTGGAGTCGGGTGGCGCGCCGACAGGCGTGACCAGGTAGACCGCCTCGTCCAGGGGAGTCATGGCCGCATGCCGGACGTCGTCGTATCGCCGCACGTCGGCCACGAACAGGGCGGCCACGCGATCCAGGTTGCGGGCCATGAACAGGGGCACCTGGGTGGGCTTGCGTTCCTTCCGTGTTTTCCCGGTGAAGATCCCGATGAACGCCTGTTCCACCGCGTTGGGCTGCCAGGCCAGGTAGCGCATGACGAAGGGGCGCTTCTCAGCCAGCATCGGCGTGAGGATCTCGGCGTCCCGGGCCACCTGGACGATGGAGTTGGTCGTGGGGATCTTCAGCACGGAGAAGACCGCGAAGGCTCCGAAAAGCAGCGCGGAACAGACCGTGGCCGTGCGCGGCCTGCGGATTTTGAGCGTGCCGAGCCAGAGCAGCAGGGAGATCAGGCCGAAGGGCGCTCCGGCGCACCAGTAACGCGCGCCGATGGGATGCACGAACTGCGGCGAGGAGACGCTCGAGAGCATGTAGGTGGAGAAGAAGTTGAAGAGCAGCGAGATGATCGCCAGGGCCCGGCGGCGTTGGTCCGGCGAACGCAGTTCGGCCACGCAGGCCGCCAGGCTCAGGACCAGGACCGCCAGGAGTCCGCGCAGTTTGTGGTAATCCAGGATGTTGAGCAGGTATTCCTTGAAGGTCAGGGTGGACAGGCCCCGGTGGTCCAAGGCGGCCTTGGTCACGCCCATCCGGCCCAGAAGCGATCCCGTGTCCTGCCAGAAATAGAACCATTCGCAGCAGAAGAGTAGCCCCGCCGAGAGGCAGAAGATGACCACGCCCTTGAGGTCGCGCGAGGGCAGCCAGATGAGCAGAAGCAGGCCCGGAAAGAAATAGGCCGCCGTCTCCCGCGCGCCCCAGGCCAGGAAGAAGGCCGTTCCAGCCAGGACCAGCAGCGCCGGGGAGCGGCGTCGCAGCCAGAGCAGGATGAGCCAGATCGATGCGGCCACGAAGGCGAAGATGAAGACGCTGGGCCAGAGTTGGCTGCCGCTCTGGGCCAGTTGGGGAAAGAGCATGGTCAGGACGGCGGCCGCGATGCCCATCCGGCGTCCGTGAATCTCCTCTCCGATGAGGAAGACGAAGACGACGCCCAGGGAGGCGGAGAGGATCGGCAGGACGTAGTAGAGCGTCGGATTCGTTCCGAAGAATTTCATCACCGCCCAGAGCGGCATGGCGATGCTCCAGCGCACGGTCTGGTGCGTCCAGCCCGTGTAGCCGAGGCCCTCCACGAGCCTGTGGACCTGCATCCAACGGGTGGCGTTGTCGCCGCCGATGTCCACGTATTCGGCCGTGAGGATGCGGACCGCGACGCTCGCGGCGAAGAGGAGCAGGAGCAGCGGCAGGCGGCGCCGTCCGGTGAAAGTCGCGGTTTCGGTCATGGCTCTGCTGGTTTCATGGAGAGGCGAGGGCTGCTCCGGTTGTGGAAGAATGCGCCGGGATGGAACCGGGACTGAAATGGAAAAGAAATCCACCACGGCTTGAAAACACACAATGATAAGCTGCCGATACTTGATTTGTAAAGCCCGTCCAAGGTTGCGCGGGGAACTGATCCGTATGCCGGAGGTGTCTCCCGGGGAATCAGGCGATCGGCCTTTTTCGGGATCGCGTCCCCGTCAGAAAGTGGAAAGTTCCGGTATGGCGGTGGCGAACCGCCCGCCCCAGGCTCGGATTGGGGCCAACTGGGCCATGATCTCGTCCTTGATGTTCCAGGGCAGGATGAGCACCACGTCCGGCCGGGCCGCCAGCAGTTCGTCCGGCGTCACCACGGGGATGTGGCTGCCGGGCAGGAACAGTCCCTGCTTGTGGGGCGAGGCGTCGGCCACCATCGGCAGCAGATCGCGCCGCGCCCCGCAATAATTCAGCAGGGTGTTGCCCTTGGCCGCCGCGCCGTAGCCGAGCACGAGCCTTCCGGCGCGTTTCTGTTCCACCAGAAAGGCCAGCAGATCGGCCCGGATGCGGTCGGCGCGCTCCTGGAATCCCCGGTAGTAGTCCAGACCGCACATGCCCGCCGCGCGTTCCCGGGCCAGCAGCTCGGCGACGGCGCCGCTCACGGGCCGGTCTTCCTCCGCCGCGTGACAGGCCCAGACCCGCAACGAGCCGCCGTGCGTGGGCAGCTCCTGTACGTCGAAGACGGCCAGACCGTGGGCGGCCAGCACCCGTTGCACCGTGGTCAGGGAGAGATAGGAGAAGTGCTCGTGGTAGATGGTGTCGAACTGGTTCTCGGCCACCAGCCGCAGCAGATGGGGAAACTCCAGGGTCACGGTGCCCCGCTCCTTGAGCAGGAGGGGCAGGCCGGAGACGAAGTCGTTGATGTCCGGCACGTGGGCCAGGACGTTGTTGCCCAGGATGAGGTCCGCGCGGCGGCCCTCGGCGGCAAGGTCGCGGGCCAGCCGGGCGCCGAAGAAGTCCTCGACGCTTTCGATGCCGCGTTCGCGCGCCACCCGGGCCGTGTTGCCCGAAGGCTCGATCCCCAGGCAGGGAATGCCCCGTGCGCGGACATACTGCAGGAGGTAGCCGTCGTTGGAGGCGATCTCCACCACCAGGGAGTCCCGGTTCAGCCCCAGGCGTTTTGCGGCCAACTCCACATAGGCGCGGGCGTGCTCCAGCCAGGTGCGCGAGAAGGACGAGTAGTAGACGTAGCCTCGGTTGAAGATGTCGCCGGACTTCTTGTACTCGTCGATCTGGACCAGAAAGCACTCCGGGCAGACGAAGAGCTTGAGGGGATAGTAGACCTCGGGCTCGTCCAACTGTTCGCGGGTCAGGAAGGAGTTGGAGGGCGGCGCTCCGGCGAGGTCGATGAACTCCTGGGTCAGCGGGGTGTGGCAGAAGCGGCAGTTCATGGCAGGGCGATCCCCTGGAAATCCCCGGAAATCAGGGGATGGTTGCGGTCCCGGTCGGAAATGTCGGTCACGGCCAGGGGCCAGTCGATGCCCAGGGCCGGGTCGTCGTGGCGGAGGCCTCCCTCGTGTTCCGGGCTGTAGAACTCGCTGTGCAGGTAGAGCAGCTCGCAGTCCGGCTCCAGGGTCTGGAAGCCGTGGGCGAAGCCCTCGGGCAGGAACAGGGCGTTCATCTCCCCGCCGGAAAGCTCCACGGCGTGCCAACGCAGAAAGGTCGGCGAGCCCCGGCGCAGGTCCACGGCCACGTCCAGAACCCGGCCGCGCAGGCAGCGCACCATCTTGGCCTCGGCCCGGGGCGGGCGCTGGAAGTGCAGGCCCCGCAGCGCGCCCGTGTGGCGGGTCAGGGACTGGTTGACCTGGACGATCCGGCCCGAAAAACCGATACTCGCCAGCTCGCGTTTGCAGAAGAGCCGGGCGAAGCGGCCGCGCTCGTCGCCGAAGGGTTCGGCGCGCACGAGGAACAGACCGCCCAGGGGGGTGCGCTCGAAGATCATCCCAAGGCCTCGTAGTCCGCGATCTGCGACTCCGCGAGGCCGCGCAGGTCGACGGAGCCGTCGAGCCAGGCCCGGTACCAGGCGGCCGTCCACTCCAGGGCGGCGTCCACGTCCAGCCGGGGCCGCCAGCCGAGCAGGGCGCGGGCCTTGGAGCAGTCCAGGCGCAGGAGCCGGGCCTCGTGGGGGTGGCCGCCGGGATCCTGAGTCCAGGACGCCCCGTGTCCCAGGGCGCGGCAGAAGGCTCCGGCCATCTCGCCCACCTCGCGGGATTCGGCGGCCTCGGGCCCGAAGTTCCAGCCTCCGGCCACGGTCTGGCCCTCTTCGTAGAGGCGGCGGGCCAGCAGCAGGTAGGCCGAGAGGGGCTCCAGCACGTGCTGCCAGGGCCGCACGGCCTTGGGGTTTCGGATCAGCGCCGGGGTTCCGGCCTTGGCCGCCCGGGCCAGATCCGGAATGAGCCGATCCGCGCCGAAGTCGCCGCCGCCGATGACGTTGCCCGCGCGGGCCGAGGCGAGCGCCGGTCCGCCAGGAGCCGAAAAGAAGGAGCGGGCGAAGGACTGGGCCACGATCTCGGCGCAGGCCTTGCTGGCCGAGTAGGGGTCGTGGCCGCCGAAGGGGTCGTTCTCGCGGTAGCCCCAGACCCATTCCCGGTTCTCGTAGCACTTGTCGCTGGTGACGTTGACCACGGCCTGGACCGAGGGGGTCCGCCGCACGGCGTCCAGCACGTGGGCCGTGCCCAGGGCGTTGCTGGCGAAGGTGCCCGCCGGGTCGTTGTAGGAGGGGCGCACCAGGGCCTGGGCGGCCATGTGGACCACGATGTCCGGCTGGAAGGCGCTCATGGCCCCGGCCACGGCCGCCGCGTCGCGGAGGTCGCCGCGCACGTCCTCCACCAGATCGCCGGCGGCCAGCAGATCGAAGAGGCTTGGCCTGCTCGGCGGTTCCAGGGCGAAACCCCGGACCCGCGCCCCCAGGCGATGCAGCCAAAGGCTCAGCCACGTGCCCTTGAAGCCCGTGTGCCCGGTGAGGAAGACCCGTTTTCCGGAGAAGAAGCCGTCCATGGGAACCTACCAGATCTTCCAGCCGGCCCGCCCCTCGTCCCAGAGGCGGTTCAGGTAGTCCATGTCCCGCAGCGTGTCCATGCAGGACCAGAATCCGGAATGGCGATGGACCATGAGCTGGCCCTCGGCCGCGAGGCGCTCCAGGGGCCCGTTCTCCAGGTCGCAGTCGTCTTCCCCGCTCAGGTAGGCGAAAATGCGGCGGTCCAGGACCATGAAGCCGCCGTTGATGAGGCCGCCCTCACCGTCCTGGGGTTTTTCCTGAAACTTGACCACCCGGTCGCCCTCGAGCTTGAGCTCCCCGAAGCGGGCGGCCGGGCTCACGCCGGTGATGGTGGCGATTCGGCCGTGGGATTTGTGGAAGGCCAGCAGTTCGTCCAGGTTCACATCGGCCACGCCGTCCCCGTAGGTGAGGAAAAAGAGGTCGCCCTGGACGTATTTTTCCACGCGTTTGAGCCGGGCCCCCTTGAGGGCCTTCTCGCCCGTGCCGGCCAGGGTGATCTTCCAGCCGGTCTCCTCGTGGCAGGAGTGGAGGCAGGTATTGCCGGGACGCCCGAGTTCCAGCGTCACGTCGTTGTTCATGGCCTCGTAGTTCAGGAAATAGTCCTTGATCATCTCGCCCTTGTAACCCAGGGCCAGGACGAAGTCCGTGTGTCCCTGCGTGGCGAAGATCTTCATGATGTGCCAGAGGATGGGGCGGGGCCCGATGTTGACCATGGGCTTGGGCCGGAATTCGGTCTCCTCCCGCAGCCTGGTGCCGAGCCCGCCGCAAAAGATGACGACGTTCATGTACGATCCTTGGTTGCCGTATGCGCGATGGTTCGCTTGTAGCCCAAGCCGGGAGCGGGAGGCAACGTCAGTCCTTGACGCAGCGGAGATAGCCGCCGGGGGCCACGCTGACCACGAGTTTGTGATCCATTTCTTCATCCACCTCGAAACGGTCGCAGGCGGCCAGAAAGGCGTCCACCGCCGTTTTGGGGCTGTTGCCGGGGCCCCAGGGGCGGTCGGCCGAGGCCTCGGGCGGCAGGTGTTCCACAACCGTGTCGAAGACCACGAGGTAGCTGCCCTTGCCCACCAAGGGAGAGTATGTCTCCAGCTCGCGCAGGACGTGATCATGGGTGTGGTTGGAATCCAGGACCACGAGCACGCGTTTGCGCGCTTTCGCGATCTCGCGGACCTGATCCGCCACGGCCTGATCCACGGAGGAGCCCTCGATGAGGGTCACGTTGCGGAACAGGGGGTGCTTTTCGATCTCCACCCGGTTGTGGGGGCGAATGTCGATGTCGATGCTGACCAGGCGACGGTCCCCGCCCAGGAGTTGCAGCATCGAAGCGTGGAAGAGCACCGTCCCCCCATGCGCCACGCCCGTCTCCACGATGAGGTCGGGCTGCACCGTCCAGATCAGTTCCTGCATGGCCAGGATGTCTTGGGGGTATTGGATGATCGGCCTGCCGAGCCAGGTGAAGTTGTAGGAGTAAAGGGAGCGGATGGAATCGCGCAGAAAGCGTTTGCCGCTGTCCTGAAGCGATGCGTCCTGTCCCTGGGCGCGGATGCGCCGCGTCCGTTCCTCGATGAATCGCAGTGTCGGGTTCATAGCAGATGCTCCAATGGAATCAGGGTGTTTTCCAGATTCTTGGTCATGGCTTCAATCTCGTCGAGATAGTTGGAGTTCGTCACCACGATCAGACGGCCGCGATGGTTTTCCAACGAACGGGGATCAATGATCGGATGGCCCGTGCCGGAGACGAACCGTCCCTGTTTCTTGGGGTTGATGTCCACCAGCGCGGCCACATGCCGCCGATCCGGGTCCGTCAGATTGACGAAGGCGGCGCCCTTGGCTCCAGCTCCCCATACCAGCAGCCCGGAATGGTCGCGCACGAAGTCCTTCATGCGTTCCAGCCGGGCGGTGAACGGCGGGATGATCCGTGGGGCTGTTCCGGGAGTGGGGGAGTCCTTCAGGGAATCGATCCGGGCGGTCAGCGAGAGGTATTGCCCCCCGAACGTCCGCCGGATGCGAGCCTGCGAGAAGAGGCCGCCCAGCGTCTGTTCGGTGAAGTAGTTGCAATGTTCGTGGAAGATGTCCCAGAAGGCCCCGTGTTCCATGATCCACTGGAAGCAGGGCACTTCGATGTAGATGAGGCCTGAAAAGGCGTTGGCCCTGGCGATGTCGTGGAGAAAGTCCACGGGGGCGGGCACGTGTTCCAGGGTGTGACGCAGAACCACCAGATCGCGGGGCTCGGGGTTGGTGTCCGGCCCGAAATACCGGCGGATGATGTGCGGGTCGTCGGATTCGGACGCCGGGTCGAATCCGATCGCGGAGTAACCCTTTTCGCGGAGCATGTTCAGGAAGAAGCCCTTGCCGCAGCCGATCTCGACGACTCGTCGGGGGGGCGGCGCCTCGGCCATGATGAGGCCCGCGACCGCTTCCAGATGCCCCTGGAACAGGGGGGAGTGGGCCTGCTCGTTCTGGTAGCCCGGATCGTAATCCATGAGCCCCGGATCGAAGGCGGCATTGAAGACGAAGCCGCACTTGGCGCATTGCACCAGGTCGACGCGCCCCGTGGACGCCGCCCTGGCTTCGGCGGGGTCATCATGCACCTTGTTTTGAAAGGCGGGGATGCTCTCCACGGCATACAACGGCAGCAGGAGGGAGTGTCGGCAGCAGGGGCAATCAGCCATGGACGGCCAAAGCCTTTTTCAGTTTTGTGTCGTCGCCCCAGAAGTGCATGGGTTCCCAGTCGGGATAGGGATGGACGCCGAGGTTCAGGCGCAGGTCCGCGCCGCGCCGGAGCATGTGTTCACGAACAAGATTCTCTACCGTGATCGGCCGCCCGCTGCAACAGTTGAGGATTCCCGTGACATCGCCCTGCAGGACGAGATGCGCCAGATAGGCGGCCGCGGTTTGCACCGGCAGGTAATCGCGGCTTTGCTGTCCTCCCGACATGTCGAACGACTCCCATCCGTCATCGATGGCCCGGTCGAGCTGGGCCAGGAGCGACCTGGGATTTTGCCCCGGGCCGAAAAGGTAGAAGAGCCGCACCCAGCGCAGGCTTGCCCCTGTACGTCGAGCCACGCTCTCGAGGTGGCGGCGCAATTGGTCCTTGGCCTGGGCGTAGGGATTGTCCGGGGCCGGGTCCATGTCCTCGGTCAGGCATCCCCCGCGCAGACCGTATTCCAGACAGGTTCCAGCCACCAGCAGGTGGCGGAGCCCTTCGCCGAGCAGATGGTCCAGGAAGGCCCTATGCAGGGGCAGATTCGTCTTCAGGTGAAAGATGTCGCGGTAGTTGGGGAGGCCGCCCCAGGCCAAATGGAGACAGCGTTCCGGCCGTCCGAAATGATCGAACAGACCAGCGGCCGAATCGGCCAGATCGAATGGAATGAAGCGGACCAAGGAATACCACTCCATCTCCCGGGCCTTGGTTGCGTCGCGGGCCGTGGCCGTGACTTCGGCCCCCAGTTCCAGCAGGGCCCGGACCACGTGGCGGCCGAGAAAACCCGTGGCGCCCGTGACGAGGACGTGGCCTCCCGGAGAACCGGGTTTGGGGTGACTGGATTCCTCGACACTTCGAAGGGTCATCATTCCATGTGCTCCCGTTTCGTCAAGAAATGCCGAAAGGCGGGGAAGCGGCTTTACGTCCAGCTTTCCCGTCTCGTTCACCGCGTGGTGGGAATCGGCGGCGGCAGCGTCGATAAAAAGGACTCAAGGGCGGATCGCGATGGCCCGTCGAGCCGGGCATAAAACTGCTCCCGACGGAACTTTCTCCGGTTGGCGGTCTGCCCCTTGAGAATCCGGAGCAATTTCCCGCACGCCCGCCGCGTCGAGTCGATGGCTTTCGGCACGAACCGCTTTTCGTCGTCCTTCGAGTCCACGCGCCGGATGAAGGACGCCAAACACGCGACTACGGCCGCTTCGGCTTCGGAGCGGGCGCAGGAGTGTTTCTCCGCGATCATGTGTCCCACCGTGGAAACGATGAGCGAATATTGATGGGATCGGCTGTCCCTGAGCGCATTGACCATCGAGCCCTCCGAATCCGTGTAGATCGTTTTCGGAGGCTGGTTGACGCAGTACAGGTGATCGAGCCGTTTGATCTTTCCAAAGGCGCTGGAGAAGATGGCCTGGATGAGTTCGTCGTAGAAGAAGTAGTCGAAATCGAACTCGGATTCGATTTCACTGATTTTTCGCCAGATTTCCGTCCGCGTGACCGCGTAGTAGGAAGGAACGTATTTCGGCCAGAGGGTCAGCAGCCGGGAGGCGAAGGAGTCGTCGGCGATGCCGAGGTTGTCGTCATAGTCGTAGGTCGGGTTGACGGTCGGCGGGTCGGCGTTGACGTTGAGCGCCGCATATAACCCGTGCGCCGCGCCATAGTCCGGGTTGTGATCCAGGAAATCGGCCGCGGCCTTGATCCCGCCCGGGAAGACATGCCGCCTGTCCGAGCGCAGGAGGATATACGGTGTCTCGACTTCGGCCACCGCGTCGTTTTTGCGCGTCGTATAATCGACGCCGGGGCGATGCACATACCGTACGCCGCCGTGCAGACCGCGGTCTGGGAACGCCGTTTCCGAACCATCGACGATGATGATCGGAATGACAAAATCTTTATAAAAATTTAATAGATAACGCAGTTGTTCGGCGCGGTCTTTCGTCAGTACGATCATCGTCGTTCTGGCTTCCGTCATTGCGGCTCCTGTCGTGCGCTTCAGCGCGGCTGGTGACCGGTCGATGTGAGGCTTCCGTGAACGGCGGCAGTCCATTCGGCTTCCGGCGTTGGAACGCCATATCGCCTTTGGGGAAAAGCCGGAGCGCTTCCCGCTCACGACGTCACGACGCGTGTTCATAGCCCGAGGTGCGGTGTGCGTCCAGACCCAAGAACGCCGCGCGGGGATTGAGGATTCGGCGAGGCCTTGTCTTGTCCCCCCTGTCTGGGCTATACCCGCCACGGGCCGACCGCGCCATTTCCATTTTTATACCCTCCCGCAAAGGAACTCCCTTGTCCGACGGCAAGAAAAGCATGACCACCCTCGGTTCCCGGCAACTGTTGAAACGGTGCCTGAGCTATTTTCTTCCCTTCAAGAAACGCTTGGCCCTGGCCGTGTTGGGCATGCTCGTGGTCGCCCCCTGCGGAGCTGCCAGCGCTTGGCTCGTCAAGCTGGCCGTGGACGACGTTCTGATCCGCAAGGACGTGCAGGCGCTCAAGCTCGTGACCATCGCCATCTTCGCGCTCATGACCCTCAAGGGCGTGTTCCGCTTCATCCAGACCTATTACATGAACTCCACCGGCCTCATGGCCATCGAGGCGCTGCGCAACGACCTCTACGAGCGCATGGTTTATCTGCCGCTGCGGTTCTTCAACGAGTCCCAGGTCGGCATGCTCATGTCCCGCCTGCTGAACGACGTGTCCCTGATCAGCCAGAGCCTGCCGTCCATGGTCATGTTCGTCCGCGAACTGTTCACGGTCATCGGCCTCATCGGCTACGTCATCT
>Ga0228536_1002553_pt1 | contig 10134 bp, 6 predicted proteins | sample SJ1Smetagenome_FD_168611 | JGI IMG/M metagenome (GOLD analysis project Ga0228536, IMG submission 168611) | Enriched culture of PCE-dechlorinating microbial communities from Ithaca, New York, USA - SJ1.S | ecosystem: Engineered > Modeled > Simulated communities (microbial... > Unclassified... | reverse complement strand
CAAGGCCACCTGGTGGATCCACACGTTCCTCGCCCTCGGCTTCATCGCCTACATCCCTTATTCGAGACTCCTGCACATTTTCACGTCTCCCGCCAACCAGTACATGAAGACCATGCAGCCCGTGGGGCAGATCGAGCCGATCCGCGATTTCGAGAATGCCGAGTCTTTCGGTGTCGGGCAGGTCCAGGATTTCACCTGGAAGCAGATTTTCGACGGCGACGCCTGTACGAAGTGCGGACGCTGCCAGGACGGCTGCCCGGCATACCTGTCCGGCAAGCCCCTGTCGCCGAAGAAGCTGACCCAGGATATCAAGAAGTACTGGCTGGAAAAGACGCCGGCGGCGATGGCCGAGCAGAAGGCGGCTTTGGAGGCGGACGAGGAATACCAGGCCAAGCAGGCGAAGAAGAATGTCTTCCTCAAGTGGCTGGACAAGGTGGATACGGTCGTTGACGGCCTCAAGCCGGAAGCGGCGGCGGAAGAGAAGGCCCTCGTCGGCGAGGCGATCGATCTTCACGAGCTCTGGGCCTGTACGAACTGCATGTACTGCATGGAAAACTGTCCCGTCAATATCGAGCACGTGCCGAAAGTGGTCGGGATGAGGCAGTACAAGGTCCTGATGGAAGCCGACTTCGCCCAGGAACTCCAGCTGACCTTCCGGAACATGGAGAACAACTCCAACCCGTGGGGCATCGGCGCCCACCTCAGGGCCGACTGGGCGAAGGATCTGGGCGTCAAGACCCTGGCGGAAGACCCCGGCGTGGAGTACCTCTTCTACGTCGGTTGTTCCGGCTCCTTCGACGACCGGGGCAAGAAAGTCACGGTGGCCTTCGCGAAGATTCTCCAGGCCGCGGGTGTCAGTTTCGGTATCCTGGGAACGGAAGAGGGCTGCTGCGGCGATTCGGCCATGAGAGGCGGCAACGAGTATCTCTATCAGACCCTGGCACAGATGAATATCGAGGTCATGAACGGCTACGGTGTGAAGAAGATCATCGCTACCTGTCCTCACGGTTACAACGCCCTGAAGAAGGATTACCCCCACTTCGGCGGCAACTTCGAGGTCTACCACCACACGGAGATCATCGCCGACCTGATTGCGAAGGGCAAGATCTCCCTGAAGAAGCCGGTGGAAGGGCTCTTCACGTACCACGATTCCTGTTTCCTCGGCCGGTACAACGATATCTACGACCAGCCGCGGAGAATCCTCAACGCCGTTCCCGGTCTGAAGCTGACGGAAATGGAGCGCAACCTGGCACGGAGCTTCTGCTGCGGCGCCGGCGGTGCGAGGATGTGGATGGAAGAGGATATCGGCGAGCGCATCAACGACATGAGGGCGGACCAGGCCATTGCGGCCGGGGCCGATACGATTGCCGTGGGCTGTCCCTTCTGCCTGACCATGATGAGCGACGGCATCAAGGACCGCAAGAAGGAGGAAAGCATGGCGGCCCTGGATATCGCCGAAATCGTCTGGAAGGCCATGGATCTGGAATAAGAAGCGGGCACCTTTCCGGGACGATGTGAGGAATCGTTCGGGTGATTTCGGGCACCCCCTGAACCGGTGACGGTCGGGGGGTGCTTTTTGTTGGGAAACCTTTCCGGAACGAGGATTCCGCCTTGCTTTCCGCCGATCCACTATGCTAAGGGAATCCGTGTTTTTCAGTGTCAATCCAATCAGAAAAAGCACAAATACCGGGCGCGGCAGTCTTCTTTTCCGCTGACCGGAACCGGGTCGAGGGTATGGGAACGGCGATGACGGGCGTTTCGACCCTGCCCGAAGCACGGGGGGCCGGCTTGAAATACACGAAGAAAAGAGGGGGAGGAAAAATGAGGAAACGGGGGTTTACTGCGTTTGTCGCGTTATGGGCCGTTGCATTCTGCATGACGGTGACCGCATGGGCGGGAAACGTCGACACATACGGCATCGGCGCAAAGGCGACGGCCCTGGGCGGCGCCTTCAGCGCCTACGCGGACGATCCCTTCGCGATCTATTACAACCCGGCGGGACTCACCCAGATCAAGCAGCCCATGATCTCCGCGGGGGCCAATGTCATCAAGCCGGTCCTCCGGGTTGACGATTACCGGGTGACGGGCATGAATGCGGCTGTTACGGACGACGTGGGCCCCGCCGACATGTACGACCAGTCGCGCCTGCTGGCCGTTCCCCACCTGGGCTTCACCATGCCGGTCGGAAAGGGGTTTTTCGCCGGGATTGCCGCCTATGTGCCCTTCGGCCTCGATATCCAGTGGAAACATGACGTTCCGGCCTCCGGATACTGCGGCAACCCCGGAGCCTATAATTCTTATCGATCCTGGTACATGCGGGAAGTGGTCACGCCGACCGTCGCCTACCGGTTCAACGATTATTGGTCCATCGGGGCGGGCATTTCCCTGGGCAAGACCAGAAGCGGCGTCGAAAGACTCATGTTCGCCCCGAGTGTCGCCGCCTTGCATAATAAAAGGGTGCTGACGGACCTGGACGACGATTTCAACTGGTCGTTCAATGTCGGATTGATGTTCAGGCCCGCGAAGTCTCTGGCGATGGGCCTCACCTACCGGGGAAAAACGGATACGGACCTCGAGGGGACGACGGAAGTCAGGGGAATAAAGGGAATTCCCAACAGCAAGGTGCATGCGAAAACGGAAATCGACAGCCCCGATCAGATCCAGGCCGGCATCCGGTACATGCCCAGCGACCGGATTTCCGTGGAAGCGGACCTGGTCTGGACCCACTGGTCGACGGTTAAAAGCTACACGGTGAAGTTCGACCGGCCCCTGCTCGGCTCGGTATCCTCCGAGTATTTCCCGCGGGACTGGGACGATACGTATCAGCTGCGCCTGGGGGCGGAGTGGAAGGTCAACGGGACGTTCACCCTCCGGGGATCCTATTTTTACGATCCGACGCCCATTCCCGACGACACGCTGGACCTCCAGTGGCCCGATGCGGACAAGCATACCTTCGCCCTGGGGACCGGCCTGAGTTTCGGCAATCTCAGCATCGATACGACGATCCAGTATACCTGGATTCAGAGCCGGCAGCTGCAGGTCAACGGGGAAAGCGGGAATCTCAACAATGCGTATCATAACGGCGGCGGCAGCCCCGGGGTTTCCCTGGAGGCGGACGGCCACCTCTGGGGCGGCGCCCTGACGATGAACTATCAATTTTAAACCCAGGTAAACCCATGGACACCATGCTGGTTTCTGGTGAGAAACTCAAAAACAATATGTTCCCATAACGTAACACAGGAAGAGAATATAATGATTAGACTGTTTGAAATGACAAAAGCGCATAGATGGAGATGTGTAGTAACCGCAATTTTAGTCACATTATCATCATTGGCAATTACTGGCTGTACTACACGCCTAACCGACTTTACTATTATTTCTACAAAGAACATTGATTTATCGCGTGGCGCAGAATTTATAAGGGGTGAAAATCGTGTTACAGGGGAAGATACAAAACATATAATCATATTCATCCCGACAGGTGTTCCAAGCCCCAAAGAAGCAACAGACAAGGCAATTGAAAATGTGCCTGGCGCTGTTGCTCTGCTTGATGGTGTTTTAGAACAGGAAATGTTTTACTTTCCATATGTTTATGGTTACAGCACATATAGAGTAAAAGGAACACCCTTAATTGATCCGAAGCTGAAAAAATAAAAATCTGTTGGTAGAAGCCAACGCAACAAATACAGTCATTAAATGGGGAAGGAATTTTAAGGTTAAATCGACGGTCCCATGAACAGGGGAGGAAAACCGGTGGTGGCTTCGGTGCCGGTTCGTGTCCCTTTTCTTCCGTTCATCACGAGGGTACGAAGGGGCGGTCTCTGGCGGACAAGCCGCGAGGAAAATGGGGTGATGGAAAAAAGTCCTTACCTGGAAAAACCGTGGTTGAAGCACTACGAGAAGGGGGTGCCCGAGTTTATACGGTATGAGGAGATCTGCCTGCCGGATATCCTGGAACGGACGGTGCGGGATTTCCCCGATCGGACGGCGCTCATTTTCGAGGGATACAAGCTGTCCTTCCGTCAGATGAAGGACCTGGTCGACCGCTTTGCGGGGTGCCTCGTTTCTTTCGGGGTCAAGCAGGGCGATGCCGTGGCCGTCATTCTCCCGAACATGATTCAATGCGTGGTCGCTTACTACGCCGTCATGAAGATCGGGGCCGTCGCCGTCATGAACAACCCCCTGTACTCGGACCGGGAACTGGAGTACCAGTTCAGCGACTCGGGCGCGACGGTCCTGATCGCCATCGATCTTCTGGGGAACCGGATGATCGACCTCCGGCCGAAGACGAAAATCAGGCAGATCGTCATCGCCTCCATCGGGGACTACCTGCCCTTTCCCAAGAACGTGCTTTTCCCCCTGGTGGCGAAGAAGAGGAAGCTGGCCGCCGACGTGAAATCCGCGCCGGACGTCTATTCCTGGAAGGACTGCATCGCCCGCCACGAGCCCCTCGATCAATCGGCCCGAATCGGGTTCGACGACGTGGCCATGTACCAGTACACGGGCGGTACCACGGGGATTTCCAAGGGCGTCGAACTGACCCAGTCCAACCTGAGCAAACAGGTCCAGCAGTGTGTCGCCTGGTTTCCGCAACTGGAGCGGGGCAGGGAGATCATGCTGGGTGCGCTGCCGTATTTTCATGTTTTCGGGCTGACGGCGTCGATGAACCTGTCCGTTTTCATGGGGTGGACCCAGATTCTCATTCCCAAGCCCCAGGCGGATCCGCTTTTGACGGCGATCAAGAAGCACCGCCCGACCTTTGCTCCCCTGGTTCCCACGATGTACGTGGGACTCCTCGGCCATCCCGACCTCAAGAAAACCGATGTAAGATGCCTGAAGGGGGCGTTTTCGGGAAGCGCGCCCCTGCCCGTGGAAGTGATCCGTGAATTCGAAGCGGCGACCGGCGCCGTGATCGTCGAGGGGTTCGGCATGACGGAGACGTCACCGGTGACCCACATCAATCCCTTTGCCGGGGGAGCCCGGAAGGTGGGCAGCGTCGGCATCCCGATTTCCGATACCCTGTCCCGGATCGTGGACATCGAGGAAGGTTTGCGGGAGATGCCCGTCGGAGAATCGGGGGAACTCGTGATCAAGGGCCCCCAGGTGATGAAGGGATACAAGGGGAAGGCGGATGAAACGGCCATGACCCTGCGTGACGGCTGGTGCTACACCGGGGATATCGCCGTCATGGACGAGGACGGTTATTTCTTCATCGTGGACCGGAAAAAAGACATGATCCTCTCCGGCGGGTTCAACGTCTACCCCCGGGAAATCGACGAGGTGTTCTACACCCACCCGAAGGTGCAGGAGGCCTGCGCCATCGGCATCCCCGACCCCAAGCGGGGGGAAAACGTCAAGGTGTTCGTCGTGCTGAAGGAAGGGGAGCAGGCGACGCAGCAGGAACTGATCGATTACTGCAAGACGAGGCTGGCCGTCTACAAGCTGCCGACGGAAATCGAGTTCCGCAGCGAACTGCCCAAGACGGCGGTAGGAAAAGTCCTGAGAAAGGAACTGAAAAAGCTGGGGTCAAATCTTTAATCTTGACAATTGGACGGGCAGCGCCCATCCTGCAAAATAAAAGGGGGACCGGTTTCAAACCGGTCCCCCTTTTGTTCAGATGGTCCGAACCGAACACGAGGGCACCATCCCGTTTCTTTTCGATGCCCGCATGGCTTGCGGTCCCCCATGTCATGTGTTAGGTCCTTACGCGCCGAACTTTTCCAGGCGCCTGGCGTGGGCCAGGGCCAGCCCCATCAGGTAGACCATGGGCATCCTCCCCAGGCCGCCGGCGACGCAGTCCCTTTCGCCGAAGCGGGCGACGCCGTCGGGCCGGCAGGTCTTCGCGGCCAGGATCGCCGGGACGGGATGCCAGCTGTGACCGGCCAATGCCGCCGGTGTCGAATGATCTCCCGTCACGACCAGCACGTCCGGCTCCAGGGCCGTGATCCTCGGTATGAAGGTATCGACCTCCTCGATAACCTTGACCTTCGCTTCGAAGTCGCCGTCTTCTCCCCGGGAATCCGTCGGCTTGACATGGACAAAGAAGAAATCGTAGTCATTGTAGCATCGTTCAAGGGTCTGAATTTCCTCTTCAATCGTGGCCGTTTGAGGGGCGACCGTCATGCCCAGCAGACGGGCGATACCCCGGTACATGGGGTAACTGGCGATGGCCAGGGCGTTGAGGCCGAAACGCTCCTCCATGCCGGCAAAACGGTGAAACCGCGAATAACCCCGGAACAGGACCATGTTGGCCTTTTCTTCATCCGCCAGGATGGCTTTGCTCTGGTCCATGAGGGAACGGATGAGACCGGCCGTCGCCGCCGCCTCCGGGATCAGGGCGGCGGGCGGATGGGGAAATTCACGGGTTTTCTGGGGATCCGTTTCTCCGATCTCCTCACGGAGGCCGTCCCCCCGGAGGACAAAGAGGGCCCGGTGTTCCTTTTCCGTTTCGAAAAAGGCCTCGATCCCGGCCGGGAGTTTCACCCTGTCCTTCAGTTTCCGGCAGATACGCCGGTTTTCCTCCGTGTCGATCCTTCCGGCACGGCGATCGATGACCCGGCCTTCCTGATCGATGGTGGCGAAGTTGACCCGCATGAAAAGATCCCTCTCCGTCATCGGAAAATCCACGCCGGCTGCGGACAAAAGACCCCTGCCGACATTCGTTTTGACGGGATCGTAACCGAACAGGGAAAAATGGGCCGGTCCGCTCCCCGGCGTGATGCCGTAGCCGATCGGATCGAGAAGCCCGCAGACGGACTGCCTGGCCAGGTTATCCAGGTAGGGTTTGCGTGCCGTTTCCAGCTCCGTGCGCCCCCCTTCTTCCCGCGGCAGTCCCCCCAGGCCGTCCATAACCAGGTAGACGATTTTCGATTCGTTCTTGACAATCAGCCTGTCGATCAAATCCGGTCCCATAAGGCGCCTCTCCCTCCGATCTAACGGCCCGTGAAGGCGGGTTTTCTCTTCTCCAGAAAAGCGGACATGCCCTCCTTCTGGTCGTCCGTGCTGAAGCACTGGGCGATACACTGCATCTCGAGCCGGTTGGCACTGTCGATGGAGATATCGTAGCCGTAATTGATGGCGTGCTTGGCCATCTTCGTGGCGAAGCCGGAAAGGGCGGCCAGTTTCCTGGCGAACTTGCGGGTTTCGTCCATGAGCGCCTCCGGCGGGTACACGCGGTTTACCAGGCCGATTTCGAATGCGCGCTGGGCGTTGATCTGCTCGCCGCTCAGGATGAGTTCCTTGGCCCGTCCCATGCCGACCAGTCTCGCCAGGCGCTGGGTTCCGCCCCAGCCGGGAATGATGCCCAGCAGAATTTCGGGCTGGCCGAAGACGGCCTTTTCGGAGGCGAACCGCATGTCGCAGGCCATGGTGATTTCCGTTCCGCCGCCCAGGGCGTAACCGTTCACGGCGGCGATGGAGGGTTTCGGCATGGTTTCGATCAGGCGCATCGTTTCATGGCCCAGTTCCATGAAGGACAGGATTTCGGCGGGTTTCATGTTCTGCATCTGGGCGATGTCCGCGCCGGCGACGAAGGCCTTTTCGCCCGCGCCGGTCAGGATGAGCGCTTTGACGGCGCTGTCTTTTTTGCAGACCGATGCCGCGTCGTACAGTTCCTCCATGGTTTCGCCGTTCATGGCGTTCATGGCTTTGGGCCGGTTGAAGGCGATTGTGGCGATGCCTTCTTCAACGGAAAATAAGATATTCTTGTATTCCATAGAAATACTCCTTGAATTTTTGTGCTCGGGAAGAAAGAAATCTCACGCCCCGAAGCGATATCACGGGGCGTGAGATACCTTGTTAACGTTGACTACAGAAGACTGGATTCCGAAACTACACGGGAATTACGCTCTTTCCAGGACAATCGCCATACCCTGTCCGCCGCCGATGCACAGCGTGGCTAAACCGAGGCCGGCGTTTTTCTTCTGCATCTGCATGGCCAGGCTGTAGGTGATCCGGGCGCCGGTGCAGCCGATGGGATGGCCGATGGAAATACCGCTGCCGTTCAGGTTGCACTTGTCCATATCCACACCGAGTTCGCGGATGCAGGCGATGGCCTGGACGGCGAAGGCTTCGTTCAGCTCGATGACGTCGATGTCCTTCATGGTGAGTCCCAACTGCTTGAAGAGCTTTCTCGTGGCCGGAATGGGACCGAGGCCCATGTATGCGGGATCGACGCCGCCGGCGGCAAAACCCTTGATCTTCGCGAGGGGTTTCAGACCCAGTTCCTTCGCCTTGTCCGCGCTCATGACGACGACCGCGGCGGCGGCGTCGTTGATGCCGGAGGCGTTTCCCGCCGTGACGGTGCCGGTCTTGATGAAAGCCGGGGACAGTTTCGCCATCTTCTCGAGGCTGGTATCCATCGGTCTCTCGTCCACCTCGAAAATCGTGTCGCCTTTCTTGGAAGGAATGACGACCGGGACGATCTCGTCCTTGACCGCTCCGGAAGCAATGGCGGCCCGTGCGCGCTGGTGGCTGAGAAGGGCGATTTCATCCTGTTCCTGGCGGGAGATGCCGTACTTGTTGGCGATGTTTTCCGCCGTCATGCCCATGTGGTAGCCGTTGAAGATCTCGAATAGGCCGTCCATGACCATCAGGTCGACGATGGAGCCGTAGGGCATGCTCATCCGGTATCCCCAGCGGGCATCGGGAACGAGATAAGGCGCGTTGCTCATGTTTTCCATACCGCCGGCGACGACGATATCCGCCACGCCCGCCATGATGGACTGGGCGGCCAGGGTGATGGCCTTCAGGCCGGAGGCGCAGATCTTGTTGACGGTAAAGGCGTTGGTCTCTTCGGGAAGACCGGCGTAGATGCCTGCCTGGCGGGCCGTGTTCTGGCCCTGGCCGCCCTGAAGGACGTTCCCCATGATGCACTCGTCGAAGTACACGGGATTCAGCGATGAATCGTAATCGTAGTATTTTTTATTGATATCCGTCATCTCGATGCCGGCGAAAACGTCGGGACGGCAGGAATTGATGGAATCGTTGACCGAAGGCCGCAGACCGGCTCTCTTGATGGCCTCCTTGATGACCAGGGCGCCCAGATCGACCGTGCGAACCCCCTTCAACGACGCGCCGAAGGTACCGACGGCTGTTCTTGCTCCACTCACAATGACAACTTCTTTCATACCCCTTCTCCTTTCAAAATATCGGTTTTTGTATTGATGTTAAACGACAACGTTTTTTTGCCTTTCCGTTTCATAAAGCCCCGGAGTGACCGTCAATCCGCGATTTCCTCAACGAACTCCAGCTCCCGGGGAAGTTTGTAGGAGGCCAGGTAGGACCGGCAGTGCTTCATGATGGTCTTCTCGTCGGTGGCGTCCCCCGCATTCTTGACGACGAGGGCCTTGACCACCTCGCCCCGCATCAGGTCCTGCTTGCCGATGACTTTCGCCTTCAGGACGGCGGGATGGAGTTCGAGAACCTTCTCCACCTCCCGCGGATAAACGTTGTAGCCGCTGGTGATGACCATGCGTTTCTTGCGACCCGTGAGGAAAATGAAGCCGTCCTCATCCATCTTTCCCAGGTCCCCTGTGTGAAGCCATCCGTTCCGGAGAACCTGGGCGGTCGAGGCCTCGTCCTTGTAATAGCCCTTCATGACGTTGTCGCCCCTGACGATGACTTCGCCCACGGTGTTCCGGGGGACTTCGTTCCCGTGATCATCGGTGATCTTCACTTCCGCACCCGGGATGGGGACCCCGATGGAGCCCGGTTTATGGGTTTCGCCTCTGCGGTGGCAGGCGCAGACGGGAGACGCTTCCGTCAGGCCGTAGCCTTCGCGCAGGATGACGGGGAATTTCTGTTCGAAGACGGAGATATATTCGGGCGGCATGGCGGCGCCGCCGGTGATGCAGAAACTGAGCGAACTGACATCGTAGTCGCCGATGTCGGGGCTCATGGCCAACCCGAGAAAGAGGCGGGGTACGGCGGCGATATAGGTCACTTTGTCCTGCTCGATGCTCTTGAGGATCGCCTCGACGCTGAACCGGTCCATCAGGACGATCCCCGCGCCGATGCGCAGGGCCGCCAGCATGTTGACGGCGGCGCCGAAGGAGTGGAACAGGGGAATCACGGCCAGGCTGCGGTCTTTTTCCGTCGATTGGTAGAGATCCCGCACCAGAGTGGATTGACTCA
>Ga0228536_1002548_pt1 | contig 10162 bp, 11 predicted proteins | sample SJ1Smetagenome_FD_168611 | JGI IMG/M metagenome (GOLD analysis project Ga0228536, IMG submission 168611) | Enriched culture of PCE-dechlorinating microbial communities from Ithaca, New York, USA - SJ1.S | ecosystem: Engineered > Modeled > Simulated communities (microbial... > Unclassified... | reverse complement strand
CATGGATTTCAACCGGGATGCCGTTCCGGAAAGGTTCGCCCGGGTTGCAGCCGCCATGGGTATTCCTGCCGGGGTCGATGATGAAGAAACTTCGAAAAAAACCGTGGAAGGCATTTTCACGCTGGCCCGGGCACTCGGCATTCCTTCCGACCTGCGGCAACTCGGGGTCAGGGTAGAAGATCTTGACGATATCGTTGCCGCGGCAATGAAGGTGACCCGCCTTCTGGACAATAACCCCAAACCGGTTTCGCCGGAAGACGCGCGGGGCATCTACCTGAAGCTTTTACCGTAATGAGGCGGCGGCCGGCTCCGGCCGCCTGTTTCTAAAAAAACAGTGCAGCAGGAAAAGATTTCCTATGCTTTCATAATCCATGCTGACCGGGAGGAAAACGCATCATGTTCGAGCCGAAAGGTATCATCGCAGCAATGGCAACACCCTTTTTCGAGGACGAATCCATCAACTGGGACGAGCTCCGCAGCCAGGTGAACCGCTTCATCAGGGCCGGCATCCACGGACTGTTCTGCATCGGGACCAACGGCGAGAGCTTCGCCCTTTCATTCGATGAAAAACTGCAGATCATGGAGGCCGTGATCAGAGAAAACGGGGGACGCCTCCCCGTGTATGCGGGAACAGGATGCATCACCACAGGAGAGACTATCGAGTTGACGAAGGCGGCAAAAGAAATGGGGGCGGACTGCGCATCCATCATCTGTCCCTATTTTGCCGAAAGCTCCCAGGACCAGCTGTATTCTCATTTCAGGGCAGTAGCCGAAGCGGTGGATATTCCCATAGTCCTGTACAACATCCCCGCAAGGACTGGCGTCAACCTTGCGTACCAGACCGTGAAAAAACTCGCCCGCATCCCGAATATCGCGGGCATAAAGGACAGCAGCGGGAATTTCGACAACATCCTCCGCTACATTGAGGAAACGCGGGATATTGAAGGAAAAAGCTTCAGGGTGGTGTCCGGAAACGATTCCCTGATCCTCTGGACACTGCTGGCAGGAGGAAGCGGCGGTATCTCGGGAGTGAGCAACGTTCTTCCCGAAATCATGGCATCGATTTACGACCTCTGGCTGAAAGGCGATTTCGAAGGGGCAAGAAAAGTTCAGGACTGCATACGACCGCTCCGTGACTGCATGAAGCTCGGGAACCCCAACTCCATCATCAAGCGCGCCGCAAATCTCAGGGGCGAAAAACTCGGCCCCTGCAGGGCTCCCTTCAACCTTGCATCAGAGTCGGTGGACAGGGCAATTCTCGACGTCCTGAAGCTGTACGGCGGGAAGAAATAACCTCCGAAGCGCGGAGAGGAAAGGAGACACTCCATGAAGTTCGTGCTTTCGCACCCGCTCTGCCCGGAAGGGATGGAAATGCTGGGATCAAGGGGCCAAGTCTTTGTGGCAAACGACGGAGACCCGAACAATTACCTGGATCAAATGAAGGATGCCGACGGAATCATCCTGAGGATCGCGAAAATCGACCGTCATGCCATTGAAAACTCGCCAAACCTTAAGGTCATCGGAAAGACGGGTGTAGGGTACGACGGCATCGATGTTGCTGCGGCCGCTGAGGCGGGGATTCCCGTGGTCATTACCCCCGGCGCCAACAACCGGTCGGTTGCCGAGCATGCGGCGGCAATGATGTTCGCAATTTCCAAGAACCTTCTCGAAGGGCACGAAGAGACGGTGAAAGGGAACTTCATGGCCGCGAGAGGGCTCGGAAAAGCCTTCGAGGTCCTGGGCAAAAAAACCGGCTTCATCGGCCTCGGGGCTATCGGCCGTGAAACTGCGAAAATCTGCAGGGGGATCGGCATGACGACACTGGCCTTTGATCCCTTCCTGACCAGGGAACAGATCGAGGCCGAAGGGTGCATCTATTGGCCCGACTATGAAGAAATGCTTTCGGAATGCGATTTTGTCTCCATCCATGTTCCTCTTCTTCCGGAAACAAGGGGAATGATCGGGAAAAAACAGCTTGGCCTGATGAAAAAAAGTGCGGTGCTCATCAACTGTGCACGGGGTGGGATCGTGGACGAACAGGCACTGGCGGACGCGCTCAACACCGGCGCTATCGCCGGAGCGGGTGTCGATGTCTTCGAACAGGAGCCTCCGGCAAAGGACAATCCCCTCCCCGGTGCAAAAAACCTCCTCTGCAGCCCCCACAGCGCCGCCCAGACGAAGGAGGCCGTCATCAACATGGCACTCATGTGCGTCGAAGGATGCTTCGCGGTCATGGACGGCACGAAATGGCCCAAAGTGGCGGACAGGTCCGTATACGATCATCCGAAGTGGCGTTGAATTCCGGCGAATCTGGGGAGGAGACAATGGAGATCAAGAAACAGGACAACATCAGAAAATTGCTTGCGGATATCCCCCTTCCCCGGATGGTGAAGGTCCGGCAGCATTTCGACAGGGATGAGATCGGAGACGTTGCCGGAACGCTCAGAGGAAAACTGGCATGCGAAGAAATCACCGGAAGGATCCGCCCGGGGATGCGCATCGTCCTCACCGGCAGCGGTCGTGAAATAACAGATATGAACGTGATCCTGAGAGAACTTGCCTCCTTCATAAGGGAACATGAAGCGTTTCCCTTCATCATCCCCGCCATGGGAAGCCATGGAAGCTCCACCGCCGAAGGGCAGAAAGAAGTACTTGCAGGCTACGGCATTACGGAGGAATTCTGCGGTTGCCCGGTCCGCTCTACAATGGAAACGGTCCTTCTGGGACATACGGACGATGGCGACCCCGTCTACATGGATGCTTTCGCCGCCGGAGCCGATGCGGTCATCGCGGTCGGGAGGATAAAACCCCATACCGCCTTCCGGGGACGGTACGAATCAGGACTCATGAAGATGCTTGCAGTTGGGATCGGGAAACAGAAAGGGGCGGACTCCATTCACAGGTTCGGATTCGGCCCCCTGAAAGACCGGATTCCCGCCTTTGCCGACGTGGTGATGAAAAAGAGCACCGTTCTTTTCGGGGTGGGCCTTATCGAGAACGCTTTTAAAAGGACATGCCGGATAGAAGTCATCAGGAGTGAGGAAATCGCTGAAAAGGAGCCGCCCCTGCTGGAATACGCGAAAAAACGGATGCCCGCCATACTTTTTCCGGAGACCGATGTCCTGGTCGTCAGGACTATCGGAAAGAACTACTCGGGCAGCGGCATGGACCCGAACATATCGGGGACCTGGGCCACTCCCTTCGGAGGGGGAGGAATCAGGAAGCAGCGAACCGTGGTCCTGGATCTTGACGATAAATCCCACGGCAACTCCCTGGGAGCGGGTATGGCGGATTTCACGACGCTGCGCCTGTTTCATAAGATCGACTTCACCGCCCTCTATCCAAACGGGCTGACCTCAACAGTTATTGAACCATGCAAGATTCCCATGGTCCTTGAAAATGATGAAATGGCGCTGCGGGCAGCCATTAAGACCTGTACGGGAATAGACAGGCAAAAGGTCCGCATTGTGATGATCAGGAACACGGCGGAGCTGGAAACGATCCTTGTCTCCGAGGCGATGGCGGAGAGCGCACCCCTTCCGGAAGGGGTCGAAATCATTGGAGTACCGGAGGAGATCCGTTTTGACAAAGAGGGAAATATCGCTGAGTAAAGCAGTTTTTCAGGGAGGTGTTTCACGTGTCTTTTTCCAGGGACAGAGTTACAGGGATTATTCTATCGGTCTTTTCTCTCCTGTACCTCTTTTTTTCCAAAGATATCAAGGTATTCAGGGGAAGCGGCGCCACGCCGCTCACATCGGCTTTCATACCCCGCTTTTGGGGAACATGCCTTTTGACCCTCGGCCTGATCCTGATCTTCCGGGGGAGCTTCAGCAGCGCCGGTGAGGAAAAAACAGCCGGCAGTCCTCTCTTCAAACGGCTGAAGGGTTGGATTGCGGGCAATTATGAAGTAGTGCTCACCTTCGCGCTCATCGGGGTCTATTCGGCCCTGCTTCCGTCCGTAGGCTTCACCATCATGTCGGCGCTGTACATTTTTGCCCAGATACTCATCCTGACACCCCAGGAAAGAAGAAACCGGCTGCCCGCATTCGCGGTTGGAATCTTTTTCGCCGTGGTGATCGATTTCATTTTCGTGAAACTCATCGGAGTCCTTCTTCCGAAGGGCATCCTCGGTTTCTGAAGGGAGGCAGAAGTATGGGTTCACCTTTATGGACAGGCTTTTCAAGCGTAGCTCTCGACCCTTTCATTCTGCTGCTGATCTTTGCCGGCGTAGCGGTGGGGATCATTTTCGGATCAATCCCGGGACTGACCGCAACAATGGCCGTGGTCATGTTCCTGCCCATGACCTACACCATGACCCCCATACAGGGTATTTCGACGCTTGTCGCACTGTACATCGGCGGCATCTCGGGAGGGCTCATTTCAGCGATCCTTCTGAACATTCCCGGAACCCCTTCATCAGTGGCAACGTGCTTCGACGGAAGCCCCATGGCGAAAAAAGGAGAAGCCGGCAAAGCACTCGGTGCGGGAATCGTTTTTTCCTTCCTGGGGACACTGCTGGGAGTCGGAGTGCTCGTCGTTATCTCTCCCCTGCTGGCCAGGATCGCCATCCAGTTCGGCGCATACGAGTACTGCGCTCTTTCAATCTTCTCCCTTTCGATGGTTATAGCCCTCAGCGGACGGGATCTGACCAAGGGGCTTATCAGTGCAGTCCTCGGGGCAATATGGGCCACTGTCGGGCTTGCCCCCATCGATTCCAAGGCACGGTACACCTTCGGTTTTATTGAGATGACCGCAGGTTTCAAGCTGCTTGTTTTCCTGATCGGCATTTTCGCGATCACGGAGGTGATCAAGTTTGCCGAAGAGGTCAGAAGCGATATTCGGTACGATATCCGGGAAGATGTAAAGGTTAAGGGATTTGGCTTCTCGCTCAGGGAGTTCCGGGGCCAGCTTGTGAACATGGTACGGTCCGCTCTTATCGGGATCGGCATAGGCATCCTTCCCGGCATAGGAGGAGGAGTTTCCTGCATGCTCTCCTACTCCGCCGCAAAAAACAGTTCCAGGCATCCTGAAAAATTCGGAACGGGAATTCTTGACGGCGTCGTGGCGTCGGAAACGGCCAACAATGCCTCCATAGGAGGGGCCATGATCCCTCTCCTCTCCCTGGGAATACCGGGAGACGCCGTTACTGCCATGCTGCTCGGAGGACTGATGGTCCACAACGTCTCGCCCGGACCGCTGATTTTCGTCAAGAGCGGCGCCACGGTCTACGGGATCTTCGTCGCCATGGTCATCGCGGCCTTTGCAATGCTCGTCATCGAGTTCCTGGGCCTGCGTCTGTTCACGAAAATCCTGCGGATTCCAAAAAACTATCTCCTGCCTATCATCGTCGTGCTGTGCTGCGTCGGCGCCATCGGAGACAGCAACCGCGTCTTCGATGTCTGGGGGATCCTTCTGTTCGGGCTGATCGGCTATGGGCTTCTGAAAGCGAAAATCCCGCTGACACCCATGATCCTGGGCTTCATCCTGGGCCCCATGTTCGAGCTGAATCTTCGCAAGATGTCCCAGCTGTTCGTTATGGACCCCATGTCATTTGCGGAACGTCCCATAGCAATAGGCTTCTTCCTGGTAACGATCGTGGTCGTTGTCCTGAATATCAGGGCGAACAGGAGAGCGATCGACTGACTTCACAATCCAGCTTTCAAGCAGAGGTGATGCAATGGCGTAAAGACTTCAAAAGCGGGAAATCAAAGGGAAGCATTTCAAAAGGACCATACTCTGGAGGGAGGAAATACACCATGAAAAAGTCATTCATTACGGTTGCAGCACTCGTCCTCGCGGCAGTTTTTTTCGGAACATGTCTTTCGGCGGGAATCGCTGAGGCTGCCTGGCCCGAAAAGAACATCACGGTGATCATCACCCACGGTTCCGGCGGCGACACGGACTTCAACGCCCGCCTTATGTGCCGCCTCCTCGAAAAGAAGCTCGGCGTGCCGGTGGTCCCGACAAACGTCACGGGCAGCAACGGGGCTATCGCCATGGCCCAGTACAAGGATGCGGATCCCGACGGCTACACCTTCGTCATGACCAACACCGCGGCTCTCACGGGCAACGAGGCCACAGGGCTTTCAGACTACGGCTACGACGCCTTTGAACCCGTCAGCGTGTACGGGAAGCAGTCGGGCGAGAACATCATCGTACCGGCGGACTCTCCGTACAAGACCCTTTCCGACCTCATCGAGGCCTCAAAGAAGAACCCCAATACCATTAAATTCGGGATTTCAACCGGCGGCGGAGTGTACATCGCCTCCGTTATCCTGGAACAGGCTGCCGGAACAAAGTTCGCAGTCATAGACGAAGGGGACGCTGCGTCCCGCATGACCGCACTGCTCGGCAAGCACGTGGACGCCACCATCGTCCCCTACGCAGTGGTAAAGGAATACATCCAGGCGGGCCAGATCAGAACTCTGGGAACGCTCCTCAGGGAACCTCCGGCACTTCTGAAGGACATTCCCACTGCCCACGAGTCAGGATGCCCGGAGCTCGTCCTGAATACCCTGTACGTCTGCCTTGCCCCCAAGGGAACCGACCCGGCAGTGGTCAAAGCCCTCAATGCTGCGATGATGGATATCTCCGCCAACAGCGAGGAGTACAGGAAGGAAGTGAACAGGTACAACCTGCAGGAACCCTGGACGCTGAGCGTTGAGGACTCCATCGAAGAACTGAAACACCAGCGTGAACTGTTCATGAGGTATTCAAAGTTCCTGCAGTAGGAGGAAACAAAAGAAAGCAACGGGTTATAATGGGAAGCTGAAAAATATCGCCGGGGCGGTAAAAACCGCCCCGGCCCCAACGATCCGTACACGGGGAAGGGATCGCAATGACCGACAGAAGAAGAGCACTGGCAAAACGACTCTACGACTACCTGGAAAAAGGCAGAATAAACGTCTCTCCTGAGGGAAAGCTTCCCTCAGAGCGGGATATGGCCGCCGCCCTTGGCGTCACCCGCCCTCTTCTCCGGCAGGCCATTGCCGTGCTTGAAGCCTTCGGTCTCCTGGAGATACGGGACCGGCAGGGCATCTTCATGCAGCAGCACGAACTGCCCGAAATCGTGTTTCCCGGCGACTGGCCGCCTTCCATGATGCTGGAGATTTTCCAGGTCCGCATGATGATCGAACCAGAGGCTGCAAGGATAGTTGCCGAAAACCATACCGCAGAAGACATGAGGAAAATCGGAGATTCCATTCAGCAGATGGCGGCGATCATCGAATCGAAAAGGGAGGACATGGAGAGCCTTCTGGCCAAATGGAACAGGATTTTCCACGCCCAGATAATGGCAGCGACGAAAAACCAGTTTCTCTGCCGCATCTACGAAACGGTTTCCCGGGCTTACGAAACCGCAAGCACATCACTGGTCTTCAGGCGGGAAGAGCTGCGTTTCGATGAGATTTTCAGCGAACACCACCGGATTTTCGAGGCGATAGAAAAGGGGGACGGCGACCTGGCCGCATCGATCGTCCTGGAACATATGCAGGCCTCTGTAAAACGGGCTTCCGACAACCTCGTGAGTTCCGGATTCAGGATCTGAAATTCCCTGCAGATGCTCCCTGCAGGGAATTGATTTTCTTTCGCAAAAAAGGCTGACAATCCGATCATTCCTGAGAAAAAGCTGTCAGGAGACCGGACAGAATACGTTGGTTCAGGACAATTGCATCTCAACGCGGTTCAAAAAATCGCCCGTTGTCTGCAGAAACAGATCTTCCTCCTCAATGTGGGGCATGTGGGCGCTGTTTTCAAAAATTACCAGGTCCGATCCCCTTATGCCCCTGTGAACCGTATCCGAAATCGCAGGCGTCGCCTTGTCGTAGCGACCGGAACCAACCAGTACAGGCAGATTTATCTCTCCCAGTCTTTCAGTAATATCCCATTTCCTGAGGCTTCCCGTGACATGGAACTCGCTTGGGCCGTTCATCGTGCGGTAGACTTCTGCACCCATCTTCGCAAAGGTCCGGCTTATGCAATCAGGCCATGGATCGAGTCGGCAGAGATGACGGCGGTAAAAGACCATCATCGCCTCCTCGTATTCCGGGGAGTCCACCGTGCCCTCTGCCTCATGCCTCAGCAGCGTCTGACGGACATCAGGCGGCAGTCCGCTCCGGAGACGGTTCGCCTCCGAAACCCACTGGATCCATACTGGCTGGGGAGTCGGCCAGAATAAGACTCACGATGCCGGAGGGGCGTGTGAGAGCATATTCCATGGCAAGCATGCCGCCCCATGACTGGGCGAGAATGTGCACCTGGTCCAGGCCCGGTTCCCTGCGCACTGTCCCCAGTTCTTCGAGGAAAAGCTCAACGGTCCCACAAAGAAGGGTTCCGGGGGCGGTCCGAATTGCCGCATCCCAGCTGGTCATAAAAAATTACCCTCCTGCCGGTTTCCGCCATCGCCTCCAGGGGCTCAAGATAATCATGGGGAGCTCCCTGGCCGCCGTGGAGACAAAGGAGCGGCGCCTTTCCCTTCTCCTCTCCTTCGCCGACAATGCGACACCAGACACGGTATCCGCGAAACGAAACAAAAAACTCCCTGGACGGAACAGAACGCTTCACTGCTATCTCCCCAATTTAAAAGCGACTTTTTGAAAAAAGCCGGGAGTTATGACAATTCCGGCAGCCACGCAAATCAGCCCCGGGTTTCGGAGCAGAGAGGCGCATACAGGGCATTTGTCAGGTCATGGAGGTCACTCGGCTTCATCTCCACATCCATCCCTCTTTTTCCCGCGCTGACGAACACAGTTGAAAATCCTTCAGCAGAGGCGTCGATAAACGTCCTGAGACGCTTTTTCTGCCCGAGGGGACTTACCCCGCCGAGCACATAGCCTGTGGATCGCTCCACCTCGGTTTTTTCAGCCATCCCGGCCTTCTTCGCTCCGGCAGCCTTCGCGATGGCCTTCATGCTGAGCATGGAGTTCACCGGGATCACCCCGACTGCCAGTTCTTTGCCGTCAAGTTTCACCACGAGTGTCTTGAACACCCTTTCAGGGGAAATACCGAGTTTCTCGGCCGCTTCCATGCCGAATGACGGCGCCGCAGGGTCATGATCGTATTCGTGAACTGTAAAGGGAATGCCGGCCTTTTTCGCGGCGAGAATTCCCGGAGTCATTTTTCCCTCCCCGTGCCGGATCCGGACTTTTCGTCGCCGCATCCGGTCCCGGTGAGAAGACCGCCGAGCCTGCAGAACTGGCTCCGCTTGTTGTAGAGGGTGTGGTATCCGAAATGGAGAGAACCGAAAACGGACAGGCAGACCACTGTGCAGATGGCCACCATGATGGAAATCTGGTAGAGAATGGCCGTTGTGGGAAGGGTCCCTGACAGGATCTGCCCCGTCATCATTCCCGGCAGTGAGACAATACCCATCCCTACCATGGAATTCAGCGTGGGAAGTATGGCTGTCTCCAGGGCCTGGTTCACAAAAGGCAGCAGAATATTCTTCGGGCTCACACCGAAATTGAGAAGGACCTCCATCCTTTCTTTTGCGGAGGCAGTGTTCTCCCGGAAACTCTTCACCCCAAGGTTCACTCCGGTCATGGCGTTTCCGAAAATCATGCCGCTCAGGGGAATCACGTACTGTGGATTGAACAGGCTCTGATTCACCACCGCTGCGACAAAATACACAAGCACGGCAAGGCCGGAAAAGGATAGGGAGAGTCCTATTGCGATCTTAAAACCCGTATTGAGATCCCGGTTTTTTGAAAGTACCCTGTGAACCGCGAATCCCATCATGGCGAAAAGGTACCCTGCGGTGAACAGAGGATGGGGATTCTCGAAAATATAGGTCAGTAAAAAACCTGCGATCACAAGCTGCACCGTCATCCGGAGGCTTGCGGTAAGCAGGAGTTTCGTCTGGCTGATTTTGCTTCTTTTCATCAGCGCCAGCACGACGAGAAGCAGGAGGTAAATGACGAGAAACCGCTGGATGCCTATAGCTGCCGCTCCTGTCATGATACCGCACCTCCAAGGTCAAGGGTCCTGTCTGCAAACATATCGATGAGATGCCTGTCGTGGCTTACGATGACTGCCGCGATCTTTCGGCCCCGACAGTGCTCCGTAAGGTTTTTCATAAGCTCCTCCGCGGTCGGGCGGTCGAGGGCCGAAGTGGGCTCGTCAAGCAGGAACACCTTCGGGCGGAAACTCAGAGCCACGGCAAGCA
>Ga0228536_1002546_pt1 | contig 10187 bp, 9 predicted proteins | sample SJ1Smetagenome_FD_168611 | JGI IMG/M metagenome (GOLD analysis project Ga0228536, IMG submission 168611) | Enriched culture of PCE-dechlorinating microbial communities from Ithaca, New York, USA - SJ1.S | ecosystem: Engineered > Modeled > Simulated communities (microbial... > Unclassified... | reverse complement strand
TCTCATTGCGAACCCTGTCGAGCGTGGCACGCTTCGACTCGCTCAGGCGCACGTGCTTGTCCACCTCCGCCGAGGCGAGATCGGCCTCCTTGCGCGTGCGCTCGATCCTGCTGTTCAGGTGGTCGAGACGGTTGCGGCGCGCGGACAGCGTCTGCATGAGCGCCGAGCGGCCGTCCCTGACAGCGGTGGCGCGATCGGCGAGGATCTCGAGCTCGAGGGCGAAGCCCGAGAGAGCCTGCTGGATGTCCGCGAGCTCAAGGCGGGCGTCGTCCACGTCTTTGCGGGCCCGGCGGCTTTCGGTCATGACGCGGGTGAGGTTCTCATCGGCCGCGAGACGGTCTTTGCGGGCGGTCTCGGACTCCTTGCGGAGCTCGCTCAGTTGGGTGTACAGCGCCTGCAGCTTGGCTTCGGTGACGGCGCGCTCCTCGATGATCTGCTCCACCTCGCGCGTCCGCGACTCAAGGCGCGTACCGCTCTGGTGGAACTTCTGGCGCAGCTCTGACAGCCGCTCGACGAGGTTCTTGCCCTTCTCCTCGAGGAGCAGGAGACCTGAGTTCGTTCGCTCGAGAACGGACTGCAGTCTGCGACGCTGCTCGGACAGGTCGCCGACGAAGAGGCCCTTCTCTTCGAGCAACGACTGGAAGGTCGCGAGCTCGCGCTCCTTCTCGGCAAGGCGGTACCGCGCGAGGTCGACCTCCGCGTCGTGCTCACGCTCGCGACGCTCGAGCGCGTCCCACTGCTCCTGCAGCGAGCGCAGGTCGGCGACTGCCAGCGAGACCTCCAGCTCGCGGAGCTCGGCCTCGATCTCCCGGTACTGCTTGGCCTTGTCGGCCTGGCGCTGCAGCGGCTTGAGCTGCCGGTCGATCTCGATCAGGACGTCGCGGATGCGGTCGAGGTGGACATCCATCGCGGTGAGCTTGCGCACCGCCCGGTCCTTGCGCTTCTTGTGTTTGAGCACACCGGCGGCGTCCTCGATCAGCGCGCGTCGTTCTTCGGGTTTGGAGTTGAGGATCTCATCAAGCCGTCCCTGGCTGATGATCGAGTGGGTGTCGCGGCCGAGGCCGGTGTCGTGCAGCAGCTCCTGGATGTCGAGGAGGCGCGCTGGCGACTGGTTGATGAGGTACTCGCTCTCGCCGTTGCGGAACATGCGGCGGGTGATGGTGACCTCGCTGAACTCGAGCGGTAGCGTTCCATCACGGTTGTCGAGCACGAGGTCGACCTCGGCGACACCCACCGCTTGTCTCGCGGAGGAACCGGCGAACACGACGTCTTCCATCGAGTTGCCGCGCAGCGTCTTGGCAGACTGCTCGCCAAGCACCCAGAGCACGGCGTCGGAGATGTTCGACTTGCCGGAACCGTTTGGCCCCACGACGACCGTCACGCCCGGCTCGAGGCCAAGGCGGCTCTTATCGGCGAAGGACTTGAACCCTTTGAGGGTGAGTGACTTCAGGTACAAGTGACAGCCCATTCAGCAGGAGAGTACGAACGGTTTGCCGGGCCTGACCCGCGCCGGACGCTCCGTATCCTATCACAGGGAGGGCCGCTCTCAGACGTCTGCGGGACCCTCTGTCAGTGCTTCGAGCGCCGCTGCCGCCGCGGCCTTCTCGGCAGCTTGCTTGGAGGCCCCCTTGCCCGTTCCCGCCAGGCGGTCGCCCACGCGGACTTCAGCCTCGAACACGCGCGCGTGGGCCGGCCCGCGTGCGGAGACGATCTCATACACGGGGAGCGTGCCGAACGCCGCCTGCGTGTGCTGCTGCAGGAGCGACTTCACGTCCCCGGCAGCACTGCTGCGCGGGTGGGGCGCCGCGGCGCGCATGTGGGCGACGAAGCCGCGGGCCGCCTCAAGGCCGCCGTCAAGATAGACGGCGCCCACGAGCGCCTCCAGTGCGTTCTCGAGGACCGACGGTCTCGTGCGCTCTCCCCCTGCCTCCGCCCCGCGTCCGAGGCGGAGGAGGTCCGCAATGCCGAGAGCGCCCGCCATCGCCGAGAGCGACGTGCCCGAGACGATCGAGTGCTTGCGCTTGGTGAGGTCGCCCTCCGGCTCCGCGGGGAAGGCGCCGAACACCTCGTCGGCCACGATGAAGCCGAGGACAGCATCGCCGAGGAACTCCAGACGGTCGTACGCGCGTGCGGTGGGATGTTCCGCCGCATACGACGGGTGCGTGAGGGCCGCCTCGAGGAGCGTGAGGTCGCTGAACCGGTAGCCGAGGATCGCCTCGGCGCGGCTGCGCAGATCGCTCTCCGGTCGCTCAGGCCCGCTCATCGATCAGCCCTCGTATGCCGTGAACAGCAATGTGGCGTTGTGCCCGCCAAAACCGAACGAGTTGCTCAGCAGCGCACCGATCCGTGCGGGGCGGGCCTCGTTGGGTACGTAGTCGAGGTCGCACGCGGGATCGGGCGTGGTGTAGTTGATCGTGGGGGGCAGCACGCCGTGGCGCATCGCCTGCAGGCAGATGACCGCTTCAAGCGCGCCCGCCCCACCGAGCAGGTGGCCGGTCATCGACTTGGTGGACGACACCGGTGGCGCGTCGGCCCCGAACACCTGCTTGATCGCGCCGGTCTCGGCGGCGTCGCCGAGACCCGTAGAGGTGCCGTGGGCGTTCACGTAGTCGATCGCCGAGGCGGCGATGCCTGCACGGGACAGCGCCTGCAGCATCGCGCGGCGGGCACCGTCGCCCGTGGGATCCGGCGCGGTCAGGTGGTACGCATCAGCCGAGGCGCCGTAGCCCGCGAGCTCGCCGTAGATCCGGGCTCCACGAGCGCGGGCGTGCTCGAGCTCCTCCACCACGACCACACCGCCTCCCTCGCCCATCACGAAGCCGTCGCGGTCCGCGTCGAACGGGCGCGAGGCAGCGACCGGGTCGTCGTTGCGGGTGGAAAGCGAGCGCGCGGCCGAGAAGCCCGCGAGGCCGAGCGGCGTCACGCCGCAGTCGAAACCGCCGGCGAGGATCACATCGGCGTCGCCTCGGCGAATGGCCTCACCGGCCTCGCCGATGGAGTGGTTGCCGGTGGCGCAGGCGGAGACCGGCGCGTAGTTGATGCCCTTGGCGCCAAGCTTGATGGAGATGTGACCGGCGGCGAGGTCCACGATCATCATAGGAACGAGGAACGGGCTGACCCGTCCCGGCCCCTTGGCGTCGAGCACTTCCTTCTGCTCTTCCATAGTGGCGAGGCCGCCGATGCCCGATCCGACGATCACGCCCACCCGCTCGGCGTTGCTCTCGTCGATCACCAGACCCGCGTCCTCGACCGCCATGAGCGCCGAGGCCAACGCGAACTGCTGGAAGCGCGCCATCCGGCGCGCTTCTCTGGGTTCGATCCACGGAGACGGGTCCCAGTCGTCGACATAGGCGGCGAACCTGGTGGGGTACGCCGAGGCGTTGAAAGCTGTGATCGGGCCTACCCCGCTGCGCCCGTTGCTGATCGAGTCCCAGATGGCGTCGACTCCAACGCCTACAGGTGAGACCGCGCCAAGTCCGGTGACTACGATACGCCTGTCCACTATGACTCCTCCCCGCTCGCCGCGCGCCACTCGGCAACGAGGCGGTCCATCAATACCTGCACCGTTGGAATGTCATGGATCTTCGCGGCCGAGGTCCCCGCGAACACCAGGCCGGCCGTGACGTCACCTCGCTGTGAGCGCTCAAGTGCGTCCATGATGCAGTACTCCTTGCCGCACTCCTTGAGGCATGACTTGCAGCGTTCGATCCGCGGGTAGTCACCCACGGCGAGCCGCTCGGTGAGCGGGTTGACGATGGCCCGGCCGGGCAGGCCGACAGGGCTCTTGGTGAGCACGATGTCCTGGTCGGTGGCCTCGACGTGCATCCGCTTGAAGGCGTCGGATGCCGAGCACTCCTGCGTTGCCACGAACCGCGACCCCATCTGAACACCGGCGGCGCCCGCGTCGAGCATGCGCTTGATGTCGGCGCCGTTGGCGATGCCTCCGGCCGCGATCACCGGGATGTCCACCGCTTCGAGGATCTCGGGGAGCAGGTCGTCCACGTGCCGGTCGGTGCCGAGGTGGCCGCCCGCGTCACAGCCCTCGACCACAACGGCGGAGGCGCCGAACTTCTCGGAAAGCCGGGCCACGCGGGCGGAGCTGACGATCGGCACGCACTCAACGCCGGCCTCTCTGCACCAGCTGAACATGTCGCGCGAGAAGCCCGCCCCCGCAACCAGCACGTCGACGCCCGCGTCGGTCGCCGCGTGCACCAGGTCCTTGAAGATGCGGACCGCGACCATGATGTTGACGCCCACCACGCCGTCGGGTGCGATCTCCCGTGCGGCACGGACTTCACCCGCCAGTTCGTCGGGAGTGAGCCCCGAACCTGCGATGATCCCGACGCCGCCGGCTTTGGCGACCGCGCCCGCCAGCGGTGAGAGCGAAATGCGTACAGCCATGCCGCCCTGCACGATCGGAAGCCGCGCTGTGCGCGAGCCTATGGTGAGCGTGGGCATCTCCACGGTGCCTCCTTGAGGGGTGCGTTGGCGGCACCATCCACACAGATGGTGCCGCCGCCAAGCGGCCTGAAGGGCCGCGCTAGTCCTGGTTCGCGGCGATGTACTCGACCGCATCGCCGACGGTCTTGATCGACTCGGCCTCTTCATCCGGAATGGACACGCCGAACGAATCCTCGAGCGCCATCACGAGCTCGACGATGTCGAGCGAATCAGCGCCCAGGTCGTCGAAGAACGACGCCTCGGAGGTGACATCGTCCTCATCGACAGACAGCTGGTCGATGATGACCTCCTTCACCTTTGCGAAGATCTCATCATGCTCCATACGAAACACCTCCTTCCAGCGCAGTTGCGTTGGTCCGGCTATGCGAACGTCATGCCGCCATCAACGGCGATGACCTGACCGGTGATATAGGCCGCATCATCGCTCGCAAGGAACGCGACGGTGGCGGCGATGTCCTCGGGCGTACCGAGTCGACCCATCGCGATCGAAGAAGTGGCAGCCTCACGTGCCGTTTCGGACAGCGCGCCGGTCATGTCGGTGGCGATGAACCCGGGCGCCACCGCGTTGGCGCGGACACCGCGTCCGGCGAGCTCGCGGGCAACGCTCTTCGTGAGCCCGATGAGTCCGGCCTTGGCGGCGGCGTAGTTGGCCTGACCCGCATTGCCCATCATTCCCACGACCGATGCCATGTTCACGATAGAGCCCGAGCGCTGCTTCATCATGAGCTTGCCGACAGCGCGCGAGAGGTAGAACGCGCCCGAAAGGTTGGTGTCGATAACCGCACGCCAGTCGTGGTCCGACATGCGTACGAGCAGTCCGTCACGGGTGATACCGGCGTTGTTGACCAGGACGTCGATCCGGCCGAACCGGGACACGACATCGTCAACGAGGGCGGCGCACGCTGCGGCTTCGCTCACGTCGGCCTGGAACGCGGCAGCGGTGCCGCCTGCCGCCTCGATAGCCGCTACCACCTCAGCGGCGGCGTCCGCGCGTCCCGCGTAGTTGATCGCCACGGAGGCGCCTTCAGCGGCCAGCCGCTTGGCCACTGCCGCACCGATGCCCCGGGAACCTCCCGTCACCAGCGCCACACGTCCCGAAAGCCGTTCCATCAGTCGATCACCTCGCGAACGCGTTCGATTCCATCTGTCTCGACAGATACCCCTTCGAGACCAGGGTATCGCTTCACGATCCCGGTCAGCACGGAGCCGGGGCCGCATTCGATCTGGACCTCCACGCCGGAGGAGACGAACGCCTCGAGCGTGGCGGTCCATCCCACCGGCGAGATGATCTGCGAGGCAAGCCGTTGCCTGAGCGTGTCGGCCTCCACCGCGGGCTCCGCGCCGGTGTTCTGCGCAACCGGCACTCGCGCGTCCGCGAACGGGGTCTCCGCGAGCACCGCGGCGAATGCGTCAGCGGCGGGCGCCATGAGCGGCGAGTGGAACGGCCCGGCCACCGAGAGCGGAACGACCCGCCGTGCGCCTACCGCGGTGAGGGCCTCAAGGGCCCTCTCGATGCCGGCGTGCGTGCCGGAGACGACCACCTGGCCGGGGCCGTTGTCGTTAGCCACCCACACGCCCGGGATGCCGTCCAACGCGTTGGCGACCGACGACCTGTCCATGCCGAGAACTGCGGCCATGGTGCCGCCTGCGGCGGCAGCGGCCTCGGCCATGAGCCGTGAGCGCTCGCAGATGAGCGCGAGACCGGTCTCGTCATCGAAGACGCCGGCGAACGCGAGCGCAGCGTACTCGCCGAGGCTGTGGCCGGCGACCACCGCTGGTGTCACGCCGGCTTCGGCAAGGGCGCGCGCCCAAAGGAGGTCGACGATATACAGCAAAGGCTGCGCGGCGCGCGTGTCGGCGAGCGCAGCATCCGGACCGTTGGCCGCGATCGAGCCCAGCGGCAGTCCGGAGAGCGTCTCGGCCTGCTCCACAAGACGCGCCGCGGCCTCAGCGTCGGGCAGCCGGTCGAGCATGCCGACACGCTGCGACCCCTGGCCGGAAAAAACGAACGCCGCACGCCTCGACATCGTCAGGCGTCCAGCGCCGAGGTCATGCCGCGGATGACCGTATCGGCATCGCGGACGAGCTCGTGCACGATATCGGCCGCCGGTTCGATGCGGCACACCATCGCGGCCGACTGCCCGGCCATGAGGCTGCCCATGTCGATGTCGCCCTGGCGCATCGCGAGTGCGAGCTTCCCGGCTCCGAGCGCCTCGATCTCCTCGACCTTGTTCTCGCGGTCGAGCTCCATGATCTGCCGGGCGAGCTTGTTCTTGAGGACGCGTACAGGATGCCCGGTGGATCTTCCGGTCACGACGGTGTCGCGGTCCTTGGCTTTGAGCACTTGCTCCTTGATCGCCGGATGGATCGTGCACTCCTCGGCGCACATGAACCGCGTGCCGAGCTGCACGCCTTCGGCGCCCAGGGCGAACGCCGCCGCCACGCCGCGTCCGTCGGCGATGCCCCCCGCCGCGATCACCGGCACCTCTACCGCATCCACCAGCTGTGGGATCAGCACCATGGTGGTGAGCTCACCGATGTGACCGCCGGCTTCCATGCCTTCGCCGATGATGACGTCGGCGCCGATGGACTCCATGCGCTTGGCGAGCGCGACCGAAGGCACGATCGGCACCACCTTGATGTCCGCTTCCTTCAGTCCTGCCATGTACTTGCCAGGATTGCCTGCCCCGGTGGTGACCATCGGCACGCGCTCGTCGATGACCATCTGCACGATGTCGTCGATGTGCGGGGTAAGGAGCATGAGGTTCACGCCGAACGGGCGATCGGTGAGCGTCTTGGCAAGCCGGATCTGCTCACGGAGAAGATCCGTGGGCATGTGACCGGCACCGATCACGCCGATTCCACCAGCATTGCTCACCGCGGCTGAGAGCTCCGCGGTGGCTGTCCAGGCCATACCGCCCTGGATGATGGGATGCTCGATGTCGAGCAGCTTGGTCACACGCGTCATGAGCGTCATTCTTTGGGCTCCTTCATCCAGCGGACGACCGCAGCGCCCCACGTGAGCCCCGCGCCGAAACCGACGAGGGCGAGCACGTCTCCGCGGTGCAAGTGGTGGTCAGTATACAGGTCGTGCAGTGCGAGCGGAATCGAGCCAGCGGACGTGTTGCCGAGAAGCGCGACATTGGAGAACACGCGCTCGGACTCGATGCCCAGACGCGGGGCCACCGCGTCGAGGATGCGCTGATTGGCCTGGTGCGGCACGAGCAAGGTGAGGTCATCCACGGTGAGACCCGAGAGCTCGAGCGCGCGCTTTGTGGCCTCCGGGATGATCCTGACCGCGAACTTGAAGACCTCGCCTCCGGACATCTTGAGGTAGTGCTCCCCCGCCGCCACGCGCTCCGGGGTGCACGGCATGGCCGCCCCGCCAGCGGGGATCACGAGCACGCCTGCGCCCGAACCGTCCGAGCCGGTGTCGATGCCGAGGACACCCGGTTCGTCGGAAGCCTCAAGCACCACCGCGCCCGCACCGTCTCCGAAGAGCACGCATGTTCGGCGGTCAGTGAAGTCGATGTGCCTGGTCAGCGCGTCGGCGCCTATCACCAGGACACGGTCGGCCCTCCCCGACTCGATCATGGCGGTTCCCTGCTGCAGTGCCAGGATGAAGCTCGTGCACGCCGCCATCACATCCACCGCGCCACAGCGCAGACCGAGTAGGTCCTGGGTGATCGCGGCGGTCGAGGGCATGATGTGGTCGGGGCTGCCGGTTCCCACCACGAGGAAGTCGATGTCCTCGGGCTGCAGCCCTGCATCGGCGAGCGCGCCGCGACCAGCCGCGGCGGCCATGTCGCTCGTGGCCTGACCCTCGGCCACGATACGCCGCTCCCTGATGCCGGTGCGGCTCGCGATCCACTCGTCGGATGTGTCGACGAGCTGCGAGAGATCGTCGTTGGTCACTACGCGGTCGGGCAGATATGCGCCGATGCCGGTGATAGAAGCATGTCTCATGAGAGTAGTCGTCCCTTGTCGTGTCTGATCATCGCTCGGTCGGAGATGTTCGTGCAGTGTACCCGTTGGCGGCGTCTGCGCAACGTGGGCACTTCTCAGACGGCGTCTCCGCCTGGCTCCCGGATGGCGACTGCGATAGCCTCCGTGAGGCCGCCCCGCACGGCTTTCGCGGTCGTGGCGACACCGCTGGCGATAGCGCGGGCGCTTGAGCTCCCGTGGCCGATCATGCACACGCCGTTGACGCCCAGGAGAGGCGCTCCGCCGTACACGTCCGGGTCCAGCCGCTCCTTGAGCGCGACGAGCGACGGCTGTACCACGGCGGCCGCCAGCTTGTTGATGGTCGAGGATGTCAGCGCGGCCTTGATCTCCGACAGCAGTTGGCGCGACAGCCCTTCGAGCACCTTGAGCGTGACGTTGCCCGTGAATCCATCGGTGACGATGACGTCGACCGTGCCGCTGGTGACATCGCGCCCCTCCACGTTGCCGACGAAACCCGGAAGGCCTTCGGTGAGCAGCGCGTAGGCCTCCTGGGCGAGCATCGAGCCCTTCGTAGGTTCTTCGCCGATGTTCAGCAGCCCGACCCGCGGAGAGGCCACGCCAAGCGTGATGCGAGCATACGCCGCACCCATATGGCCGAATTGCAGCAGCATCTCGGGTCTGACATCGGCGTTGGCACCGACATCGAGCAGGACCGTGGGGCGTTCGCCGGTGGGTATGACCGCGGCGAGCGCAGGCCTCTCAACGCCGCGGAGCCTGCCCACCACGAGTGTGGCCGCGGCCATGCAGGCGCCGGTGTTGCCGGCACTGAAGAACCCGCCGGCACGTCCCTCCCGAACGAGCCGGGCACCAACGACGATCGAGGAGTCCTTCTTGGAGCGCACCGCGTTGGCGGGATGTTCGTCCATGGTGATGACTTCGTGCGCGGGCACCGGCGTGCAACGCTCAAAGCCGGCCGCGGCCACAAGGGCGTGCTCGGGACCGACAAGCAGCACGTGGAGTCCGGGATCGGCGGCGAGCGCCGAGCCAACGCCCTCCACCACCACATCCGGCGCGCGGTCGCCACCCATCAGATCGACCGCAACCGTCGCCGAGACTTCGCTCACTCTGTGTCCTTCCGGGAGTCTGCTAGAGGCCGATGGCCGCGAACAGCCGCTCGAGATCGCAGTCGCGCTCGAGCATGGCGCGTATTCTAGCAGCCTTGACCGGGTCGTGGAGGTGGACTCGGCCAAGCAGCGCCTCCATCCGCTCCACCGCCGTGAGCGTGTCGGTGTCGACCATCAGCGTGGGAACGCCGAGCTCCTCGGCGCGGGTGGCGACGAACGGGTCCGGTGGCAGATTGCCGGTGAGGATGATCGCGCGCGTGCTGGTCTCGAGCGCGGCCAGCTGCACGTCGGCGCGGTCGCCGCCGGTGATGACCGCCTTGTTCGCTTTCCGGCGGAAGAAGCGCAGCGCCTTGTCTTGACCCATCGCGCCCACCATGAACGCCTCGACCGTGTCGTCGAGCCGGTCCTCGGCGGTGAGGACAACGGCGTCGAGGGCCTCCACGATCTCGCGGATCGTCACCGACCCGAGCGCCGGGTCGAACGGGATGGCCCCGAGCGTGGGTATCCCGCGCGACTCGAGGAACGGGAGGATGCGCTCCCGGGCCACAGGCAGCCGCGACTCGTGGATGCCGTTGAGCAGGAGCCCCGCGAGGCCGGACCCGAGCTGTCGCGAGACAACCAGGGCGTCTTCGGGCAAGTCGGTGGGGCGAGGCCGGT
>Ga0228536_1002545_pt1 | contig 10196 bp, 7 predicted proteins | sample SJ1Smetagenome_FD_168611 | JGI IMG/M metagenome (GOLD analysis project Ga0228536, IMG submission 168611) | Enriched culture of PCE-dechlorinating microbial communities from Ithaca, New York, USA - SJ1.S | ecosystem: Engineered > Modeled > Simulated communities (microbial... > Unclassified... | reverse complement strand
GACGGACCGCTTGACCACATCAAGCGCGTCGGCCACAGCCGCGGAAAACCCGACCATTTTCAGGACGGGGATATCGACGATGTCGTCACCCATGTAAGCGATCTCCTCCGGCGCCAGGTGGTTTTTTTCCAGAATCGTCGCCAAAACCTCTTTCTTGTTGAGCGCCCCCTGGTACACTTCCGAAATCCGCAAATCACGGGCGCGGTGCTCGACTACGGCCGAGGTCCGGCCGGTGAGAATGGCGACCTGGATGCCGTGCCGCTGAATCATGACCAGGCCGTGCCCGTCGCGGACGTTGAATTTTTTCATTTCCCGGCCGTCGCTGTCCATGAGGATCCCGCCGTCCGTCATTACACCGTCCACGTCCAGAATCAACATCTTGATCTTGGCAAGTTTTTCCGAAATTTTCTTCTCCAGCATGAATATCCTCCCAACGGCGGTCTAGCGGCCTTTTTTCACCAGCCTGTCGATTTCTTTGAGCGTCGTCAGCAGCGCCTCGAGCGAATGCAGGTAAAGAGAATTCGCTCCATCGCAGAGCGCCTGCTCCGGATCCGGATGGACTTCCATGAAGACGCCGTCAACGCCCGCGGCCACAGCCGCCCGCGCCAGATACGGCACCATGTCGCGCTGGCCCCCCGAGGCCGTGCCCATTCCGCCCGGGAGCTGCACCGAGTGCGTGGCGTCGAAGATCACCGGAAAACCCATCTGCCGCATGATGGGCAGAGAGCGGACATCGAAAACGAGGTTGTTGTATCCGAAAGACGCTCCGCGCTCCGTGATCAAAATGTTGCGGTTGCCGACGGCCTTGATTTTTTCGATGATGTTGGCGACGTCCCAGGGCGCCAGAAACTGGCCCTTCTTCACGTTCACGACCGGCGCCCTTTTCGCGATTTCGACGACAAAATCCGTCTGGCGGCACAAAAAGGCCGGCACCTGCAAAACGTCCAGAACCGCGCTCGCCGCGTCGATTTCCTCGAAGCGGTGTACGTCGGACAGCACCGGCACGCCGGCTTTTTCCTTGACGCTTTTGAGAATCTGCAGCCCCGCCGTGAGCCCCGGCCCCCGGTAGGACCGAATCGACGTCCGGTTGGCCTTGTCGTAGGACGCCTTAAAGATGAAGGGAATCTCCAGTTTCGCCGCGAGCGCCTTCAGGTAGCGCGCAATGGCCAGCGCGCTTTCCTCGTTTTCAATGACACATGGACCGGCGATGAGCACAAAACCGTTGGAGTCGCCGATGTTAAAATCATTCACTGTCACCTGCTGCATGAGCTGCTCCTGTTTTTTACTCTTTTTTCTGCATCATGAGAATGCGCAGCCGGGGAATTCTTCCGGCCACTTTGGTCTCAGGGTTGATCTCATAGGCGTTTTTATATGCTTTTAGCGCTTCGGCGTAAAGCTCTTTCTTCTCGTAGGCCAGGCCCAGATTGGCGTAAATGGCGTCGTCTTCGGTATCGAACTTCAGGGCGGACTGATAATTGGCTATCGCCTTGTCCCAATCGCCCGCGGCGGCATAGGCAAATCCCAGGCTGAAGTAGGAAGAGGCCTTCTTCGGTTCGAGCTTCACGATCCGCTGGTAGAATTTGATCGCCTGGGCGGTGTTCTTGTTCTTGAGATGGTAATCGGCGATAAAACCCAGCGTCTTTCGCGTCGGCGGGGAAATTTTTTCATAATAGACAACGGCTTCTTTTTCCCGGCCCAGCTTCGTGTAGGTATAGGCCAGATTGTGGTACAGCGCCTGATCCTTCACGCCCAGACGGACCGCCTGTTCATAGTGCCCGGCCGAGGCAGCGTAATTTTTGAGCTCTCCGTAGGCAAAACCCATGTTCAGACGGATGGCCTTCCGCTCAGGATATTTTTTCACCAGTTTCTCGTAATAGCGGACGGCCTGGTCGTACTGCTTGTTTTTAAACGCCAGCTCCGCCAGCCGCTCCAGTGCATCGGCATCCTCCGGATTCTTCTTCAGCACGGATGCGTATTCCCGCACGGCTTCGTCCGTTTTGTTTCTTTTTTCATAAGCTGCGGCCAGATTGAAGCGAATCACCGGATCGTCCGGCGCCAGTTTGACAGCCTTCATCAGAGAGGTCATTTCCTCGGCCGGCTTTCCCGCCTGGGCGTAGGCGGTGGCCAGATTGGCGTAAACCGCCGCGTCTCCGGGGGCTCTTTTGACGGCTTCACTGTAGCCGGCAATGGCCTGGTCATACTGCTTCTTTCGCAGATAAATATCTCCCAGCGCCCGCCACGGAGCCGCGTCATTCTTGTCGCGCAGGGCGACGTAGCGATACTGTTCAACGGCCTGGGTTGTCCGGTTCGACTTTTCGAGGGCCTGCCCCAGCAGGAGCCGAACGGCCAGATTGTCCGGTTGGATCCGGACCGCGGCGGTATACGCCGCCGCTGCGCGCTCCCACATTTTTTTGTGGCTGTAGGCAAGCCCCAGCATGGCCGAAACTTCCGCGTCGCCCGGCTCAAGCTTCGCCAGGCCCGACAGCACCTGGGCAGCCGCGTCGTAACGGCCGGTCTGGAGATGTGAGCGCGCCAGCTCTTTCATGGCGCCTGTGTCGCCGGGAGTGATCTGCAGGATTTCCTCGTAGAGTTTTGCCGCCTCCTCCAGCCGGTTCTGGCGAAGATAGATGCCCGCCAGAATCCGGCGTACGCCGGCATCCCCGCGGTTGGCGGCAATCGCCTTCTTCAGGTTCGCGATCTGCTCTTCCGTCTGCGAAGAGCTGTCGGCAAACCGCAGCCAGTCCTGCGGCGTAATGGTGAGCCGAATCGGCACCACGGCGAGGGGTTTCCCGGCGTAATCGATGCGGATGCGGTAAGCGTCCGCCGCCTGCCGGCCCTTCGCAACCGCCTCGCTGTGCATGACCCGATTGACAAGGTCGATGCCGCGCCAGAGCACACCCAGGGCGTTGCCGTCCTTTTTTGCGCCTTCCACCGTCACGGACGTGTACTTCCCGGTCCAGTCGTCGCTCGCCACCGCCTTCACGACAAATTCATCCCGGTAGGTGACCTGCAGGGCGTCGTTTGCCCCCACGCGGATGTCCTTGCCGTTTTTTTCCACCAGCAGATAATAAAAATGGGGCTCCTGCTGCAAGACGTAATAGGCAAAGGCGTTTTTCGCCCGGATCACGGCCGCGTATCCCGCGGGGAAAAAGCGGGGCAGGCCCCAGACGAACAATGCCGCGACAACGGCCAGCGCCGCAATCACCGCGACGACGACGGCCGCGCCGCCTTTTGCTCCGAACCGGCCTTGAAAACGATGGGCCATTTTTTTCAACCTCTGGGATGATATTTCCGGTGAATATCCTTCAACCGGTCCCGTGTTACATGGGTATAAATCTGCGTCGTTGAGATGTCGGAATGCCCCAGCATCACCTGCACCGCCCGCAAATCCGCTCCGCCCTCCAGCAGATGGGAAGCGAAGGAATGACGGAATGTATGCGGATGCACTTTTTTTTGCAAGCCCGCTTTTTTCGCGTAGCGAACGATGATCTTCCAGATTCCCTGGCGCGTGAACGCCCGGCCCGAACGGTTTAAAAACAGCACGTCCGTTGTTCCGGATTTCATGAGCGAGGGTCTGGCCCGGTCCACGTAGCGCCGCAGACAGTCGTACGCCGTCCGGCCGACGGGCACCACCCTTTCCTTGGAGCCCTTGCCCATCACGGTCAGAAAGCCCACCTGCCAGTTGATGCCGTTCATCGTCAGGCCGACGAGTTCCGAAACGCGCAAACCGGTCGCGTAAAGAAGCTCCAGCATGGCGCTGTCGCGCAGCGCGGCGGGCGTTTCCTCTCCGGGCTGGGATAAAATGGCCGCCATCTCCTCGCGGCTGACCGTATCGGGCAGGCGCATCCAGACTTTCGCAAGCTCCACGTGCGCGAGCGGCGATTCGTCGAGCGCCTTTTCCTCCAGCAGAAATCTGTAAAATCCGCGGAGCGCCGCCAGCGCGCGGTTTACGGAATTCGCCGATAATCCGTCGTTCTTGAGGCATACGAGAAATTCGATGACGGTTTCGGCCCTGGCCTGCCGCAGGGCGGCAAGGCCCTTTTCCTCCAGAAAGGACACGTACCGGTCCAGATCGCGGCCGTACGCCTCGAGCGTGTTTTCGGCCGCTCCCCGTTCAATCAGGAGATGGCTGAGATATCGATGATACCAGTTGCGCATGGAGGGTTTTTACGCAAATCCGTCTTTGATGTAAAGTTTTTTTGTTGACATCGCCCCGCTGCTGTAGGAAAAAGGGAGCGTATTAAAAAACGGAGAAAAAAAATGAAAAAAATCGTTCTCGCCGGCGATCACGGGGCGGTTGAACTGAAAAACCGGATCGCCGATTTTCTGAAAAAGAAAAATATCGCCGTCACGGATCTGGGAACCTCCGGCAGCGAAGCCGTCGATTATCCGGACATCGCCCTGGCCGCATGCCGTGAATTCTTAAAAGGCGGCTACGACTGCGGCATTCTGCTGTGCGGCACGGGCATCGGCGTCAGCATCGCCGCCAACAAGGTGAAAGGCATCCGCTGCGCGCTCATTTCCGATTTGTTCACGGCGGAGATGGCCAAAGCCCACAACAACGCCAATTTCATCGCCTTCGGCGGCCGGGTGGCTTACGCGGTTCCGGTGACCGAGATGATTGAAAAATTTCTGGCGACGGCCTATGAAGGCGGCCGCCACGAACGGCGGATCGCCAAGATGATGGCCCTCGACGAGCCGTGCTGAATGCGGTACGAAGGTTTATTCAGGAGCGGGTCGTGAGGCAGACTTCAATCCAACCGCGCCAGATAGGCCTCGGCTTTGCCGCCGGGATAACAGTTCCTCCCCGCCCAAAAAGGACAAGCGCCGACGGGCAGAATAACTTCAGCAGGCGTTTTTTTTCACCCACGCCGGCAGCGTCAGCCGCAGTCGGTTCACTTCCCCTTCGCGCGCGTAATCGTGGCTTGAAACCAGTCTGCCCACAAGCGTCATGGGCAGGTCGTCCTCTTCCACTGCGGCAAACGGGTTATACGGTTTCCCCGCACTCGCCAGCAGAATTTCCACGACGCCGTTTTCTTCCGAATAGCCCACCGTGACGGCGATGTCGACGCGGTCGCCCGAAGCAGGCAGGAGTTTGTTGACCACAAGCTCCTCGATCACCAGTTGGATATTGTAGATCCGGTTTTCGGCGAGAAAGTGCTTGCGCCCGAAGGCCTCCACACCCGCGTTCATGGCGTATAAATCGAAATTCCGCGATTGGACGGCAAACGTGGCGGTTTTCACGCGGTGAATGAACGCGCGTGTTTTCTCCCGCTCCGGGCGGACGAAAATCCGGTCGGGCGGCCCCTCTTCATAAATCACCCCTTCGTCCATGTACAGAACGCGCGTGGATACATCCCGCGCAAATTTCATTTCGTGCGTGACGATCATCAGCGTCATGCCGTCGGCTGCGAGTTTCCGGATGACCGCCAGCACTTCGCTTACCATCGTCGGATCGAGCGCCGAGGTCGGCTCGTCAAAAAGGAGGATTTCCGGCGTCATGGCCAGAGCCCGGGCGATGGCCACCCTTTGTTTCTGCCCGCCCGAAAGTTCGTCGGGGTACGCGGTGGCTTTTTCCGCCAGCCCCACCATCGCCAGCAGCCGGAGCGCTTCGTCGTAAGCCTCCTGTCGCGGCATCTTCAGCAGGTCGACCGGTCCGAGCATGATGTTTTCAATCACCATCAGGTGCGAAAAAAGATTGAAGGACTGAAACACCATGCCCATGCGCCGGCGCAGCAGCGAAATGTCGGTTCCGCGGTCCAGAAGACGAATGCCGTCGATGATGATTTCGCCGCCGGTCGGCCTCTCCAGCAGATTCAAACAGCGCAGGAGCGTGCTTTTGCCGGTGCCGGACGGGCCGATGACGGAAATCACCTCGCCCTTCTCGATGCGGAGATTGACGTCCTTCAAAACGACCAGGTCGCCGAAGTGTTTGGCAAGATGGTTCACTTCAATCATGCGTTTTTCACTCCCCTGACGCTGCGCGGGCGCCGTTTGGGATCGACCCGTATTTCCACACGGCCCAGAAGCCACACCAGCGCATACGCCACCACAAAATAAATCACCGCCGTCGCGATCAACGGGAAAAACGCCTCGTAGGTCCGGCTCCGGATGATGTCGCTCATCTTGGTCAAATCCTGGATGGCGATGTAGCCCACCACGGACGTCATCTTCAGCATCGAAATAAACTCGCCCTTGAACACGGGCAGCACGTGGCGCGCCGCCTGCGGAAACGTGATCTTGGCAAAAACCTGCATCCGACCGAATCCCAGCGCACAGGCCGCTTCATGCTGCCCCCGGTCCACCGCGTCGATGCCCGTGCGCATCATCTCCGAAATGTACGCGGCGAAATTGAGCGAAAATCCGATCACCGCCACCAGGATCGCATCGATATCCACGCTGCCGAACACGATGTAATACAGGATCATCAGCAACACGACGATCGGCGTTCCCTGGATCGCCCGGATATAAACCTTTGCCGGAATATTCGCCAGACGCGACGGCGCCCGGCGCAGCACGCAAATTCCAAAGCCCAGGATTGTTCCGAATACCGCGGACAGCACTGAAATGAGGAGCGTCACGCCCAATCCCTGCAACACCAGCCGGTAGCGGTTTTCCTTCACGAACGTCCGTTCAAAACTTGCCTTAAGGCCCCGCCAGAATCCCTCCCGGCCCGCCGCGGCCTCTTCCGGCAAAGCCGCCGGCGCGGCGACCATGACGGCGACGCCTCCCTGATAGTTGGGAATGCTGAACAGAACCGACCGGGCGCGCTCTTCCGTGACGGTGATTCCGCAGGCGGCCATGTCGCTTTTTCCGGAGAGAAGCGACGCCAGGACTGCGGAAATATCCATATCGATGATTTCCAGTTTTCGGCCGAGACGGTCGGCAATCCGAAGCGCAATCTCGATATCGTAGCCGACCAGACAGTCGTCCTTGCGGTAGACAAAGGGCGCCATGCCGCTGTTCGTGGCCAGGCGGAGAACTCCCTTTTGGCCGCCGGGGGCCAGAGCCGGGAGCGTCCTGGCCGCTTCGTCCGTACCGAACCAACGGGCCTCGATTTCCCGCAGTGTCCCATCGGCCTGCATCTGCCGGAGGGCGTCGTCAACGTCCTTTTGCAAGTCGGGCCGGCTTTTGGCAAAGGCGAACGCGTAACCGTCGGATGTGAGCAGATCCTTGAGCGTCGCGAGGCCGCCGGTGCGATTTTGAATGTCGCGCGCCATCGGCTCATCGACCAGAAAAGCCGCAATCTTTCCCGCCTTGAGCGCCTCGGCCTGATCGGAGAAATTGTTGAAATACTCGGGAACAGCCCGGGGGCATTTGCTTTTGAGGACAGCGTCGTAGGCGGAGCCGGTGATGATGCCGACTTTTTTGCCGGCCAGTTGCGCTATTTGGGTCACGGCGGCGGCGACGGGACGGGACGGATCCGCCGCCACCACCACCACGGTGCCGCCTGTATAGTAAGGAATGCTGAACAGAACCGACTTGGCCCGCTCCTCGGTGATGGTGATGAAATCTCCCGCCATGTCGGTTTTTCCGGAAACCAGAGACGGAATGATGGCCGAGAAATCCATATCAATGATTTTCAGCCGGCGGCCGAGCTTCGCGGCGATGATCATGGCCGCTTCGATATCGTAGCCGACAAGCCGGCCGTTTTTAACGTAGACAAAAGGCGCGCTGTCGCTGTTGGTGGCAAAACGGATGACGCCGTTGGGGCCGTCCAGCCTGTAGTCCGGCAGCGCCTTGGCCGTCTCGTCCGCGCCGAACCACTTGTCTTCCAGTTTTTTAATCGTTTGGTCTTTCTTCATCTGCTCGAGTACGGCGTTGACCTGTTTTTGCAGTCCGGATGATTTTTTGGAAAAGGCAAACGCGTATTCGTTGGTGTAGAGCCACCGGGGAATATAGGAGAGGCCGGACGTCTCGCGGACCATGCCTCTGGCCACTACCTCATCGACCAGAAATCCGGCAATCCGCCCTGTCTTGACCGCTTCGATCTGATCCGTAAAAGTGGTGAAATAAGAGGGGATCGCTTTCGGCACGGCCGTCTTGAGCACGTTTTCATAGGTCGTTCCGGTCTGGACGCCCACCTTTTTCCCCGCCAGCTGCGAAATTTGCGTAATCCGCCCGGACGGGCGCACCGGCAGCCTGTCCTTGCGCACGAGGAAGGAAACTTCCGAATCCACGTAGGGATCGGAAAAAAGCATGATCTTCCGGCGCTCTTCGGTGGCGTTGAGATTCGCGATCAAAAGATCGATCTTGCCGGCGGCCGCGGCGGCGACAATGGCGGGGTACTCGATGGACTGAAAGGTGATACGGGCGTTCAGAAAAAGCGCGAGCCGCTTCGCAAACTCGATGTCAAATCCCGAAAGCCGCCCGTCGGCATAGTAATTCATCGGCTCATTGCGGCCGTCCGTGCCGACGGTCAGCGCCGGCGCCGGGCGGTCCGGCTCCGGCAAATCGGGCATCTGCAGGTTTTTCCCCAAAATCCACCGCTCATACATCGCCTGGTAGGTTCCGTCCTGCCGGTACTGTCTGATAAAGGCGTTGACCTTCTGCATCAGTTCCTCACGACCCGTCTGGGCGCCGACGACGATCTGTTCATCGCCGATTTTATCGTCCAGGAGCGCCAGATCGGGATTCTGAACGGTCACGTATTTGAGCGTGTGCCGGTCAAAGGCGAAAGCGTCGAGTTTTCCGTACTTCACGCCCAGATACCCGTCGGTCAGCGATGCATAATATTCGATTTTACAGCGGGGGAAGTTTTTTTCGACCACCGTCATGGCGGCCGTTCCCTGTCCCACGCCGATGGTGTACGCGGGGGAGTTCATCTGGTCCGCCGAGTGAAGAACGGATTTGGGGGCGTCGCTCCCGGAGCAGCCGGCAAGCGCGCACAGGATCAGCAAAACCCAGACAGACAGCCTTCCTTTGCCTTTTCTTCCGCTTTTGCGCCTCACCCGCCTCTTCCTTCCGCAGCCTTCGAACTGACACCCGAAAAGCCCCGCCACTATGACAAAAGTGAGATATCTTTGCAACGGGATAATCGGTTGGAAATGCCTATTTTTAAAAAAAGAGAGCGCCGTCTTCGGCGTGAGACGACAAAACGCGCAAATCCGGTCTGAATATGGATTCGGGTCCTGCAAAATCCGTTGACAACGGATTTGGAGACTTTTATTGTTTTTTAATGCAGAGTGTTTTTCAACCTTAAACTTTTTTTTCAGGAGGAGGGCAAGTCATGCGCAGACGGCCGCGCCCGTCAGAGGTTATGCGGCGGCCAATCCGCGGGGCACATTCCTCTTTGCGACGGAAAGCGACCGGATCGAAGCCTTTGCCGTAGATCCGGATGGAGTCCTGACCAGCCTTGGAACCTTCCTCCTGAACAACACGGGCGATCCGAAAGCCCGCAGTCTCGTGATCTATTAGAGAATCCTTTCCTCTTCACAGACCAAAGCCCCGGCCGGGACATCCGGCCGGGGCTTTTTCTTGACGCATTTATGTTTGGGCACTGCTTCCGCAAGGCCGGCGCTTCAGCACGGCCCGCTTTCCACGTCGTCCAGAAAATCCCGGACGACGGCGGCGAAAATCTGCGGCCGTTCGATCTGGTGCAGATGCGAGGCCTGCGGAATCACCGCCAGGCGGGCGCGGGGAAAGCGCTCCTGAAAATCCTTCACCGTTTTGACGCCCGCCTCGTCGCCGTCGCCGCAGGTAAGAAGAACCGGCTCGCCGATTGATGAAAGACGGGGCGCAAGATCGAAATCGCGGAGCTTTCCGGTGACGGTAAATTCGCTTGGTCCCCAGAGTGTGTTGTACACTTCGAGGCTCAGCCGGGAAAAGGCCGTCTCCAGGGACGCGGGCCAGGGCGACAAGAGACAGACGTGCCGTTCGTAGTAGGCCATCATCGCGCGCTGGTAGGCGTCGCCGAAGTCGCCGGACGCTTCGCCGGCTGCGATGGCTTCGCGCAAATCCGGGGGCATCCGCGCGATGTTGGCGCGCTGGTCTTCCTCCCAGGCAGGACTGGAAATAAGCGGCGCGCACAGCATAACGCCGTGAACGCCGGCGGGCCGGCGTTCCAGAAGATAGGCGCAAACGAGCGCGCACCCCCAGGAAAAGCCCATCAGATAAACGTCGTCGAGATGCAGACCGGCCCGCACCTGCGCCAGTTCTTCAATATAGTTCGCCACCGAATAGAAACGCTTGTCGGA
>Ga0228536_1002544_pt1 | contig 10196 bp, 16 predicted proteins | sample SJ1Smetagenome_FD_168611 | JGI IMG/M metagenome (GOLD analysis project Ga0228536, IMG submission 168611) | Enriched culture of PCE-dechlorinating microbial communities from Ithaca, New York, USA - SJ1.S | ecosystem: Engineered > Modeled > Simulated communities (microbial... > Unclassified... | reverse complement strand
AGACTTCAGTAAATCAGCCGGCACGTTGCTCATTAAAAAACATCCTTTCCCTATCTGAATTCATAATCGGAATTCTCGCCTGAAAGGATGTTTTTTAAACTATTTACACAAATTTATCTGAGGTCTCCACTAAATCAAAAAGCCGTTTATTCTGGTAAATCCGCTCCTTACCCAGCTTCTCGGAGACCAGGAACCCCTGCTCCTCCAGAGCGTAAAGATAATTCACAGCGGTCCGCCTGGAAACGCCCAGGCCTTCTTCGATATATTGGGTTTTGGTATAGAACTCATAAAAGAGCAGGTCAATGAGCTCCCTGGAATAGATTTTGGGGAGCTTTTCTCTGATTTCGGCCGTCATGGCGTCGACTTCAGCATTTATATCTTTGACCAGATCCAGGGTTTCTTCAGCCGTTTCCTCAATACCAGTAAGGATATAAACAATCCAATCCTCCCATTTACCCTTTGTCCGTATCTCCTGCAAAAGGGTGTAATAGGCGGTTTTGTTATTAATAATATAGCTGCTCAGGTATAAAATCGGGCTGTCCAACAGGTCTTTAAGAACCAGATAAAGGACATTGAGAATTCGGCCGGTTCTCCCGTTGCCATCATAAAAGGGGTGTATGCTTTCAAACTGATAGTGGATTACAGCCAGCTTTATTAGCGGGTCAACGCCATCGAAATCATCATTGATATATTTTTCAAGGTTGGCCATCAGATCTAAGATTTCTTTTTCACCGGTGGGCGGAGTATAGATGATTTCACCGGTAGCTTCGTTTCTTAGAACCGTACCTGGCAGTTTGCGTATCCCGGCCCGGTTGTTTTCGATGTGGGAGTGTATATCAATGATCATGTTGGTTGTGATCATTTCCCGTTCCTTGACCAGTTGATAACCATACCAAAGGGCGGTTCGATAGCTTACCACTTCTTTGGCGGCAGGATTTTTATAACCGGTTTGGCTCATAGCTTTATACAGCTCATCATGGGTGGTAATGATATTTTCTATTGCTGAGCTGTCTTTTGCCTCGTTGATAGTTACTGCATTGATTAATATATGTTTATTGGGAATGGTTGAGGCATACCCTTTCAACTCGGCCAATGCCCGGTTGGCTCTGGCCAGCTGCCTCAAAACCGTTTTCGTTTCGAGCTCCACTTTGGGTGGCAACATAGGTAATGTACGTTCATTCATTGCATATATATCCTCCATATAGGTATTATATGGCTGATTTTTACCTATGTAAACGCAACATAGGTAAAAAATAATATTTTTTTACCTATGTTCGTTGCTAAAACCATGGAGTATGGTTTATTTATTCATTATTTTGCTTTTGGAGCTCAATAGAATGAGCTATTTCAATGTCCATAAGATCATTTCGTAAGGATTTGAGGCACCTATAATCTGTTGCTGATAAACTACCCCAAACAATATTAAAACAGCAAGCAATAAAAATTAAACAAAGAGTAGATATTATTAAGAATAGAAATACAGTCAATCCAAGGGATAGGTTTTTACCAGCATAATCAAATCCCCATTTTGCACCAGCTAACCATATAGGAATAAAAAGAGCCCCCCATATACCTTTTGTGATATTATTTTGAGTCTTTAAATCCTTGGCCCGTTTTTCGATTTCAGGTATTATTTGAGATAACGCTGGCGTTAACTTCTCTTCATCAATATGTTTACGGAGTTCTTCTATAACCTTTTCTTTATGAAACTTAGAATCGTACCAGAAAAGGCCTTCAGCCTTAATACCGTAATTTATAAATATTATTTTTTTGCACTTTCTGTTGACTATCCATAACCATAAGAGTGATCCAAAAACGAATAGCAGACTAGTTATGTATTGATTTTGAAGTGTAGTTGAGCCCGCTATTACGACAATTATGGCGAATGTTAACAAAATGGTTGTCCAGCCCAAGTTCTTGAACACAAGTGAATATGTACTTAGATCCCGTTTGTAAAACTGAATAAGATCGTCTATCAGAAGAAGCCCACCTTTCTCATTTTGTTGCTACATACAGTTAAAAACTAAATCCTTACCTCCCCATAAAATCGTTCATCCTATCCACAGCCTCACGCTGCATGCTTGGCAGCACGTGCCCATAGATATCCAAGGTAGTCCGGATGCTTTCATGCCCCAGTATCTCCTGAACCTTTTTAGCATCAACTCCAGCCGCCATGAAAAGGGTTGCACAGGTGTGGCGCAGATCGTGGAAGCGGATTTCAGGCCGGCCGAACTGTTTTATGATGCGTTTGAAGCGCAGATTCAGGTTGGACCTGTCTATGGGCTTGCCGTTGCTCAGGCAGAAGACCAGGTTCATATCCTCGTAGTCTTGTCCCAGCAGAAGCTTATTCTGAGCCTGCTCGCGCTTATGCTCTTTAAAGATTTCTACCAGGGCGGCTCCCATGGGTATCTGGCGCCGACTTTTATCCGTCTTGGGCGGGCTGAAGACATAGCCCTGGCCCGGGATATACTGAAGCTGCTGGTTGACTTTTAGAACCTTCAAGCCAAGATCAACATCCGACCAGCGCAGGCCCAGGAGCTCGCCCTGGCGCATGCCGGTGTAGATGGCCGTAAATATCAAGCTGTAGTCGCGGTGCTCTTTAATCTGATCCAGCAATTGCAGAGCCTCTTCCCGGCTTAATATTGCCATCTCCCACTTCTTATAGCGGGGCGGTACCACTGCATCGGCCACATTGCGCAGGACCAACTGCCACTGGACGGCATGTTTCAAGGCCTCGCGGATTATGCGGTGATGATAGGTTACGGTCCGGGCAGAAAGCCCACCGGTGCCGTCCTTGCGCCCCTTCTTAAGTTTTAAGCTGTAGTATTCCTGGAGGTGCATGGGGGTTAGCTTTTCCAGGGGGATGCTTCCCAGGGTGGGGATCAGGTGGTTATGTATCTGCATTCTGTAGCTGCGGTATGTTTTAGGTCTTAAGTTCTGCTCGCCATGGGTAGCCAGCCAGCGCTCCAGGTATTCCCCCACGGTCAGGTTGCTTGGTTCAATATAGGTGCCGGTCTGCAGCTGGTAAAGTATTTCGTTCATAACTTTCTCAGCTGCTCGTTTGGGCCCTTTGACTGATCTGATAATCCGATCCCGTTTCTTGGTTACCGGGTTATGTCCAACATCAATAATTATTGTCCAGGTGCTTTTGTAGCGCTTCTCCAGGTGTCCTCTCACAAGACTGCCCCCCTATTAAAATAGGGTGCTCCCTCACCATTTAGGCTCTCCTAGACGAAAAATGACCCGCCCTACAATCGTACATTCGGAAGTACTTTTGACCAGGGGCGGGTAGTCGGGATTGCGGGAGATGAGCATCAATCGTTCTGGCTCCGGCAAATACTGGACTTTTCTCAAGCAGATCTCTTCGCAGCCGCCGATTATTACAGCGATTTGCCCATTCTCAACCGGCCCCTTTTTCACCAATACTAAATCGCCGTCGTTTACTACCGGCTCCATAGAACGCCCCTTTACCCGCAGGTAAAAATAGCTGCTAAAGTCTCTCCCGTGCAGCTTCATAATAGAAATGTCCACCGGCCACCAATGTTCGATGTCCTCCTCAGAGATGCTTAGCTTTCCGGCGCTGACTTTGCCAACCACCGGCGCCAGAAGGAAATTGTCCTGGTCAACCGGATAGGTCTGATAAGGCGAGCTGCCATCTTCCTCAAGCTTCATATCATCGCTGCCCGGGCGGTTTATACGGCCCGGCTGCTGAAGGGATAAATCCTGATTTAGGCCCAGCGAAATGATAAGCTCCAGGGGGACATCAAGACCGGCCGATAATTTCTGCAAGGACTGAAGCGTTGGGGATATCGGCCGCTTGGTCCGGGGATCCACACCTCCCTCCAGGACATGCAGGTAGGCATGGCTGATCCCGGTCAACTTTGATACGTCGCGCAGGCCCAGATGCCGCTCGTTTCTCCATTCTTTGATGAAGGCCCCCAGCTTGTTTTCCATAAGCATCCTCCAGTTGTCAACGTCATAATGTCTCTTATTTCATACATTCTAACTTATTATGGAAAAACTGTCTATAATTATTGACGAATTAATTATAGATGGAATATAATTTTGTTCAACATAATAAACAGTCTGGGGGTGATGAAGATCAATAATATAATCCGCAAGACCAGAAGAGAACAGGGCCTGACCCAAGCGGAATTGGCGCGACGGGTGGGAATAACCAGGCCTTATCTATCAGATATTGAAAACGGCAAACGCCAGGTCCGAGGAGAACTGATGATTCGTATAGCGATAACCCTGGGGAAAAGCGTTGAGGATATTTTTTTAATTTCATCGTCCAACATAATAGACAAATTAAACTCCAACCAGGAGGAGGTCAGGCAAAATGCATGAGGAACATGAGCGCTGGGTGACAGTCAGCCAGGCTGCCCGGCATTACCGGGTTAGCAGAAATACTATTTATGAAGCCTGCCGCGATAATGAACTGGTATTCATGCGGGTGCGCAGCCTCCTTCGGGTAAGGGTGGATGCCCAGGAGGAATACCTAACGGTAGCTGAAACGGCAAAGCTCCTGGACATTAGTACCTCAACCGTTTATGAAGCCTGTGCCCGCGACTGCAACCAGGGAGCTATTCCCCACCTGAGGATTCGCAGCCGGATACGCATACCGCGCTGCCAGCTGGCCGGGGCTAAAGAATCTGAACCTGCAGATGAAATAGGCATCTCCTATAATGGGGCTCGGGTAAGCGCGGCTATGGGTCTAATGCAATTCCAAGCTGGCCGTATTATCGATGGTGGCAATTGTCTGGCCTGCAACTAAGCAGTCAATGGGGGAAAACGAAATGAATAAGGAGCTGCAGTATGTCTGCGATGCACTGGCCTTGGCCGGATGCATTCTGGAACAGAAAAATCGTGAAGACTGGTGCTGTCCATATCATCACCAGGAAGATCCCCGTTTGTGGTGCAAAGCGGAATGTAAAACCTGTGAATACAGCTTTGCAATGCGGCCCGGCTTCCCAAAAACAGCCATTGTTTCCTATAAACCGGAATTCCGAGCCGCCTGCTGGGTTGAATACCTGCTATGGGAAGCCGGTCGGCGAAAACCCAAAGGCCGCATCGTTCAATAATGGGGAGGGATTGGGCTATGGAATGCTGTTGCAGAAAATGGAAGTATTATGCTCCAAGGAAAATGGTACTAAGGACTTTACCCGAATGCCCCTGGCTTCATGACGATGCAAAAAATAAATCCAGTCCTGATCATGGACTGGGCTGCCTGCTCAGGACACTCAGAGATACCCGAATAGAGGAGAGCGGTTAGTGGACTACATCAAGGAGATCAACGCCTTCTATGACCATGATCTGGTCAACCAGCTCACCCCTTCGGCGGGCTATTTTTACTTGGCCTTATTGAACATAGCCAACCGGCTTTTTTGGAAGGAGAGCTTTATGGTTTCCGATGTTATGCTCATGGCCAGGTCCGGCATAAAAGACCGACGTACTTTCAAGCGGGTCATTAAAGAACTGGTCGACTTTGAACTCATCATAGTAAAGGAAACGGAGTGCGGCACTGCCTATACCATTCGGGGACTGGCATCGCTGTTCCCGGCAAGAAATGCTGCACCTCTTGCGGCAGCCCATGCCGCAAAGAATGCATCAAGCCGTGCTGCAAACCATGCAGAGCAGGCTAATATGGGCGCATGGAATGCTGCATTGTTTGCAGAAAATCCGGCTGATTTTAGTAAAAGTCCTGCATCAGATGCCGCATCGAATGCAGGTGCTGATGCCAGTCAAGCTCCGAGCCATGGGATTCCCGGCACCGCCCAAACTAAACCAAACATAATAAACAAAACAGAAACAGCAGCTGCTGGTGAAGATGCTGACCAGGTATATGGAGCGGATTCCGATGAAGGATTCATCATGGAACTGGTTCAAACCTACCGGGCAGTTCCCGGCATTAAAGAGTCTGAAGGAGATTTTGCTTTTATCACCGCTTTATACAAAGAGTACGGCTATGAGCCAATGCGTTATGCGATAGGTGAATTGCCATGGCGGCTGCTGCCGGGAAGATACAAAAACCGCTGCACTACCTCCGGGCCATTTTGAAGAGGGCCGGACCTGGCTCCGGTCCAGGACCACCCACGAAAATAGAATCATCACGAGAGGAGGATCCCCTTGAACGTTACCAACGGGAACGCTACCGGGGTTGAAAGCGGTGCACTTTCAGGGTATGAAGTGCCGGAGGAAGCGCTGATCAACAGCTGGTCATTTGATGCAGCGGGGCAGGTAAAGGACAATGATCTGCCTGCATTCCCGGAGCTGGAGCCTGAAGATCAATTGATTCATGAGGGCATTCGGCCCTGCCAGACCTGCAAGATGGATGTTCGAGAGCGCCTAGCAGTAAGAGCCGGCAGCTCCTGGCTGATTACCGAGCGCACTCCCTGCCGCTGCACTCCTGATCCGGCCCAAACCGAACAGGAAAGGCGGGATAAATCCTGGCGCGAATTGAACCGGCAGTTCCGAGAAAGCAACCTGGTGCACACCCCGATTCCTACATTGGACCTGCTCCGGGCTCGGACCGGTCAGGAGGAGAGCCTGGAGCTGGCCCGCCTGTTTTTGAACTCACCGGTCCAGGGAAAAAGCTTTCTGCTTTCCGGGCCTCCCGGACGGGGAAAGACTATGGTTGCTCTGGCATTGGCCCGCTCAGCGGCCAAAGATCGCACCGTCGTGTTTATAAAATCCATCGACTTATTGGATCGCATCCGGCGCTCTCTGTGGGAGGAAAAGCAGCAGTCTCAACTAGTGGGGCTCTTACGCACGGTGGATCTGCTGGTGATTGACGATATCGGAGCTGAAAAGGCCACTGAATGGGTTCAAGCAACCTTATATAGCATTATCGACCACCGCTATGGGCGCAAGGATACTATCTTTACCACCAACCTGACCGGCAGGGAGCTTAGCGCCAAACTGGGCCTGGCTCTAACCTCCAGAATATGCGGCTCCCGGGAAGTCATCATAGGCGGCAAGGATTGGCGCATCGAAGGGCGCCAGCAGGCTTCGACCGGATGGATTGACACCTGGGACGGGTAAAAGGATGGGAAAGAGTATTAAAACAAAGCAAGATAAGGCCGAGGAAATATGTAGAGTAGCCGACCTGAGCGATTGGCAGCCTTACGATAACAAAGCCCTGAGCAGCGGTTTTAAGGATTTGGACCATATTCTCGCAGGAGGTTTTCGTCCGGGTGAACTTACCATCTGGAGCGGGATGAATTCCTCCGGCAAAAGCACTCTATTAGGGCAAATACTGTTGGAGCTGATTGATCAGGGGCAGGCGGTATGCGCCTACTCCGGAGAGCTGCCGGACCGGATCTTTCGCTACTGGATCGAGCTGCAGGCAGCCGGGCCCCGGGGTGTGGAGGTGAGTAATACCTTGGAACCAGGAAGCACGGTTTATTTTCCTAAACAAGAGTGTCTGGCGGCTATAAGGAATTGGTACCGGGACCGGCTGTTTTTGTACCGGGGCGGAGATGTGAAAAAAGCCGACCAACTAACAGAGGTTTTTACCGGTGCGGCGAAGGATTTTTCCTGCCGGGTATTTCTCCTGGACAACCTGACCATGACCGTGAGCAGGCTGCATGCCCGGGACCAGTACCGGGCGCAGCGGGAACTGATCCTGGATATGGTCCACTTTGCCAGGGAGAATGGGGCTCATGTTCATATTGTGGTCCATCCCCGTAAAACCGTGACTGTTTCCCAGCTTACCAAAAACGATATCGGCGGCAGCGGGGATATTACCAACCTGGCCGACAACGTCCTGGTGCTGGCCAGGCTTACGGCCAAGGAAACTAAAAGCCAGCCGCTTGATTGGGCGGCCCGCTTGACCGTACTAAAGAACCGCTTCGGCGGGCGCCAGGATGAGGATGTGTATCTTGATTTTGACCCTGCCTCCAAACGGTTTTTCCCAGTGGGCGGCAGTCCTGAGGATAGGGTGTATGGATGGGCACTGCGGGATAAGACACCAGGAGGAAAAAGATGAGTAGCAGCGGCGGCAAAGGCCAAAATCGACGAGGGCTTTCACAGAATCTGGTCAATGACCAGGGCTACGCCATTTCGGAGTATAGACGATATGTGCATTGCGGTAATCTCCGCTGCAAAAAATGCCGGAACGGTCCGTCTCATGGACCCTATCTTTACGAACGCTTTCGCGATGAAACGGGCAGAACCCATACCAAATATCGGGGGAGGGCGTAGCAAATGGCCGGGAGATCCTCCAGCTTTCAGAGAACAAAAGGGGGAGTTATGAGCAAAACAAAAAACAAACCGGTTGAAATGATGATTGACCTGGAACGAGGAGAGATCTGGTACAAAGCCGATGAACGATTGACAGGGGCCGAACTACGAATTCTAAGTCTGCTTCATCGGAGGGAAGGACGTCCGGTAGCGTCAGACCTATTGGCCGACCAGGTTGACCCGCTTGATCTCAGGTGCGGCAATCCGCGCTTTCACATCTCAAATTTGCGCCGCAAAATTGGCCATAGTAATGAAAGGCCGGTGATTGCCACCCGAACCGGCATAGGGTATTACCTGGTGCCCGGGGCATTACGATTTACCGGCAAATCTGGAGGGGAGGATAAAGGATGATTATTGGCATAGACCCCGGCCATGGGGGAATAGACCCAGGCGCAGTCGGGCCTTGCGGAACCCGAGAAGCTGATGTAGTCCTGACTATTTCTATGCGTCTGGCTAAAGCACTGGAATCACAAGGGCATACGGTTGTCCTAACCCGGTGGGATGATGAATCCGTATCTCTGCGCGACAGAGTGCAAATCCTTAATGAAGCGGGCTGCAGCCTGGTGCTTTCCATACATATTAACGCTTTTGACAGCCCCGATCCTGATTACATTTCAGCCTGGATTTGCGGCTGGGGAGGGGAAGCGGAGAAGCTGGCTGTTGTTTTAACGCCTGAGCTGGCGGCAGCCACCGGCTGGCCGGACGGTGGGGTAAGAGTGAAAGGCTTTTATATCCTCCGGAAAACTGAAGCCCCAGCCGTTTTACTGGAATTGGGCTTTATAAGCAACCCGGAGCAGGAGCGGCAGCTTACACAAACCTGCGTTCAGAACAATATTGTACAAACCATTGCCAAGGGATTAACTCAATACTTAAGCATTTGCGGGGATCAATTGCCGTTCACCACAGAGTTGAAGTAATAGATGTTCCACCTTCATCCAAACACCTTTCAAACCCAGCCGTGCTATCCTCTTCCTGAAGGGGCTTATTTCCCCAAGAAGGAGGTGAATTGAATATGGCAGTTACTTCTGTTCCGGTCAGCGATACTCTGAATGTCATCGTTGACAACGGCTTATCCGCCAGCGGGCAACAGCTGAGCAAAACCCTCAAGTATTCGGAAGTCAGGCCTACGGCAACCGACAACGCAGTCAAAGATGTAGCTGATGCCATTGGTGCTGCGCAGACAAAAACCGTGTTGGCAGTCAACCGCCTAAAAGGTGTCGAGCTGCAGGGAACTCCTGAATAATAAGGTTCAATTAGATTTTCGTAGAAAGGAGGATGCGAGGTATGGCAACTAGAGTATTGGAAATGACCTTCATTACGGCATTAAACCGGAAGCAGACGGTGCGAGTGCCCAATGTAAAGGACCCCTACACCGGCGCCGAGGCTTCAACCCTGATGGACAAGATTATAACCCGTGATATCTTCAATCCCAGTGGTGGTGGTTTAACCGGCAAAAGCTCCGCCCAAATCATAGTGACCGATACCACCGACCTGGCCTTGATATAAGGTTTGTTGCCAAATAAGTAAATGAGGTGATGAACCATGGAAGCTGAATTACTCAAGGCCCTGGCCGGGGCGGGCCCCTGGGCGGTCCTTTTGGGCTGGCTGCTCTTCCGGTTTGACGCTTTCAACAACCGTCTTCTAAGCGAATCGGCCGCCCGGGAGGAACGAATCCTGGCCGATGCCCGGGAACGGGAAGATAAGCTGGCCGCCTGTATTGATAAATTTGCCGACAACCAGCGGGCCATGGCAGCGGAAATCGGACAGATCAGGGAAGACATCGATGAGATCAAAGAGGAAATAAAAAAGAATAGTGTTACATAAGGGGGCTGTCGCAATAACAGCCCCTAGAAAAAACAAAAGGCGGCGACAGGCAGAATGCCAGAAGCCGTCTTTTGCCGTAAAATAAAGTTGATGAGCAATATTTTACGGCCAGATTATACATCAACCGG
>Ga0228536_1002537_pt1 | contig 10258 bp, 11 predicted proteins | sample SJ1Smetagenome_FD_168611 | JGI IMG/M metagenome (GOLD analysis project Ga0228536, IMG submission 168611) | Enriched culture of PCE-dechlorinating microbial communities from Ithaca, New York, USA - SJ1.S | ecosystem: Engineered > Modeled > Simulated communities (microbial... > Unclassified... | reverse complement strand
TTTCGTGTACGATTTACGCATCTTGCGGTCTCCTAATAAAGGTAACTTATTTTTAGTTGATGCTATTACGTTACCTTGACCGCAAGATTTTTCAACTCACTTTCAACGACAATCGGGACATGTTCTTCGTCCTATAGTGACCGGCTATCTTGAAAAAGTCAATGCGGATGTTTTTGACAAGTATCAGAAGGAAATTACCGACATGACCAAGGGCGAGCAAGGCATTTATGCCCTGTATCGCAAGAACAAGTTGTATTATGTCGGCCTTGCAACCAACCTCCGCAACCGGATTAAGCACCACTTAAAAGACCGGCATAAAGACCACTGGACGCATTTCAGCTTATATATCATCCGCAAAGTGGACCATATCAAGGAGCTTGAATCTTTACTTTTACGAATTGCGTTTCCGGAGGGCAATTCACAAAAGGGTAAACTAAAAACATCGACTAATCTGATGCCGATGCTTATGGAACGTGTCGAAGAAACCCAAGCCAGAGAGCTTGTCGAGTTATTTAAAGGTGTCCGTTTGCTGTCAACAAAAAGCAAAAAGGTACGACGAGTCAAAGAAAAAGGTATCCTGTTTAAAGAGCCTGTATTCGCACGAAAGAAAATTCGGGCTACTTATAAGGGCAAGGTTTATAAAGCCATAATTTATCGTGACGGCCGAGTTGAATATAGAGGACGATTGTTCGATAGTCCCTCTGCAGCGGGAAAATCTGTTCGTAATGGGAAGGAAACCAACGGATGGACCTTCTGGAAAATCAAAAATAAAAATGGACGATTAGTCAGGCTTTCGACGATACGAAAAGGATGAAAACGATTTTCAAGTACAAAACAGCGGAAGAATAAATATTTTCAAGCACACCCTGCCGAGTGCATAAAAAAACCACTTGCAGGGTTACCCCACTCTCATAATCACCTCTAATGCTTTCCGCTGGTCCTGCTCGGCATAGATTTCAGTAATCACCGCCGACCGATGGCCCAGGATAATCCTGGCCGCTTCCAGCCCGAACTCCTTCCGCAGGAACGTAGCGGCGTTGTGCCGCAACTGGTGCGGGTGCCAATGGTATTGCTTATACCACGCCTTCAATTCGGCCTTTCCTTTTTTGCCCAGCCGCGTATGCCACTGCTTACCGGTCTCATTCGGTAACTTGGCCAAATGTGCCGGAGCAGGAAAGGCTCTTTCAACAGCCCGTGTAATCGCCCGCCGATAGGTTGCTATGGTATAGACATCCCCTTTGGTTCGAATTGGATTATCCGTACAATGGCTGCCGGGGATATTGCCGTAAGATAAGGGCGTCTTTCGGTCTTGAGTCCGCTTGATTCGCCGTGCCGCATCCGCTTCCGCTGGTGAAAAGCAATACGCATCCGCAGGCCGCAGCAGGAATGACTGCAAAATTTCCTGTGCCCTGGGCCCGATATAAATCTGCCGTTGGTGGCCATGGTGGGCGGTTTTATGTTCAACTGGGCGATAAATCCAAATCTTTCCGCTGCGGTCAATATCACCCGGCCGCATCTGGAGAATTTCCCCCGGCCGTGCAGCGGTCAGTAATTGCAATTGAATGATAGCCCAGACCTGTCGGCTGACATACGGCTGGATGGCATCTACATATTCCTGCGGCACTGGTCTGACTGGCTCGGATTCCATTGCATCGCAGCGGCCTTGTTTCAGGCTGGCAACCGCCCACAATGCATGATACACCGACGCCGGAATCAGTTCCTCCGCTGTTGCCCACTTAAATATCCGCTTGATGCGATTGATGGATTGATTGACATGATTGCGGCACCAGTCCTTTTCGACCATTTTCTGGCGGATGGTTTTCAGACCTCGCGGACCAAAATCCAGGATTCTGGTGTTACCATACAGTTCGCAGAGCATCCGCAGAGACAACTGCATATTGTTCAGTTCTGTGTTTTTGCCGGGTATCTGGGCATAGTAACTCTCGGCAAAAACCCAATAACGGGCCACCAGTTCATTGATAGTAATCTCGGTTGGGGATTTTTCCGGCAGGCGTCCATTGGCAAGCCACTCGGCAATGGTTTTATGGTAGCGTTCGGTGGCTTCATCAGTTCCAAAAGGTCCAAAGTAGATTGCCTGGCCATTGAGAACAGCATACGCCTGACCTGTAGCTTTGTGGTGTCGCAGTTTGGGTGTCCTGCTTTTCCGGCTTGGGGTCATCGGTTCGGCTTGCCGGGGGGGCCGTTTTTGTAGTGATAATGCGGTTTTTTGCTGCTTTGATTCTGTCTTCACGGTCGTTTACCTTTCAAAAAAGAGTAGTACTACTGCTTTTTTTATCAAGGTTACGGCCGCGCCGGACCATGCCGGGTATTCGTAAATACCGAATTCAGCGTAACATACGGTATTGGGCGGTACAGGACTTGAACCTGTGACCCCCAGCGTGTCGAGCTGGTGCTCTAGCCAACTGAGCTAACCGCCCTAATGAACATAAGTCATTAGCGGGCAAACATATACACTATTTTAGTACGTTTGTCAAGGGTAAAATTCATACGAAAAATAGCCCCAGCGGTTCTCCAGCGTAAAACTGATTTGTACTTTGACCTGACTTGATATGGTCTTTTTGTTTTGGAGAAATGAAAAAGAGAGAAATAAGACCAATATTTTTAAGGTTTACAGACATAAATACTCCTCTTATTCCTCTCCCATCAACCTATCAAGCATAGACTTTAATTAGCTTCACAGACCTTGGCATATCTAAATGTTGGGTGTGGTCTCCCCGGACGCAGGGATTTAATACTGTGGAGTTGAATAGAAATATTCTCAAAATACTGTTTAAATACCTCAAGACATACATTTTGCAATTGTTCCGGATCCATCTGTACACGAGCATTGAATGTTAAATCAGCATTCTTTGCCTTGATACACTGATCCTCTTTTTGTATCAGAACCAGACCGTCAATAGCTGTTAAATTGGCTGTCATATTCACATCTCCAATAGATAGAAATAGTTTAACATGACCAATCTGAGCATTGACTGACTTCAATTGTTTTTGCAGAGTTTCCAGATATCTGCGGCTGAAGCCTACCCAGTCCATATCTTCTTTGGTACTCAATCCAAAACGGGCATTCAGCCAGCCAAGAACTGCTTCTCCCTCCGCATACGTATCATAATCGATGTCGAGAATCTGCTTGCCAGATTTGTTGTCACACATCACTTCTTCCAACCATCCATTCAGCCCATCTCCATTCTTGCAGGAAATGAATGATATTTCTGTTTTTGGAAATTCATTTTGCAGGAGAGTCCTCAACTGCTTTCGAGCATCAGAATCCAGTAAATCACTCTTGTTGACTACAATTTGATCAGCCTCTTCGAGCTGCTTGCGATAGATGTATGCGGCACTGGGATGCAATAGACTTTGCTTTTCACCCAGAATATCCATGGCTCGCATGGGATCAATCAGAACCGACAGGGGGCCTATTGAAAAGACATTGGCGTATTTATCTTTGATTGGCTGAATAATTGTTGCAGACAAGTCCGTACAACTGCCCACAGGCTCAGCCAGCAATACATCAACGGAGTTGGATTCATGGCAGAAACTCTGTGCCGCATCAATCAGACCAATGAAATTACAACAGAAACAACTTCCTGCCACCTCTCTGACATTCAGCCCATGAGAGCCAAGGAATTGAGTATCTACCAGATCAGGAGCTTGGTCATTCGTAACAAGACCTACCCGCTTGCCTGACTTGATAAGTTCTTTTGCCGTTTGATACAACAAAGTGGTCTTACCCGCTCCAAGAAATCCGCCTATTAATAACAACTTGACTGGCTTCATGGCATTCTCCTGAGTTTTGCTTCTTAATCCAAATCCAATAAGGACTTCATACATTGAAGCTCCCGTAATAGCCCCCACGACAGGAGCCAAAATATAAACACTGAAAAACCCTCCACGCGGACCGGGTATCGCTATTGCCTTCCATCCTGCCAGATAGGCAACCAGTCGGGGGCCCAAATCCCTCGCAGGGTTGAAACAGGCTTGTGTCAATGGGGCAATGACTGAAATGAGTGCGGCAATAGTCAGTCCAATCAGGACTGCCTGCCCTGCTTTGGGAGTCGAGTTCCTCTTATCGGTTAATGCGAAAACAAAGAATGCAAGCAGTCCTGTCCCTGCCAACTCTGCCAAAAATGCAGTGGTTATGCTCACGCAATCCGGAGACCACCCCAGATTCTTTGCCACGGCAGGATTAGGGAAGTACTCACCATAAACCATCGCAGAGAGTTCACTGCCGGGTTGCCCTCGAACAATGCCATTGCTTTGTTCAAATGCTCTCAAGGGCCCGCTGAAAATCACACAAAGCAAAACTGCCGCAAGAACGGCTCCAAGAAGTTGAGACAAGAAATAGTGCGGTATCTTCCGTAAAGGAAATCCCCGTCTCATCGCAAAGGCAATAGTAATAGCAGGATTAATATGTGCTCCGGATACAGCCGCAACCGAATAGATTGCCAATCCAACTGCCGCACCCCAGACAACGGCAACCTGCCACAAACCACTCTGTGCCCCGGTAAGAACTGCCGCATGGACAACACCCGTTCCGAAGAACACCAAAATGAATGTTCCCACCATCTCGGCAAGGCTCTCATACATCCATTCCCATCGGTTCATGTAGTATTATTCTCCACCGTTTTCTTGGCATGAACCAAAAAGTCGTCTATCATCTCTTGATACTCTGTAAGACTATCCAGCCAGCGAGATAAGCATTTTCCCCCTCGATCTGACAGGCGGTATAGTCGTTTGGATGGCCCAGCCTGAGAATCGCTCTCTGTTGAAGAGAGTATCTCCTCTGCTTCCATTTGTTTGAGTAATCGATAAAGTCCTGTATAATCTGGAGGCTGGTTCTGGAAGAATCTGAAAATCTGTAATTTTTTCTTAATGCCATAGCCATGCAGACCCTGTGATTGACCGTAGAGGACTGTCAGGATTGCCGGACGAAGCATCCGGTCAAGGGATTTGCCGGAACATATACAGCCATCTAGTTTTTTCTTTCTATTAGACATGCTCTAATAGTATGTCTTTTCTTCATAACCGTCAAGCAGAAATTGATTTGAAGATGAAAAATAACAATCTTAGACAGAAATTTCTTCCTTACACCCTCTTTCCCCTCCTCCCCCATCAACCGATCCAGCACCTCCACTGCCTTCTTTTTATTCGCATCACTTGCCTTGGAATAAAATTCATCCAACACCCTGACATCGCTCCAACCCCCTAACTCCAGCAGAGTTTTATTACCAATCCCACTTTCAGCCGAATAAATTGGTACAGTGGGACTGTTGAAAAAGTCGGCATCAAAAAAACAAAGTGCTGATTTTCACCCAGAAATAAGGCTGAAGTTTTTATTTTCATAGTTTTTCAACAGCCCCACAGTTGCCTATTATCTTTATTGTATAGAAGCATCCGGCACAAAAACAAAATCCGAGCTTAAATCGATATCAAGGATGATTATATCGATTGAGACTGGTCGGAATAATCAAACGGCTGCTTGCCTGCTTTCGTGCGAAGCTCGGCCTGTATCTGCCGGAAGATGCTCGTCAGTTCCGCTGCGAATTCGTCATCGGACTTGGCCTTGATATGCTCCGGGCTGATGGGGTCGCCAAACTGCACGCGGACTTTACCGAATTTGGGAAACTTCTGCGTCCTGGGCCATGCCTCGTACATCCCGTCAATCACCATCGGCACAATCGTCGCCCCGGTCCGCCGGCTGATCAGCCCGAAGCCCGGCTTAATCGTCCCAATCCTGCCATCATGGGTTCGTGTCCCTTCCGGAAACAGACACACCGCCTTATCCTGCTTGAGCACCTCGATAATGGTCTTCATCGCCGCAATATCGGCCTGCCCGCGTTTAATCGGAATGATATATAACGTACTGATGACCGCCCCCCAGAATTTGATATCCAGCAGCGTATCCCGCGGCACAAAATAAAACGGCCGCCATATCCAGTTCTGACAGAACATCGGATCAAAGAAGCTCTGATGATTGCTCAAGATCAGCACCGGCCCCGTCCGCGGCACCTTCTCGCTGCCATACACCTTCAGCCGATACATTACCGCCACCACGCAGACGGAAAAATAATGACACAGCTTATGCCATACTTTTTTGCAGAGGCTGTCTTTCAATACAATCTTATCAGCCATCGATGATCTTCCTTGCGATCTGTTCCATCTGATTAACCACCTGGTCAACGGTTAATGTCGTCGTATCAATCGGTATGCTGTCCGGCGCCGGCTTCAGCGGTCCGACCTCCCGAGTCTCATCCGAGGCATCCCGCACCTGCTGCTGTCTCAACACCTCTTCCAGCGAAATCGTCTTGCCTGCCGCAGTCAGTTCCAGATGCCGACGCATCGCCCGCTGCCGGGGGTCTGCCGTCAGGAAGAACTTCACCGCCGCATGCGGAAACGCCACTGTCCCCTGGTCGCGTCCCTCGGTCACGATCCGCTTGCACCCCGCCGCAAAGTCCCGCTGCATCTGCACCAGCTTTTCCCGCAGCGGTCCCGCCGAGGCAATATACTTGACCTGCTCGGTAATCTTCGGGTCACGAATCTCGGCGGTCTTGTCCTGCCCGTCAATACATACCCGCATCTGGTCCGCCTCGGGCCGGAACTCAAACCGGCACACCTCAAACAGCCCGCGAACCTTCTCCGTATCGGACGGGGCTATCCCCCGTTCGACCGCCGCCAGCGTCACCGCCCGGTACATCGCCCCGGTATCCAGAAACACCGCCCCCAGCCTCCGGGCAATCGCCCGGGCGACCGTGCTCTTGCCAACCCCGGCCGGGCCGTCAATCGTGATAATCATGCTATCAGACATTGTTCCATTCAAGATAAAGTTTCAGGTTAATGCGGCATATCATACGCCCCCCAGCCGGTTTTGTAAATGGCAGCCTGAACTTTTATCCCCCCAAAACAGTAGTGTATGACAGAAAACTGGATACAATGAATACGACTTCTGTTTATGCAAGGAGATTGCTATGAACTTGGCAGCCTATTTTAGAGACCACGAGGGTACCGGCGTCCTGGCCACAGCCGATGCACAGGGCGTCGTCGATATGGCCCTGTATGCGACCCCGCATGTGGTCGATGACAATACTATCGCCTTTATTATGAGACCTCGCCTGAGCCGGCAGAACCTTGATACCAACCCCACCGCGGCCTATATGTTCATCGAAAACAGCCCCGGCTATCAGGGCAAACGCCTCTATCTGCGAATGCTCAAGGAGGAAAAAGATATCGACAAGATTAACGCCCTGCGGCGCAGTCATCATGGCGGCGATGAGGCCGCGGCAACCCTGGTCTATTTCACCGTCGAACACATCCGCCCGCTGGTGGGGGACCATGAATAGCTGGACCAGAACAATCCTGCCTATAACGGTATGGGTGGTGGTTTGCATGGCAGGCGGTGCCTTGAGCGGCTATGTCTCGGGCACTGGCACGGGCGACTGGTACCAATCCCTGACCAAGCCTGCCTTTATGCCCCCATCCTGGGCCTTCGGGGTGGTCTGGCCGATCCTCTATGTGATGATGGGGATTGGAGCAGGCTTGATATGGAGCAAAGAAGTCCAGAATAAGCCTGTGCGAAACGCAATTGCATTATTTTCTGTCCAGTTATTCCTGAATCTGCTCTGGTCGCCGTTGTTTTTCGGCCTGCACCGCATGGGCTGGGCACTGGTCGAGATATTCGTACTATGGGCCGCCATAGCACTGACCATCCGGGCATTCTGGAAAGTCAGACCCATCGCATCCATGCTGCTGTGGCCTTATCTGCTGTGGGTCAGTTTCGCAACTCTATTAAACGCCTCACTTTACAGCCTAAATCACTGACGCCTGCCGAAGGCATCCCGCAGCACCTTAAGGCTCTTGGGTAAGGCGGTCTTCCAGTCTTCCTTGCCTTCAAACTCCAGACTCACATACCCGCGATAATTGACTTTCCGGAAAATCTCGGCAATCCGCGGATAGTCCAGCTCCAGCGTGTACCAGAGCCCGCCGCCGTAGTAAGTCTTGGCCTGAATTAAAACGGTATCCGACGCCACCATCGCCAGCTTGTCATAGGGATCCTCAAGGAAATTGCCTGTATCGGCCAGCGTCTTCAGCCACGGCGAATTGATGGCCTTGCTGATGCGCAGCACGCCCTCCGGCGTCCGGCCCAGTCCCCAGTGGTTTTCCAGACCGAGGATAACCCCGCATTTTTCCGCCGTCGGCAGACATTTTTCGAGACTTTCAATCACCCACGGAAAAGCATCTTCGTCCGTATAGCCTTCCAGCGGCGGCTCGATACCCCGCTTGGCCATAAAGGCGTCGAAATCCTCAACCGTTCCCCAGCGCCCGGTGTTGACCCGCATGCACGGAATGCCCAGCTTGTAAGCCAGCTCGATGCACTCGATGGTATGGTCGATATTCTTCTGACGTTTGTCCTTGTCCGGCGAGACAAACCCCTGATGCGTGCTCAGGTTGCACAAGTCCACGCCGTTGACCAGTGCCGTGCGTTTGAGAGTTTGCAGGTAGGAATTAGAGTTATCTTCCATCTGGATTTGCAGCACGTCCACGCCGTCAAAGCCCAGCTCTGCCGCCGACTGAATGCAGGCCTCGATGGGCATCTTGCTGTCCGGCATAAACCGCCAGAACGAATACGTCGATACCGCGATGGGATTAAACCCGCCGGCCTTGACCGGCTTGAGGGCAGGGGCCTTCGCGGCCGTTTCCGCACCCGCCTGTGACCCAATCGCCGCCAATCCCGCCGCCACCGTCGTCTTGATAAAATCACGTCGTTCCATACCAACACTCCTGATTATTGAGGTTCCCATATTTTCTCCCCCTAACAATAGTTTCTATTTCCGCCTTGTCAAGCGAATAACAGGGACCGGCCCCCGTGCCTGCCCACAATAAACAGCAGCTCCCAGCGCAAGCGACTGGATTTTATTATTCGCTTCACCCAAGGCGCAAGCGACGGGATTTCCCCTCTGAAATCTCAAATCCTTTCTCATACCATCCCAACTTTCCGTACGGGCGACCCGCGGTCGCCCTTTTTCCTATTCTTGATACGCCCCCCGCATAAATATTTCCCCAAATCCCATTTACTTATCCCGACAGGAAATATATAATATCCCCAGAAGCTGAAGGAATTAAGGAGAACATTAGTGACCCTAAGAAATGTCACCCATCAAGTACCGTGGGGCATGCTTGCTATGATTAAGCTCCCCACGACAATATCTCTATACGACGAATTTTGGCTTTGTGTACCAGAAAGCCAAACATGGGTAATCCCAAGTAACTGAGAATGTATGTTAAACTTTAGCATTGGAGAAGAGAGATGTTTGATGAAAAAATTTTAGGTGATCTTTCTATTGATCCTTATGTGGCGATAAAAACACTGTGCGATATATTCACTGAAATTCATCATAGTTACCCTGATGGAGCGAGAGAGGAATATTATGACAGCTATATTGAAGCATTTGCTGCCATGGAAGCGTTTATAAATGCCACTGGATTACCATTTCTCATCCCCCGTCTTTTGAATGAGCACAGTAGGGATGAAAACATAACTGCCATAGTTATGTTTTTTTATGGTTTACGTAATGAAATCTCTAAAAGAGAGCACGATTTAGTATTAAGCAAAGCACGTGATAAATATGGCAAGCTGTTTGGGACAACTTTCATTTATCAATTTTCTGATGGAGATGTTACGCGAATCCAGCAATTAGTCAACGAACTGCGTGATGAAATAAATAAAAGCGAATTATTTGATGCAAAACATAAACAACGTGTATTAATGAAACTTGAAAGTCTTCAAAAGGAGTTGGGCAAGAAAATGTCCTCTCTTGACAAGCTCTGGGGTTTGATTGGTGAAGCAGGTGTTGCCCTTGGTAAATTCGGACAAGACGCTAAACCTCTTGTTGATAGAATTAGGGAAATCGCTCAAATCACATGGCGTACTCAGGCTCGTGCAGAAGAATTACCCAGCGGAACATCTCTTCCATTGCTGACGGATAACATAAAAGATAAAAATAATTAAAACAGGGAATATTTCTTGCCTGGCCCAAAAAGGTAAAATGTAGAAAATCTGTATAACAATATTTTTGGGCATTGAAAATGAAGGAGATATTTTTCTAATGCTTCTTTTTGTTGGATATTGTCCCTATTTCCGTTGAAATTCCTTTTTTGCAGTCAAGGTAAGCCTTACTTTACGCCACATCTGTTTTCTTGTCAATCTCCTGATTTAATGCTTTTTGAAGCAAGGGTATTTGGCGAT
>Ga0228536_1002535_pt1 | contig 10267 bp, 8 predicted proteins | sample SJ1Smetagenome_FD_168611 | JGI IMG/M metagenome (GOLD analysis project Ga0228536, IMG submission 168611) | Enriched culture of PCE-dechlorinating microbial communities from Ithaca, New York, USA - SJ1.S | ecosystem: Engineered > Modeled > Simulated communities (microbial... > Unclassified... | reverse complement strand
GAGAGAGCGAGAACGCCCTTCGCATCCAGATTTGGACAGCCCTTATATCTCTGCTGGTGATCAAGTGGCTGCATCACTTATCCAAAGCGGGATGGTCCTTTTCCAACATGGCGACCATGCTTCGGCTCAACCTCTTTACCTATCGGGCTTTACGGGCCTGGCTCGACGAACCGTATGAAACTCCGCCCATTGTACCGGAGGCGGAACAGTTGAAATTCACCCTGTAGGAAGTTGGACAGCCGATTTAATTTTCGAGGTTCAGGAAAACAGGGGACCTGTTTTCAAATCTGTCTAAAACAGCTCCGCAAAGCCCTGGAAATTCAGGGTGCTATTTCAGATTTCAATTTATTCTGGACAGCAGTGTAATGCCATATAGTACATTGTTGAAATGTAATTTGCAAACAGTAAAAAATATTTCAGAATTTAGGTGGTGACCCGTATTTTGGATGTTGCAGTTGATTTTTTTGATCTTATCCCAAACGCAATAGATGTTCAGCGCATAATGACCAATTTACAGTATATAGGTACGCTCCAAAGATATTCAGGTTCTAATGATGGAGAAAAAACAGTCGATTTTATCGTTGAGAGAATGCAATCCTTGGGTGTGGCGGTTGAGCGCATGCACTATGAGATGTACAGAAGCCTGCCGCTCACTGCCACCGTCGTGCTTGATGGCGGAATTCAGTTTAAGAAATACAACGCTACTCCGTACGTATACAGTGGAAAAGCGAAAAATCTTCAGGCTCATGTTGTTTTTGACGAGGCAAGTGAATGTAAAAATAATTGTATTCACTGGAGCGATTCAAGATATGAAAATTTTAAAGGGAAGATAATTCTCACTTATAACAACAGCTTCGATTTTGCAAAAAAAGCGCACAAAGCTGGAGCCGTAGGAATTCTAAGTATATGGCGCGCTGATATCCCTCATCACGGGACTCTTGGCGGAATATGGGGAACTCCAGAAATTGAAGATATTGAAAATTATTACCCTTATATCCCGTTTGTAGAACTTATTAAAACCGACGGAGAAGAACTTAAATTCTTGTTGACACGTGGTGAGGTGTTTTGCACGCTTGATGTGGAAATGGATAACAGTATTGTAGAGTCGAGTATGCCGATAGCAACGATTAAAGGGAAAAGCAACAAGTATGTTCTTGTTTCAGGACATTATGATTCTTGGTATGAAGGAGCAACTGACAACGGGGTGGCCAATGCTTCGATGATTGAGCTTGCTCGTGTTCTTCAGGAACATAAATCCGAACTTAACAGAACAGTCGTCCTTGCCTGGTGGTCTGGCCACTCGGACGGACGATATTCGGGGTCTACATGGTATTACGACAAATACTGGAAGGATCTTTTTGAAAACTGTGTAGCTCATATCAACATGGATATATGTGGTTGCAAAGGTTCAGATTTAGTTGGACTGAATACGTCGATGCTCGAGGGGGAAGATTTCGACCTAAAGTTTCTGTCCGAATTCAATCAGTCAGAGCCCATGAAACCAATTCCGATGGCTCGGTTTGCAGACCAAACATTCTGGGGTGCAAATATCCCCTTTGCGATTATGCCAAAATTCACTCGTAAAGTTAATTCAGGAGAAGCTATTTTTGATTGGTGGCATACGAAACAGGACACATTGGACAAAGTTGACCCAGATATAGTATTAAGAGATATTAAGGTGACATCTAAACTTGCTGCTATTTTTGCTACAGTCAACCCTCTCCCAGCTGATTTAAGCGGTTTTGTCAACTTAATGGAAACACGGTTGAAAACCATTGAAACGGCTTTATGCGCTGATTTTGATCTTTCACCACTTTACCCATATATTTCACAGATGAGAAGCGCGATAATATCGCTGGAAAAAGCCATGAAAAATCATAGCAATACTGACGATATTATAATTAGGGTGGGAGGTGAGATGACTAGGTTAATATACACTTACTCTAGCCGCTATCATCACGATCATGCTGTAGAACAACAACTGTTTCCAAAAATAAGCATTGCTATGGGCAAGAATATTGGCAATATGAGGGCAGACCATTATCTAGCGCTTAAGACCACATTTGTTCGACAAAGAAATAGGCTTATAGGTCAAATATGTCACATTGTAGAAATGTGTGAAAATCAAATGCTTCGCTGGCAAATTGAGGAGAAAATACATTGATGACCAACTACCTAAATCTCAAACATTACATTTTATTCTTAAGACGCCAGGGAAAAGAGTCAATACAATAATTATGTGAGGATGAGCGATGTGATTCAATATATTGTTAAGCGATTTATATTAGTGATCCCTGTTTTACTAGGCGCGACACTGCTTGTTTTTACCATAATGGAATTTGCACCCGGAGACCCTGCCAGAATTATGTTGGGAAATGATGCCACCTTGGAAGACATTCAAATTCTCAGGGAAGAAATGGGACTCAACGATCCTTTTGTAACGAGATATACAAGATTTATTACTAATTTACTTAAGGGCGATTTGGGAATGTCGTATCGAAATAATCTGGAAATATCGTCTCAGATACTTCAAAGGCTGATGAATACTATGATTTTAGCCGGAGCTGCGGTTCTGATTGCCGTGATTATCGGCATTCCTGTAGGAATAATATCAGCAATAAAGCAATATTCGGTGTTTGATAATTTTGTTATGATGACAACCTTATTCCTCGCAGCATCGCCAGTGTTCTGGCTTGGGCTTATGCTTGTATTACTTTTTGCTCTCAAGCTTGGAGTTTTACCAGCCGCTGGAATGAAATCGGGCTTTCCAGGGTTGTTGTTAAGCCTTATCTTGCCTGCCCTCACTCTCTCAAGCAATACTATGGCCATAATTGCCAGAACAACTCGCGCTTCCATGCTTGAGGTAGTTCGGCAGGACTATATAGACACAGCAAGAGCCAAGGGGCTAAAGGAATCCACTTTAACGGTGAAGCATATGCTTCCTAATGCTCTCATACCAATTTTAACGGTTATCGGAATAAGTTTTGGAGGACTCTTAGGTGGCTCGGTTGTAACGGAGTCAATATTTGCATGGCCAGGAGTAGGACGGTTCATTGTGGATTCTATTAGCTTTAAAGATACACCATCGATACTAGCTTCAGTTGTCATGTTGTCAATTCTATCTACTTTCATCAATCTCTTTGTTGATTTATTGTATGCTTTTGTGGATCCGAGAATTAAATCCCAATACCAGTTGCTAAAGAGATAATCATTATGTGTGTACTGAATAAAAATAACACGGTCGAGAGTGAAGTGGGAACTGTTCGTGACAGAACTTTATTCCAGCAGGCTTGGAACCAATTCAAACGTAATCGCCGCGCAATGGTTGGCCTGTGGATAATAACTGCTTTAATTTTTATCTTAATAGTTACAATAGTTATTGATTTTTTAACCGATTATTCAATATATGATTCTTTTGTTATTAAGCAAAACTTAAGAAACAAACTTGCAAAACCGAGTCTAACGCATTTTTTGGGATGCGACGAGTTCGGGCGCGATTTACTGTTACGGATCTTGTGGGGAACTAAGTACTCTTTGTTGCTTGGATTCAGCGCGGTTTCATTATCGTTCCTTATTGGAGGTCCCTTCGGAATGATCGCGGGATTTTATGGAGGAAGAATTGATAACGTAATAATGCGGGTCATGGATGTTTTTATGGCTTGCCCATTTATCCTTTTGGCAATGGCTATCGTTGCCGCTCTTGGTATCAGCACTACAAATCTTCTGATTGCACTTGGTGTTTCAGGGATGGCATCTTTTTCGCGGGTTACACGAGCTTCTGTTATGGCAGTCAAGGACAAGGAATATATTGAGGCTGCTCGTGCTGTGGGAGCCAGTGATTTAAGGATTATTGTTCAATATATATTTCCAAATGCTATGGCTCCCATACTCGTGCAAATTACACTGAGAATAGGTACGGCTATTCTACTTGTTGCTGGGCTGTCATATATCGGACTAGGAATTCAGCCTCCTGCTCCCGAATGGGGTGCCATTCTTACTTCTGCAAAAATGTATATGAGAGATGCGTGGCATATTTCAGCTTTCCCGGGGTTGTTTCTGGTGACAACCGTTGTTGCTTTTAACCTCTTTGGAGATGGCTTACGGGATGCATTGGATCCAAAACTCAAAAAGTAGTGGTGATAATAATTTGGAAAAAATACTTGAAATAAAAAATTTGACTGTACACTATGAAATAGAAGACGGGACAGTCCATGCTCTTAATGGAATTAACTTGGTCCTAGAAGAAGGTGTTACATTAGGACTTATCGGTGAAACAGGTGCGGGAAAAACCACATTAGCTAAAGCTATAATGCGGATTATTCCTCAACCCCCGGGTAAGGTTGTATCCGGCGAAGTGTTGTTTAATGGAACCAATCTTTTAAAAATAAACAACGCAGCTATGCGTAAAATTCGCGGAGAACAAATATCAATGATCTTTCAGGACCCGATGTCTTCATTGAACCCTGTGATGAAGGTCGGTGATCAAATTGCTGAGGCCATTAAAACTCATGAACACATTTCATCCGTTGAAGCAAACCAGAAGGCGTGTGAAATGATTGAATTGGTCGGGATCAACGCCGAACGTATGGATGAGTATCCCCACCAATTTTCTGGAGGGATGAAACAGCGTGTCGTAATAGCGATAGCCCTAGCCTGCAGCCCTAAGGTGCTGATTGCAGATGAACCTACCACTGCACTTGACGTCACGATACAAGCTCAGGTTTTGGAAATGATGCAAAACATAAAAAAGAAATTCAATACCGCTACGATTTTAATTACCCACGACCTTGGTATTGTTGCACAGAATTGTGAGAAGGCAGCTATAATTTACGCTGGCGAGATTGTTGAATGCGGCGGTACTCGTGAAATATTTAAGGATATGAGGCATCCCTACACAATAGGGTTGATGAATTCAATCCCTAAGATTCACTCTGATGAAAAGCGACTCTTTCCAATAAAGGGATTAATGCCGGATCCGATGTCTTTGCCTCCTGGATGTAGATTCTACGAACGATGTAAATTTGCGATTGAAAAGTGTAAAAATGAAGCCCCAGAAATGGTACATGTTGGAGGGGAGCATTGGGCAAGATGCTTCTTGGTAAAAAGCATTTCAAACAGGGTGGAATGAGATGGCTGAAAGAAAAGAGCTTTTGCGTGTAGAGCATCTGAAGAAATATTTTGAAACACGTCGAGGCACATTGTTTGCCGTCGATGATGTTTCTTTTTCGATTAACGAAGGGGAAACCCTTGGAGTTGTTGGTGAATCCGGATGCGGAAAATCGACGCTTGGCCGAGCGATATTGCGACTCCATGAACCAACATCCGGGAAGATATTTTTTAATGGTGAAAATATTCTTTCATATGATAAGGATAAAATGAAAAAGTTACGGTCTAGCATGCAAATTATTTTCCAAGACCCATACTCTTCACTTAATCCAAGGATGACAGTAAGTCAGGCTATTGCGGCACCTTTAATAATTCAGGGTATCTTTCGTCCTAAAGAAAAGGACGAAATACAGAAAAAAGTGGATGAAATGATGACTTTAGTAGGTCTTGCGAAGCGATTTGCTAATTCTTATCCTCACGAACTTGATGGTGGAAGGCGCCAACGTATCGGTATTGCCCGTGCATTATCACTTGATCCGAAATTTATAGTATGCGATGAACCTGTCTCTGCGTTGGATGTTTCAATTCAGGCGCAAATTCTGAATTTAATGCAGGAATTACAGGAACAGCTTGGGCTAACGTACCTGTTTATCACACATGATCTTAGCGTTGTTAAACATCTTTCGGACAATATTTTAGTAATGTATCTTGGCAACGTTGTTGAATTGGCTGATTCTAGGGAATTATTCAAAAAACCTTTGCACCCTTACACGAAGGCTCTTCTATCAGCAATTCCCATACCAGATCCTGATTTAACGATGGAAAGGATTTTGTTAGAGGGTGAGATTACTTCACCAATTAATCTACCAGTTGGATGCAGATTTGCAAAGCGATGTAGCTTAATGAGACCCGATTGCCTGACGGGGAAAATTACCCTAGAAGAGATTGAACCGGGGCATTTTGTAGCGTGTAATGTTGTAGCCTCGAAACTCAATTGAAGTTGCGAAATCGAAAAAGAAAGGTGGGTATAGGGATAAATCTTAAGAAAAGTTTTTTCCATATCTTAAAAGGGGGAAACAAAATGAAAAAGTTCGTTCTGATGGTTTTCGCTGTTGTTTTATTTTTGGAGCCGGTTGGTTTCGCTCAAGCTGCTGACCGAAAAATAAAGGACGAAATAATCTTCGCCCAAAGTGCAGACCTTACAACTATGAATCCAAATATTGGCACTCAGGAAAGAGCGTATTCTCTGACGAATCATATGTATGATCCACTTCTAACATATGACAGCGAAATGAAATTGCAGTTCTGCCTCGCGACAAACTATGAATGGCTCGATGATTTGAGACTAAAATTAGATCTTCGTAAAAATGTCAAATTCCATAACGGCGATCCCTTCACGGTAAAGGACGTTATTTTTACCCTTGGACAAAGGGCTAAAAGAGGCGCTTCTTTTACTGAATATGTTGATTTGGAAAACATGGAAATAGTCGATGATCATACACTTATTCTCCATTTTACTGCCCCTCACCCGTCGTTCATTTATCAGTTAACAGATCCAGCGTGGGGTATTATGCCTAAGGACTATTTTGAAACTCATGGAGACAAGTACTTTGCTGCGAATCCAATCGGTTGTGGCCCCTACAAGCTGAAAGAGTACGTTACTGGTGATTTCTATACACTCGAGCGTTACGATGATTATTGGGGTGGGCCTGCAAAAACGAAGTACCTCACCATGAAGATCATCCCTGAAGCTGGACAGAGAACGATTATGTTGGAAACAGGCGAAATTGATGTAGGATATGAGATCCCTTACGTGGATGTCGCTAAAATCAAAGATAACCCGGATTTGCAATTCCTTTCCACACCTTCAATGAAGATTGTAATGTTTTATGCTAATTGTAAATCAAATTCACCTGTGAGCAATAAATTGGTTAGGCAGGCGATGGAGTATGCTATTGACAAACAATTGATCGTTGATGCTTTACTCTATGGCTATGGTAAAGTGGCCTATGCGATTGTTCCTGAAGTTGTTTTTGAATATAGGGAAGTAAAAAATCCTCATATTTACAACCTAGAGAAAGCCAAGGCTTTAATGGCAGAGGCAGGCTGTGCAGATGGCTTTGAAATGGAAATATGGACAAGTGCTATACAGACAAATACAGAATTGTGTCAGACTATCCAAGATCAGCTTGCTGCTATAAATATTAAGGCAAGTGTTTTAGTGCAGGATGCAAATACGATAGATGCCCGTCAAGATGCAGGGGATGAATTTGGCTTGTCGCTTCATTTTTATTCCTGTAATAGCGGCCATGCGGAATATACGCTTTCCAATATTCTTCCTACAGGAATGCTGAGAAACGACTCACGATTCAGCAACGCCGATTATGATACAGCGTATTATAAGTGGCTTGTCACTACCGACAAAGTTGAAAGAGATGCTTTGCTTTCCACTATGTATGAAATACAAAATGAAGAAACTCCTGTTATTCCGATTTACAATGAAGTCAAAATCTTAGGTGCGACAAAGAATCTCGAAGGCCTGCAATTAAGCCGTATTGGTGCTCATGAATATCAGAACGCTGTAGTCTATATCGATTAGTTGGAAATGCTAGTCACGCTAAAAAAGTGTACCTTCGATTAAAATAGGATGGTAGAAAGATTGCGGAGATTTATTTCTTCGCAATCTTTCTATTTGCTCTCACAGTGTCTTTCACAGTTCTGCAAATGTCTCTTATGTTTTTTAATTTGTTGGCAGCTCAATGCTTGAAAAGGGATATATGGCTCCAAAGGATCGGAGGAAGTTGAAAATGATAGAAGTCAAGGAACAAATAGCAGTAACGGTTGAAAGAATCAAAAAAAATTTACTCTGCCTGAGCCATAAAATACACCGAACACCAGAGCTTGGTTGGTGCGAATACAAGGCGGTTCAGTGGCAGAAGGCGATGCTTGAGGAATATGGATTCACTGTTGAAATTCCCTTTTGCGGTATGGAGACGGCATTCAAGGCTGTTTTCTCCGGAGCGAAGCCCAATGGAGTAAAAATAGCCTTTCTTTCTGAATATGATGCTTTAGCCGACATCGGCCATGGCTGCGGACATAACATAATTGCAGCAAGTGCGATGGGAGCAGCCATATCTTTGGCAAAGGTTATGGACAAAAATCTTATTCCTGGTGAAATCGTCGTTTTTGGTACACCCGCTGAAGAAGGTGGAGGTGGGAAAATTCGTATGGTTGACGAAGGCGTTTTTGAAGGTTTTACATGCGCAATGATGATACACCCTTCCACGCAAAACCTAATAGCACGACACGGGCTTGCAGCGCAGGTCGTTCACGTGGAATTTTTCGGGAGAGCTGCTCACTCCTCAAAACCTGTAGACGGGGTTAATGCTCTGTCCTCTTTGCTTGCTCTCTTCCAGGGAATAGACTCCCTCAAACACACATGGCCTAATGAGTCTAAAATAAATGGTATTATTACAGATGGAGGTTCAGCACCTAATATAATACCTGAATACTCGAAGGGTTCCTTCACAATTCGTGCAGGAAGAAAAAAAACACTTCTAATGATTTTTAAAGATATCGAAAGAATTGCACAATCGGCAGCACTTCTCACTGGCGCAAAGCATAAGGTCTCGGGCGCGCACATTTCTGCTGAGAGATATCCCAGCATGACACTCGGTGAGGCTTTCAAGGAAAACATGGACTCCTTAGGGGTAACAATGAACTATCCTGATTATACTGCACAGGTAGGTTCTTCTGACATCGGTAATGTGTCTTTAGTAGTCCCCATTATCCACGAGTACCTTGCTATAGCTGAACCAGGTAGTGCAGTGCCCCATCATGAATCCTTCTGTAATGCGGCAGCTAGTCCACGAGCGGATGAAGTCGTGCTCTTGGCAGCAAAAGGTTTGGCTATGACAGGAATGGATGTTCTGATTCAAAGAGAGCTTCGGGAACAAATGTGGAAAGAATTCGATGAAAAAGTTCGCCCCTACCAGTGTTGCTAATTTTGAGGAGTATAAAATAAAAATCCCAAATCACTCTTGTCCAAAATAGGTTTTTGAGAAAATTAAATGCCCCCTGAGAGGCCCTTGAGATATTATTAATGCGCCAACACAACAACACCTCAAAGAAACCTAAAGGGGGGCGCATTAATGCTAAAGCCTGCGAGCCTGTTCAGTCAATTACTTTCGGAGCTTTTCACAGCAGTGAACTTTGACAACCTGGTCGCCAAATGGGGCGCTGAGCGTCACGCCAAGGGATTCCGCTCGAAGACACAGCTCATCTCTATGCTTTTCTGTCATCTGGCCGGAGCGGATTCTCTCAGGGAGATCGTCAACGGCCTCAGCTGCTGTAACGGAAAACTCGTTCACCTGGGGATAAAGGAGCCTCCCAGAAGATCCACCCTCTCCTATGCAAACAATCATCGCAAAGCGGAGCTTTTCGAGGAGCTGTTCTGGAGGCTGTCGGATCATTTCCGCTCTACGGGTTCTTTGGGATGCCGGAAGAAGAAGTTCCGGTTCAAGAACAAGCTGCTGTCCTTCGATTCCACTACCATCAGCCTCTGCCTGTCTCTCTTCCCGTGGGCGGAATTCCGGAGGGCCAAGGGCGGTGTAAAGGTCCACGTAAGAGCGGGCTCATGACGACTACATGCCCTCCTTCGTTTCCATCACGGATGCGAAGACCCACGACAGCCGGATGTCGAAGGAGCTTGCCCTCAAACCCGGCTCCATCGTTGCCCTGGACAGGGGATACGTGGACTTCGCTCAATATCAGTCCTGGACGGATCAGGGGATCTTCTTCGTCACCCGGATGAAGGACAACTGCATCTATTCCGTGGACAAAGTCCGGCCCCTGCCGGAAAACGGTCATGTCCTTTCCGACGAGATCATCCGTCTTACCGGAACGGGGATGGACGAGAAGTATCAGGGACCGCTCCGCAGGATCACTGTCGAGAACCCTGAAACAGGAGAGAATATCGTTCTTCTCACCAATCACCTCCGGTTCGCGGCGAGCACCATAGGAGAGATCTACAGGGACCGGTGGGAGATCGAGCTCTTCTTCAAGACGCTGAAGCAGAACCTGAAGGTCAAAACCTTCGTAGGAGAGAGCGAGAACGCCCTTCGCATCCAGATTTGGACAGCCCTGATATCTCTGCTGGTGA
>Ga0228536_1002531_pt1 | contig 10294 bp, 12 predicted proteins | sample SJ1Smetagenome_FD_168611 | JGI IMG/M metagenome (GOLD analysis project Ga0228536, IMG submission 168611) | Enriched culture of PCE-dechlorinating microbial communities from Ithaca, New York, USA - SJ1.S | ecosystem: Engineered > Modeled > Simulated communities (microbial... > Unclassified... | reverse complement strand
CCTTTTTACGCTTTTTTGTGTTTACTCGCATCAGTGGCTCCTTTCTTTGATTGGTGTCAAAGTCTGCGGGATTTTCCCACAGAGGGAGCCACTTTTCAACTTTCAACTAAAAATTGTATATCACCTTTTTCAGGTCAATCAGTTATTTCTTTCTCAGGATTGCAACTAAATTCCCTTTCCTTTTTTCCCATAAGCGCCTAAAGCCTCAGCCATGATCATCCAGACGCGATGATAGGGTTTATGACTCTGATCCGGGATTGTATCGATCTTGTCTTTGAAATTATGATAATCAATATTTTCCCCAAGGAATTTGATGATTGAGAGAACCTCCTCTGAATTAACCACGATCCTGGCAGCATAATCACTTCCAGTCGTGTCTTTGATCTCTGCATTGGGCAGGGGAACATTCTTTACAAGGTTCTCAATGTCTTTCATTTCCCGGGATCGGATGTGGTACTCGCCAGGTTTCTTTTGAACAATCGAATAGAATCCGTATTTCGTCATCAGCCACATATGTTTTCTCCTTTCAGGATCTCACTTTTATATGCTGGCATTTGCCATCTCCATTAGATCTGCCGGAAGCCCCTTTTATGAGGGTATCATAATTGGGGCTTTCGTGCGCCTGGATATTGGTAACTTCCTGTAATGCGTAAAATTGTTCAGGGTTTCTGAATTATCACTTTCAGGTGATTACAAATGGTGCCCCCTTTCGAGCAACTCTCATAATGATGGGCTCTACTTTTTACTGTCTGTATACAACCCCACGCCCAATGCGTTAGATGCAAAAAAGTGTTGACTCTTCTGTACAGTTGCGCTAGCAATGATTGCTACAACAATATTTGTTGGCACACCTAAGGATAGGACTATGAAGAAACGTATGGAAAACGACATCGAACAGAATCTGGCATATCTGCTCAGTCGGACAGCAACACTTCTCGATCGGGTATTTCAGCAAGACATTGCTGATAAAGGGCTTCAGGTGACAATTCATCAGTGGCAGTTTCTGCAGAAACTGTATCAAACTGATGGGCTATCACAGGTTGAACTCGCCTCCCTGCTGGAGAAAAATGGACCCAATGTCACGCGAATACTCGATGTGATGGAAAAAAACGATCTTATCACCCGCAATGCCGACCCCGCTGATAGAAGAAAATACCTAATCCATCTCACGTCCAAAGGGCGGGAGATGAAAGCAAAAATTACCCCATTGTCTCATAAAGTACGAGACAAGGCGTTTGCCAGTCTCTCTGAAAACGATTTGAAGACGTTTCGTGAGATCCTTAATAGGATATATGCGAACTTGGCATAGTATAAAGCCATTAACAGTGGGAATAGACGACGCGTCAATAACCCCGGAGAAGCTTCTTCGGGCCTAAAAAGCAGAAACCAGAAAGGAAGGATAAAACGATGCTTCCACACTTTGAGTATTTAGTGCCGAAAACCGTTAGTGAGGCGTGCAGTCTTTTGGTTGAGCATAAGGGGTCGCAAGTACTGGCAGGTGGAACCGATCTATTGGTGACTATGAAAGAAGGGTCAGCAGTGCCCATGTGCATAATTGATCTTAAAAAGATAGCGGGGCTTGACTATATTGACTATGATGAGATGAATGGCCTGAGAATTGGGCCATTAGCAACGCTTCGATCAATTGAAACCTCGACAATTATCCACGAGAAATATCCCCCGCTTTATCAGGCCGCCTGCGTTTTTGCTTCACCCCAAATCAGGAACCGTGCCACCATTGGAGGAAACATCTGTAACGCGATTCCCTCTGCGGACACTTCGTCGCCTTTAATCGTCCTGGGAGCTACCTTGAATATCATGGGGCCTCATGGTGAAAGGAGGATAAATATAGAGGAGTTTTTCAAGGGCGTAAGGAAGAACGCGCTCAATGTGGGGGAAATACTTGCGGGAATAGAAGTTCCCCCAATGCCGAAGCTGTCGGGAGGCGTATACCTTAAGCACACGCCTCGTCGAGCGATGGATCTGGCTTTAGTAGGGGTAGCTGTTTTTCTTGAAGAAGAAAATGGCAGCGGGAAATGCAAAGATATCAGGATCGCCTTGACATCAGTCGCACCGACGCCAATAAGGGCACGGAAAGCTGAAGAGAAATTGCGAGGGCAGGACCTTTCCGAGGAAACGGTTTCTAATGCTTCTGAGGAGGCTTCAAAAGAAATAAATCCCCGGCAGGGTTCGAAGAGAAGCTCGCCTGAATACCGGCGCGAAATGGTGAAGGTTCTTGTGCGACGTGCCGTTATGGGGGCATGGAAAAGGGCTTAAGCTTTACAAATAGGGGAAACCGCCATGAAAACAAACAAAGAAAGCACCATGAAAAAGAAGGTCGAGATTACGATCAATGGCAAGAGTTATGTTCTGTTGATTGAGCCGCACCGGACGCTTTTGGATGTCATTCGGGAAGAAGCCGGCCTGACAGGTACAAAGAAGGGATGTGATAGCGGCGACTGCGGAGCATGTACGGTGTTGATGGATGGCAAAGCGGTCAATTCCTGTTTGATCCTGGCAGTTGAAGCGGATGGCAAGGAAGTGGGGACCATCGAAGGGATGGCAAGGGGCGGAATACTGCACCCCCTTCAGCAAGCCTTTATTGATCATGGAGCTGTCCAGTGCGGTTATTGCACCCCAGGAATGATCATGACTGCCAAGGAACTGCTGGACAATAATCCAACGCCAACCGAGCAAGAGGTTAAGGAAGCACTCGCAGGAAGTATTTGCCGCTGCACGGGCTACAAGAAAATCGTGGAAGCCGTGCAAAGCGCTTCGCGTTCGCTTCAGGAGCTGAGAGACCCGAAGCACCTGCACCTTTCAGAAGCTCCCAGCCCTTCCATTGCCCCCCCGAGTTCTGAAGGTTCAGGCCGGATCGGCTGCCGGGTACAGCCTTTGGGGTTACGGGAAAAGGCCCTCGGGCTCACTCAATTTGCAGCCGACATCTACCCGGACCAGTGCGTCCATCTGAAAATTGTTCGTAGCGAGAAGCATCATGCCCTTATCCTCGGCATTGATGCGGAGGAGGCCTTGGCTTCACCCGGAGTGATCGCCGTTTTTACTGCCCGGGACATCCGCGGCACGAACCGGATTGGCCCCATTCGCCGCGACCAGCCGGTGCTGGCTGATAAGCAGGTTCGATTCCTGGGAGAAGCTATTGCCCTGGTGGCTGCCGAGTCTCAGGAAGCCGCGGAGGCGGGAGTCGCCCGGGTGTCAGTCCGCTATGAGGATCTCCCGGCTGTTTTTGACCCGGAGGAAGCTTTGAAAGCGGACGCACCCAAGCTCCACGAAGACAGTGAGAATCTTCTGGCTCAGTTTCACATTCGGAAGGGCGACACAGAACGTGGGTTTGCCGAATCGTACGTGGTCGTCGAATCTGTGTATGAAACTCCTTTCAATGCTCACGGCTATATCGAACCTGAGGCAGGTGTGGCCTGGCGGGATGAAGAGGGCCGCATCGTTATTCGCCTTTGCACCCAGAATCCACACGAAAATCAAGCTCAGGCGGCTGCCGCCCTGGATATTCCGCCCGAACAGCTTCGTGTGATTCAGGCCCCAACGGGCGGTGGATTCGGCGGCAAGATGAACCACCAGGTGGTTAGTCTGCTCGGCCTGGCTGTATCTCAGCTCGAACGACCGGCGCGGCTGATCTTCACCGCGGACGAATCCATGACATCCGTCGAAAAGCGACATCCCTTCCGGATGCGATTTAAGACCGGCGCCACCCGAGAGGGAAACCTTGTGGCCATGGAAGCCGAATTGACCGCTAACGGCGGCGCCTATGCCTCCTACGGCAAGGCCGTAGTAGAAAGGGCTCTGATCCATGCGACCGGCCCCTATGTCATTCCTCATGTCGCGGTTTCCAGCAGGTGCGTATACACCAATACTATTCCCGCCGGGGCCATGCGAGGGTTTGGAGCGCCGCAGGCCTACTTTGCGGGTGAATCCCAAATGGATCAGCTCGCAGAAAAACTGGGACTGGATCCCTTCGAGTTCCGGCGAAAGAACCTGTTTCGACCGGGATCCGTTACCGCCACAGGACAGGTGCTTGATGAAAGTGTGGGGGCTGATCTCACGCTGGATGCTGTCGAACCATATTATCGAAAAGCTTTGGCTTGGGCAGCAGAGGATCCTGGAAATGAGACGATGAAACGGGGTGTCGGTCTGGCTGTCATTTTTTACGGTATCGGAGAAGCCGGTTTCCGAAATCCCTCTCACGTAGGGATCCGATTGAACCCGGCAGGGTGGATTGATCTGTTGATAGGCGGAGCGGAATTGGGGCAGGGACTTTTTTCCACCTTGACGCAAATCGCTGCACAGACCCTCGACGTTCCCCTCGACCACTTCCGCGTGGTTGAGGCCGATACATCTGTGACCCCCTCGGCAGGACCCACTGAAGCCAGCCGGATGACCATGTGGGCGGGGTCTGCCGTGCTGCAGGCCGCGGAAATGCTCAGGAAGGCTTTTGATTCGGCGGTAGTGGCTACGGGGGCAACGCCGATCGAATGGCCCAAACGCTTGGCGGCATTGTACGACGCTTGCTGCAGCCGGGGGATCCCGGTGGCGTATGAAGGATGTTTTGAACCGTCGAACCAGCCGATCAACCATCAAAGCGGACAGGGCACGCCCCATACGGCTTATGCTTTCGCCACCCACCTCGCCCAGGTGGAAGTGGATGAGGCCACGGGGCTGGTGAATGTCGTGAAATTGGTGGCGGCCCACGATGTTGGCCGGGCTATCAATCCTCTGACGCTGGAAGGTCAAATCGAAGGTGGATTGATGATGGCGTTGGGGTTTGCCTTAAAGGAAGAATATCTTTCCGGCGGGACTCAGAAATGGGCCCAGTACAAACTGCCAAGAATCACCGAACTGCCGGAAATCATCAATCTCATCGTGGAAAGCCCCTCATCCTATGGTCCCCTGGGGGCCAAGGGAATCGGCGAGGTGCCTGCCGTGGGGCCGGCATCGGCCATCGTCAATGCCGTGGCCAACGCTTGCGGTGTCCGAGCGCACCGCCTGCCACTGACACCGGCCCGGATTCGCGGCAAAGAATAAAAAGTTAAAAGTAAGCAAAGCCTCCGGGTTTCGCAAGGCCGGGATAGGTCGAAGAAGAACCCAAGCTCCGCATTGCTTTCAATTGAATCGTTTCATAACGTAAGAAGCTTTCTTTACCAATGATTTGTCACCATTTGAAGCTTCTTTTAAGAATCGAGTTGAGGCAAAATGCTTTTTTTCTCTTGGTGATCATCAAATTGAGTAGTTGTTGAAAAAGCATCCTTTGCAGGTGCAATCAATGCTCAGGGCCGGATTCATTCTGGCAGGGTCTGTCAAGTCCAGTATGGGGCAGGACATTTTATGCAATTTGAGATTTTTTTATTCCAGAGCCCCGCTTTTTTGGAGCAGCGACCGGACGGCCTCCGCCAGGCGGCGGTATCCGGCGGCATTGGGATGGATGGCGTCCGATTTCAGGGTGTCATCGGCGAGGATGACGAAAAGTTGAAAGATCCTCAACAGATGTGTGCGGGGCGCTAAGCGTTCTTTTTGCATACCTTCATGGAACATGCAGTGGCGGGTTATTCAGATAGTCGATTACGGTCCGGGCGGTTTCCCTGACTTCCTCGCTCATGGCCTCGCCGAACTCCACGGAAGCGGGCTGGATGCCGAGGATGGTCAAATCCGCCCCCGTTTCCTCCCGGATAATTCCCAGGCAGACGTGGACCGGAAAATGGTGGGTGGAGAGTACCGTGTAATGCTGAAGCTGATCGAGAGGGATGACCCGAATTTCTCCCGGTGCGCCGCCGAAGTCGGCCGCATCGATGACGATCATCTTTTCCGGCTGGTAAGCGATGGCGTCTTCGACGATATTTTCGGGATTCATCAGGGCGTCGAGGACGAGAAGACCGTCACGATCGGGGACTTGTCCCCCGATGAAAGGGCCGACGCCGTCGTCGGCCCTCAGGGAATTACCGATCGTGATGATGACCGTGCGGCCCTCCGGACGCAGGGCCGAAAGAATTTCCCTATTCGACGAACTTGACATTCAGCAGGTGCGTTGAGCAGGAGATGCAGGGATCGTAGGCCCGTACCAGCATTTCCATCATCAGGGTGATTTCTTCCTTCGTCTTGTGCAGAATTTCCGGCAGGAGTTTCCTGAAATCGTATTCGATGTTGGAGATGTTCTGATTCGTCGGGATGATGCAGTTTGCCTGCGTGATGATCCCGTTTTGATCCGTTTCGTAGTGATGGAAGAGGATGCCCCGGGGGACTTCCACGGCGCCGACGCCATTGCCTGCCCGGACGGGAATCTTCTTCTGCTCGTTCACTCCGACAAGGATCGTTTCGTCGTAGTTGATACCGGTCTTTTTCAGGTCCTTGAGGATATCCATGGCATGTTCGTAGCAGTGAACGATTTCCACGACCTGGGCGACCGTGTTCAGGTACGGATTGTGACAGACGGGCTTCAGGCCCAGTTCTTTCGCGACTTTCTTCGCTTTGGGGTGAAGTTTGTCGTGGTTTAGGTTGAAACGTGCCAGGGCGCCGACCATGTAGGAATCCCGGGAAAGCTTTGCGAACTTTGCGGAAGACCGGGGATCGATGTATTCGTTGGTCGCCTTTTTATAGTCTTTCTTGTTGAACCGCTTGCCGTCCGTCGAGCCGATGTCGCCCATCAACAGGGGATATTCGTCATCGTCGGATACGAGGGCGACGTACTCCGTTTCCCGGTAAAAGTCGGGGAACTGCAGTGTTTTCGCCACGGCAAGGGTTTCCTCCATATCGTCCTTCATGGAACGGAGCATCGCCAGCATGTCGTCCAGATCCTTCGGCGTCGGCAGTTTTGTAAAACCGCCCACAATGGCCGAAATGGGATGAACGTGCCGTCCCACGAGGATATCGCACACGTCGTTGCAGAGCTTCTTCATCCGGAGAGCCCGGCGGACGACCTTGTTGTGGGTTTTGATGAGGGGCACGAAGCTGGGAACGCCCAGAACGTCAGGTGCCGCCAGGAGATACACGTGGAGGATGTGGCTGTCGAGAAATTCATAGTCCAGAAGCAATTTTCGCAGCTTGATGGTCTGTTCCGTCGGGGTGATCCCCAGGGCATCTTCCGCTGCCTGGATCGAGGCCAGGGAGTGACCGCAGGAACAGATGCCGCAGATCCGCGAGGTGATGTGCTGGGCTTCGAAAATGGAGCGCCCCCGGAGCATCCCCTCGAACAGGCGCGGCGATTCCACGACGAGGAAGTCGCACTGCTCGATTTTTCCGTTCTTGACGTTGACGGCGATATTGCCGTGCCCTTCCACCCGGGTCAGGTATTCGACTTGAATATCCAGATTTTTACTTGTCATGTTTGCCTACCTCCCTGCACTTGTTATACATATCGAATTTGTTCACGATCAAATCGATATTGAGGCGGTACCGCTCGAGGATATCGTTGGCCGCATCTCTTGCAGGATTGGTGACCATGCCCCGGCAACCGTAGCAGATATTGCCGTTATTGATGCACCAGGAATTGCATCCAGCCTTGGTCCAGGGGCCGAGGCAGGAGACGCCGCGGTCGTACATGCAGACGTTTTCATTGAGTTTGCACTCGGAGCAGACGGGGTTGTCCGGTACGGTATAGGGAATCCCGCGGAGGGCGCATTTCAGGACCTCGATGAGTTCAGGCGGGTAAACGGGGCAGCCGTTGACGAAATAATCGACCTTGACGACCTGGTGGATGGGCCGGGTCGCTTTGCTGTCGAATAACTTGTAGTCTTTTCCATAAACGTACTGCCTGATGTCATCGAGGACGAAGGAATTCTTCATGCCGTTCACCCCGCCGATGGTGGCGCAGGAACCGTAGGCGATGAGGACGGACGAGCGTTCCCGGATTTTCTTGATCCGGTGTTCCGCATGTTCGTCCGTGATACTGCCTTCCACGATCGCGACGTCGTAATTTTTGTCCCATCTCTCCGACATGACTTCTCTGAATTCGACCACGTCTATGGCACCCAGGATATCCAGAAGCGCTTCCCCGAGGTTGGCAACCTGCAGTTGACATCCTTCGCAGCAAGCGAAATCAAAAAAAGCAACTTTGGGTTTCTTCATATTCTTCCTTTCCATTTAGAGTTTCTTGGATTCCTTCACTTCTTCATAACTGAAGGTGGGGCCGTCCTTGCAGCAGTAGTAATTCTTCGGATGATCAATCTGGCAGTGGCCGCACTTACCCATGCCGCACTTCATGTGTCTTTCCAGGGACAGGATGATCTGTCTTTCCGGGAGATCCTTGTTAAGGAGCTCGTTGATGACGAACTTGTACATGATGGGCGGTCCGACCACGACGGCAAAGGTGCGGTCCGGGATGATGGTGACACCGGGAATCAGTGTCGTAATCAGTCCGACGTTGCCCGTCCAGTCCGGGGCGCCCCGGTCGACGGTGCAGTTGAAGTTCACGTCGAGGCGCTTCTGCCATTTCGGGATTTCGTCACCGAAGAGCATGTCCTGTGGTGTCCGGCATCCCAGCAGAATATCCACCTTGCCGAACTCCTTACGGTTATCCATGACGTAGTTGATCAGGGAGCGAAGGGGGGCGACGCCGAGACCGCCGGCGACGAACAGGAGATCATTTCCTACCATGACCTTGACGGGGAAGGGTTTCCCGAAGGGACCCCGGATACCGACATAGTCTCCCTTGCCCAGCTTGTGCATTTCATTGGTGACCCGGCCGGCAGCCCTGACGCACAGCTCGAAAGAGCCTTTCCTGGTCGGTGAGGAACAGATCGAGATGGGGACTTCCCCGATCCCGAATAGTTCCACCTGGACAAACTGCCCCGGTTCATGGTCCAGTTCTCCATCATCCAGTTTGATGTCGAACCACCGCTCGGTGGGCGTCATCTGTTTTACGGCGATGATTTCCCCTTTCCTCAACTTCCAGTTTGAATTGATGATTTCCTCTTTCATAAACTTTCCTTTGCAAGGGCATTTAAAGTTTCTTTGAGGCTGATTTTGGCCATGCAGGTCCTCGTGCAGCGGCCGCAACCTGTACAGAAGAACCGGTAGTATTTCTCGATGGGATATTTGAACTTCCTGTAGAAACGATGACGCTGGCGCTCCAGACGTTCTTCCCGGAAGTTTTCCCCGCCCGCCACTTTTGCGAAGGGTTCAAGCTGGCAGGAATCCCAGACCCGGAACCGGGAGCCGGTCTTCATGTCCAGGTTGATCTGGTCGAACATGTCGAAGCAATAACAGGTCGGACAGACATTGGTACAGTTCCCGCAGGAGACGCATTTCGCGCCGACCTGTGACCAGACGGGACTTTCCATGGCCTTTTCGAAGAGTCCTGGCAGTTGACGGGCGTCCACGTCGACTTCGTTTTTGAAGATTTTTCTCTTCGTTTCACGCAAACTATCCAGGTCGCTTAAATCCCTGGGAGATGCATTTTGGAATAGTCCGGTGAAATCGGCCATGTCGGCGCCCTGCTGCGTGTTGACATGGCAGATGAACCGGTCTCCCAGGTCGGTCAGGAACAGGTCGTATCCGCCGTTGGGCAGGTGGGAATTCACCAGGGCGCAGCTGGCATACCCGTCGCAGTAATCGTTGCATTCGAGACCGACGGAGAAAATATGGTCTTTCCGCGTCAAGTAGTTGTAGTCTCGGGGTCTTTCGTTGAAGACCATGTTCAGACACTGTATACCGGCGAGATCGCAGGTATGAATGCCGAAGATGGCGATTTTATCGTACTCGATCACCGCCCTGTCTTCGGGGACTTTTTCGCTGATGTCGAAATCCAGTATTTTTTCCTTCTGGGGCATGAAGTATTTCTTGGGCGGGAGAATGGTGGGGATGTACTGAAGGGCGATTCTCTCCGCCGAAGAAACTTCTTCAAAGGCGAACTGGTTGTATCCTTTGTCTACCGGGGCAACGACCTTCATCTTTCTGGATAATTTTTTTATGAATTCATCCAGATCCTTCTTTTTCAGTATACGGTAGTTCACACCTTCAGACCTCCCTTTCCAACAGGTTAAATCGCACTTTGCGAAAGCCGGGGCTTTCAAACCGAATTGGGCTGCATTTTATCCTATTTTTCAAAGGAAATTTACTTTTTTTTATAAGAGATATTACTTTTTAAAAGTGACATCATTCAATCTTCGAGCAGATAAAAAAACCCCCTTGCGTGGAATCACAAGGGGGTTTCCCAAAATATATATTCCCTTCCGGAGGGTTAAACGCTTTTTCTCTTGAGCCAGGCTTCGCGGAAGAGCCTGGCGATGCAGGTGAACAGGGCGAGGAAGAACAGGCCGAACATGAAGTTGGG
>Ga0228536_1002522_pt1 | contig 10375 bp, 9 predicted proteins | sample SJ1Smetagenome_FD_168611 | JGI IMG/M metagenome (GOLD analysis project Ga0228536, IMG submission 168611) | Enriched culture of PCE-dechlorinating microbial communities from Ithaca, New York, USA - SJ1.S | ecosystem: Engineered > Modeled > Simulated communities (microbial... > Unclassified... | reverse complement strand
ATAAGGTCTCCTTTCCATCGGATGCCTTCCGAGCCTGGCTCCGAAACGGGACGATCTTGACCTGGGACTACAAGGAGCTCTGCCGCCGTCTGCCGGAGGCGGTTCTGGCTCCTGATCGGGTCTGGGACGGCAAGGTCGTCGATTACCTTCTTCACCCCGATGGGGGAGAACGTTCCTTGGAGAGGTTGGTCGGCAAGGAACGCTTTGTCCGAGGAGAAAGGACGATGGCCCTCGGTCTGCTTCACGAGAAACTTGATCCCCTTCTGAATGAGGGGCGGCTGCGTGAGCTGATGGCGACGATAGATCTCCCCCTTTGTCCCGTCCTGGCTGCCATGGAATGCCATGGCATCGGCCTTGATCGGCGAAGTCTGGGGTTTCTTGCGGAGGAGCTCGAAGGGCACCTGGCGCTGATCGAGGAGAAAATAACCTCCCGCGCCGGCAAAAGGATCAACATCAATTCGCCCAAGCAGGTGGGAGAGTTGCTTTTCGATGATCTGGGGCTGCCGCCTTTGAAAAAGACCAAGACGGGCTATTCAACGGACATTTCCGTTCTTGAGGAGCTGGCCGCTCTTCCCGGAGGACGGGGCGAGATTCCTGCCCTCATTGTGGAGCATCGCGAGGTGGCCAAAATGCTCTCAGGGTTTGTCTCACCCCTCCTTGCCATCGGAGAAGGAGACCGAGCCGTGGTTCATTCCACCTTTGAGCAGACGACGACGGGGACGGGGCGCCTTTCCAGCCGTGATCCAAACTTGCAGAACCTTCCCGTTTTCGGGCAGTGGGCGTCACAGCTTCGAAACTGCCTCGTCCCATGCCGCGAAGGATCTCTTTTCGTGGCGGCCGACTACTCTCAGATCGAGTTGCGGGTTCTTGCTCACTACTGCAATGATCCCCGCCTCTTTGCAGCCTTTGCCGAAGGGAGGGATATCCATAGTGAAACGGCCGGCTCGCTATTCGGAGTTCCCGCCGACGAGGTCAGCGCCGAACAGCGGCGCCGAGCCAAGGTGGTCAATTTCGGTCTTCTCTACGGAATGACGGCTTTCGGTCTGGCCCGGCGTCTTGCCATCGGACAGGGCGAGGCCCAGGATATTGTCGCCCGCTACTTTGCCGCTTTTCCTTTCGTTGCCGATTATCTCGAGTCAAGTGTCATCGAGGCGAAAAAACGCGGCTACACGACGACCCTCTTCGGTAGAAGGCGTCCTCTCGATGAAGTTTCCACGGTGGAAGGCCGCGGCAACGGGGCTTTGCGCCGCGTAGCCGTCAACACGCCCATCCAGGGAACGGCAGCCGATATCGCCAAGGTGGCCATGATCCGCTTCCATCGGGAGGCGAAGGAGAGAGGCAGGGAGTGGCCTCTGGTTCTTCAGGTTCATGATTCGCTCGTCTGTGAGTGTGACGCGTCAGAGGCAGAAGAAGCGGAAGGGCTTCTCGTCAATGTCATGGAGACGGCCTTTCCCCTATCGGTTCCCCTTGTCGCCTCTCCGAAACGAGGACGCTCCCTTGCTGAAATCTAGAAAGGCCCCTTCCCTTTACAGCGTCCGGAGAGGCACGTATCATTAGACCCGCCGCAGGAGTCGATCGGTGTCCCCTCAAGGGACATAAAAGGAGGAAGAAGAGCTTTGGTCATGCGTATGTTGAGAACTCAGATCAAGTGGATCATGTTAAGTGTCGCCGTTATTTTTGTCCTTTCCATTTTGTTCATGTACGGTCCCATGCGGGGGGAAAGGGATGACGGTGCACAGAAAGATTACGCTGTCGCTACCGTCGATGGAGCTAAAATCATGCGTTCCTCCATCGAAGAAGGACTTCGTAACGTCCTTGAGCGATCCAATTCTCAGGAGGTTTCCTCGGCTGATTTGCCCCTGCTGCGCAAGTCCGTTCTTGAGAACATCGTCCTTGCCAAGGAGCTGAAAAAAGAATGGAAGGCCCGGGGTATTCAGATCGCCGAGGAAGAGATTGATGAGGTTCTGAACCAGATCAAGGACCAGTTCCCCACAATCGAGGCTTTCGATCAGTATCTGGAGCGGGCGGGCATTGAAATGAAGGCTCTCAGGGAGAATATCGCCACCGAACTGGGGCAGCGGAAAGTTCTGGAAGGAGAGCTGAGCTCCGTGGTCCTTGCCTCCGGCGATGCACATGATTTTTACGACAAGACGAAGGAAGTCTTCTTCCGTCGCCCGGAAGGGTTCAACCTGAACCTCGCTCATTTTTCCAATCTCGAGAGTGCTCACAAAGTGGTTGATCTGGTGACGGCGAAGTCCGGTTGGGATGAGAGCCTGGCCGTGGTCTCTTCCGATGTCGCGGACCACACCTCCTACGATGCGCCTTTCTTCGTCGCCGCCGATGCTCTTCAGGGGCCCTTCGGCATTGTCGCTTCCGCCGAAATGAATGCTCTCGTCGGTCCTATCGAAGTCGGAAGTGATGACTACGTTCTCGTCATCAAGAGAGAGGCGCTCCCCGATCAGATTCTGCCCTTCGAAGAGGTGAGCAGCGACATTGCCAACCTTCTCCTCTCGCAACGGAGAAGCGAGGCCCAACAGCGATTCTTCCGTTCCCTTCTCGATCGGGCCGAGATTGCCATTCATGACGAGGCCCTTTTCGCCGTGCCGGAAAGCGCTGTGTCGGAGGAGCCGTCGGCGTCTCAGCAGCCTCAAGGCACCGAAGAGGGCTCTGCCGAGGAGACGCCTGCCGAGGCCTCTCCCGATACTGAATAAGATAGAATAGCAAGACGGCTGCACGCGGATTACGTGCTATTGACATTATCGGGGGCGGCTCATAGAATAGTTCCCGCAGACCGAGGTGGGATGGCCGAGCGGCTGAAGGCACTCGCCTGCTAAGCGAGTAGCGGGGCTAAAACCTCGCTCCAGGGTTCGAATCCCTGTCCCACCGCCAGATTGTTGCACGCGCCGGTAGCTCAATTGGATAGAGCGTCTGGCTACGGACCAGGAGGTTACGGGTTCAAGTCCTGTCCGGCGCGCCATAGAAGTCAAGAGGCTCCTTAAAGGAGTCTCTTTTTTTAACCATCAGAGTTGCTTGACAAGTCTCCTGCTTTGATATATTGTTTCCGTTGTCGGCAGGCGCCGCCGATCAATACCTGTTAGGAGGCAATACCTTGACAACAAAGGGTACAGTTAAGTGGTTCAATGAGACGAAGGGGTACGGCTTTGTCACTACCGATGACGGCAAAGACGTGTTCGTCCACTTCAGCGCTATCGCTATGGATGGATTCAAGACCCTCGCTGAGGGGCAGCGGGTGGAGTTCGAGATCACCCAGGGCCAGAAAGGCCCTCAGGCCTCTAACGTCGTTAAGATCTAACCCTTCCACTTAGAGCGAAAGGCGGCTTCGCGACAGGCGAAGTCGCCTTCTTTTATACCTTATCTCTCATTTTACTTGACAGGATCATATCCGTAATCTAGTGTATTGCTATTGTGCGGCGTCACGCCATGACTTTATTTCTGTATAGGGGGAACTGTCTTGAGTCTTCAGGGAACGGTCAAATGGTTTAACGATGCGAAGGGTTATGGTTTCATTACCACCGATGAGGGCAAGGATGTCTTCGTTCACTTCAGTGCCATTGCCATGGACGGATTCAAGTCCCTCGCCGAGGGGCAGCGGGTGGAATTCGAGATCACTCAGGGGCAGAAGGGCGAGCAGGCTGTGAACGTCGTCCGTATCTAGCTTCAGTTGATGCGAAAGCACAAAAAAAGAGAGGCCCCAGGGCCTCTCTTTTTTTGTGCTTTCGCGGCTGTTGCTATTTCACCTCGGGGACGGTGAGTCCCTTTTCCGTATAGTACTTGGCGGCGCCGGGGTGAACAGGAACGGAGATCCCCGTCAGCGCTGTGTCGAGAGTGACCAACTGGGCTTTGGAGTGGACTTTGTACAGCTCGTCGATGTTGTCCCAGAGGGCTTTGGTGAAGGCATAGATGACATCCTCAGGCAGATCGCCGTCGCAGACGACCATGGCCATGACGGCAGGCGTCTTGACGTCGTTGTCGATTCCCTTGTAGGTCCCGGCGGGGATTACGTCGGAGGCAAAGAAGGGGAATTGGGCCTCAAGCTTGCCCAGAAACTCATCGTCGAAATTGACGAGATCGATGTCGTGCATCGTGGCCAGGTCCATAATGGAGGCCACAGGGTAGCCGGCGACGACGAAGCCGGCGTCAAGCTGCCCGTCTTTGAAACGTTGCGTCGTGTTGTTGAAATCGAGGAAGTCCGTCGACATATCCTCGTATTTCAACCCGGCGACCTGGAAGATGCTTCTTACGTCGGCTTCAACGCCGGAACCGGGGGCACCGACGGAGACTCGCTTGCCCTTGATGTCCATGAAGTTCTTGACGCCCGTCTTTTTGAGTGTGATGAGGTGAACGTGCTCCGGATAGAGGGAAGCTACCGCGCGCACGTTCGGGAAGGGGTTGGAAAACATGTTTTCTCCCTTCCATGCCCAGAAGGCCACATCGTTCTGAACGAGAGCGATCTCAATCTGGTGGGTGCCGATAAGATTCAAATTGGCAGCTGAGGCGTTGCCTGTCTCGGCTGTGACCTGAAGATCCGGAGCATGGCGGGATACCACATCGGCGATGCCTCCGCCGATGGGGTAGTAGGTTCCGGCTGTGCCGCCTGTTGCGATGGAAAGGAAGGTTTTCGCCGAAGCGGCGCCGGCTGCGGTCGAAACGACCAGTAGTGCAACGGCGAAGAGAAGTGTCATCTTTTTCATTTTCACTGTTGATCTCCTCCTGTCATGTCTCTTTGAAGGAATTCCCCTCAGAGGTTGCACAGATGGGAAAGATAATGAGAGAACGTCACTAAGATTGCGCCCGCCATCACCATCCCTTCTTTAACTGTACCGATCCTAATAAAAAGTATAGAGATAAACCGTTTGCGGAGCAAGAGCTTTAGGTCTCTTCAGAAGGAAAGGCCGGATCAAGGCTTGCCAAGGAGGCTCTCCTCCATCACAATAGTTAACATGATCTCTTGTTTTTTCAGAATCCCGTCTCGTCTCTTTCTGCATAGTCCCGGTTTCCAGGTAGGGATCCGGACGAAGGAGGAACGCTTTTAATGATTTGGCGATCGATTTTTTCTGCCGATCCTGAAGGGAAAGACAAAGCGTCGTCGGTACCGCTCGAAAAACCGAGCCGAACCTCGTCGGAAGGGGAGCCCAAGGGTTTCCCCGGTGAGGGGAGACGTTTTCTGGCTCCCGTCGGCGACGGAAACGCAGTCCTGTCGCTGCGGATCGATCTCAAGGTGTTGGATGAGAGTCAGATAGGACGAGCCGCTCTCCTGCTGGCGGCGACGCTCTCACCGGAAGACGAGGCTGCTGTGAAGGAGCAGATCCATCTTGCCGGCTGGAGGGCCGTGGCGACGGAGATCGGCGGTCTGGCCGGCGACTTGCCTCCCAAAATCACGCGATCCGTTGTCGGAGCGGCTCTGAACGGCGGCGTCGTCGAAAAGAAACCCAATGAGATGCATGCTCTCATGCATGCTGCGATGGAGGCTATGAACGCCTTTATGTCGCCGTCTCTTCTGGAAGTGAGCATCGGAGCCAAGCTGGCTATCGTTCGCAACGGACGGTGGCTCTCTGTCGCCGTCATGGGAGATGCTGCCTATCATGCCTCAGCCCATCACGAACGATGCGGCGTCGGAATTATGCACATCTAGAGTCCCTCCGTGTTGCGGACGCCGGAGGCACGTGCTAGAATCAGTGACTGTGTTGATACGAATGTCACCGGGAGGTGAGGTTTACTTTGAAAAAGGATATCCATCCCCACTACGATACGTGCAAGGTCAGCTGTGCCTGCGGCAACAGCTTTGAAACCCGCTCCACCGTGTCGGAAGTGAAAGTGGCCGTCTGTAATGTCTGCCACCCTTATTACACGGGCAAGAAAGGCCGCATTGTCTCCGAGGCGGGACGTCTTGAGAAGTTCCGCAAGAAATACGAGGGGATCAACTACGGTCAGAGGAAGACAGGCGACGACTAAGGGGAGCCAGGCTCCCCTTTTTTCTTCCGCTCCAGCAATGATCGGAGGTGCCCATGTCCGGGAAAGTTCAGTTGCTGGCTTACACACCTGATGCCGAGCGCGTCGTGGCCGCTGCGGCGAAGCTTTGTTACAGCGATGTGACGGCCCTTGATCTTCTTGAAGGGCTTGATGGTGAGCGGACGGGCGGTTTCCTCTCCCATCTGAGGCGGAGCGGTCACTTTTCCCCCTTCGAGCACGCTTCCTTTTCTTTCGCCGTCGACGGCATCAGCCGTGTCTGCTCTCATCAGCTTGTGCGTCACCGGATGGCCAGTTATTCCCAACAGAGCCAGCGTTATGTGACGATGGGCGAGGTCCGTTCCATCGTGCCTCCGTCCATTGCGAATCACCCCGAAGCGAAAAGGCTTTTCGAAAAGATTCTGGCAGAGACCCATGCTGCCTACGGGGAGCTGCTGACTCTGGGTATTCCTAAGGAAGATGCCCGCTACATTCTGCCTCACGGGTGGGAAACGCGGCTTGTCGTTACTATGAACGCCAGGGAACTCCACCATTTTTTCTCCCTCCGTCTCTGTCGTCGCGCCCAGTGGGAAATTCAGGATCTGGCCCGAGAGATGCTTCGGCTCTGCCTTGATGCCGCTCCGTCTCTTTTTGCCTCCGCCGGTCCTCCCTGTGTGGTTGAGGGGTGCTGTCACGAGAGCCGTCCTTGCGGTCATCCGTTTACTTCTGTGGAGGAACTTCTCGCATGAAACCAAAGTGGCCCGTAGGTCTCTGGTGGCTGCTCCTCATGGCGGCGGCTGAAAAAATTCCTGTCGGAGGCCAGGCCGTCATCGAAGGAGTTCTCATGAGGGGACCCACCCAGTGGGGCATGGCTGTACGGCGGCCGGACGGGCTCATCTGGACCCGGGCCTGGGGCAACGATCCCTGGTCCTCCCGAGGCGTGTGGCGTTACCCTGTTTTAAGAGGAATGGCCACGATGGCTGAGATGCTCGTTATCGGCACAAAGGCCCTCACCCTTTCCGCTCAGGTCGCTCTGGGGGAGGAAGAGGGCGCCGGGCTCACGCCCTGGGAACTCGCCCTCTCCCTCGGCGTTGCCCTGGCCGGTGTCGTCGTCCTTTTTCTGCTCTTTCCGCTCTGGATCTCAGGCCTGCTCCAGGGAGCGCTGGATGTGAGCGAGACGATGCGCCACTTCCTGGAAGGTTCTCTGCGGGCCGCTGTCTTTGTCGGCTACGTCGCTGTCATCGGTCTCTGGGAGGATATGAGACGCGTCTTTGCCTACCATGGTGCCGAACATAAGACGATCAATGCCTGGGAGGCTGACGCTGCCTTGAAGCCTCATGTCGTCGGCCGATACAGCCGTATCCACGGTCGTTGCGGGACCTCATTCATCCTTGTCGTTGTCGCGGTCAGCATCGTTGTCTTTGCCCTTTTCGGAGGAGGGGTCTGGTGGTGGAAGGCCCTGTCACGTATCGTTCTTCTCCCTTTGGTTGTGGGCATCTCCTACGAGATCATCCGCTGGGCTTCCCGTGACGAAGGGCTGGGCAGAGCTGTCATGAAACCGGCCCTTTGCCTTCAATACCTGACGACGCGCGAACCCGACGAAGGGCAGATCGAGGTTGCTCTCTTTGCGCTGAGAGAGGCCCTTGGCGACGAAAAACGATCCTGACTTTTTTTCTCGACCTGAGGTGATGTCTCTTTGGACTTGATTGGCAAGCTGGAAGAAATCGAGAGAAGCTACCTTGAACTCGAAGATCGGATGGGGTTACCCGAGATCGCCGGCAATCCGGCGGAACTCCAGAAACTCGCCAAACGTCACGCCGATATCAGTGAACTTGTCACGACCTACCGGGAGTACCGGAAGGTCGCCGATGAGATGCATGAAGCCCGGGCGCTTCTGGAAAGCGGTGACCACGAACTCGTTGCTCTTGCCCGTGAGGAGCTTCATCGTCTCCAGCCTCTGACGGAAGAGCTGGAGCATCGTCTTAATGTCCTCCTCCTTCCGCGGGACCGTAACGACGAAAAAAGCGTCATCGTCGAAATTCGAGGCGGTGCAGGCGGCGAGGAGGCCGCGCTTTTTGCCGCCGACCTCTTCCGCATGTATGCCCGATTCGCCGAACGCAAGGGCTGGAAAGTGGAGATTCTCAGCACTAATGAGACGGGAATCGGAGGCCTGAAGGAGATCACGGCCCGCCTCGACGGGAGAGGCGCTTACAGCCTGCTCAAGTTTGAAAGCGGAGTCCACAGGGTTCAGCGCGTTCCCGTAACGGAATCGGGAGGGCGAATTCATACGTCGACGGCCACTGTCGCCGTTCTCCCTGAGGCGGAAGAAGTCGACGTTGAAGTGCGGACGGAAGATCTCAGGATCGACACCTATCGCGCCAGCGGCGCCGGGGGCCAGTACGTCAACATGACGGACTCGGCGGTGCGTATCACGCATATTCCCACCGGTGTTGTCGTAACCTGTCAGGATGAGAGGTCGCAGCTTAAAAACCGGGTCAAGGCCCTCCATATCCTGAGGACTAAGCTTTACGACCTGGAGCTGCAGCGTCAGCATGCTGAAATGGCTGCGGAGCGCAAGGGACAGGTCGGCACGGGTGACCGTTCCGAACGGATCAGGACCTATAATTTCCCTCAGAACCGCGTTACCGACCATCGGATCAATGTGACCCTCCACAAGCTTGATGCCATCCTTGACGGCGATCTTTTCGAGCTTGTCGACGCCCTTGTGACGGCCGACGAGGCGGAAAAGCTGAAAAACCTGGAGGGATGAGGTTGGAGCTCCAAACCCTGAGGAGAGCCGTGGCAGCCAAACTGGCGGCATCAGGAGTTGAACGCCCGCTCTTCGAAGCCGACCTCCTTCTTGCCGGGGCTATCGGCTGCGAGCGATTCCGCCTTCTCGCACACCCCGATAGAATTCTTACCGCCGATGAGGCGGACCGGATTGCGGGGAACCTTCGCCGAAGGATGGCAGGAGAGCCTATGGCCTACATCCTGGGGCGTGCCGCCTTTTGTGACTTCGATCTTCATGTGGGTCCGGGCTGCCTCATCCCCCGACCGGAGACGGAGCTGCTTGTGGAAACGGCCCTCTCCCTCTGGCAGGAGGGGCCGTTCCTTGATTGGGGCACGGGCAGCGGCGCTGTCGCCGTGGCCCTTCTCAGGGCTCGTCCTGAATCGGAGGGCTTCGCCGTCGAGGCAGAGCCCTCCGCTCTCAAGTGGGCCTGGCGGAACCTGAAGGAGCAGGCTCTGCTCCGGAGATGCCGTCTCATTCATGAAGAGCGTCTGGAAGCGCTGCCTCATTCCGTGGGCTCCCTGGGGCTTATCGTCAGCAACCCCCCCTATATTCCGACGGGCGATCTCCCCGGCCTGATGAGAGATGTCACTCTTTATGAGCCGAAGAGAGCCCTTGACGGCGGCGATGATGGGCTTGCCGCCTATCGGTGCCTCCTTCCCTGGGCCGCCGGGAAACTTCGCCCCGGAGGTTTCGTCGTCGTGGAGCATGGAGGCGCCGAGCAGCACGTCTCACTTCTCGACATGGTGATCCCGGGGCTGGAACTTGTCGCCTCCAGAAAGGATCTTTCCGGGACACCTCGCATCCTTGCCTGGCGGCGCTTCCTGGTAGGAGCTAAAATGTTCAGGAACGATCATTCAGGAAAAAATCTCTGTGATCCGAGGAGGGAGAAAGAGGTGGAAAGAAGAGAGCTCGTCATTATCGGTGCCGGTCCTGCCGGCCTTACTGCCGCCATTTACGGCAGAAGGGCCGGCCTTGACGTCCTGGTTCTGGAAAAGGGGCTCCCCGGTGGCCAGATCAACATTACCGATGAGATTGAGAACTGGCCCGGCGTACCTCACTCGACGGGGGCGGATCTTGCCAAGGCATTCAAGGAACATGCCGCCAAATTTGAGCCCGAGTTTCGCGATGTCGCCGTCGGGAGCCTCCAGGTGCATCAGGGGGTGAAGGTTGTCGCCACTGAGAAGGGTCCCATCGAGGCCGATGCCGTCATCATCGCCACCGGAGCCTCCTTCCGCAGGCTCGGTTGTCCCGGTGAGGCAGAGCTGATCGGGCGAGGTGTCAGCTACTGTGCCGTCTGCGATGCCGCTTTTTTCCAGGACGCCGAGGTGGCTGTCATCGGAGGCGGCAATACAGCCGTCGAAGAGGCTCTCTATCTGACCCGGTTCGCTTCCAAGGTCTACATTGTCCATCGCCGGGACACCTTCCGAGCCGACAAGGTCCCTGTCGAAAGGGCTCTGGCTTCCGAGAAGATCGTCCCTGTTTTCGACAGCGTCGTCGAAAAGATCAACGGTGATGAGATGGTCGAAGGGCTGACCCTGAAAAACGTCCGAACCGGCGAAACATCGGAGCTCCCCGTCGAGGGTGTTTTCGTCTTCGTCGGCACGGAGCCCAACGTCT
>Ga0228536_1002513_pt1 | contig 10419 bp, 8 predicted proteins | sample SJ1Smetagenome_FD_168611 | JGI IMG/M metagenome (GOLD analysis project Ga0228536, IMG submission 168611) | Enriched culture of PCE-dechlorinating microbial communities from Ithaca, New York, USA - SJ1.S | ecosystem: Engineered > Modeled > Simulated communities (microbial... > Unclassified... | reverse complement strand
CGCGGGTGACCCTGGCCGTATCGCGCCTCGCCCGTGTGTAGTTCGCGTGGATTCTCGCAGCGCAGCGCTGAGCTGCGACGCGATGGCATCACACTTGCGTACCCGTGACGACCGCCCGGGGCGCGCTGTGCCCCTCGCGGCGACCTGTTCCCGTACGCAGGAGGCGTATGAGTATCACGCGAAAGACTCTATCCGTTCGTCCCTTCATCGCGCTCATGTGCACACTCACGGCGCTCGTGCCGCCCGCAACCGCGGGTGCCGCACAGGTGGAGCCGGCTCCCCGCAGCGCCACGGTCTCCGTTCAGGAGTTGACCGCCGAGGTCACCAGCACCGCCATGGCCGAGGCGCGCCTCAAGCGCTCGATGGCTTGGGCCGAAGCACGGCTGACAGTGCTGCGTGACCGCCAGGATGCTGCTGAGGACCTCACGGTCCGTGCCGCGATCACCACCGAGATCATGGCGCTCGCTGAGGAACGGCGCGCCCTTGCGCTTGAGGTTCGGGAGGCATCCTTGGCGGCCATGACCGCATCGGCCGCGTACGCGGCGACCGAGGAGGCTCAGGCCGCACAGGAGCGCGCCGAGCGGATCGCCGCCTACGGACTGTTCCCGGTGGCGGGGGAGAACTCCTTCGTCGATAGCTGGGGTGCGCCGCGGAGTGGCGGCCGGAGGCACAAGGGCACGGACATCATGGCCACCACGGGTACCCCGCTGGTAGCGGTGAAAGACGGTGTGGTGACCTCGAAGTCGAGCCGACTCGGCGGTCTCACGATCTGGCTGGAGACGTCTGACGGCGTTCGCTACTACTACGCGCACCTCGATGAGGTGCTTGTGGCGAGCGGCGAGGTGCGTGCCGGCGATGTGATCGGCACGGTCGGGAGCACCGGCAATGCGAGTGCGAGTGCGCCGCATCTCCACTTCGAGATCCACGATCCCTCGGCCATCAATCCGTACCAGACGCTGCTCCAGATGGCCCGATAGCGGGCAAGCCGCTGAATCTGGTGCTTGAAGCGGCGGCTCGCGACACGTACTATGATGCTCGCTGCCGGAAGGCGGCATGAACGGGCTGTGGCGCAGCTTGGTAGCGCACTTGACTGGGGGTCAAGGGGTCGCAGGTTCAAATCCTGTCAGCCCGACCAGCAAAACCCCAGGTGAGGGGCGGTGTTCCGGAAACGGAGTGCCGCCCTTCCCGCGTTTCTGGACCGAATGCAGCCAAACGTGTAGCCAATACATGTAGCCATTCACGCTCATAGCCCTATGGCCTCAGGCAGTCTGTCTTTGAGAACTGCGCGCTCCATGCCTGCGTATACTGTTTGACGCCGGACTTCGTGTACTGGATCTTCGTGTCGATGTTCGTGTTCTTCAACAGCTTCGCCATCAACCAGGTGCTGCAGTACAAGCAGGTGGGCAAGTGGAAGGACTACCTCTTCGGCGAGTCGGCCTACGTGTTCCTCAGCCTTGCCGCCAAGTCGCTCCTGGCGTGGCTCGTGTTCGCCAACGTGCTCATGCCGCAGCAGGAAGACTCGGCAGGCTGGGCGCGTCGCCCGGCCTGGATCGACCGTTGTACCCGCTTCAACACCGGAGCGGGTACAACGGTCTTGAGGCTCACCGCGAGCGAGGAGGACCGACATGAACGTCGAAGCCTGGCCCGAACTGGACTACGAGCAGTGGGCGCCCACCAAGAAGACCCTGCAGATGTGCGCGCAGATGCTCGGCAAGCTGCGACTCGCCCTCGCGCCGCCTCAGCCGGAGTGGCTCCATACGTGCCTGTACCTCGACGCTCGCGGTTTCGCCACCGGGCCGATGCCGTGCGGTGATCGCGTCATCACGGCCGCGCTCGACGTGTTCGACTCGGCGCTTGTCGTGCGGTCGTCCGACGGCGGCAGCGCCACCGTTGCGATCGGTCCCGAGCGATGCATTGCCGAGATATGGGGCGATCTTGCCCACGCGCTTGCCGGACTCGATGTCGATGCCGACATCTGGGAGAAGCCCCAGGAACTCCCTGACACGACGCTCTTCTCTGAGAATCGCCACGACTGCACGTTCGATGCGCTCCAGGCGCAGCGGTTCCATCGACTGCTCTGCACGGTCGATGGGGTGTACGAGGAGTTCCGATCGACGTTCTTCGGCAGGACCAGCATCCAGTACTGGTGGGGCGCATCCGACTTTTCGGTGCTGCTGTTCACGGGAAAGCAGCTCGTCGCGCCCGATGACCGGGGCTACATCATGCGGTACGACCTTGATGCCGAGCACTACAACGCCGGGTTCTGGCCCGGTGACGACTCATCGCCAACACCCATCTTCTACGGGTACCTCGTGCCGCGTCCCGACGGGTGCGAGGTGGCGCCGATGGAGCCGGAGCACGCCGGCTGGGTCGAGGCGATGGGCGAGTGGGTCCTGCCGTACGAGGCTGTGCGGACCGCTCCCGACCCACGGGAGGCCCTCCTCGGGTTTCTGCGTGCAGTCTATCGGGTGGCTATCACGCACGGCGGATGGGACGCCCGGCAGTTCGAGTACGTCACGCCTGCGCCCGCGCGGCGCGACTGAGCGGCGGCAGCCGGGCTATCCGAGCAGCTCTGAGAGACGCAGCCACTCGTCTTCGAGGGCAGCCACGCCGGTCTGCGCCTCGTTCAGCCGCTCCTGCGCGGCCATGAGCGCGGTGTAGTCGGTCGGGTCGGTCTCGTGCAACTCCTGCCGCGTCGTTTCGACCTTGGCCTCGAGCGTCCGCAGCTTGCGCTCGGTCGACGCCAGCTCCTTCTTCAGGCGGTACTCCTCGGCGCGTGGGAGCGCCTGTCGTTCCGCCTCCGACGCCCGGGTCCGTCCAGCGGGGGAGGGCGCCTGTCGGCGCGCTTCAAGCATGCGGAGGTACTCGTCCACGCCCCCGGGCAGGTGACGGACCTTTCCGTCGATCACGGCGAACTGGTCGTCGGTCACGCGCTCCATGAGATGCCGGTCGTGCGTCACCATCAGAAGCGTGCCGGGCCAGGTATCGAGCAGGCCCTCCATCACCGCGAGCATGTCAGTGTCCAGGTCGTTGTCCGGCTCATCGAGTATGAGCACGTTGGGGCGCTCCAGCAGGATGAGCATGAGCTGCAGCCGTCGCTTCTGGCCGCCTGAGAGCATGTGCACGTACGCGGAGAGGTGCGCCTGCTCGAAACCGAGCCGCTCGAGCAGCTGCGACGGCGTCAGTTCGGCACCGTCGAACTCGTAGCGTGTCTTGTAGCGGGCGAGCACGTCACGCACCCGTAGGTCGGCAAGGGCCTCGAGCTCATCCAGATGCTGAGACAGCACCGCCGTCTTGACCGTCTGCCCGATGCGGACCGTGCCCGCGGTGGCCTCGATCGCACCCTGTACGAGCCTCAGGAGCGTGGTCTTGCCAGAGCCGTTCTCGCCGAGGATGCCGATGCGGTCGCCAGGGCCGATGTGCCACGTGAGGTCGCGCAGCACGGCCGTGTCGCCGTAGCGCACCGTTACGCGCTCGAGATCGATCACCTGCTTGCCAAGGCGGGAGATGGCCGTCTGCTTGAGCTCGAGGGTGTTGCGCAGCGGTGGTTCATCGGCGATGAGCGCGTTGGCGGCGTCGACTCTGAACTTGGGCTTGGTGGATCGCGCCTGTGGTCCACGGGAGAGCCAGGCGAGCTCCTTGCGCATCAGGTTCCGGCGCTTCTGCTCGGCCCGCTCGGCGGCCGCCGCCCGCTCAACGCGCTGCAGCACGTACGCCGAGTAGCCGCCCTCGAACCGGTCGACGGCGCCGTCGTGCACCTCCCACATGTCCTGACATACCTCATCGAGGAACCAGCGGTCATGCGTGACAACCAGGAGCGCCCCGGCCCGTGCGGGCCAGCGCCCCTTGAGGTGGTCGGCCAGCCACGCGATGGCCGGGATGTCGAGGTGGTTGGTGGGCTCGTCGAGCATGAGCACGTCGCACGGCTGGATGAGCACGCGGGCAAGGTCGACACGTCGACGCTGCCCGCCCGAGAGCTCGCCCACGGGTCCGTCCCATGCGATGTCGGCCAGCAGATGCTCGATGATCGCGCGGATCCGTGCGTCTGATGCCCACTCATGCTCGGCGGCGTCACCGACGACCGAGCGGGCCACGCTCGCCGCGGGGTCGAGCGAGTCGGTCTGGCCGAGCATGTGCACCACGGTCCCGCTGCGCCTGATCACCCGGCCACGATCGGGGGCCTGGGTTCCCGCCAGCAGCTTGAGGAGCGTGGACTTGCCGTCGCCGTTGCCGCCCACCACGCCGATCCGGTCGCCCTCGTCGATGCCGAGCGTGAGCGAGTCGAAGACCCGCTTCGACGGGTACTCCAGATGGACGTTATCGCATCCGAGCAGGTGTGCCACGCGTGTCCTCGGCTTTCGGGGGACAGGGGTCCGGACCACGACAACGATACACGACGACACCCCCGTGGCGAGGGAACACCGGCAATGGACACCACCCGTGGCCCGCCCGTATACTCCGCAGGGTGACAGACCGTTGTCGCGGGGCCGATCGCGTGCCCGGCGAGCGGTATGATATCGGGGGTCTCGGGCTCACTGGTCCGGGGCTCTTTGCATCATGAAGCCGGGAGGCCGCGTGGTAGACCGGGAACCTCACGCCAGGTATGACGACGCTTCGACCGACGACACGCGCCATCGCTCGTTGCGGCACAGCCGTTCATCTCGCAGTGAGCGGAACCGGCGCAGTGGCCGGCGCGCTTCGAGCGAGGTCGTCACGCCGCGTGCCGAGGCTCCAGGCGCCGAGTCCCCGCGCGCCGCGCGTCGATCCCCCCGGCCGACTCGTCAGCGCCAGCCCAGGAAGACGCACGCCCTGCGTGGATCCAAGACGCGCACCACGCGTAGATCGACGACGGGCGCCCCGCGTGGATCGCGTTCAGGCGACAGCCGGCGCACGCTCACTATGGCCCTGGCGGGCCTCACGCTCGTGGCGGTCCTCGGCGTCATCGGCTACAGCGCCGTCCGGCTCTTCAGCGAGTGGCCCACGGCCAACGCCCGGGTCGAGGCGGGTCTGCCCGTGCACGTCGTGATCGAGCCGGGGAGCACCACGTCGGCCATCGCGAGCCAGCTGGCCGAGCTCGGCGTCGTCGACAGCGCGCTGCTGTTCCGCTTCGCCGTCCGCGACGCGGGAGCCGACGGGCGTCTCAAGGCCGGAGAGTACGATCTCACCACCGGGATGGCGCACGAAGCCATCATCGAGCGTCTCACGGCCGGGACGGCGGTCGAGTACGTTGACGTGACGATCCCCGAGGGCTTCACCGCGGTCCAGGTGGCCGAGCGCATGGCCGCGCAGGCAGGTGTTCCCGCCGACGAGATGATGCGCCTGTGCACCACCGGCGCTCCCCAGTTCGCGGCCGAGCATCCGTACCTCGCTGACGCGTTCAACGACTCGCTCGAGGGCTTCCTCTTCCCGGCCACGTACTCGATCGAGACCAGCACGCCGGCCCGGGACATCGTCGAGATGATGCTCGATCAATTCGACACGCAGGTCGCCACGCTCGATCTGAGCTACGCGGAGTCTCGCGGTCTCGATGTCGTGGACGTGGTGGTGATCGCCTCCATCCTCGAGCGGGAGGCGAGGCTCTCCGAGGAGTTCCCGCTGGTGTCTTCGGTGATCTACAACCGTCTTGCGAGGCCGATGAGGCTGCAGCTGTGCGCAACGGTGATGTACACGATGCCCGACGGCACGACATCGCTCACCAACAAGGATCTCGAGCAGGAGACGCCCTACAACACGTACCTCCACGACGGTCTGCCCGCCGGACCGATCAGCAATCCCGGCATGCGCGCTCTGCAGGCGGCGGCGCAGCCTGAGGAGACGGACTATCTCTACTACGTCCTCACCGGCGCTGACGGTTCACAGACCTTCACGGCCACCTACGACGAGTTCCTTGAGGCGAAGCGCCGCGGACAGTCCGGCAACTGACAGACGGGGACCGGATGAGCGCCGGGGCCGGAACTCCTGTGTGGTCGCGCAGAGGGGGTAGGCGCTCTGGTATCCTTATGGCGTCCGGACTGGAGGAAGGGGCCCGATGTCCGCGCGTATCACCGCACGGTGGATCGCCGAAGGTGTGCTGCGCTCTGATGGTCTGGATGCGGTGCCCGATGACCTCACCGGACCACTGTGGATCGACGTCGCCGATCCGGATGAGGCCGCGCTCGCCGCGGTGAGCGAGCGGATCGCGCTCCCGCCGCTTGCGGTCGAGGACTGCCTGCACTACCCGCAGCGTCCCAAGCTCGACACGTATCACGATCTTTCGTTTGCGATCTGGCTGCTGCCGCAGGTGGTCACCGACGATGGTGTCGTCACGCATGAGATCGACATGTTCCTGGGCGAGGAGCATCTCGTTACCGTCCACAGCGCCGACGTGCCGGCTCTGTCGCGTGTGATCGACCGTGCCGATGCGCATCTTGCGCGCGGCGTGGAGTGGACGGTGCACGCGATCCTCGATGAGGCGGTCGATGAGGTCTTCCCGATCGTGGATGCCGTCGCCGACGACCTCGAGGAACTCGAGGACCTCATCCTTGCGGAAGCTCGGCCGGAGTACCTGCAGCGGCTGTACGCGGCAAAGCGCACGCTCGTTGCGCTCCGGCGGATCGTGAGCCCTGAGCGCGATGTGGTGCGAAGCCTCGCTCGCCTCGAGGCGTTCGTGGAGCCCGATGCGTACATGTATTTCGAGGATATCGGTGACCACCTCGCCCGGCTGGGAGACGCGATCGAGACCTATCGCGACGTGGCCAATGGCACGATGGACCTGTTCCTCTCGGCCCAGAGCAACCGGATGAACGGCATCATGAAGCAGCTGACGGTGGTGGCCACGATCTTCATGCCGCTTACCCTCATTTCGGGGATATACGGGATGAACGTGTTGCGCGGCATGTGGCCGCCTGCGAACGCGGCCTGGTCGTTTATGGCGATCATCGTCGCTATGGCGGTGATCGCGGTCTGGATGGTTCTCTTCTTCAGGAGGAAAGACTGGTGGTAGACGAGCGTACGAACGAGCCCGGCACGGAGGTCGTCCATCACACGGTCTACTCGGTGGCGAACCTCATCACCATCCTGCGTCTGGTCCTGGTGCCGTTCTTCTTCACGGCGCTGGTGGACGCGCCAAGCGAGCGAGGACGGTTCGTGGCGTTCATCATCTATGCCGTCGCCGCTTCCACCGACTGGGTCGACGGGCAGATCGCGCGGCGAACGAACACGGTCACGCAGTTCGGGAAGATCGTCGACCCGCTTGTGGACCGCCTGCTCCTCGCGTCCGGTGTCGTCGGCCTCTATCTGATCGATGTGCTGCCTCTGTGGATCCCGGTCGTGCTGCTCGGGCGTGACCTGTACTTGCTCTACGGCGCATACCTGCTCGAGCGTCTTGGCGTCCTGCTGCCCGTGACCCGTGCCGGCAAGTGGACGACCGCGGTGTTGCTCACCGGCTTCTCCTCGCTGATCGCCGGGTGGCCGATGGTTTCCGGGCTCGGGCTGTTGTCGAGCGAGTGGTTTCCTGGCCTGGGAGACAGCCAGGTCCCCCTCGGCATGTACTTCGTGTACGTGGGAATCGTGCTGTCGCTGTCGGCAGCGGCGCAGTACACGGTGCGTGCGTTCCGTGCGCGCCGTGCCGCGATCGAGGCGAAGAAGGGCGGTGCCGAATGAAGGCAGTGGTGATGGCGGGAGGAGAAGGCACACGTCTGAGGCCGCTTACCAGCATGCGCCCGAAGCCTATGGTCCCCATCGTGAACCAGCCTGTCATGGAGCACATACTCGGCCTGGTCAAGCATCACGGCATCACTGACGTGGTCGCCACGCTCGCGTTCATGCCGCAGGTCATCGAAGACTACTTCGGCGATGGCGATGAGTGGGGAATGAACATCACCTACGCGGTCGAAGAGACGCCGCTCGGCACGGCGGGTTCGGTCAAGAATGCCGCCGAGGCGCTCACGGAGACGTTCCTTGTGATCTCCGGAGACGCGCTTACCGACATCGACCTCACGGAGGTCATCGAGTTCCACCGGACAAAGGGTGCGGCGGTCACGATCGCGCTGAAGCGCGTGTCCGACCCGCTCGAGTTCGGCGTGGTGATCACCGATGATGAGGGACGGATCGAGCGGTTCCTCGAGAAGCCCTCGTGGGGACAGGTGTTCAGCGACACTATCAATACCGGCATCTATGTCGTGGATCCGCTGGTGTTCGACTTCATTCCCGAGAACACGCCGTTCGATTTCTCGTCGGACCTGTTCCCGATCCTGATGGAGAAGGGCTACCCGCTCTACGGCTGCGTGGTCGACGGTTACTGGGCAGACGTGGGCAGCCTCGAAGGATATGTCGACGTGCACCGCGACATCCTCGACGGCAAAGCGATGATCTATGTGCCCGGCTCCAAGACGAAAGACGACTTCTGGGTGGGTTCGGGCGCCAGCATCGACCCTACCGCGGAGATCTCTCCAAAGGTCGTGATCGGCGCCAATACCACCATTCGGGCGGGAGTGAAGATAGGCCCGTACACCGTGATCGGTGACAACTGTCTCATCGGCTACGACGCGCAGGCCGACCACTCGATCATCTGGAATGACGCGTTCGTGGGCAAGTACTCGCAGGTGCGCGGCGCCGTTCTGTGCCGCAGCGTGGACATCCGTGCGGGCGCCCGGGTCGAGCAGGGTGCGGTCATCGGCGATGAGAGCGTTGTGGGTCACGGCGCGGCGGTCGCCAACGACGTGCAGGTCTACCCGTACAAGCGCATCGACGCCGGTGCGCTCGTGAGCTCGTCGCTCATCTGGGAGTCGCGGGGCGTGCGCGCGCTGTTCGGTGACGACGGCGTAGCGGGCCTCGTCAACATCGATGTGACGCCCGAGCTCGCGCTGCACGTGGCACAGTCGCTCGGCAGCCTGTTGCCCAGCAAGTCGCACGTGGTGGTCAGTCGCGACTCGTGCGGCGCCGCGCGGATGGTGAAGCGCGCCATAGCTGCCGGGCTCAACTCCACCGGGTGTCACGTTCGCGATCTGCGGGTGGCCTCTCCGGCGGTGACGCGGTTCACTACGCGCGATACCCGCGCGATGGGCGGCGTGCACATCTGCGCCGCCGACGGCGACCCGCAGTCCATCGAGATGCACTTCTATGATGCCGAGGGGATCGACGTCTCCACCGGGCAGGAGAAGAAGATCGAGCGTCTGTACTTCCGCAAGGAGTTCCGGCGAGCGTTCTTCGACGAGGTGGGGGAGATCCTCTACCCGCCGCGCGCGCTCGAGTACTACACCACCGGCCTCACCACGGCCCTGAACAATGGCGGCCACACGAAACGGCGGTACACCGCTGTCGTGGACATGGGGCTCAGCCCGGCCTCGTTCGTACTCCCCACGATAGCCGCCGAGTGGAACCTCGAGCTGATCGGTCTGCACGCATACGTTGACTCCGAGCGGGCACCGGTGAACGACGGCGAGCGCACCGCGATCCTGCAGCAGCTCGCGCGCTCGGTGGACATGTTCCAGGCCGACGTGGGCGTGGCGATGGACTCGACCGCCGAGCGGATCACGCTCGTGACCCCCTCCGGCCGTGTGCTCGACAATGATACCGCGCTGCATGCCATGGTGTGGCTCTGGGCCAACGCGGGGGCCTCAGATACGAGTGCGCCCGGCGTCGCAGTTCCGGTGACCGCCTCCACAGCCGTTGAGCGCATCGCGGGGGCGGCGGGACGGTTCGTTCGTCGCACTGGCACGTCGCGGCGCGCGCTGTCCGCGGCGGCACTCGACCCGGCTATCGGCTTTGCCGGATCCCGTCGGGGCGGCTTCGTGTTCCCGCACTTCCTCGCCGGCTACGACGCCGTCATGTCTTTTGGCGCGCTCCTGCGGATGCTCGACCACCACGGGATGGACCTCGATGAGGTGGTCGCCGGACTCCCGGAGTTCCACTTGCGGGAGGAGTCCGTCTTCTGCCCCTTCGACCGCAAGGGCGCGGTCATGCGGTCGATGGCCGCGATCGGGCGCGTGGGCGAGGCTGACGCGGTCGAGGGCGTGCGAATCGCCGAGGCTGACGGTTGGGCGCTCGTGTTGCCGCATGCCACCGAGGCACAGGTGAACGTGTATGCCGAGGGGCCCGATGACGCACGTGCCGAGGCGATCCTGACCCGGTACGCCGATGCGGTGCGCGACGCCATCGCGTGCGGATGACGGCCGCTTGACGCTCGATCACCGCCGTCCCCGACGCGTGCTATCATCCCAGGTCACGAATGGCGACGTTCTTGCTGGCCAGTGGCATCGGCCGGTCGGATCCGGCCATGTACGTACCCCGGACACGGAACAGAGATGACTGAAGAACAGCACACATACTCGCGAAGCGAACGGCACAGCGCGAAACGCACGAAGACGTCCGTTCGCGGGCCGCAGTGGTTCATGCGATGGCCTCTCGGCGGGCGCATAGCGTTCGTCACCGTAGCGGTGC
>Ga0228536_1002512_pt1 | contig 10427 bp, 10 predicted proteins | sample SJ1Smetagenome_FD_168611 | JGI IMG/M metagenome (GOLD analysis project Ga0228536, IMG submission 168611) | Enriched culture of PCE-dechlorinating microbial communities from Ithaca, New York, USA - SJ1.S | ecosystem: Engineered > Modeled > Simulated communities (microbial... > Unclassified... | reverse complement strand
ACAAGGCAATAATCTTCTGAATTGTAATACACTGTCTTCCCTCCCGGAATTTCCGATATCCGATCTCCCGACGGATCTTGCGAACCAAATATGTCATGCGCAGCAATGTATTCTCCAATAAATATCCTTTCTTGACGCATCTGTCAAATATATATATTTTTAACCAGTTACTCTGAGAAATTTAACTTTGTCCTGCATGGAGCCCGGAAAGGACTCTGAAATGATATCTGAAAGGAATGACAATGAAACAACAAACAAAATCGCCATTTGACGATATTCTGCTTGCCATCGGACAGGGCCGAAACCGGACCAACCTGCTCAAAAAACAAGAACAGAACACCATCGCATTCCTCGTTCAATACATCCCTTCCTGGGTCAGTTCAAACATGCTGACAGGCGTCGGCTTTTTTGGGAATGTGATCGTGTTCCTGAGTTTCGTTCTCGGAAAAACAGTCGATCCAAGATTCCTCCTAATGGGTGTCGCCGGCTTTGCCATCTCATGGTTCGGCGATTCGCTCGATGGCCGCATCGCGTATTACCGGAACAAACCACGGAAATGGTATGGATTTTCGCTCGATCTGGTGGTGGATTGGATAGGCATCGTGCTGGTCGGCTTCGGATTCATACTCTATGCCCAGGGACTCTCAAAAATCTTGGGGTATGTCTTCATCGTCCTCTATGGGCTTGAGATCATCATCGCCCTTCTGCGATACAAGATCAGCGGGGAATATTCCATCGACGCGGGGAAACTGAGTCCGACCGAGGCCAGGATACTCATCTCTTTATTCATGGTGATCGAAGTGATATTTCAGGGGAGCATCGTCTACCTGACTGCATTGGCCGATATTGTCCTCGCCGTCTCAAATTTTCTCGAATTCAAGAAACTGGCGAGAATCGCCGACCGGCGCGACGAACAGGAGAACAAGAAGAAAGTATCCCCAATGTCCGATATAGAAGGCAAAACAGAAAGCATGTAAAATGCTGCGTTCAATCCTGGTGTTTTCCAAGGCACAGATATCCTCTTTCATCGGGGGTGTTGTCGATTATGGAGTCATGATTGCCCTCACCGAATTGCTGCACATACACTACACTATTTCGATCGTCTTCGGGGGCATCGTCGGAGCCGCCGTCAATTTCAGCGTGAACAGAGTGTGGGGTTTCTATTCAAAGGAAACCCCTTACAGATATTCCGTATTTCAACAGTTGATAATGTTCTGTCCAATGGTCCTCGGCAGCATCGCACTGAAATCGGGCGGCACTTTCCTGCTCACCTCTCTTACAAAAATAGACTACAAGTTTACAAAGCTCGCCGTCGACGCCCTTGTATCGGTCTTTTTCAATTTTATGTTACAAAAGCACTGGATTTTCAAAAAGCGACGTTAGGCGCGAGCCTCTCTCCGGAGAGGCTCAGGCGCCGGAGAGCCCGAAAGCGCAATCGAAAAGCTCATTCCGATTTTTTCACGAGCACTTTGTCGATCCGCTTGCCGTCCATATCGACTACTTCGATGTGCAGGGGCGGCCACTCGATCACATCGCCGGCCTTAGGGATCGAACCTGCGCAGTGCAGCACAAAGCCCGCCACAGTGTCGTAATCCTCACTCGAGACGGCCCCGATATCGAGTTCGAGATTCTCGGCGAATTCATCGATCGGCATCGAGCCGTCGACAAGATACGAACCGTCGCTTCGTCTGAAAATCTGCGGCGCGGCTTCCTGTTCGATATCCGAAATATTGGCCATGGCCTCGAGCAGGTCGCTGATCGCCACGAGACCCGATACACCGCCAAATTCGTCAATAATAAGCCCTGCCGATTTCTTCGCATCGCGGAGAATGCCGAGCGCCTGCAGACCGGAAAATGTCTCAGGAATCAGGACGGCCGGCTCCATGTACTCTTCGACACCGACAAAATGTCCCTCTGCCAAATGAGTCAGCGCCTGCTTTACGGCCAGCATGCCCTTTGTGTGGTCCAGATCGCCATCGACGACAGGCAGATAGCCGAATTCGGCGTTCTCGATGATGACCCGAATGTGGGCCTCGCGCGAATCCGCCACATCGAGCGCCACCACATCCGTCCGTGGCGTCATAAACAGCGTGACCCGCCTGTCATCCAGACTCAGCACCTCTTCCACCATCTCGCGCTCGGCCGCCTCGAACACCCCCGATTCTTCTCCCTGTTCTACAAGGATCTTCACCTCCTCCGGCGTAATTGCAGATTCGGGGTGACGGGAAAGTCCTAAAAGCTTTATGATCCCGTCGGTGACAGACGATAAAAACTTGACTACGGGAAAGAAAATGACACTCAGCGCGTGCATGGGCTGAATGGTGAGCACGGCGATGCGCTCGGGATTATGAAGGGCGATGGATTTGGGAACGAGCTCGCCGATCACCACAGAAAGAACGGTTATCGCCAATACCACTACGGCCACTGAAACCGAAGCCGCATATTTTTCGAAAAAGGCCCATTTCGACAGCCACTGTGCCAGCCACTGGGAAAACGTCGTGCCGCTCAGCGTGCCTGTCAGGATGCCGATAAGCGTGATTGCAATTTGAATCGTAGAAAGATACCGGCTCGGCGATTCCCGCGTTTTAAGCGCGAGACTGTAGGCTTTCTTTCCCTTGTCCGCCTCGGCCTTGAGCCTCACCTTGCGCGAAGAAACAAGCGCCATCTCCGAGAGCGAAAAAAATCCATTGAGCAGGATAAGCACAAGCAGGACAAGAAGCTCAGCCACCATGGCGCGCCCCTTCAGAGCTACAAAAACCCATCGTTCGGGAAGCTACGCCGGCATATGAAAGACAACGGTCAGGGTCACTCGAAGAATCATCATCGTTCTGCATGAGAAAAGAATAACAAATCTTGACGCACGATGTCGAGGCGCCTGCAACGATATGCTTTCGACACGGAGCGGCCCCGCAACTTTTTTCTGTTTTGGTCCTTCGCAATTATCTTTTGATAGTATATAGTAAAAACAAATGATGGCATCAGTACGTTCGCGTGTACGGATCGCAATGCTCTTCGGATTTGCATGTGCAAATCTCCTGTCCGCACCGCTGGCTGCCCAGCAAAACCCATCGCCGCCGCACGCTTTCTCCGACACATTCGATCTCGAATTCCCCGAAGGAGACACTCTCCGAAAGATAACAGAGCCGGTATTCCTCGGAAAAACAATCTTTCTCCAGAGGCTCGAAGAGAGAACAGCCGCGCGAGCCGCCGCCGGCTCCTCTGTCCCCCGCCCTCCGCTGGGCCTCGTGCTCTGTGGCGGCTCTGCGCGCGCATATGCCCACATCGGCGTCCTCAAGGCACTCGAACAGGCCGGCATATACCCCGATTTCATTGTCGCGAGCTCCATGGGGGCCATCGTCGGCATGCTCTACGCCGCGGGGTATTCTCCCGACGATATTCAGATGCTCATCCATGCAATTCCGCTCGAATCCTACTTTGACATCGTCATTCCCACCAATGGCGGACTCATCAATACCGCAAAGTTCAGGGCGACGCTTCGAAAGCTCACAGGCAAGCTCGATATCTCGGAGACTGCGATCCCTATCATTGTGACCACTGAGGATCTCAAGTCCCGCCAGCAGATATGGCTTGCGGAAGGACCTTTCGACCGCGTGATGATGGGTGCATTCGCAATGCCCATGATTTTCGAGCCTCAGCCCCTTATCGAATTCGACCTTATCGATGCGGGAGCCACCATCATCGCGCCTGTCGAACCCGCCCTCAGGATCAGCGACCGGCTGATCATTTCAACCGCGTTCTACGACCGCACAATGAACTTTTCAAACCCGATAACAGTGCTCAACCGCGCGGTGGACATAGGAAAGACGCGCGCCGGCATGAGAGAAATCGAAAAATCCCGGGCCTTTGTGATCCGCAATGACGTCGAAAACCTTTCCTACATGCAGTTCAGCGACCCCGACACCATCATCTCGAAAGGCGAACAGAGCGCCCAAAAGGCCCTTGAAAAACTTACTCCTGATCTGCGTTCGCAGCTTGAAAACTCGCCTCCTCCCGGCTTCTTTGAGCATCGCGCGCTGATCCATGAGAACTTCATGACAAACATTCGGCAGATGCAAAGCGGCGAGATGCCCTCGACATCGTTCGTGATGAGAGGTGTTCCGATTCTCAAACTGTTGGAACCATTCTCGCGCGCACCGGGCGAAACAGGAACAGAGCCGCGCATAGGGGCTTCACTCGTATTTTCAGTTTCAAAACTCAGGGCAGGCCTCTCTTATTTCGCTGCCCTGAACCCAGACCCGGGAAAAGAATGGGCCCTTGAAGCAAGTTTGCAGGCCAATCCTCTGGGGAGCCTGAATGCATGGCTTACGACTCGCCTCTGGGGAGCATACGGCACGACCTATATTCTGGACCACAGGCCTGAATACTGGGAATTCGCCGGACTTGTAAAGAATGCCGCAGTACTAAAGAATAAAAAAATTGGATTTCAGCTCGGGGGCGATCTGTTCCTGAGAACAACAGGCACCATCGCGACATGGCAGACATTGGGGCTTGTAGACCTCGCATCGACCCAAAAATTCTCAAAGAGCGGCGCCGCTCTTCAGCCCTGGTATTCGGCAAGTGTGGGCGGGTTTGTCGAAAATACCTTTGGAAACCAGATTGCCGCGGGTATTCAAAGCACCCTGATAGGAGGCATCGATTCGACCTGGGTCAGCCCCAAGGCCCGTGCCTTTGCGAAAATCTCTCTCAACGGCCAGGAATTCGCTGACTCAAAATTCGACGGATTCCGGAGTTCAGCGCCCCGGACCTCTGCGCTCTCCAGCCTCATCACCAACACTGAAATCACCGTTGTGCTTCGGGACATGTACCTGGACATGGCCGAAGCACTGCTGTTCCGGAATCTCGAGGCCGCACCGTTCTTTGACACGCGCTGGAGCAATGCTTCAGGCGAAGCCTTCCATATGAGCGACTGGGCGACCGGCCTCTCTTTTTCGTTCGAGGCAAGAGCATTCGGGCTCGCACCTGCCACAATAAGCCTCTACGCAAGCTACTCCGGCTCCAAGGTCTTCACTCTCCAAATCCGAACCGGCGTGCTCCTGTCAGGGCAAAGATTTTAAAGACTTCAAGAAACAAAAGCGCGCGGTCTTCACAATGAAAGCCGCGCGCTCCATCTCTCTTCTATAAAGGTCGTGTACTTATTTCAACGAATACCGGATACCGATCGTCTGGCTGAAGCCCGATCCACCCCCGACAAAGTGATTGATATAGAACGAGTGAAGATCGATCGCAAGCTTGTCGTTCACATAATAGGAAACCCCGCCACCCGAGGAAATTCCGAACCCGAAGGGAATAAATCCGGCGCCCATGCCCAAGCCTAAGTACCAGTCAAAATTCCGCAGGAATTCGGGGAAATCTCTATACGCTTTCATGCCCCAGTGCAGCGTGACCATCCCCGCGACAGAAGCATCGAAACCTGAACCGAAATCCAGTCCCGTAAGTCCCATGACACCCATCGAAAGCGGGAAGCCGGGGATGCTGAATTTCTGCACAATATACTCAACCCCGCCGCTGACTCCAAATCCTCTCCATCCATAGCCGACGCCCCCAAGCACTTCCAGATCACCTTTTTCGGCATGGACCTCGTCCGTCACGTTCTGTGCAAGCACAGGACTTGCTGCAAACATGACCATCAAAAACACGACCGCAGCAATTTTCAATTTTTTCATTCTTTCCTCCCAATCTGCCTGAATTATAAGAAAAATGCAAAACCATGCAGCTCTATTATAATTATATTCATCCAAAAACCGAAATCAATCCCAATCTGCCTGTATTCATGGTATCATCGCAGCATGACCAGATGCTCATGGTGCGGAGACGATCCTCTGTATGTGCGATATCACGATAAAGAGTGGGGCACCCCCGTGCACGATGAACGCACCCACTTCGAATTCCTGCTGCTCGAGACCCAGCAGGCGGGGCTTTCCTGGCGTACGATCCTCGGCAAGCGCGAAGCCTATCGCAGCGCCTTCGCCAATTTCGACCCGGAGCGTGTCGCCCGTTATTCTGAAAAGGATATCGAGCGCCTGCTGCTGGACCCCGGCCTTATACGCAACAGACGGAAACTTGAAGCTGCGGTGACGAATGCCCGCACTTTTCTTGCCATTCAGGACCAGCACGGCTCGTTCGACGACTGGATCTGGCACTTCACCGGGGGCCGGCCTATTACCAACCACTGGCAGACACTTTCGGAAATCCCCGCCCGCACGGAGCTTTCGGACCTGATCAGCAGTGAAATGTGCAGGGCCGGTTTTTCATTTGTCGGCTCAGTGACAATCTATGCACACCTGCAGGCGATCGGCATTGTCAACGACCATCTTGTGAGCTGTTTTCGTCATGGACAGATCGCGGGCCTCTAATTTATTTTTCTATTTATATAAAAATCATTATATTCAAAATACGAGTGGTTCAACCGCCCAACGTCAAATCAATACTATGGAGGCACATGATGCTGTCACAGAAAATGGCCGATCGGATAAATCTTCAGATCAACCGCGAAATGTATTCAGCATATCTCTATCTCGCAATGGCTGCCAAAATGAATGAACTCGGCTATACCGGAATCGGGAAATGGCTCACCGTCCAGTATCACGAAGAGATGTTCCATGCGATGAAATTCGTGGGATATCTCCAAGATCAGAGCGCAGTCGTCGCATTTGCCAGAATCGAAGCGCCTGAATTCAAAGAAAAGGATGTGAAGCCCCTCTTCCAGCATGTTCTCTCCCACGAGCAGGCCGTCTCCGCGAGCATCCGGGAAATCATGGACCTTGCAATCGCCGAAAAGGACTATGCGACCCAGACCTTTGTGCAGTGGTATATCAACGAACAGGTGGAAGAGGAAAAGAGCGCGGCCGAAATCCTCCAGAGCATCGATCTCGTCGGCAACGCTGGTCAGGGCCTCTTCCTGCTCAACACCGAGCTCGGCAAACGCGATCCCTCTGTCCCTCTCGATTTCAACAAGATTTGATGCCCGCAAAAATTAAGACCGGAATTCTGATGCCGTGCCACCTTTCCTGATCGATATTGAATCATACAAGCCCGCTGCCGTGTCGAGGCGGGCTTTTCTCATACCCGCGACTCCTGTATGCTCATACATATGGCAGTTCGCTATACAAGCACACGAAATGCCCATGTCAACGTGAGCATCGCAGAGGCCATCGTACAGGGAATGCCTCAGGACGGCGGGCTTTTTGTTCCCACGGAAATACCGAAACTGCCGCCCGAGGCGCTTTTAGAGCCGAATCTCCCGTACGCCGAGCTGGCCCGGATTGTGATGTCTCCATGGTTCGACTGGCCAGAACGTGAGCTCCGTCGCCTCATCGAGGAGGCATATTCGAGCACCGGCGAACACCCGATGTTCGACGTTCCTGAAATTGTTCCTCTCGTCGCGGCCGGCTCGCTGGCCTGCGATGGCAGTCGACGGCGCGCAGGCGGGACCACGCCGCTTTTCCTGCTCGAGCTCTTTCATGGCAGAACCTGTGCATTCAAGGATCTCGCCCTCAGTCTTCTGGGAGGGCTGCTGCGCACAAGCCTTGAAAAATGCGGTATCGATGAGCCGGTGCTCATACTCACCGCGACTTCGGGCGACACCGGCTCCGCGGCGCTCGCCGGGCTTGGGGGGCGACCAGGCATCCGCATAGCGGTCATTTACCCCGCCACGGGAACGAGCCAGATACAGCGCCTTCAGATGACCTCCGTCCCCACTGAAGGCCGGTTCGTCGTCGGCCTGCGAGGCAATTTTGACGACGCGCAGCGGGCAGTCAAGGCCATCTTCCAAACTGCGCACAATCCCGATTCACCTTTTTTCGGACTGCGCCTCAGCTCCGCAAACTCGATCAACATCGGAAGACTTTTGCCTCAAATCGTCTATTATGTGAAAGCCTGGCGCGACTTGGTTTTCTCGGGCGCACTACAGAGAGACAAAGCCTTTGATGTTGTCGTGCCGAGCGGCAATTTCGGCGATATTCTGGCCGCCCGCTATGCAAAAGCAATGGGCGTCCCCATAGAAAACCTCGTGTGTGCTTCAAACTCCAACCGAATTCTGCACGATTTTTTCAGCACGGGCCTCTACGACAGACGGAGAAAATTCTCAAAGACCCTGAGCCCCTCGATGGACATCCTGGTCTCCAGCAATCTGGAACGGCTCCTGTACCTTGCGCTCGATAACAATCCTGAACTCCTCGCATCCACGATGGGCAAATTCGAGCATGAAGGCTTCTTTCAACTGTCCGGGCAGGACCGCACCAGAATCGCCGATTTCTCTGCCGGATGGGCAGATGACAGCCAAACGCTTGCGAGCATTCGGCACATGTGGGAAGCCCACGGTGTACTCGTCGACCCGCACACCGCAGTCGCCTGCGCGGTTGCACATGAGTCGACAGAGAAAAGAGGGACGGAGGTTGAGGCCCTTACTCCCCTCGTCATTGCGGCGACCGCAAGTCCCTTTAAATTCCCCGCCGCCTGCCTCGAGGCGCTCCAGGGACTATCGCCTTCTTTACGCAAAAATACCGATGACCTTCAGCTCGCCTTCGAACTTTCCCAGACTACCGGCATCCCTGTTCCGGGGCCCATCGCGGCGCTCGCCGCCGCCCAAATCCAGCACCTCACCATCGCCGGAGAAGCGGAGCTTGAACCGCTGCTCGCCGAGTTCGCCCATCAGACACAACGGGGCTCTTATGATAGAGATTGAAGTCCCCGCAACAAGCGCAAATCTCGGCCCCGGCTTCGACTGCCTCGGGATTGCCCTGTCACTCTCAAACATAGTCCGCATCGAAAGAGCCGCCAGAACAAGCCTGAAAGGATGCCCATCCCAGTGGGCCGGGGAGGACAATCTTTTTCTGCGCTCATTCCGTCATGCATGCTCGGTCCTGCAAACCTCTGTCCCCGAAATCTCTGTCGAATTTGTCACACATATTCCACCCGCCCATGGCCTCGGCTCGAGCGCGTCCCTTGCGGTGGCGGGAGCGGCGGCCGCGCTTCTTCTCCATAAAGGGGCAGACGCGGGGACAGAGGTTGAATACTCCGGTTTTCTGCGCAGTCCGGAGAATCTGGACTTTCTTCTCAGGGTGACCGCCGATATCGAAGGACATCCGGACAATGCGGCTCCGGCCATCTACGGGGGCTTCACCGCCGCGGCACTCGCAGGGCAGGAAATCATCGTCAGCCACAGCAGTGTGCCCGAAGCCTGGCTTTTTGCGGCCTGCATCCCGGACTTTAATCTCGCAACAAGTTTGGCGCGCAAGGCCCTGCCAGATATATACTCTCGTGCAGACGTCGTACATTCGCTCTCCCATGCCGTGCTCACCGCCCTGGCGATACAGAAGGCCGATCTGATTATGCTCAGCCGCGCCTGCGAAGACCGGATCCACGAGCCATATCGTCGTCTCCTTATTCCTGATTTTGAAATTGTGGAGACTGCCTGCCGGGCACAGAATGCCGCCGCAGTGTGGATATCGGGTTCGGGACCCACAATCTTGGCAGTATTCGAAACCTCTGTCCCCGAAAAAAATGAGAAAAGCCTCGAGTCCGCCATCGCAGAGCGGGCCCAACACTCGTGGCGCACCGTTTTCCTGCACGCCGACAATTTGGGAATTCGCGCACATAAAATCCATGAGGAGGAATTATGAATACGACGTTCTGCACTTCTCTTTCGTCTTCTTTTGGCGACGTTCTCATTCTCTGGGAAGGCCAAGACACCGCAAGGCTCCGCCGGATTTACCTGCCCAAAAATGGTGCCGGTCATCTTGAGCAGGCCCGGACAGATTTCCCGGACCTGAAACTGTGGGAGAAGGGTACCGCTCTGCCTTCCGCCATCGAGTCCGTTGCGGAGCTGCTCCGAGCCATTCTTGCGGGTCACCCCGTCGAGCTGCCTCTTTCACTTCTTAGACAGAGTCTGGGTCACCTTGGTAATTTTCAGCAAAAGATACTTATGCTCGATGCCACCATTCCCTTCGGTCACATCTGCACCTACCGCGAACTTGCGAAGGGGAGCGGCAATCCCCTGGCCTCTCGCGCTGTCGCCCACGCGCTGGCGCAAAATCCACTGCCTCTCCTCATCCCATGCCACCGGGTCGTCGGCTCGAATGGGAACCTGACGGGCTATCAGGGCGGCACAAGCCTGAAGCGGCGCCTCCTTGAGCTGGAGGGTATTCCATTTTCTTCTTCGGCCGTGGAACTCAAGCGCGCCAAACTGTGGGTTTTCCCTTTTGCCGACAACAAAAGATGAAACCTTTTGTTGCGCGCATACCTGGCATGGGTTATCTTACGAATGATGAGCGATGAGACCAACATGGGCGCCGCGGCTGTCGAAGCTTCTGTACCTATGCCCGTCATCTTTGCCGGACATGGACTCCCGATAAACGCGGCGCTGGACAACGACTTTGCCGCATCGCTCCGCGAGCTCAAAACCCGCA
>Ga0228536_1002509_pt1 | contig 10443 bp, 10 predicted proteins | sample SJ1Smetagenome_FD_168611 | JGI IMG/M metagenome (GOLD analysis project Ga0228536, IMG submission 168611) | Enriched culture of PCE-dechlorinating microbial communities from Ithaca, New York, USA - SJ1.S | ecosystem: Engineered > Modeled > Simulated communities (microbial... > Unclassified... | reverse complement strand
GAAAGGCGTTCTGATCGTTGACGGACACTCCGATACGTCTGCCGGAAGCAAATCGGGCAACCTGCTTTTGTCGATCGAGCGCTCGAGCAAGGTTGTTGCCGCCCTGAATCAAATGGGTCTGGGCAATGACATCAAGATCGAAGTGAAAGCCCTGGGCGATACGCAGCCCGTTGCATCCAACGATACGGCCGAAGGGCGCAGCCTTAACCGTCGCGTTGACGTGAGTTTCGTATCCGAATAATCAAATGACCAAAATGAGAAAAGCCCCCTGCACGACAAGGCAGGGGGCTTTTTATTTTGAATGCCGCGTTAGCCCGTTTCCCGACCGGCGATAGAAATGGACTAGCGCCACATCGCCGAGGTTTCCGGCTCCCAGGGCGCGGGCATGATGGAGCAATTTTCATCCAAAGCGTCGATCGCTGCCATATCGGCGGCGGAAATCTCAAAGTCAAAAATGGCCGCGTTTTCGATGATCCGCTCCCGGTGGACGGATTTTGGAATGATCACTATCGCGCTTTGTAACGCCCAGCGCAGAATGATTTGCGGGACCGTCTTGCCGTATTTTTTTCCCAGGACAGCCAGTCGCTCGTCATCCAGACGTTTTCCGCGACTCAACGTGCTGTAGGATTCCACAACGATGCCGTGGCGGCGGCAGTAGTCGACCAGCGGCCGGCGCTGAATGAAAGGACTCGTTTCAATCTGATTGACGACCGGCACGACCTTTGTTGTCGAGAGGAGTTCATCGAGATGACGGATCATGAAATTGCTCACGCCGATGGCGCGGACCCTGCCCGATTCCTGCAGAGTGACCAGCGCCCGCCAGGTTTCGTTGCGCAGAACCGGCACCGGCCAGTGAATCAGGTACAGGTCCACATAATCCGTTTGGAGTCTGCCCAGACTTGCCTCAAAGGCCTTGAGGGTCGCTTCATATCCCTGATCGTCGTTCCACACTTTGGTGGTCAGAAAAACCTCTTTTCGGGGAATGCCGCTGTCGCCGAGCGCTTCTCCGACGTCCTTTTCGTTGTCATAAATTCTGGCGGTGTCGATGTGGCGGTACCCTGCTTCCAGCGCCCAGCGCACGGCATTTTTTGTCTGGCTTCCCGGTCCGGAGAGAAAGGTCCCCAGGCCGAACCGGGGCATGGCGATCCCGTTGTTGAGGGAAACGGTTGATGCAATCGTAAGCGTCATATTCTTCCTCCGTCGTCATTTTTTCTTCAAAAGCAGAAATGTGGCGGACACCCGGCAGATGTTTTTTTCCGCATCGTCCGTCACCAGGCAATCGCCGATCATCAGGCTGCCGCCCTTCCTGAAGACACTGGCCCGGGCGGTCAAGTGTCCCTTGTCAATGCCGGCAAGGAAATTGCTTTTGAGCTCGATGGTGGTAAGGCCTTCGCCGGATTTAAGCTGCGTCATCATCGCATGGGCGATCGCTTCGTCGGCCAGGGCCACGATCAGCCCGCCCTGCATGGTTTTCGCCCCCTGCAGATATTCCGGGCGAACCGGCATCCGCAGGCACGCGCGGCCGTCTTTCAATTCACCGACCGTCACGCCGAAATGATCGAGAAAGGGATTAAGCCCTTGCTGTCCCGCGGCGATTTTCTGCAAATAAAGACTGTAGTTGAAAATAATCGTCACCTTCTTTCTCATTAGTCCCCTGCGGAGAGAAGGACTATAATCCAATCTCCACAATAAACCAATCCTTTTGTCGCAGCGGATTAGTGGTCGCGGGCCATGACGTGAACGGCCGTGGCCTTGAAGGAAACGGTGACGGAGGTCCCTTCGCACAGGCCCAGATCTTCGCAGGATGAAACAGTGATGTAGGCGACGACAGGGAAGCCGCAGTCCAGAATCATTTTATAAAAAAACGCCTGGCGGACGATTTTCTGAATTTTCGCCTCGAACACATTGCGGGCGCTGACCTTCTTCAGCGGGTCGGCGGAAACGGTGATGTTTTCGGGCCGGACGCAGCAGAAAACCGTTTGTCCCGGCGCGAAGTCGCCCACCGCTTCGAGCATTTTGTCCCCGACGGCAATTTCCAGCAAATTGTCCCGGTTCATTTGCACCGTGCCTTCGAGAATGGTTTCCGTGCCGACAAAGCCGGCCACGAATTCGGACGCCGGCCGGTTGAAGACCTGTGCGGTCGTTCCCGACTGGATCATGCCGCCGTCGGCCAGTACGACGACATCCTGGGCCAGGCGCAGCGTTTCCTCACGGTCATGCAGCGCCAGGACGGCCGTGATTTTCGTTTCTTCGAGAATGTGCCGCAAGTCGTCGATCAGCGTTTCGCGCGTCGGCGGATCCAGAGAGTTGAATGCCTCGTCGAGCAAAATCAGCTCCGGTTTCAGGGCAAAGGCGCGCGCCAGCGACACCCTTTTGGCCTCCCCGCCTGAAAGCGTTTTCGCCGAGCGCTTGGCCAGAGGGCTGATGCCGAAGTAAGCCAGGGCGTCTTCGACGTTTTTCCGGATATCGCCGTTGGTCAGATGCCGGAATTTCAAACCCAGTGCGACGTTTTTATAGACAGACGTATTGAGCAGGAGCGGCTCCTGGAACACGACGGAAACGCTTTTGCGCATTTCCGACCGCCGCGCGGAGGTATCGACTGCAACGCCGCGGTAGAGAATCCCCCCCCGGTCGGGCTTCAGCAGCCCCGCCATGGTCAGCAGAAGCGTCGACTTTCCCGCGCCGTTGGGGCCGATCAACGCCAGAATCCGGCTGGTTTCAACGCTCATTTGTTCGATGTCCAGGACGGTCACGCCGCCCCGCCGGACAAGTAAATTCTGGACGGTGAGAATATGGTTCATCGCAGCTGCTGCCTTTGCTGAATATGCGTCAGGAGAAGATTAACCAGAAAAGCAAGAATGAGGAGAATAATCCCCAGAGCAATGGCGATGTCGAAATTCCCCTTTCCGGTTTCCATGACCGTGGCGGTCGTAAGCACGCGCGAATAGCCTTTGATGTTTCCACCCACCATGATGGACGCGCCGACTTCGGAAATAACGCCGCCGAAACCCGCCATGACGGCCGCGAGCAAAGGCAGTTTGGATTCCTTGATCAGAACCCACACCATCTGCATCCGGCTCGCGCCCAGCGACAGGATCTGCAGACGAAGGTTGGGCGGAAGATTTTGAATGGATGCAAGCGATATGCCCATGACGATCGGCGTGGCGATGATAGCCTGAGCGATGATCATGGCGTAAGGCGTATAGAGAATTTCAAGAAATCCGAGAGGTCCGCTGCGCCAGATCATGATCGTAACAAACAGACCGACAACGACGGGAGGAAGTCCCATGCCGGTATTGATCAAACTGATGACCAGTCTTTTCCCCGGAAAGGTGGTAAGCGCCACTGTCGTTCCGATGGAAACGCCGAAGAAAAGGCTGATGAAGGTGGCTGTCCCCGATATTTTCAGGGACAGCCAGGTAATGCCGAGAACTTCCGGATCAAAGCTGATGAGCAGTTCAAAAGCCTTAACGATCCCCTGGACGATCAACTCCATTGTAAACTTTCTTCTTCATGACGGGCGTCCGCTGCCTGTCCGGCCGGACGCCCGACCCTTTTACATTATTTTCCCAAATCTTCCACCTTTTTCCCCGCATCGGGGAAGAAGAGCGGCGATCCGAACTTATCGACGCCGAACGTTTTGATGATCCCCTGGGTTTTCTTGGATACCATGAAGTCGGCAAAAGCCTTGCCGCCGTCGGCATTGACTTTCGGCCATTTGGCGCTGTTGATTTCAATCACGTGGTAAATGTTGAGCAGCGCTGCATCTCCTTCAACCAGAATGTCCAGGCCCAGATTTTTCTTCAAAGCCAGGTAGGTGCCGCGGTCCGCCAGCGTGTAGCCTTTCTTTTCTGCTGCGATGCTCAGGGTCTGACCCATGCCCAGTCCCGTTTCCTGGTACCACTTCTGCCCGGCGGGGCTGATCCCCGTCTGTTTCCAGAGGGTCTTTTCCTTGGCATGCGTGCCGGAATTGTCGCCGCGGGACGAAAAGAGCGCCCCTGCTTTGGCGATCGTCTTCAACGCTTCGGCGGAGGACTTCAGGCCCTTGATCCTTGCCGGATCGGCCGGCGGCCCGACAATGATAAAGTCATTGTGCATCACGAGCCTGCGGTTGACGCCGTTCCCTTCCGCCATGAATTTCTTTTCGGCGTCGGGGGAATGAACCAGAAGAACGTCCGCTTCGCCCTTCTGTCCCATGGCCATGGCCTGGCCGGAACCGACGGCGATCGTCTTCACAAAATAACCGGTTTCTTTTTCAAAGATGGGGATCAGCACGTCAAGCAGACCAGAATCCTGCGTGCTCGTGGTGGTTGCCAGAATGATGTTTTTCTGCTTGGGCTCGGTCTTGGCCGCCAAGACATCCGAGGCTCCCAGAGCGAAAAGCAGAAAAGCAGCGATCAGAACTGCAACGGTCTTGCTGTTTTTGAACATTTTCATCATAAAACTCCTTTTTCGTTATTTCTTGTGGGTTTCCTGCCATTGGCGGGAATTGGGGAAAAACAATGCCGATCCGTATTTGTCTTTTCCGAAATCACGGATAATCAACTGTCCCTTTTCCGGAGAGGTCAGCCATTGGACGAACGTCATCGTATCCTTATGGTTGACTCCGGGAAACTTGGCCGGATTCACCGGGATCAGCGAAATAAAATTCAGCAGAGCTTCGTCGCCTTCCACGAGAACGACCAGTTGAATGGAATTTTTCAAAGACAGATAAGTGGCCCGGTCGATCACGGTATATGCCGACTGCTGATTCGTGTACTTCAGCGTCGAGACGTTTCCTTCCGCACCCTTTTCGTAAATGATGTACCAGGCGCCCTGCGGTTTGATCCCGGCTTTCTTCCAAAGCTCCATTTCCGCCACATGCGTTCCTGATTTGTCGCCGCGGCTGATAAACTTCATGCCTCTGTCCTGAATCCTTTTCAACGCGGCCCCGACCGACGTCATGCCCCGGATGCCGGCAAGATCGTCCGGATGTCCGACAATCACGAAATCGTTGTACATCAGGGGAATTCTTTCCGTCCCGAAGCCGTCGGCAATGAATTTCTCCTCCAGTGATTTTGCATGGGCCATCACCAGATCAATCTGGCCTTTTGTTGCTATTTTCAGTGCGGCGCCGGTTCCCGCGCCGACGTGACGGACGCGAATGCCCGTTTCTTTTTCAAACTGATCCTCCAGCGTTCCAACGATTCCCGAATCGATCGGACCGATCGTGCTGGACAGGAAAACAAACTTGTCTCCGTCTGCGGCCATGGCCAAAGACGCCCACAGCAACAAAAGCAGCACCATGCCTTTACAAATAACTCCTCTCATCTAAACACTCCTTTCCTCATTTTTGATTTTCATGAATGAAGGATTTTTCCGACATCATTAAAACGGTAGCTGCCGATTTTCCCGACGCGTTTTTTAAACGCATCCGACTTCAGCGTCTCCATGAATGCCTGCAGTTCCGGTCGGAAAAACGTGTCTCTGTCCAGAATCATGTCAAAGCGCTCGCCGGTCAGCGGCAAAAAGTTCAGGTCCAGAATTTTGGCCACGGCGGCCGAGGCGATGCCGACGTCCGCTTCGCCGGAGATCAGCGCCAACCCCACTTCAAAGTGGGTGTAGACTTCATTGTCGTAACCGGCAATGTTTCCGCTGGAAATGTTCCGGCTTTTGAGCTCGTAATCCAGGAAAATCCGGATGCCCGATCCGCGCTGCCGGTTGACGAACCGAATGTCTTGACCGGGCAGACTTTCCCATCCCTTAAATTTTTTTGGAGCGGCTTTGGGGGTTAAAAAACCGATGTCCCGGTAAAACAAGTTGACGACCACCGGAGTATGATCGGGGCAGTATTGCTTCAGATACGGCACATTGTATTCGCCTGTTTCGGGATCGAAGAGATGGGCAAAAGCGATATCCGTCAATCCCGTATTGAGCGCTTCCAGACCGTTGATGCTGCCGGTACTGGCGGAAAAAATATTAAAGGTGGGATGTTCCCTTTTGATTGCCGTCAACAGCATATCCAGCACCGGATCATTGCTGCCCGCGGCCAGAAGAGACCCGCCGATGGCATCGACCTTTTTTCTGGCCTGCCGAAGGCTTTCCTGAGCGCTTCCTTCAATCCACTCATCGATGAGTTTAACGGGAAAAATCCATTTGCCCGTCACCCGCGTACAGGGTATTTTCCCCGCCTTGATCAGCAGGTATACCTGTTTCTCGTGAATATCCAGATACTTGGCAACTTCCTTCGTGTTCATGAATTCGTCGGACATACCAACTCCTTTTCATTGACGGGTTAGATAAAACATATCCATTCTTTTATCAAGAATATTATTCCAAATTCCGCCTTTCTATTACACATAATCATTTTACGTAAATAAGCGGTTAAAAAATACCCGCCCGGTTCTTTTCGATACAGCGCTTTGGTCCTGAATGGCCATTTTCGTGAAGACCTGTCCACAATAAATAATCGATCCGTCCGTAAAAGCAGCTGTTTACATCGCAAGTGCATTCTGGCATAAAACTTGTTGAGAAATTCCGCAACCGGTTTTGTCGGAAATCAGACAAAGTCCGTACCTGGGAAGTGTTTTGTATTTGAGCGATCGCCTCCTTATGATATGGAAAGGTGGAAACATTGAGCATTCATGGTTTAAAAATGTCTAAAAAAATCCTTCTTATCTTTTTTTTGCTACTCTCGGGAGTCTGTGACCTTCCGGCCGTCGCAGCCATACGTTCCGGCGACGTCCTTACGCTGCAACAGTGCATCGACATCGCTTGGGCCAACCACCCCGCGATTTCAGCCGCCGCAGGCGCCATCCGTCAGTCGGACAGCCGGATCGGTCAGGCGCGCTCCGGCTACTATCCCCAGATTGCTTTCAAGTCCGGCTACTCCTGGAACGCTCCCGTGTCCAGTGCGCAGATAACGGATCAGTACAATTATTATTCCAATGCACTGAGCCTCAATCAGACGCTTTTCGATTTCGGCAAAACGGCCGCCGCCGTGGACATCCAGAAACTTGCCAAACAATCCGCCGAGGCGGATTACCAGGATACCGCCGCCCTGCTGGTGTTAAACGTCCAGGCGGCTTTCTATGCCCTGCACAAGGCCAAAATGAGCCGCACGGTCGCCCAGGAAACCCTCAAGCAGTTTCAGGAGCATTTCGAAATCGCCCGAACCTTTTTTGAAACGGGCAAGAGCTCAAAAATCGACGTGACGAGCGCGGAGGTCAATCTCACCAATGCGCGCATTCAGCTGATCTCTGCGCAAAACAGCCTGCTCGTCGCCCGGGCCAATCTCAATAAAGCCATGGGGCTCTCTGCCGCCGCTGACTATGACATCCGGGAGGAATTTGCTCTGACGCCCGAACCGCTCGACCTCGAGTCGGCGCTGACGCGTGCTTACGAAAACCGTCCGGATTATCTTTCCTTGAGACTGAAGCGGGAAGCTCTGGAAAGAAGCGTCGATCTCAACAAAAAAGACTATCTGCCCGTCCTTTCCGGCAATGCCAACTACGGCTATTCGGGAACCGACACCTCCATCGGCAGATCGTGGACCGTCGGCGTCACCCTCACCTTCCCTCTGTTTACCGGCCTTTCCACCAAATATGCCGTGGATGAGGCCAGGGCCGCTCTGGATATCGCCGCCGCCAACGAAGAATCGCTCCGGCAGAAGATCTTTCTGGAGGTGCAGACCGCCTACCTCAACCGCCACGAGGCTTTCGAACGCATTGAGGCCAGCCGGATGATCGTGCGGCAGGCGGAGGAAACCCTCGAACTGGCCAGCGGGAGGTACGCTACGGGCGTGGGCAGTTCCATCGAAATCACGGATGCCATGATCAAACTCAACAACGCCAAAATGACGTACATTTCCGCTCTGTCTGATTTTAAAGTCGCCGAGGCTGAACTCGAAAAAGCCATGGGAGTCAAAAGATGAAAAAAATTATCCTTGCGGCCGCCGTCCTGCTGATCGTGATCATTGCGCTGTTTTTCTTCTTCAAGAAGAACAGCCAGGCGCCCCAGTACGTCACGGAGACAGTCGGACGCGGGGACATCCGCGCCGCCGTCAGCGCCACGGGAACCGTCAGCGCCGTGACCACCGTACTCGTCGGCACGCAGGTTTCGGGCACCATCAAACAGCTGTTTGCGGACTACAACTCCACGGTGCGCCAGGGGCAGCTTCTGGCCCAGATCGATCCCGCCTTGTTTGAAGCGCAGGTGGAGCAGGCATCCGCCAATCTGGCGCTGGCCAGAGCCAACCTGGAGAAATCTCAGGTGGCGGTGCGCGATACGGAGAATACCTGGAAAAGAAATAAGATCCTGTACGAAAAAAATTTCGTCTCCAAAAGCGATCTGGATGCCTCGGAAACGAGCTACCTTTCGGCGCTGGCCCAGATTAAGGCATCCCAGGCACAGGTCGAACAGGCGCAGGCCGCGCTCAAACTCGCCCGGACCAACCTGCGCAACACGCGGATTCTTTCTCCGGTGAACGGAACGGTCATCTCGCGCAGCATCGACGTGGGACAAACCGTAGCGGCGAGCTTTCAGACGCCGACCTTGTTCACCATCGCCCAGGATCTGAAAAAAATGCAGATCGTGACGAGCGTCGACGAAGCGGACATTGGAAGAATCCGGACCGGCCAGCCCGTGAGCTTCACCGTCGACGCTTACGCGGATCAGACGTTTCGGGGCAATGTCTCCGAAATCCGCAATGCGCCCACCACCGTTTCCAATGTCGTGACGTATGAAGTGATCGTCAAGGTGGACAATCCTGAGCTGAAGCTCAAACCCGGCATGACCGCCAATGTGTCGATCGTCATCGACGACAAGAAAAATATTCTGCGGATTCCCAACGCCGCGCTGCGCGTCAGAATTCAGGCTCCGGAGCCGGCGGCGCCGCCGCAGCGGGGAACCGGCGTCTGGCTTCTGGAAAACAAAAAGCCCAGGCGGGTTCTTCTCGTCGCCGGCATCAGCGATAACCGTTTTACGGAAGTTCTCTCGGGCGACCTTGCGGAAGGCGCGGCGGTCATTGTGGAAGTGAGGGACAATTCAAAAAAGACGCAGGCCCGGTCCGGCCCGCCGCCCGGCCCGAGGTTTTAACATGACCGCGCTTATCGAAACGGATCAGCTGGAAAAACGCTACGAGGTGGGCGACAGCGTGGTGCACGCGCTCGACCGCGTCTCGCTCAAGATTTTTCCCGGCGAATTTGTGGCGGTGATGGGACCTTCCGGCTCCGGCAAATCGACCTTCATGAACGTCATCGGCTGCCTGGACGAACCGACGGCCGGCCGGTACTTTCTCGACGGCATCGACGTGAGCCGGATGGACCGCGACGCGCTCGCGGAAATCCGCAACCAAAAAATCGGTTTTGTTTTTCAGGGATTCAACCTCCTGCCCCGAACATCGGCGCTGGAAAACGTCGAAGTGCCCCTGCTCTACGACAAAACCCATCCGAAGGACCGCCGCAACAGAGCCCGGGAGGCGCTGAAGCTCCTGGGACTCGAAGAAAGAATGCAGCACCACCCCAACCAGCTTTCGGGCGGTCAGCAGCAGCGGGTCGCCATCGCCCGCGCGCTGGTCAATGACGCGCCGCTGCTTTTGGCCGATGAACCGACCGGCAATCTGGATACCAAAACGAGCATCGAGATCATGGAACTGTTTGTCCGTCTCAATGAGCAGAAAAAGATCACCATTGTTCTGGTCACCCACGAACCGGATATTTCCGCCTACAGCAGGCGCATCATCCGTTTCCTGGACGGCCGGATCGTCAGCGACAGGGAAAACCGGCCATGATCCATCTGCCTGCCACACTCAAAATATCTCTGCGCGCTCTGCGGATCAACAAAATGCGTTCGGCGCTGACGATGCTGGGCATTATCATCGGCGTCGCTGCGGTCATCACCATGCTGGCGGTCGGCAAAGGCGCCAGCAACAAGATTTCCGAACAGATCGCCACCATCGGCAGCAACCTGATCATCGTCATTCCCGGTTCGACGACATCGAGCGGCATCCGCCTGGGCAGCGGAACGTACCAGAACCTGACCATCGCCGATTCGGAGGCCATCAGGAATGAATGCAGCGCGGTGGCCACAACCGCGCCGGTTCTGAACGGCAGCGCCCAGGTCGTTTACGGAAACCAGAACTGGGCGTCGGTTGTCTTCGGTACCGATGAAAACATGATTGAGGTGCGCGAATGGACGCTGGCTTCCGGTCGGAATTTCTACGACCAGGAAATCCGCAGCGCGGCTAAGGTCTGTCTGCTGGGCCGGACCGTTGCGGACAACCTCTTCGGCAACGACGATCCGCTCCAGAAGACCATCCGCATCAGGAAGGTCCCTTTCACCGTTATCGGCCTTCTGGAACCGAAAGGCCAGTCCATGATGGGACAGGATCAGGACGACGTGATTTACGTTCCGATCAGCGCCGCCCAGAGGAACCTGTTCGGCAGGTACTTTCCCGGAACCGTG
>Ga0228536_1002504_pt1 | contig 10451 bp, 10 predicted proteins | sample SJ1Smetagenome_FD_168611 | JGI IMG/M metagenome (GOLD analysis project Ga0228536, IMG submission 168611) | Enriched culture of PCE-dechlorinating microbial communities from Ithaca, New York, USA - SJ1.S | ecosystem: Engineered > Modeled > Simulated communities (microbial... > Unclassified... | reverse complement strand
GTGACCCTGCAGGCCTCGCCCATGGGCTTCCCCCTGTACAGGAAGTTCGGCTTCAGGGAATGCGGGCGGTTCCTGGTCCACTCCCCTGACGCCGATGCATGCTAAAAATCGAGCCGCTCCGCCATTTCCTCCAGCTCCGCCTCCGTGGCCGCAAGGGATGGAAGAAAACGTATTCCTCCGCCGGCGATGTTGAGAAGAACTCCCCGGTCAAAGGCCTTCTCTTTTACCCCGGCGGCATTTTCCGTGCTCACACCGATCATGAGCCCCCTGCCGCGAACCTCCTTTGCCCAGGGAAGTGCTGCGAGTTTCTCCCTGAAGGAACATCCCTTCCGGTCCACATCGTCAATAAAATCCGGGGTGAGATGGGAAAGCACGGCATTTCCTGCAGCCAGGGACACGGGGTTCGGGGCAAAGGTCGATCCGTGGTCGCCGGTTCCAAAGGGCGACCAGCCGCAAAAGACCGCCGCGCCCAGGGGCAGCCCTCCGCCGATACCCTTTCCCATGGTCACTATATCCGGTTCCAGGCCGTAATGTTCGAAGCAGAAAAATTTCCCCGTCCTTCCAAGCCCCGCCTGAATCTCATCGGCAACCACAAGGACGCCTTTCTCCCGCTGCAGGGTCTTCGCCGCTTCCGCCAGCTCTTCAGGAATGGGGAGAACCCCGCTGTTCCCCTGGATACACTCGAGAAACACGGCGGCAACATCGTAGGCCTCCGCGAAATCGAGGAGCATGCTTCCGTTCAGGGGGAGAAACACGCAGCCGGGAACCAGCGGTTCAAAGGGCTTCCTCATGGAAGGCCCCCATGTGATCGAAAGCGCTCCCATGGTACGCCCGTGGAAATTCCCTTCGAAGGAGACCACGACCCCTTTCCGGTGCTTTCTGACAGCCTTGAGCGCAGCCTCGTTGGCTTCGGCGCCGGAATTGGAGAAGTACACCTCTCCAGGCCGTCCTGTTTTCGAGACGAGGATCTCCGCCATTTCCGCTGCATCGGGGTCGAGGAAATAATTGGAGAGATGGGTGAACCGCGACGCCTTTTCCGTTATTGCCCGGACCACGTCAGGGTGACTGTGCCCGAGGGGCAGCACGCCGATCCCCGCATAGCCGTCAAGGAACATCCCCCTGTCCGTGTAGAGCCGCATGCCCTCGGCACGCTCCACTGCAAGTCCGCAGGGCGAGTACACAGGAGCAAGCATGGCCGTCATTCCACGAGACCGAACTCTTCGACGAGCGCCTGAAGTGCTTCGTCGCCGTCATCCCGGGAAACAAGGGCGGAGATCTTGATCTCCGAAGTCGTGGTGCCAAGCATGCTGATGCCTTTCAGGTCCAGGGCGGAGAAAAACCGGGCCGCGACTCCGGGGGCGGATTTCATGCCGACTCCCACGGCAGAAACCTTGACCACGTTCCTGTCCGCGGAAACGGACCACCCCTCCCAGGGCGCGAGGCTTTCCCTCACTGTCTCCAGAACGGTCTTTTCCGTAGCATCCACGACTGTGAACGTGAGATGGGAATGGCCGTTTTCATTGACGGTTGAGATCATGTCGACGTTTACCCCTTTTCCGGCAAGCCCGGAAAAAAGGGTGCTCATGACCGACGCCGACCCGGGAAGGCGGGAAATATTCACACGCGTCTGGTTGCTGTCAGTGGTCACGCCCGATACAACCGGCTGTTCAAGCCTTTCGGGAAGGGAATTCACTACATGGGTCCCCCTTTCATCGGAGAAGGTGGAGGCACAGTACAGGTCCACCGAGTATTTTTTCGCTATTTCCACAGCCCTGGAATGGAGCACTTTCGCCCCCAGGGAGGAAAGTTCAAGCATTTCGTCGTACGTGATATATTCGAGTTTGCGTGCTCCACGGCACCTGTTCGGGTCGCATGTGTACACTCCCGCCACATCGCTGTAGATCTCACAGCGGCAGCCGCATTTTGCCGCTATGGCAACGGCCGAGGTATCCGATCCTCCCCTGCCGAGGGTGGTGACATCTCCCTCCGGGGTGATTCCCTGGAATCCTGTGACCACAAGAACGTTCCTCCGGTCGAGCTGGGTTTTCAGCTTGTTCAGGTTCAGGTCCATGATCCGTGCATTCGTGAAACCCCCCGTTGTGGTCATACTCAGCTGGAAGGCATTGTAGGAGAGGGCCTGTATTCCCATGTCGCAGAGTGCCATGGCGAGGAGGGCGGACGTCACCTGCTCTCCTGTGGAGAGGAGCATGTCGAGTTCCCTGGGGGATGGCTCCGGCGAGACCTGCTCCGCCAGTGCTATGAGGGAATTGGTGGTTTTTCCCATGGCCGAGACGACCACCACAACATTCTCCCCCAGGTCAACCCTCTGCCTGATCCTGTCCGCCACACCCCTGATCTTTTCAGGGGTGGCCACTGACGATCCGCCATATTTCTGTACGATCACTTCCGGTCCTCTCCTCTTCCGCTTTTCCGGGCTACTTAAGATTCCGGAGATCCTGCACGATCTCCGTCTTCGATTCGGTCTTGCCGTCCACTTCCTTGATGATCCTCGCCGGAGAACCTGCAACCACTGTCCTCGGGGGTACGTCCTTCGTCACGATCGCGCCGGCGGCTACCACGGCCCCGGCCCCGATGCGGACCCCCTCAAGGATGACTGCGTTGGCTCCGACCAGGACCCTGTCCTCGATGATCACGGGCACGGCACTGGGGGGCTCGATGACCCCCGCAACCACTGCCCCGGCTCCGATATGGCAGTCGGTACCGATCTGTGCCCTGCCGCCGACGACGACGTTCATATCGATCATGGTCCGTTCGCCGATCACCGCGCCTATGTTGATCACCGCTCCCATCATGACCACGGCACCCTTCCGGACATCCACCATGTCCCGTATAACTGCCCCGGGCTCGATGCGCGCTTCATATTTCGTGAGGTCCGCCAGTGGAACAGCGGAGTTCCTGGCCGATATTTCCATGTGGACCGACCGTATCTTCGGGGCATTCTCCCCGAGGATTTTTTCTATTTCCGCCCTGTCTCCCGAGAGGATCCCGAAATCTCTCCCCCCGACAAAGACGACCCCATCCGCCCGGAATCCCTCCAGGTCACCGGATATGAAGGCCGTGCACGGCGTTTTTTTCTTCGATTCCTTAATGAGCCTTATGATGTCTTCCGTCCGCATGTAAGAACCTCCTCGAAAGAGTAGAAGCCGGGCTGTGCAGCGGCGGCAAATTCAGCCGCCCGGAGGGCGCCGTACGCGAAGACGCTCCTGGATATGGCCCTGTGGGTGAGAGAGAACATTTCTCCCTCGCTGGCGAATATGACGGAGTGGTCTCCGGGCACTCCGCCCATCCGAAGGGAATGTGCCGGGCAATCCCTTCCCAGGGCATCCCTGAGAAGGATCGCCGTCCCCGACGGGGCGTCCTTCTTTTTGTTGTGGTGCGTCTCGCAGATCTCCACGTCCCAGTCCGAAAAAAGCGGCCCGAACTCCCTGAGGATCATCTTGAAAAGGGTCACTCCGGCCGCGAAGTTGAAGCTCTGCACGACGGGCAGGGAGCGCCCGAGGTTCTTCACTTCTTCCAGCTGTGCTTCGGAAAGCCCCGTGGTGCCAAGCACCAGGGAACATGAGTATCTTCCGGCAACAGCAATCGTCGTCGCGAGAGCGGCAGGCTGGGAGAAATCGACCAGCACCTCCGGGACGCCTTCGCCCGTCTCTCCGGTGATATCTAGGGTGTAGCAGAGCTCATGAGCGGCGAAAATCCTGCGGATCTCCCCTCCCATGCGCCCCGACGCCCCCACGAGCCCGTACTTCATGCGCCCACCCCGCACTCCTTCATGGAGGCATCGATGACGGCCATGCATTTCTCCGACGCCGGCACCAGGGGAAGACGAAGCTCGTTGCCGCAAAGCCCGAGGCGGTTCACGGCGTATTTCACCGGTATGGGGTTCGCCTCGACAAACAGGTTCTTCATGAGCGGGAACATCCTGTGATGAAGTTCCCTTGCTTTTTCCACCTCTCCGGCGAGGGCAAGGCGGATCATGTCCGACGTCTCCCGGGGCATTACGTTGGAGAGCACGGAAATAACACCGTCGCCTCCGCTGTTCACAAGATGGAACGCCTGGTCGTCGTTCCCGGAAAGGATGGCGAAATCCGGCCGGTCCTTCTTGATGAGCCGGACCAGCATGTCGATCTGTGCCATGTCCCCCGCGGCTTCCTTGATGCCTGCGATATTGAGGATCCTGCTGAGTCTCTGCACCGTCTCGGGAAGAATGTTCGTCCCGGTACGGCCGGGCACGTTGTAGACGATGAGGGGGATCTTAATGGCCGCGGCCGTCGCCTTGAAATGCTGGAAATGCCCCTCCTGGGTAGGCTTGTTGTAATAGGGGGCCACCACGAGCACCCCATCCGCTCCCAGGGCCTCCGCCTTCCGGGACATCTCGATGGTGTGGGCCGTAGAATTGCTGCCCGTCCCAATAACCACGGGAACCCTTCCCGCAGCCGTCTTCACCGCGAACGTAATGATCTCCGCCCTCTCCTCCTCCGAAACCGTGGGACTCTCCCCCGTGGTTCCGAGAACCACGAGGAACTCCACTCCGCTTTCGATCTGCCAGTTCAGGAATTTTCCGAAGCTCTCGTAATCCACGCTGCCCTCTTTAAAGGGAGTCACCACCGCTGTACCTGTTCCTCCAAACATCTCCGCACCTCCTGTTTTTTCGGGTATAAAAAAGGCCCGCCCCCGAAGGGACGAGCCGTAACTCGCGGTACCACCCTAATTGGGCATGACGATTCCATGCCCCTCTCGGACCCTGTGACGGAGGCCCGTACCGGAAATGTACTCCGGAGATCCGGCCGCATTGACGGCCGGTCCTTTCCATTTCAGCTCATCGGGCTTTTCGCCCCGCTCACCCGGCCGGAGCGTCTTTCAGCCGCTGAACGCTCCTCTCTGTTGCCGGACACCTGAAGGAGGCATCCCGAATCATCGCTTTTTCGATATTTTGAACATTTTATGTAATAGCTTTGCTTTTGTCAAGCGGAAAGCTCACATTTTTTTGCGGATCATTCGAATCATCAGTACATTCTCCCCTGTACCGGGCCGGCAGAAGCAAAAGAGCGCATTATTTCATCCGTTCCTCCGGAACCCGCTTCAGGTTCTTCCTGAGATACTGGCTGTACAGCACCGAGACCGGATTGTGACCAAGCACCCTGTCCTTGACAACGAAAGTGGTGACCGGCGCTTTCGAATGGCGGTAGAACAGGCTGTCGTGACCGACGCACAGCCCCAGCACAATGTTGAACTGGCATCCGGAGGCATCGAGAACCCTGGCCTGCTCCGCCGGATTGCAGGAAATTTCGCCTATCCACGGACGCCGCACGGCGCCTATATCGTCTTTTTTCATGGCCGAGACCTTGCAGCAGGCAGAGTATACCTCGAATTCCTCCGACAGGATTTTTCCGAGCATCTCCGCCTCGTCCCTGAACCCGATGCAGAACGCTATCCCCAGTTTTCTGTATCCCATCCTCCGGGAAAACTCCATGATTTCCTCGAGTCGGTTCAGGGTGCAGTAATACAGAGCCTCAACATCCGAGGCGGTCTTGAGCAGGCGCATATCTTCCCCCTGGTAGAGCTCCAGGCTGTCGAAGCTCACGCACGGCTCCCCTTTCGAACATCCCTTTGTTTCGCAAAGATGGCATTTCATGCCGACTACTCCCCTCTCAGCGCGGTAACCGCCCGCATCATCATGTCCGCAGCAGCGCCCCTGGTAACGAATGATTCGGGCAGAAAGATCCCTCCGCGGGCAACCCTGTCAAGGACTCCTTTCTCCGCAAGAAAATGTACCTGGGCAAAAAGCCCGGACCCTGACGGTATATCTGCATATCGGGACATATATTTTTTCTGCCCGGCGCGGAACCCCAGAACATGGGCGAGTGCCGAGCAGAAATCCCTCCGTGTCACAAAAGCCGTGCTTCCTGCGCCCGGCGTCAGGAACGGAACGGGGTCTCCGGGTTCGGAGAAGGCCCTGCGGAAAAGGTTCTCCGACTCAATACCCGTCAGGGGAGTGTCAACACCGAAAATACCCTTGTCCAGCCCGAAAAGACGGGCGGTCACCAGGCGGTTATTGTAGATATCGTCGATTTTTGCCGACGGCGCTGAAGGCAGTTCTTCGGGAGCGATCCATCCGTACAGGTTCGACATCTGCACTCCCGGCCAGAATGGATGTCCGCGGGGCACATCGCTGTACTCGCAAAGCGACAGTGCGCTTCCCGCCTCCAGCAGGTGCCGCTGCACGAGCCGCGGGTCCAGTTTCCGCGGCGGAATACCCGCCGATGCCGCAAGGGCTGCTATCGTTCCGGCAGCCTGGCCGGTGAGCATGGAAACAGGCTGAAGCCTGAAGGCGCCTGCCACAAGCCTGGACATGGAGAGATTTTTTTCCGCCGCCAGGAGTCCGTCCACGTCCCTGGATATGAAGCTTCCGAAAGGAATCTGGAAGGGGCCCCGGGGCATATCCGTCTTTATGGATGCCGCGGTTTCGCCGAATTCCTTCTCAAGATCGGCATCCTCGTCGGCAGCGTGAAGGTCCAGGATGTACCCGCCGATAGCCATGGCATGGGGTATTTCGCTCCCGCCTCTCCCGTCGCGGTAGCTTTCCGAATTTCTGCGCACATCCTTCGAGGCAGGGGTCTCAAGCCCGACGATCCTCCGGCTCTCCCTTACGTAGGGGATGAGGGGAAAGCGCCGGACTATCTCACTGTATTCCCCCGGTACGGATCCTTTTGCCGCCCGGAGCGGGTATTCGGAATCAAACTCGTCATCAGCCACCGACCACGGCTCTCCCAGTTCGTTCTGGACGTAGTAGATGAAGGAAAGTGTCTTGAGGAGTGCCGCAGCGTTCGCTTTTTTTCTAAATTCCCCGTCCTCCAGGTAGGAAACGGGAAGCCCTCCCCGTCCCTCCCACTTCCGGGCCCCGGGGTAATCATTGGTCCAGTTCACGCCGGTTTTCGTTATCGCCTCCCAGCCTTCGGGAGAGGACGCGTCATAGTCGTCGGGGTTTGATGAATCGGGCAGTCCCCTGTAGCCGTTGTGGGTGGTGAAGTCGACCGGCATTCTCAGCGGATAGCTCCGAAATGAATTGCCGTTTTTCGTCACTGCCCTCCGGAATTCCGGAACGTACCGCTCATATCCCGGAGGAGGAGCGGTCATCCGCAGGCCTGCGGGAATGCCTCCGGGATACTTTTTGATCACTGCCGTCCAGGTGATGTCCTGCACGCGGCTTTTTTCCGAAATCATGGGGCTCAGGGAGTTTCCCGCCCGGTAGAGCGCTCCGGCAAGGGGGATCACATCACCGTACTCTGTAGCGTCGATGAGCACGGAGCAATCGATGGATGCCTTCTTTCCCCCGATATCGGCCGTCACGCCCCTGATCCTGTCGCCGGACTTCCGTACCGCTGTCACCTTCGACCGGTAATAGATATCCAGCGCCCCCTTTTTTCCTCCCGACCTCGACTCCTTCCCTGCGGCTCCGGCCATTTCCGACAGTACCTTCCTGCCCACCGAAGGCTCAAATGCCATGGTATTCCCGTCCCAGTAGCAGGTGGATACGGATTTGCCCTTAAGAAAATAATGGTAGCGGATATTTTCGTAAAATTCTCCGTAAATTCCCGTCCGGTTCCCGCTGAGGTCATCCATGGTCGAAACGGCAGCAGCTGTCATCTGCCCTCCCAGCCAGTCCGTCTCCTCGATCAGCGCCACCCTCGAACCCAGGCGTGCGGCCGCGATGGCCGCGCTTGTGCCTCCCGCGCCTCCCCCCGCGATGACCACATCGTAGGCAAAACGCTCCGGCCCCGCATGGACCGGAGCTGAAAATGAGAAAAAAGATGCGCAAATCATAATGAACAGGATCCATTTTTTCCGTGATGAAGCCCTGAAAAACACAGATACTGTGGGAAGATACGCATTTTCAATCATGGGATACGCTCCTTCTTGCAATCCGGTTATATCAAAAGATTATCGCATAATCCCAGTCCCTGTTCAATACCGGTTTCCATGCCTCTCCGCATAGCACCGTCATATGCTCCCTGCGGTTATTCTTCCTCCCGCCATGGTGAGACAGACCCGCACATCCCCGATTTCTTCAGGGGAAATGGTAAAGATATCCCTGTCCAGAACAGCCAGGTCGGCATACTTTCCCGTTTCAAGAGAGCCTTTCCTGTGCTCTTCGAAAGACGCGTACGCTCCTCCCGCAGTGTACAACGCCACCGCCTCCTCCACGGAGAGCTTCTGGGAGGGATTCCATCCTCCGGGGGGGAAACCGTTCCTGTCCTGCCGGGTGACGGCTGCCTGTATTCCCCACAGTGGGTCGAAGGGCTCCACAGGGCAGTCGGAACCTCCCGAGAGAAAAACCCCGAGGTCCTTCAGCGTCTTCCAGGCGTATCCTGAAAGAGCTCTGCGCTCCCCGATCCTCCTGAGGGCCATGGGGCGATCGGAGGGAACGAAGGGGGGCTGTATGGCGGCACCTATTCCAAGCCGGGCCATCCTGCGGTATTGTTCCATACAGCCCATCTGGCAGTGGACGATGTAATGCCGGGCATCCCGGTCCTTTCCACCCATGGCTTTTTCCAGGGCATCGAGGCACATATCGAGGGCCCCGTCACCTATGGCATGCATGGCGATCTGCATGCCTGCCCGATGGGCGGCAGCAGCCAGGCCGTCCAGCTCCTCCGCCCGGTAAATGGGGACACCGAACTCTCCGGGCATGTCGGAATACGCTTCTTTCAGGAAAGCTGTCCTTCCGCCCATGGAGCCGTCGGTAAGAATTTTCAGGGGCCCGATATGGAAGAAGGGGCTGCCGTCCCCGGTGCGCCACCCTGATGCGAGAAAGGCGTCAAGGACCTCCCTGTTTCTCAGGAGAAGCTGTTCGGTCACCCGGAGGGGCATAGTCCCTTCCCTGTCCAGCCCCATGTAGAGGTCGATGATCCGATGCCAGTCCCCTCCCACGCTGCCGAGATCGTCGGAATGGACCGATGTGAGCCCCGCCTCCGATGCCCGCTTTCCGGCACGGGCCACAAGGCCCATGAGTTTGTCGGGGCCGGGCAGCGGCCTCCGGGAGTGGACCCATTCCACGACCGTTTCCCTGACCACCCCCGTGGGTACACCCTTCTCATCCAGATCCACCACGCCTCCCGGGAAGCGGGTGTCCGGGCTTATCGCCAGAGCCTCCAGTGCCCGTGAGTTCAGGACTGCCACGTGGCCGCACACACGGGTCAGTATGACAGGATTGTCAGGAGCCAGGCCGTCGATATCCTCCCGTACGAAGATGCGGCCGTCGTCGAACAGTTCATGATTCCATCCGCGTCCGACGATCCAGCTTCCCGGAGACGGTTTTTCCTGATCAAGAAACATTTTCAGCCGGCTCCGGACCTCATGAACGGACCTGCACCCGTTCAGGCCGATCTGCTCCAGTGAAAGGGCATACGCGATAAAATGCATGTGTCCATCAATGAAGCCCGGCAGGCAGAGCCGGCCTCCAAGATCGATCTTTTCCGCTCCTCCTCCGGCCCCTGCAACCTCCCCGTTTGTTCCCAGCAGCGCAATGGTCTGTCCCTCCACGAGCATTGCCTGGACATATCCTTCCGGTGTACGGATCTTTCCGTTGAGCAGTGCTGTCTTTTTCATACTCCTTCTCCTTTGGCCTCTCCCGGTCTGAAGGAGGCGGCAAATCGCTCAAGTTCGTCCAGCTCGTCAGGAAAGAACACCTCCGAGGCCGGGAAAGAACACTTCTCCATCAGGCCTTCCTCAAACAGGGCCTCGGCCTCTCCGGGTTCAAGAAACCGCGCCCCTCCCGACTTTTCGTCGTAAAGGACCAGGGGACTTCCGGCGGTCCCTCCCTCCGGCTCAATAATGTACGATGCACCGTCGTCATCTTCGAAAATACCCGTGATGCGCATGTCCGATCAGTCTCCCCGGGGAATATTTTTCGCTTCATTATACAGTCCTTGAAGTATTCAGATATAATTGAAAAAGTTTTTTTGCCGGAGACTTCCGGAAGGAGAATGAATGAATGGAAAAACTTCCCCGGTCAAAGGGATGCTTTGTGTGCGGCACTCCCGAAGAGAACAGGCGAAGCCTTGGCGTGGACATATTCTGGAACGGCGGAGAAAAAAGGACTGAAATATCCATCTCCCCCGATTCCACGTGGTGCGGCTACGAAGGAGTGGTCCACGGAGGCATCATCGCTTCCGTCTTCGACGACGCCATGGCGTGGGCCGTGAGGCAGGAGACAGGATCATGGGCGGTGACCGGCGAGATGTCGGTCCGCTATCTCCGGCCTGTAAAGGCCGGAACCGTGTATCATGTGGAGGGAAGGGTGGAGAAAATGTCAGGCAGGCGCATCACTGCTTCCGCAGTCATGACGGAAGACGGCGGCAGAAAAGCAGCCGAAGCCTCCGCTCTTTTCATCAGGCAGGGAGAGAAAAAGCAGTCCCCCTGAGAATCCCGTT
>Ga0228536_1002501_pt1 | contig 10458 bp, 10 predicted proteins | sample SJ1Smetagenome_FD_168611 | JGI IMG/M metagenome (GOLD analysis project Ga0228536, IMG submission 168611) | Enriched culture of PCE-dechlorinating microbial communities from Ithaca, New York, USA - SJ1.S | ecosystem: Engineered > Modeled > Simulated communities (microbial... > Unclassified... | reverse complement strand
TCTGACGCTGCGCGAAGGCAGAAACCGGATTATCCGCCGGGGATTTGAAGCCGCCGGCCGCCGGGTGGCCCGGCTGGTGCGCGAATCCATCGGCGTCGTAACGCTGGCGGGCCTGAAGGAAGGCGAATGGCGCCATCTGACCAGCCGTGAAATCAAGCAGTTGCTCGATGCCGCAGGACAAAAAAGGTGAAAATATTCTTGACAATCACTGAAAAATGAATCATAGTCGCCAACGTGCGAGGCACCCTGGCAGCCATCGTACCGGTTAATTCAAGCTGTAAACAGTCTTAAGGAGGCTCTATGAATAAATCCGGTCTTATCGAAGCTTTGAGCAAAAAGCTGAATTTAACGGAAAAAAAAGCAATAGACGTCGTCAACCTTGTTTTCAAGGGATTCACCGATGAACTGAAAAAAGGCGGACGCATCGAGATTCGCGGATTCGGCAGCTTCGTCGTAAAGGAATACGGCTCCTATACCGGAAGGAACCCCAAAACGGGAACCAAAATCAAAGTTGATCCCAAAAAACTGCCGTTCTTCAAAGTGGGTAAAGAGCTCAAAGACCGGGTCGACAATAAAAAATAATAATCCTGCAACTGTCATATAAAAGAAGGGGACTTGATATCAAGTCCCCTTCTTTTTTTGTGCTTTGTTGACGATGCGCCCCAACCGGCCGCTCCGTCAGCCCAGATTGGCGTTTGCGAAATCCCAGTTGATCAGATTCTGAATCACCGCCGCGAGATAATCCGGCCGCCGGTTCTGATAATCGAGATAGTAGGCGTGCTCCCAGACATCCAGCGTCAGCAAAGCCTTCTGCCCGTGCACGAGCGGCGTGTCGGCGTTCGCCGTTTTGGTGATCTTCAGAGCGCCGCCGTCCAGAACCAGCCAGGCCCAGCCGCTGCCGAACTGCGTCACACCGGCGTTTTTCAGCTCTTCGACGAACTTGTCGTAACCGCCGAAGGCCGCGTTGATTTTGTCCGCGATGGCGCCCTTGGGCGGCCCGCCTCCTCCCGGTTTGAGGCATTTCCAGTAGAAGGAATGATTCCAGACCTGAGCGGCGTTGTTGAAAATACCGGCTTTGGCGGGATCCTTGGCTGCGGCGATAATGATCTGCTCCAGGGATTTCCCTTCCAGATCCGTTCCGGCGATCAGTTTGTTGACATTGTCCACATACGCTTTGTGATGTTTTCCGTGATGAAAGTCCAGGGTGTTGGCGCTAATATAGGGTGCCAGCGCCTCTTTTGCGTAAGGCAGTTCGGGTAATGTTATCGCCATATCGTTTCTCTCCTTTCCTTTGTTGTTACTTCCTAATATAGACAGACTCCCGATTTTGTCAAACGGAGTTCTCCTGGCCCTTTTCAGCTCCGGGGGAGGAGGAACGGCCTCCGGCCAGGAATTTCAGCCAGATGGTGTTGAGAAACATCACGATGGAGAAAAGCAGCGCGGGCACGGCAGCCTCGGAGCCGAACAAATAGAGGGCCAGTCCGCCGGCCAGACCGTAGTTCTTCATGGTGCCCAGAAGCAGGAGCGACATTATTTTCGCCCGGGAGACTTTATAAAGCCGGCCGAAAAGCAAGAGCGCAACACTGATGATGCAGGCGGCTGCCAAGGCCATGACCGCCATGATGAAGATTTCGCGGTTGCCCTGCCGGACATAATGCGCGCTGTTGGCGGCAAGCGCGTAGAAGATGACAAAGATGCAGCCGCCGTAAATCCCCGGTTCCCAGCGCTCGATCCGCGCCTCCCAGTTGCGGTCCACGGCAATGCGCGACAGGATCAGCGGCAGCGCAATCAGCAGGATGACCACAATCACCAGTTTATCCCAGGCAATCGGAAGAAATTTGAGGAAAGCGGCGCCGATCAGAGGCGTCAGGATGAGCGCGCCGAGATAGGTTCCGGCCACGCCGGCCAGCGTCAGGGTCTTGTCGCTGTCCATCTGATCGCCCAAGGGCAAAACAACCGCCGCCGCCGGCACCGCGGCAATCAGCACCAGGCCGATCCAGAACGGTTCGGCGCGGATTAAAAAAAGGCCCGGCAAAAGCACCAGATTGCCCAGCACCAGGTAATTCATGAGATTGCCCAGCATAAAGCCGGACAGGCGCTCCCGGGGCTTCTTGAAGAACCCGCCGGGAAACCTGAGCAGGGTCATTGTGAGAAAAAGCGCAAGCGCCGGAAGCAGGAACGCATAGGCCACGGGCGCCGCCTGCGGCAGATACAGCCCGGCCAGAACACCCAGGAGAAAAAGCAGATTGGAAAACGTCGCCAGAATCCGGATCATCCACATCGGAACTCACCTCCTCCAATGAGAGAGTTTTTTTACGACGAAAACCGCAAAGAGAAAACCGATATTGAACAAAACGATCATTGCGCCGGCCGGCAGATTGAGCGCAAACGCAAAAAGGATGCCGCACAGCACTGCTCCCACCGCAAAGCCGACGGCGGCGACCATCGTCTTGCGAAAACTCACCGAGAGCTGCAGCGCCGCCAGCGCCGGCAGAATGAGCAGCGCGGAGACCAGCATGATACCGGCGACTTTCATGGCCAGAACGGCCGCCACGGCGGTCAGCACAAACAGCATCACATTGATCCGCCGGGTTTTGACGCCCATGCTCTGCGCCAGTTCCTGATCGAAGGTCACCGCAAACAGATCGTCGTAAAAATAAATCACGACGGCCAGGACGATAACGAAGACCAGGAGCGAGACAAGCAGTTCCGCCTGGTTCACCGTCAGAATGTTGCCGAAAAGGTAGCTGAACAGATCCACGTTGAATCCGCCGGAGAGGCTGGCCAAAACAACGCCCGCCGCAATTCCCAGCGAGGACACGATGCCGATGGCCGCATCCGCATTGATCTTGCGCGACGAGGTCAGTTTGTAAATGGCCAGCGAGGACAGCATCACCAGCGGCACGGCCGCTACTGTGACGTACAGCGGGCTCACGCCGACAAGCAGCACCACCGCGACGCTCCCGAACGTGGTATGGGCCAGCCCGTCGCCGATCAGCGAAAAGCGGCGCAAGACGAGAAACAGGCCCAACAGCGCGGACACGGCGGCAATCAGCACGCCCGCCAGGAGCGCCCGCTGCACGAAGCTGTACTGTAGAATTTCGATCAGATCCATCAGAGCCGGCTCCCGGTCCCGTCGTGCTGATGACAGATAATATGCTGGCTTTCCGGACCGAAAACGCCGGCCATGTCACGCGATGCGCAGAAATCCCTGAACGTTCCCGAAAAAATGATCTTTTTGTCCAGATAAAGCAGATACTGCGCATACTGGCCGATGACGCCGCTGTCGTGCGTGATCAAGACGATGGTCGTGCCTTCCTCCTGATTCAGGCTGCGCGTCAGCGCGTAGAAAACATCCCTGGTTTCGGGGTCCAGGGCGGTGGTCGGCTCGTCAAAGATCAAGAGCTCCGGACGGCGGATGAGCGCGCGCGCCAGCATGGCCCGCTGCTGCTCGCCGTAGGACAGTTCACCGATCAGACGCTTTGCGAGGTGCCCGATGGCCATCTTATCCAGCGTGTTCTGCAGATCGCGGGCATCCCGGCGTCGCAGACCCATTTGCACGATTTCCTCTACCGTGCCCGGAAAGTGGGCGTTGAGCGCGCTGAGGCGCTGAGGCAGATAGCCGATCTTGTCCCACCGGCGGAAAACGCCCAGCGGTTCGCCGAAGAGCTCAATCCTCCCGCGCGCGGCGGGCAAAATGCCCAGAATGTTTTTGATGAGTGTGCTTTTGCCCGAACCGTTGGGACCGACCAGACCCAGATAAGCCCCCTCATCCACGGCAAACGTGACGTCGCTGATCACGTCGATTCCGTTGTAGCAAAACGTCAAATCTTCCACGCGAATTACGGACATTGCATGCCTTTTTTCAGATTTTTCAGATTGCCTTCCATCAAAGAAATGAAAGTCGCGCCGTCTTTGATGTCCTTCTTTCCGACGTCATGGCCGTTGTTGAGCTTGAGCAGGCCGACGCCCGTTTCCGCGGCAATGGTTTTCGCCAGCTTCGGTGCGGCCAGATCCTCGTAGTAAATGTAGGGCAGTTTTTTCTTTCTGACTTCGTCGATCAATGTCAGGATTTGCTGCGGCGACGGCTCGGCGTCGGCCGACAGATTATAGGCCGACAGATACGTCAGCTGGTAGCGCTGGGCCAGATAGCCGAAGGCCCAGTGCCCTGCATGCAAAACCGTCCTCGTCCGGCAGCCGGCAAGGCCGGTCCGGTAACTGCGGTCCAATTCCATAAGCCGGGTTTTGTAGCGTTCGGCGTTTTTCTTGTACGTCTCGCTGTTTGACGGATCCTTGTTGATGAAGGCTGCGGCGATGTTGTCGATCATGATCTGCGCATTGGTGAAATCGAGCCAGATGTGTGGATCGTACTTGGACGTGTGCTCTGCTTCCCGGTCTCCGGAGGCTTCCGCCGCATCCTCTCCGTGCCTGTGCTCCTGCGCCAGGGTCAGGAGCGCAGCGCCCTTCCCCGCTTCCACAGCCAGCATGTTGGTTTTTTCCGCCGCGGCGTTGATCACCTTGTAGGCCCACTGCTCCATTTCAAAACTGACAAAAAGAAAAATGTCCGCCTTGCTCACCCGGACGATGTCATCCGGTTTGAGTTCATAGTGGTGCGCGTCCGACGCCGGCGGCAGGAGCATCGTTACCGACGCCTTGTCCCCGCCCACCTCGCGGGCAAAATCGTACAGGGGGAAGATCGTGGCAATAACGGTCAGCCGCGCTTCCCGGACCGGCGGGGCATCCGCCCGCTGGCAGGAAAGGATTAAAAAAAGCCCCGCGAGCAGAATAAAAAATAGCTTTCTTGTATGCATGATCAGGTCTCTTTCTTTTTGCCCGAACAGGCGGCAAAGGGATCTGGGGTCCAAAGTCGGAATCGGTTTGCGACGCATCCCCGGAAGTCTTTCCTGCTCTGCCTCCGGTTGTTCGCCAATGAAGCGACCGCTTGCGGGACGGAATCCGCGTGTTTTTTGTCTTTTCCGCCGCAGCGAAACGTGCCGCCCGGACTCGGGCATCCCGTCCGCAGCGCCGGCCAAAATTAAAGAGAGCGGTCCTTTTGTTTTACGGAAAATCCGTGTACCAAAATTGCCGTCAAGATGCAATATTTATGAAATCGGCTCTCCGGCAAACGGCTAAACGGAAAAACCGGCCGATTTGCTTTTCCCCCTGTCCGGAAACATGGTATAAGAAAATCCGTGCCGTCGCCGGCAAAAGATCATCCGGAAAGGAGGAGTCATTCATGAAACCCATCGGACCGCTGATGTGGGAACACCGTCTGATTGAAAAAATGCTGGAGGCCGTTCTGCGCCATATGGACCGGGCCGAATCTGAAAACAAAATCGACCCGGTGAAAATCGACGTGGCCGTCGATTTCATCCGCACCTATGCGGACCGTACGCATCACGGCAAGGAGGAAGAAATTCTGTTTCGGGATCTGGCGCACAAGGATCTGACCGCGGACCTGCGGCAGATCATGCAGGAGCTGCTCGACGAGCATGCCTGGGGCAGAAAAACCACCGCACGGATCGTGGCCGCCAAGGAAGCATATCTGGCGGGCGACGACGGACGTCTCGGCGACATCCTCGCGCTGGCGCGGGAACTCGGCAGCTTCTACCCGAAGCACATCGAAAAAGAGGACAAGCGCTTTTTCTTTCCCTGCCAGGAATACTTCAGCCGCCCCGAACAGGAAAGGATGCTGGCTGAATTCTGGGAATTCGACCGCAAAATGATCCACGAAAAGTACAACAAGATTTTTGATGACTACCGCCGGCTGTAAGGTCCGGCTTTCCTTCCGGCAGAAGCTTTCCGGCAAACGGCGAGGTTGCCCTTAAGAGGCGGCCGCAGCCGTTTGCCGGAAGCAATCTTTTAATGCCGCGCGCTTCCTGCATCCTGAAGACCCGCGCAACGGGGGCAAGGACCGTTTTGCGCCGGAAATCAATAGCGCCAGCCCAGGAAACAAAACGCCGCAATGTTCATGACCACCGGCACGGCGTAAATGATCCCCAGCGTCGTCAGTTTCGCCTTCAGCGTTTTGAGGCTGATGACCAGGATGGCGAAGCAGAAGAAATGGAAGTAGCCGAAAAGGAAGATCAGCCAGACGCCTTTGAATGACAGATACCAGAACGGGTACTCCCAAACCAGATGGCCGCCGATGTTTAAAAGGCATTCCACGAAAACGCAAAAGAGGCTGTAGCCGATCGCCCAGAACCACTTTTCCGGCAGGCCCAGAATCTTTTCTTTCCGGCTTTCCGACAGCGTGTGGTAGTAGATGATGCCCACCAGCAGGAACATGAACATGATTTCGATGTTCCAGCCGACCATCGTGCGCAGGGCGGTGTCGCCGGGCGTCGTCCAGAAGGCGGAGCGGCCGGTGATGTTCAGAACCCAGCCGTTCCAGGTCTCGTTGAAGAAATCGACGCCGAAAATCGTCAAGCCGGCCAGCACGGCATTCCAGTCGCCCGTCCTTCTCGCCTCTTTGATTTCCCGCGTGTAAACGTAGAAAACGACGGCCAGCAGGGGAATGACGTACCACTTGATCAGGGTGAGATCGCGCAGACCGTTCAAGGCCTGCAGGGTTGCTTCGGTCATGGGAACCTCCTTACAGACGTTATGGGTTAAGCAGACAATCCGTCAAAAATCTCCCGACGCTATTGCGGCACCCGAATGGTCTGCCCGAAACACAGGACATCGGACTCCGACATGTGGTTGAGGCGCCGCAATTCGTCGACGCTTGTGGAATGGCTCTTCGCGAGAGAAAACAGCGTATCGCCTTTCCGGACCGTGTATTTCTTCGAGGGTCGCAAGGCGGCCGCATCCGGCGCGGCCGCGGGAATCAGAATCTTCTGTCCGGCGCGAAGCGGATCATGGAGGCCCATCCGGTTGAGCTTCAGCAGCACTGCGAGCTCGGTCTGGTGCTTGCGGGCAATGCTGCTCAGAGATTCTCCGCGCTGCACGCGATAGGTTGCCGTGCGGACCGCTCCGGAGGCGTCCGGCCCTTTCGGGGCGGCGACTGAATCTCCGCCCGCATCCGCCGTTGCGACCGGCGCGGGCGATTCGCCGAAGTAGCCGGCGACCGACCGGGCAACCGCCGCGGCGACGGTCTTGCGAAACGCGACCGTTTTGAGCAGGCGCTCTTCCTCGGGGTGAGAGATGAAAGCGGTTTCGAGCAGCACGGCCGGCGTGTCCGGCAGCTTCAGGACGCGGAATGGCGCCTCGTGAAACACCGGGTATTTCAGACAATGGACGCTTCCGAGCTGGCCGATCAGTTCGGAGGCAAAGGTTTTCGACAGATTGATCGTGTGGGTTTGAAACATATTGAGGATAATCTCGTCAGACTGATTGTTTCCCCCGCCGTTGGGCACGCCGCCGATGATATCCGAGAGGTTTTCGTTGTTGGCCAAAAGCTTCGCCGCTTCATTGCTGGCGGCCCCGGTGGACAGACAGTACACGGAGCTGCACTTGGCCTGCCGGTTTCTGGCCGCGTCGGCATGCACGCTGATGAACAGACTGGCGTTGGTCTTCCTGGCAGCGTCGAGGCGCTTGCTGAACGATACGTAATAATCCCCGTCACGGGTCAGCACGGCCCGGTAGCCGGGCATTTTGTCGATCGCCTTTTTGATCTCCCGGCCGATCGCCAGCACCACGTGCTTTTCGTACGTGCCGTTTTTGCCGATGGCCCCCGGATCTTCTCCGCCGTGGCCGGGATCCACGACAATCACCCGCTTTCTGCCGGACGGCTCGGCCTTGTCTTTGGCCGGTTCTTCCTTTTCGGGCATCGCCACGATAATATCCACAACGACGCGGTCCGGCTTGTCCATGAATTTCTTGAGCCGGAAAACTTCCACGGTCAGATGATCGGCAAGCTGGATTTCAATTTTGCAGGAGCGATTTTCCAGAGTCGTGAAAAGGACGCCGCGAAGGCCCGGCCGGCTGATTTTTCGGGAAGCGGACACGGAGGAAGAAAAGACGGCGTCGGAAAACACCAGGACGACCCGCTTGTCGTCGACTTCGTAGGTGTACTCCGGCTCGGCGCTGAGATCAAAAACCAAACGGGTATGATCGGGCGCCGCCCAGTGCCGGACGTTGGTGATTTCCGTCGCGGCCCACGCGGAGGAAGACAAAAAGACCAGGCAAAGGATGAACAGCCCGGGTCCCATCGACTGTCTTCGAAGTGTCTTTACCGGATACATGGGCAAGAAGTAACAAATTTCTTGGCCGACTGCAAGGAATGCTTGCAAAAGTCTGACAGGCCCCGTTCCTGCGAACCATGAGCCATAAACTGTTCCCCATCCACCATCCACCATCCACCATCCACCATCCCCCATCCACCATTCACCATTCACTATCCACCATCCACTATCCACCATCCACTATCCACCATCCCCCATCCACCATTTCCTTGCGCTAAAAAAGGTTGACAAGCTTTCGGCGGCGTGCGATTTTCTGCGCAAAAAATCGAGGCGGTCGATGCGGGAAAATCGTTTCAGAGCGGCATTGCAAAATCCATCCCTGTTTCCGGTCACCTGGGAACTGGTGCCGGGCCGGGGCGCGCGGGAAGCGGCGCAGGACAGGGCTCTGGCCCAGGCCGCGCAGGCGGCGGCGGGCGGAGACATTGCCGCGCTCACGCTCACGGACAATCCGGGCGGCACGCCGGCTATGTCCGCCGATTTCATGGGCGGCGAAATTCTGAAGCTGGGCATCGAGCCTCTTGTCCATTTCACCTGCAAGGATAAAAACCGCAACGCCATCGAAAGCCAGCTTTACGCGCTCGACCGCGCGGGCGTCCGAAACCTGCTGGTCATGAGCGGCGACTACCCGGTCTCCGGCTTCCGGGGCCGGCCCGCGCCGGTTTTCGACCTGGATCCGATCCACGTCCTGCAGCTGATTTCGGACATGAACCGCGGGCTCGAACTCCCCGGTCCGAAAGGCGCCGTCCGCCACCGGCCTTCCGATTTCTTCGCCGGCGCGGTGGTGTCCCCTTTCAAAGCCACCGAAGCGGAACAGATGATCCAGTACTACAAGCTTGCCAAAAAAATTGCGGCGGGCGCAGAGTTCGTCGTCACCCAGCTGGGCTACGACGCCAGAAAATTTCACGAAGTCCTGCTCTTCATGAAGCAGAGCGGCTTCACCCTTCCGCTCGTCGGCAATATCTACATTCTGCCTTACGGCGCGGCCCGGATGATGAACGCCAACGACCTGCCCGGCTCCGTCGTGACCGACCGGCTTCTGGCGGACATCGACCGGGAGCGCAGCGACCCGGACAAGGGACTGGGCGCCCGGATTCTGCGCGCAGCACGTCTGTACGCGGTCCTCAAGGGCATGGGCTACAGCGGCGTTCACATCGGCGGACACAACATTCCCTGCGAGCAGGTCCGGGAAATCGTCCGGCAGGGAGAAGCCCTCGCCCCCGGCTGGCGGGAGCTGGTCCGGCATTTCGACTATCCGCTCGACGGCGGCTTTTACTGCTATGAAAAGGATTCCGCGACAGGCCTCAACCGGGAGGAACCGGCGCGCTTTGGCGCCCGGCCGTCCGACGCCCCCGCCGGCGCCCTGTACGGATTTGCGCGGTTTTGCCACAAACTGCTGTTTGAACCGGGACGGAATCTCTACGGCGCAATGAAAACCCTGTGCGGCAAAGTGGCGGGGTCACGGGTCGAAGGCCCTTTTCACAAGCTGGAACACCTCTCCAAGGTCGCGCTCTTCGACTGCCGGGACTGCGGAGACTGCGCGCTTATCGACACGGCCTATCTCTGTCCGATGTCCCAGTGCCCGAAAAACCAGCGCAACGGCGCCTGCGGCGGCAGCTATCAGGGCTGGTGTGAAGTGTATCCCGGAAAGAAGCAGTGCCTCTATGTCCGCGCCTATGCCCGGCTGAAAAAACACGGAGAGCTGGAGCAACTGAAAAACAACATCGTTCCGCCCTGCAACTGGGACCTTTCTCAGACATCGTCCTGGATCAATTACTACCTGGGCCGGGACCACACCGCGAAAAAATCCGGAATTTAGTCATTGAAGATTGCGCCCGGATAGTGTAGAAGCACCCCTCATGGGCAATTAGCTCAGCTGGATAGAGCGCTGGCCTCCGAAGCCAAAGGCCGTGAGTTCGAATCTCACATTGCCCACCAAGTCATCATTATTTGCCGGACAAAAAAACCGCCGTTTGGGCGGTTTTTTTGTTGCCAGCGTACCTTTATTTAACCCTTCTTCTTCAATACCTTCTGTCCCGATCTCGTTTTTCGCGATAAATATCCTTGTTCAGTCGATCAAGCTCAGCATTCAACCTGTCCTTCTCCCGGGGCGTCAGGATGCCGTCTCTTTTCATCCTGGCCGCATCGTCGCGCACCTTATTCAATTCCATGCGCAGCCTGCGCCCCTCATCGCGGGTGAGCGCCCCGCTGCGCATCCCCTGGTCAATTCTTTGATCCATCTGAGCTATTCTTTGGTTGATGTCGCTGATGTCCA
>Ga0228536_1002497_pt1 | contig 10476 bp, 8 predicted proteins | sample SJ1Smetagenome_FD_168611 | JGI IMG/M metagenome (GOLD analysis project Ga0228536, IMG submission 168611) | Enriched culture of PCE-dechlorinating microbial communities from Ithaca, New York, USA - SJ1.S | ecosystem: Engineered > Modeled > Simulated communities (microbial... > Unclassified... | reverse complement strand
AATACTTCCGGAATGCCACCGATTTCGACGTCACCCTCCAGAAAGAGACGGTCTCCCTTGCCGAAATCATCGAACGAATCTACGACAACCGCGACCGGGAGTATAATGTCAACCGTCTGATCAAACGCCTGCGGCGCGTCCAGAACACCATGGGCGCCGAAGCCCGGGAAGCCTTCGCCCGCTACATACCCGACGGCGACATGAAAGCCTACGCCGACGGGCTGAAAGAGAATCTCCGGAACGACTTTCCCGGGACGATGGAGCTTCTTCGGAATAAAGAGTTCCAGGACCTGCTCGAAAACTACCCCCGCCCAAAAAAGGTCTTCTTCAAGGGGTACGACATCGTGGATACGGTGGCCGACGAAGTGATGTTCCGGGTGGGCGACGACTACCAGAAACCGCAGGATTACCTTCGGCTCTTCGAAGAGTTCGTCAAAAAGAACCCCGAGCAGATCGAAGCCATCGAAGTATTGCTCTCCCGTCCTTCGGACTGGAATGCCGACGTGCTGGACGACCTGCGCGACAAGCTCAGAAAAAGCCATTTCTCGGAAAAAGACCTGCAGCGGGGGCACGAGCTTGTCTACAAAAAGCCCCTTGCCGACATCATCTCCATGGTCAAGCACGCTTCGGACTACGACGTGCCCATCCTCACCGCCCGGGAACGGGTTGAAAAAACGGTGGCGCGGCTAGCCGAAAAACATGCCTTCACCGAAGAGCAGAAAAACTGGCTCGCCTACATTCGGGAGCACCTCATCGAAAACCTCGCCATATCGCCGGAGGATTTCGAAACCATGCCGGTCTTCGAGCGGCACGGCGGCCTCACCAGGGCGAAGCGGATCTTCGGAGAAGCCTTCGACGGGATACTGAAGGAAATCAACGAATCGCTTGCCGCCTAATACACTATAGAAAAGGGAATGAGCCATGTCCGACGTCGTAAATAAACTCTGGGGCTTCTGCCACACCCTTCGCCATGACGGAATCGACTACGGCGACTACATCGAGCAGCTTACCTACCTGATGTTCCTCAAGATGGCCCATGAAAAGGACATCGACCTCTCCGGCATCCAGTACGAAGAGGACAGGAACACAGTCACACTCGACTGCTCCTGGAGCACCTTCGTCAAAAAGTCCGGAACCGGTCTGCTGGACGCCTTCGCCCGAATACTGCGGGCCCTCGGCCGCCAGCCCGGCCTCCTGGGCGACATCTTCACCCAGGCCGTCCCGAGATTCACCAATCCGGTCAACCTGAAAAAGATCATCAACATGATCGACGAAGAAGACTGGTCCTCCATGGAGGTGGACGTCAAGGGCGCCGCCTTCGAAGGGCTGCTTGAAAAATCCGCCGCCGAGGGAAAGAAGGGTGCGGGGCAGTACTTCACCCCCCGGGTGCTCATACAGACCATCGTCAATGTCATGCGGCCCGACCCCAGGGCATCCCGGGAGTTCACCATCTGCGACCCCGCCTGCGGAACGGCCGGCTTCCTGATGGTGGCCTACGAATGGCTCATGAACGTCACCAAAGGAGCCCTGGACAGAAAAGACGTCCAGCGCATCAAAAAGGAAACCTACTACGGCCAGGAACTCGTCCCCCGCCCCCGGAGACTGGCCCTGATGAACCTCTTCCTCCACGGGCTGGAACCGTGCATCTATCTGGGCGACAGCATCTATGAACCCGACCGGGGCGAACGGTACGACTGCATCCTCACCAATCCCCCCTTCGGGACCAAAGGGGCCAACCAGGCCCCGGTCCGGGACGACTTCACCGTCAGCACCAGCAACAAGCAGCTCAACTTCATCCAGCACGTGGTTACCATACTCAAAAGGGGCGGACGGGCCGCCATGGTGCTGCCCGACAACGTCCTCTTCGCCGACGCGGCGGGCGACGTCATCAAGTACCTGATGGAAGACTGCGACGTCCACACCCTCCTGCGCCTCCCCAACGGCACCTTCACCCCCTACAGCCAGGGAGTGAAGGCCAACGTGATCTTCTTCCGGAAGGGCATGAAAACCGAAAACACCTGGATCTACGACTGCAGGACCAACATCCCCGGCGTCACCAAAAAAGACCGGCCCCTCGTTCCCGCCATGTTCGAGGATTTCGAGAGATGCTACGGTGACGACCCCAATGGACAGAGCGAACGGACAGACGGCGGCGAAGAGGGGCGCTTCAGAAAGTTCTCGTACTCGCAGATCAAGGAGAGGAACTTCAACCTCGACATCTCCTGGCTGAAAGACGAAAACCTCGAAGACCCCGACTCCCTCCCCGAACCGCAGCTTCTGGTCGCCGACACCATCACCGAACTGGGCGCCTGTGTCGATGAACTGCAGGCCATCCTGGACGAGATAGAAGCGGAGAACGGGGAATGAGCGGGGCGCTTCCGAAGGGGTGGGTGGAGACCACATTTCCGCACGTTGCTCTTTTAAACCCCAAATCGTCGCTGGAAGATGATACGGAAGTTGCTTTTGTTCCCATGCCGCATGTTCCGACGAATTTTTCGGACACACTGCGCTTTGAGAAAAAACTGTGGCGGGATGTAAAAAGGGGATTCACCCATTTTAGGAACGACGATGTTATTTTTGCGAAAATAACGCCGTGCTTTGAAAACGGGAAAGCGGCGATAGTTGCAGGCTTGCCGAATTCTCATGGTGCGGGAAGCACGGAATTTTACGTGCTTCGTCCGGTCATTGTTCCTTCCGCCTTGCTGTTTTACTGGGTAAAAACAGCAGCGTTTCTAAAAACCGCAGAGGCGCACATGACAGGCACCGTCGGACAAAAAAGAGTCCCGAAAACTTTTGTAGAATCCCATCCTTTTCCTCTTCCACCCCTCAACGAGCAAAAACGCATCGTCGCCAAGCTGGACGCCATCATGCCCCGCATTGACTCCGCGAAAGAGCGCCTTGAGAAGATACCGGCCATACTCAAACGCTTCCGCCAGTCTGTACTCACCGCCGCAGTCACCGGAAAACTCACCGAAAAATGGCGGGAAGAGCATCCGGAGGTGGAGAGTACAGAAGCACTGTTGGAGAAAGCACGTAGTTTCAAAGCAGTGCTTCATCAAAATACTTGTATTGCGGGAAAAATATCTGTCACCCAAAAAAAGAAGACGTGTTTTTTTAGAGAAGGAGAGCCTGAAATAGAGGGGATTGAATTACCACCCTCTTGGATTGCCACCTATCTTGGGAATATCTCATGGGTGCAAGGTGGCGTTCAAAAGACTCCAAAAAGAAAGCCTGTTAACAATTTCTACAGATATCTGAGTGTCGCAAATGTGTATCGTGGTTTTCTCAAATTAGACAATGTTAGCTCATTTGAAGCGACAGAAAGTGAGTTTGATCAGTACAAACTAATAAAGGGAGATCTGTTGATTGTGGAAGGTAATGGAAGTGCAGGGGAAATTGGTCGGTGCGCCATTTGGAGCGGAGAGATAGAAAAATGCATTCATCAAAACCACATCATTCGAGCCAGGCCGGTATCGAGCCTGCTTGATAGTTCATATAGCATGCTTTTCTTCAATTCGAATTTTGGAATAAAAATCATGATGGGCATAGCGAGTACCACAAGTGGGCTCTACACTCTCAGCGTTTCAAAGGTGAATAATTTGCCTATTCCCCTCCCGCCCCTCGACGAGCAAAAAGAAATCGTCAGGCAGGTGGACAAACTTTTCGCCCTTGCCGAGAAAGTGGAGGAACACTACCAGAAAGCCCGGGCCAGGGTGGACGCCCTCGCCCAATCCGTCCTCGCCAAAGCCTTCCGTGGTGAACTGGTTCCCCGGGATCCCGACGACGAACCGGCGGAAAAGCTGCTGCAGCGCATCCGGGAAGAAAAAGCAAAAATGGAAAACGAACTGAAAACCGTCTCCCGAAGCGCGCGGGGAACACGAAGAAACGGTACGAAAACCCAGCGCGCCGGGGCCGAAGGAAAACAGGCAGGCGAGCCATGAAAAAAATAAAAGACATACCCCAGTCCGAACGCCCCAGAGAAAAACTCCTCGAACAGGGAGCGCACTGCCTCTCCGACCAGGAACTGCTCGCCGTCATCCTGGGCAGGGGCACCCAAAAGGACGACGTGCTGGCGCTGTCGAAGAAAATCATCAAGATAATCGACGAAAAGGGGTTGCTCTTCTCTCCCCACGACATCACCGCCGTGGACGGCATCGGCAGCGCAAAAGCAGCTTCAATCGCAGCGGCCTTCGAATTCGTTCGGCGAAGAATCAAGCCCGAAGGCCTGAAGGTCAAGTTTCCTGCGGACGTGCTTCCCCTGATCCAGCACTATGCCGACAGAAAACAGGAGCACTTCCTCAGCGTCTCCATCAACGGCGCGAACGAGGTAATGAACGTCCGGGTCGTCAGCATTGGCCTTGTCAACAAAAGCCACGTCCACCCTCGGGAAGTTTTCGCCGACGTGATAGCCGAAAGAGCCTCCGCCGTCATCGTCGCCCACAACCACCCCCACGGAGAACTCAAACCCAGCCCCGAAGACCGCCACATCACACACCAGCTCAAAGAAGCCGCAAAAATCCTGGGCATCAGCTTCCTGGATCACATCATCTTCAACACAAAAGGCTACTACTCCTTCGCCGAAAGCGACGAACTATAAAAGAAAACTCGCTGCCGGACAGGGCCAAGGGTTGAACAAAAAATCGTTGCTCTATTCGTAAAAAAACTTGCACAAAAAGATGTATTGTAGTAAAAAATACGATAGTAATGCCTTTTAAGTTTTTTAATAATGGTCTTTTGTCTTTAATACGTTCATCCGCCGCGAGAGGAGCGTCCCATGAAGACTACCTCCACTATTCCAAACAAATACCTTGGCTATACTGCTCATAATAACAGTTCGAAATATTGCATGCGCGTGGAATCCTTGCTTTTAGTAGCTGTAACGCGGAGGTGTTTTATGTTAAAGCGAGGTAATTAAATGCATATTTGTAAAATCTGTGGACAAAGTGCGGTTTATGCAGATAAGGGCTCTTTTGATGCATATTCTGTAAATTGTCCCTTGTGTGGTTATTATTATATTACACGAACTGCATTTGTTAACTTGGAAAGCGCAGGGTTATCGCTTCGGCAGAAAGCGAATATTTCGGGGTGGCTACGTGAAAACCCACAGTTTGAAATATCCAGCTCTAACATAGAATTCCTTTCACGACTGAACACGCCCTCATTTCACGAACGTGCGGACAAGCTTCTGTTGTTTCTTGAAAAAGAAACCGAGTTTGCTGGCGAATATTTAGAGAGAGCTAGCGATTGGATAAGCCATTGTTGGTGTATTAACCAGGAAGAACTAATCGAAATCTTATCATTTCTAACTGAGGTAAAACGAATCAGGCAAAATGAGTCTTTGGCGAGTTCGACTTTGAAGATCGAAGCAAATGGTTGGGAGCATCTCGAAAAGATTAAAAAAATAAATGCACAAAGTCCCCAGTGTTTCGTAGCAATGTGGTTTTCTGATGATTTAGAAAAAATTTATGATGAAGTAATTTCAGCAGGCATAATAGAGGCAGGATACACGCCACATAGAGTTGACCGACGAGAACACAATGGAAAGATTGACGATGAAATAATAGCACAAATAAAACAAAGTAAATTTTTACTTGCTGATTTCACGGGAAATAGGGGTGGCGTTTATTACGAAGCTGGCTTTGCTAAAGGCTTGAATATAGAAGTGATTTGGTCTTGTAGAGCTGATCATTTAGAAGATCTCCATTTTGACATCCGCCAATACAATTGCATCGTTTGGTCAGAAAATAATCTGGAAGAATTTAAAAAAAGAATAAAAAACAGGATTGGCGCAACGATAGGTTTTCGTTGAAAAATGCTATTGCATTTCATTAAATTGCTAGATAGATATAAGAAACCTTCGAAGGAGAAAGAGTCGTAAATCGTGAATTAAATTCGTGTTCTGCTTGATTCTTGTTTAGGGAGGCAGGTGAATAATTGGTATGGGCGGTTTAGTTGATATGTACGAAAGCGATAATGAAAGACGTGAAGATTCCCTAAGATTTAACCACTACGAGCGGGACGATCACTTGGATGGGGGAGAGGTTAAGAGTGTTCCACGTCCAGTTAGATTTTTTTCCTGTACAAAATGCTCGAAAGCGTTCTACACAGCTGGAGAGCTTGCCAAGCATTATTTACATGAGCATTATAGTCTTGAAAATCCTTTGTCGGGACCTAGTCTTTTCCTTAAAGGGCATCCCTTGCCCGTTAAAGCCACAATTAGTTCGCGACTTTCAGAACTGGATGTAACGGTGTTTCATTGTGACAAGTATGAAGTAGACAAAAATGGATCCGGTTGGCAAAGTCTTTCAGAAGATAAATTTAAAAAGCTGATACTAACAGAAGCAGATTCGACAATGAAAATTCGTCTGACTCGTTTCAGGGAGCCAGATGGTTCTTCGTCTTCTTCGGAATATACAGTTCTTTTCAGGATTCCTGATAATGCGGTCCTGGATGAGGTCGATAGAGCTTTTATAAAACACCTTGTCAAGAAAAATTTAACACACTCCGACCTTAGCAATTTCAGCTCTGCCCTACCTGATGAAAATTCTGCAAGGGAATATGGATACGCACTGGGGAACTTCGCCCTTGCCCTATTGATAAAGGAATCCACGAATGACGTCCTGGGTAAAAACATAAACTTTGAAGAGTTTGCAGTGAAATTTCATTCAGCTTTCGATGTACTGAAAACTTTTGTCCGGCCTGTTGCGTTTGCTGTAACTTCTGTTATTCGTTTCAACTTGAATGAATTCTTGGATAATCAGCCTGATTCAATGCCTGTTTTGTACAGGGCTAATAGTTTTTTTCAAAGCTTAATACTGAATAAGAATGCAATAAGATCGAGCAAGGCATTCCCAGAAGTGCGTAGGGGTGAGGGCGTCACGCCGATTTGTCCGGTTGACCAGGTTTCGGATTTGATTATAAAAGCATCGGAGAGCCTACAAAAAAATCAAGCCCCATTCATTGACCGGAAAGATTTCCTGGCGCTGTTTCATGAAACCCCAATTAGCGAATATGACAGGGTAAAAATCGATGTTCTTTTTGCTGAAAGCTGTCTTCGTTCCAAACAGCATAATATTGCAAAGCCAATTTTAAGGCAATTGCAGTTTCACCCTCTATTTGGGGCTTGGGCAAGAAAAAAGGTAGAGAAGGGATTTTTCTTATGGAAAAGGTAATTAAAAACGCTAAATATGTCGCGGCTTCCAAAAAGATGAAGAATGTTATTCCTGAAATAGATTTTAATAAAGCGTGGATAGATTTTTTCCAGTCTAAAAAAATACCAGCGGAAAGATTTTTAAAGAAAATTGGAACTACTGCCAAAAAAGATTTGAAAGAGATTCCAATGGATGTACTATTAAAAAATGAGCTGGTAACTGTATATTTTTCCCGTTCGAACAACATCGACAGGCTATTGGACCTTCTTCAGAACGTCCATAGCTTCGGGAAACAATTCTGTGGGTTCCTTACCGATCTTTGCGAATCTGTACTGAAAGGAGATAATTCCATCTCTTTTCCCGCCCGCATGGACCCCGGAACATTCCAAGAGTTCCTTTTTTCCTGGATCGGATCCTTGGGAAAAAGAAAAATTAAAATAGCAGATTTCAAAAAACTTTTATTGTTTCTGCATTTTGGTAGCTTAAAGGCGTTAATTGACCACACAACCGCACGAGAAGCTATCAATACAGTATTAACAAAGGGCAGGAAAAAATCCGGTATTTCTGGTGAAAAACTATCAGAACTGGAACTTATGCTGTGTTGTCCCCCCCAGCAAGAGTTTTATTCCTGTTTGCTGGCTTATTCTGAATCGCTGTTTTTCTCTGTAGAAAAGCCTAGGACGGAAATAAAGAATACAAAGGCATCCAATACTGAAATGCCAAAGGACAATAGTTTAAATGAACTGGTTGAGAATCTACAGAGAGAGAATAAAGAAAAGACAGAAGAATTGGTCCAAATTAAAGAAGCATACCAATTCCAACTCGAGGAATTAAAGGGGAAAATTCGAGGAATGATGCATGATGAGATCGCTCGCTGGTTGGACATGGCCTTTGCCGCATCAAATGCCGAACCTCCAAGAATAAACGTTGTGAGGGAACGATTAGAAGATACTTTAAAACTAATAGAGAAGGGGAAACCATGGCTGCAACCTTTGGGATAGATTTCGGAACTACAAACAGCCTGATCACAGTCATTTCAACTGGTATCTTGGCCACGAAAAAGAGGCCCTATGTTTTAACGCATGAAGGGAAACCTCATCCATCCGTTGTTTGGTATGGGGGGACGGTCCCCGTGGCTGGGAAAGAGGCAAAGGATCATTTGAGTCAGTTGGGCCTTGGGGTATTCGGAAACTTCGTCAGATCCCCGAAAATATTTCTTGGTTCCCCGTATGGCATATCAGTGGGCGGAATAAAAAAAGAAGCTTCAGATGTTGTCGCCGATCTCCTTGGCTTTCTTAGAAAAGAGGCAACATCCAGTTCGTTTAAGGGGAATTCCTTTGAATCTGCCGTGATAACAATTCCTGTAACCATGAGAGGTCCTGCTCGTGCAGAGTTGCGATTTGCTGCACAGAAAGCTGGAATTCGGATCCATCAGTTTGTCCATGAACCCCTTGCAGCCCTCTATGGCTATCTGAGACGGGGTACAAACTTCGATCAGACAATAGCGGATCTTGAAAGGCGGCTTGTTCTTGTTTTCGACTGGGGGGAGGAACATTGGACCTGACTTTGTGTCAGGTTCAAAATGGTTTGCTGATGCAAATCGCAAACCTTGGAGATACCGAGGTTGGAGGGGATGCTTTTGACCTCAGGCTACGGAACCTTATCAGGAGAAAGCATGAAGAGAATTTTCCCAACTCAGACTGGAGTTTAGTCCAGCCAAATGCGGATGCGCGTCTTTTGCAAGCTTGTGAGGATCTGAAAATAGGACTATCAGAACATTCGAAGCGGACTCTCTTCATTTCCGATTACCTTGCGACCCCAGGACCTGAAAAGGATATTTATGCAGAGATTTCAAGGGTAGAATTTGAAGAATTGGTCAGAGACCTAATTATCAAAGGGATAGAGAATATCAGGAATCTTTTAGAAATAGCAGGTATAAACCGAGAAGCAATAGAATTTTGCCTTGCAACTGGTGGAATGGTTGCGATGCCGGCAATTCGGGGCAGTCTGAGGGAGATTTTCGGAATGAATCGTTTGAAGATGCCGGAAAGTGCTGCCACATTGATTTCAGAGGGGGCTGCATGGATTGCTCATGACGAATCAAAGCTACAAACTGCAAAAGCCCTTGAAATTCTCAATACAGGAAATACTTTTGTAGAAATTATCCCTGCCGGTGTGAACTTGCCCCTTGCAGAAGAGTCCATAGAAAAAAATGTTGATATGTATTGTGTTGATCCAACCGATGGATACGCCAAATTCTTGTTTGCACGCCCAAAATGGCCTGGTAAGAATGCCCATGGAGATGAACGGATTCCCTACAGCCTTTTGATGTTGAATGTTGATTCGAAGAATAAGCCTTTTTTTGAAAAATTACATGTAAAAGTGAGAATTAATGAAAACCTTATCGCAGAAATCCGAGTCCTTTCTTCGAAAAGTGGCGAAAAAAAGGAAGCTCAAATTCATGATTTGGAATTCGGTTTGAAACTGAGGGGGAGCGATTAACATAAATAACTTCATGCAAAGCCTTAAGGAGCAAGTTAATGCTCTGAAAAAGGACCTCCTATCATTGATGGACCGACAGCCTTCCATCCGATATGAATACAAAGAGGGGGTAGCAACATTAGAAGCAACCCATCAACCAGAACCTTCTTCCAAAGTGAAGGAAGAAATCGGACTACCGGATAATCGAGAAAAGGCCATTGTAGAAGTCCTTCAAACTGTCACTTTCCCTAATAACAAAGGCCAGAATACGCTGCTTAATCCTAGAGGAACGGTAACCGTCCGAAGCAATGTAACCGTCTTAAATCTTGATCCGGATCTCATCCCCGGAAATGTCCTGAGAAGGTATTTTTTATTAGGGGAAGAGGAGAAAATAACAAGGCGACAAAGCGAAGAAATGAGGGATTACCTTCCTTGCTCTATTTGTAAAAGAACTATTTTTCAGATTAACGAGGAGGGATGTGATTACCCAATTTGCCGTAAGCAGGGAATTCCATCAAAGGCAGAAATGTTGGCAAGGAAAAGCAATGTAGATTAAGAAATTGTAAATAGAGGGTATCCCATGCGAAACGCGTTTTTTTAGAGCCACTTGCTCGCAGATATGAGAGCCACCTCCGCGCTTAAACGGAGCCATCAGCGCGCAGGTTGAGAGTCACCCTATTGGAACGAAGTGGCTCTGCTCCTCGATAACCTGAAGGTCAAACGTGGGTTGCTGTCAAGGGACATCCATTTCCCCGCAGTTGCAAAACGCGCCTAAATTGAGCCACCCACGCGGAGCTTAAGATCCACCGGCGCGCTCTGAGAGAGCCACATGGCGCACACCTGA
>Ga0228536_1002492_pt1 | contig 10496 bp, 12 predicted proteins | sample SJ1Smetagenome_FD_168611 | JGI IMG/M metagenome (GOLD analysis project Ga0228536, IMG submission 168611) | Enriched culture of PCE-dechlorinating microbial communities from Ithaca, New York, USA - SJ1.S | ecosystem: Engineered > Modeled > Simulated communities (microbial... > Unclassified... | reverse complement strand
GTCGAAGTAATACTGTACATATCGACCTCCCTGTCTTAATCTTAAATCCAATAAAGACATCGGCGGGTCGATATGTTTTTGTTCATAAACCATTAAATTTAACCGCCTAAAAAGTGCGAAAGTTTACCTATATATTATTGAATAAAATAGACTTATAATCCATTGACAAAATGTTGACATGCAGACCAAAAACTATATAATTATATATTATTATAAATTTTTATATTTATTTACATATATGAAAAAGGTTGTTATCGGATTACTGGGCCCCACCCTGGATCGGGGTCTAAAGCCGGACCGTTGGAGTGCATGGCGGCCCACCGTGTCTGTCTGTCAACATGAAGACCTGATGATTGACCGCTTTGAGCTGCTGGTGGAGAAGAAGTTCGAGCCGATGGCTCGCACTGTTATCGAAGATATCCACCTGGTTTCGCCGGAAACCCAGGTGGTTCCCCACTTGATCCAATGGAAAGACCCATGGGACTTTCAGGAGGTCTATGGTGTTCTGCATGACTTTGCCAGGGGATACCATTTTGACTCCGACCATGAAGAGTACCTGATTCATATAACCACAGGAACGCATGTCGCCCAGATTTGCGAATTTCTGCTAACGGAATCCCTTTATTTCCCCGGCAAGCTGCTGCAAACCAGTCCGCCCAAACGTAACATACCCGGTGATCCGGGCAGTTACCAGATTATCGATCTGGATCTGTCCAAATATGACCGCATTGCGATGCGGTTCAAGCAGCAGATACGTGATGATATATCATTCCTGAAATCCGGGATACAGACACTCAACACACAGTTTAATGCCCTCATCGAGCGCATTGAGCACGTTGCATCCCGCACGACGGATCCCATCCTGCTAATGGGGCCCACCGGCGCCGGCAAGTCTCAACTGGCCAGACGTCTGTTTGAATTGAAGAAAACCCACCGTAAACTGAAAGGACATTTTGTCGAGGTCAACTGTGCCACCATACGCGGCGATGCGGCAATGTCTACCTTGTTTGGACATACCAAAGGTGCGTTTACCGGCGCAGTACAGGCCAGAGAAGGCCTGCTCAAAACTGCCGACGATGGGATTTTATTTCTGGATGAAATCGGCGAACTGGGACTTGAAGAACAGGCGACACTGCTGCGGGCCATTGAGGAAAAGAAGTTCCTGCCGGTCGGGGCCGATAAAGAAGTCAGCAGTAATTTCCAATTGATTTGCGGAACCAACAGGAACTTGCAGGCCTGTGCGGCAAACGGCCAGTTCCGTGAGGATTTGCTGGCCAGAATCAATCTCTGGACATTCCATCTGCCGGGACTTAAAGACCGACCCGAAGATATTGAGCCCAATATTCAATATGAATTAGAGCGGTACGCCTCGAACACGGGCACCCATGTTCGGTTTAACAAAGAGGCCCGCCAGCGATTTATTTCTTTTGGGACTTCCGGACAGGCCCTTTGGAAATCCAACTTCCGTGACCTGATTGGGGCGATCACCCGCATGGCCACACTGGCACCGGGAGGACGAATCAGCGAAGCTGTTGTCGAAGAAGAAATTCGCAGACTAATGCAGTCCTGGCAGCCGGCGGAAAAGGACAAGAATATTGAACTTCTGGAAAGATGCCTCGGAAAAGAAATACTTCTGCAGATTGATGAATTCGATAAACCGCAACTGGCCCACGTGATTCGAATCTGCGCTGCATCCCGGAGTCTATCCGAAGCCGGCCGCAGGCTTTTCGATATTTCGCGAAACCAAAAGTCCAGCCCCAACGATGCCGACCGTCTTCGGAAATATCTGGCACGATTCGATCTTACCTGGCAGAGCATTCGCGACATGATTCACTAACCAATAACCATCGAAACGGTCTTTTGACAAATCTCCCCTAAATACCGCCGCTGCTGTTGCTGTTTATTTGGGGGTCAGGTTAAAATAAATCTTGACATAAGCTATTGTATTGCATATTGTTATAGTGATGTTAGGGCGACAAAAAAGATAGGGAGTGTTTATGTCGAATTTTACAGAGCAACACCATGTTGTGCAGATGCAGGCTCCGGCTCCCAGCCGGATATTTACCCCAGTTATGACCACGCTGATGGCGATTTTAATCTTATGTTCGGCGCTGGCCTACTGGATTGGAGAGGATTTTTGTCGATATCTGGTCATAATTCCCCCTCTGGTCGAACGCGGCTGGCTTTGGCAGCTTGTCAGCTATGCCAGTATCGATCTGTGTGTTATTACCATGCTGTTTAACTTATGGATTATGCTCTTTATCGGCAGCGCTCTGGAAAGACAGCATAAAGCTAAATCCATACTTTTCTTTTGTTTTACCATGGCACTTACCTGCGGATTACTGGCGTATTTAGTCATGCTTTTATTCCAGCAAATACCCTTTATTGCAGGAGCCGGAGGTGTTACCTATGGACTGCTTGGTGCCTTTGGGTATTGTTTCCGCAAGCAGCGTGTCTGGATGTTTTTCTGGACGATTGAAGCGGATAAAGCCGTCTGGATTATCGTAGGCTTTGGAGTGATTCTTTCCATTTTTATGCCGCTGAATCTTATTTTTGTGGCTGGAGCACCGCTGGGATGGTTTTACATGCGATTATTCAAGGGCGGCGGCATCCGTGCCCGTGAACGAAGCTGGACGGATCACGACAATCCGTCAGGAAAACGGCCCGGCGGATTTGTGGATATCGAGTAATCATGAATCCGGAAACGTATCAACAAATTCCTGACCGGATAGACGTATTGAAACAGAACCTGCAGTCATGCCGATTATGCCCGCGAAACTGCGGCATTAATCGGCTTGCAGGGCAAACCGGTTATTGCGGAGTAGATGATCAATTGTATTGCTTTCGGGAAATGCTGTATTGCGGCGAAGAAAAAGAGCTGTGCCCGTCACACCAGATTTATTTTGCCGGGTGCAATATGCGATGTGAATATTGCAGTGTTGCAGAGTGGAATCATAATCCTTTGCAGATCAAAGGGATGAATACGCTTCAGATTACTGACAAAATTCATCAACGGACAGAACAGGGAGCTGTTACCCTGAATCTGCTGGGCGGAGAGCCTGCGGTCAATGCAGCCGGAATACTGGAATTGCTTTGGAAAGCCCGGCCAAGAAATCGGCTCGTTTGGAATTCCAACATGTATTATAACCCCATCGTAGGTCAGACTCTTGTCGGACTGGCCGATGTCGTGCTGGCAGACTTGAAATTCGGCTGCCGTGAATGCGCCGCCCGCATTGCAGATACCGCAGATTACTGCGAGGTCGTGATGGATACTATTTCCCAGGCGGCAACATCGTCAGACGTTATCGTCCGGCATCGTGTTCTTCCGGATCATTTTGACTGCTGCACCCGTCCCGGCCTGGAACAGATCGCCAAACTGGGACAGCGTGTCAAGGTCAGTCTGTGGTTTGACTATATTCCGCCGATCCCTGCGAAGGAAACCCCTGCTGGGTATGTCGGCGCCGCACAGCGTCAAAAAACCATTCAATGGGCCCAACAACTGCAATTAAGGATTATTCAATGAATGCTTACCAGCGTCAGCAGGGTGATTTTGAAATCCGAATTTTGCCGGATGGCAGACTGGTCATGCTGGCACCTGATGAAGCCCTGATCGCCATGGCCGAGCAAATTCAAAATCAAACCCTGCAACCCGACAACAACTCCAAACAGGAAAACAATGATGTCGCAAAATGAAGCTAAAACGGAAAAAGAATCTTCCGCAAGTGCCGTACCGAAACAATCGGAACTGGAGATATTGATTCGGGCACGATATCCCCTGGTTTATGTCATCAGTTGGGAAGAACAGCGTGTCGTAAATGAAGCCCGCCGGATTGCAGCCAGGCTGAACAAAAAAGTCTTTGAGTGGTCGGTCACCATGGGGCTCGTTCCGGCCGGAACCTCTATCCAGATGCAAAAACAGAAAGACACCGCGACGCAGGACCCCCTGGTGGCGCTGGACACCCTCATCGAAAATGTTGAACCGGCCCTGTATGTATTCAAGGATTTCCATCCTTTTATGAAATGCACCAACATGGCAGTCATTCGTCGCCTGCGCGAAATTTCAGAATCCATGAAGAATACCTTTAAGACCATTATCATTTGTTCCCCCCTGCTGGAATTGCCGCCCGAACTGGAAAAAGATATCACCGTTATTGACTATGATCTGCCCGCTGAACGCGATATGGCCATGCTGCTGGATCGCATTGTCGAACAAGTCAAAGACAATCCGAAACTGAATATCAACCTGACTGCGGAAGCACGCGAGCAGATCATTCATGCCATGCTGGGACTGACCCTGACGGAAGCTGAAAATGTCCTGGCCAAAACACTGGTTCAGAACCGCGGACTCGGCACCGACAGCGTAGCCGTGATTCACACCGAGAAAAAACAGATTATTCGTAAAAGCGGCCTGCTGGAATATTATGATGCGGAAGAAGACATGAAAGCCGTTGGCGGGCTGGATATCCTGAAAGACTGGCTGCTGCGCCGCTCGGTTGCCTTTACGGATAATGCCCGGCGGTTCGGACTGCCGGCGCCGAAAGGAATCCTGCTGCTGGGTGTCCAGGGATGCGGCAAGAGCCTGATGGCCAAGGCGGTCAGCAATATCTGGCAGCTTCCCCTGCTGCGGTTTGATATCGGCAAAGTGTTCGGCAGCCTGGTGGGTTCATCGGAAGAAAATATCCGGCGGGCAATCAAAGTGGCTGAATCGGTCAGCCCGGCCATTCTCTGGCTGGATGAAATCGACAAAGCCTTTCGGGGGACTCGTTCCAGCGGCGGCAATACCGACGGCGGAACCAGTTCTCGCGTATTTGGAACTTTTCTGACCTGGCTGTCGGAAAAGACCAAACCGGTGTTTGTGGTGGCAACGGCCAACGATGTGGCCAGCCTGCCCCCGGAACTGCTGCGCAAAGGCCGTTTTGATGAAATTTTCTTCGTTGATTTGCCCACCAGCCAGGAACGCAAAGAAATATTCAATGTTCACCTGTCCAAACGGCATTTCAAGACCAGCGAGTTCGACCTTGAAAAACTTGCTGCCGCCGCCGGCGGCTACAGCGGGGCGGAAATCGAACAAGTGGTTATCAGTGCCATGTTTGATGTATTTTATGAAAAACAAAATCTGTCCACACAGATGCTCTATGATTCGATCATCGAGACAGTACCGCTGTCGAAAACCATGGGCGAAGACATCGAGCGTCTTCGTGAATGGGCCAAAGGCCGTGCCCGGCAGGCCAATAGTGCTCAGGCCATCGAGCAGCAGGGACAGAAACGCAACATTGAACTCTAAATTTTCATTCAAGAAGGGAGATTCAAAGCCATGAGTACAGTGATTATTCTGACACCGGTTATCATCGGTGCCTGGCCCGCGGTGGCGGCTGCAATCACAGCGGCAGCCGCCGGCCTGGGGCTGGCCGTCAAGGAACAGGTTGCAGAAGCCCTCAATGAATCGCATGAGACCGTCAATCAGAATGCCGTAGAGATCGAACTGGAAGACAGCCAGGTTCTGACCCAGGCACTGGCACGCGGCAAGACCATCGTGCTGACTAAAGATAATATTCAACTGAAAATCAGCCGGGATGACCGTGGAAGCCTGAAGGTATGCGCTGAAGGGCTGGGACACACAAAAAAAGAGTTAGAAACCATGGCCGAAGAATTTGTCAGGAAAATGACGCAGTGCTATGTCTATAATCGGACGGTAACGGAATTAAAAAACAATCAATTCCAAATGGTTAACCAGGAAGTGACCCAGGATGGCAGCATTCGAATTCATGTTCGCCGCTTTGTGGACTGACTTGCGTTATCCGGAAAGGATGGCATGTATGGGAGTTGTGATGATTCTGGCCCCGGTCGTGGTGGGAAGCTGGCCGGTTATCAGTGCCGCCGTAGCAGCCGCCGCCGCAGGACTTGGACTCACCGTAGCCCAGGAAGTGGCAGAAGACAATAAAACTCTGCAGCAGGAAACCACATCCTCTTTTGAAATGGATATTGACAATAGTTCCATCGGTGCGGGACAACTGGTCAGCGGCAAGTCGATTGTTCTTGACAAAAACGGCATTACCCTTCGCGTCACCCGCACCGAACGCGGCCAACTGAAAGTACATGCCTCGGGCAAGGGCCACAGCCAGATGGAATTAAAATCGATGGCCGATGATTTTGTGCGTAAAGTCAATCAGTGTTTTATCTATAATCGCACAGTAACAGAGCTGAAAAGTAAACAGTTTCAAATGGTTAACGAAGAAACCCTTCAGGATGGAACCATTCGCCTGCAGGTCAGACAATGGGTGGACTAAATTATGGCACAGCACGAAATCGAAATTACAATCGCACCGGATGGGCAGGTTAAAGTTCATGTCAAGGGCGCCAAAGGCAAAACCTGCATGGAATACGCCAAATGGCTGACCCAGGTCATCGGCAAGGTCAAGGACCAGAAGCTGACCAGTGAGTATTACGAACCCGAGACCAAGGCTAAAATTCATTTGACACAGGAACTGAGACAGCAGCAATAACTCATGCAATGCCAGCGATGTCAATTTGAAAACATGCCTGGACTGGACCGCTGCATGCGATGCGGTTCTATCCTTGGAAAATCCTCAGCACCGCTGGAGGTGCATCCTCCGCGCATGCCCCGGTGGGCCAGACCTTTACGCGGCCTGCTGCGTTTTTTTCGCCTAAACGGCCTCCAGATACCGAAGGCTCCCCAAATCCCAGCCTGGGTCGAAACCCTCATAGGCAGCGGCCTGTTTGCCGTGGTTTTTTCCATTGTTCCCGGACTGGCTCAGCTCTTGACACGCCAGTTTAGGAGTATCTGGATAGTCTGGGTGTGCTGGCTATTCTTTTTCACGGCAACCGGCTTTTTCTGGGGATCATCCCTGTCATGGCTGCTGTGCAGTCTGATGCTGGCATCTCATGCCTGGATTGCCATGCGGGCCGGAATTCTTTCAGAGATAATAACACTGCGCAGCCGCATCTTTGTATTAATTGGAATTATACTGCTCTATTTTGCGATCTACCGATACGGTGTACCGGCCGGATTAAATGCGATAGGATTTTCCGGCGGATATAGCCTGACTTCCGTTGCCAGGATTCAGGTAGCCACAGGGGATTATCTTTTTGGAAGCACCCGCAATTTGAGCTTTCAAAGGGGAGATATGGCCCTGGCTGAAATCAGTGGAACGGGTGGACATTTTCAGACATCCCGCTCGACCGGTTTTGTGGAAATTGTCGGTCTGCCCGGAGAAACGCTGGAAGTCAAAGACGGTCTTTTTATAATCAACAACAAGCCCCTGGACCAACACCTGTATCCTGTCCCGGGATGGATAAAGCGGGCACAAAGACTTAACGTCACGCTGGGATCCCACCAGTATTTTGTTGTCGCGGATTTTCATGGAACCGGGTATAATAGTTCCCATGTCACTGCAGTATGCGTTGTACCATCAGAGCGTTTGCAGGCCAGGGCTTTCCTGCAATGGTGGCCCTTAAGAAACCGAGGTTTTATTGAGACTGCTCCATGACGCGTTTTTCGAGCCTTGAATTTGATGATGCAGGCGGACAGCCTGAACGACATGCCGGCGAACCCATCCGGGATGAAAGGTATTTCCAGGATCAGGCCATCCGAAGCTGTCTGCATGGTGATTTTGAACTGGGGCTGCGGAATTATTCACGGGCACTGGAATGCAACAGCCACTTTTTGCCCGGCTGGGCCGGTCAGATCCGGATGCTGATTGAACTGGGGGAATACAAAGAGGCCGTAATCTGGGCGGATAAAGCCATGGAACTATTTCCTGAACACCCTGAATTTCTATCACATAAGGCAACGGCCAGCTTTCGTGACGGACGATTCGACAAAGCGATGGCATTTTCGGACCATGCGCTGAGCCTGGACAATCCAGGCCCCTGGGTGTGGCTGACTCGAATGGAAATCCTGCTGAAACAAAACCGTCGTATTGCCGAAACCTGCATTCCCAAGGCTGTCGCCTGTGCAGGACCAGAAACTTCGCTGATTCGATTGCAGGCAGGCCGAATCTTGTCGCGTTATGACTATTACGCCTGCGCCATGGATTTATTATCTGAAGCGGTTCGGGATTTCCCCAAATCCCCACTGGCCTGGTATGAACTGGGGCACTGTCAGCGCAAGCTCGGACAACGAAAACAGGCCCGAACCAGTCTCGAACAAGCCAAAATTCTTCGACCGGACTGGGACATTGTCGATATCGAATCTGCGGCTGTTGATAACCGTTTCTGGAAACGACTATTGGGACGATTCTTTTAGGAGCAACTATGATCATTACCGCGGAAATGCAGCGAATTTTGGCATTGGCTCGACGAGCCGAGGCTTCAGATATTCATATTGTAGCTGGATTGCCTCCACTATTCCGAATCAATGGCGAAATTATCCTTGCCGATTCGCCCCCGTTATCGCGTGAAGACACCAAACGCTTGTCATTCAGTTTTTTAAATGATGAACAAATCAAGGTATTCGAACGCGACTGGCAGCTTTGCTGCAGTGTATTTGACGAAAAACTGGGGCGATTTCGAGTGTCGATTTATAATCAGGCGGGTAATCCGGAGATGTCCATCCGGCCCGTCACGCATGTCATTCGCAGCCGGCAAGATCTGCGGCTGCCGGTGCAAATTGAAGACCTGACACGCCTATCAAGCGGCCTGGTTTTAGTCACCGGCCCTACCGGCAGCGGAAAGACTACCACCATGAACTATATGGTGGATTTGATTAACAGTGAACGCCGCTGCAAGATCATCACCATCGAGGATCCCGTTGAATATGTTCATACACAAAAGAAAGCCATCATTGTCCAGCAGGAGCTTTATACCGACGTCAAGTCGTTTAATAAAGCCCTGATTCACGTGCTGCGGCAGGATCCGGACGTGGTCTGCGTCGGTGAAATGAGAGATCTCGATACAACCGCAACAGCCCTGATGGCAGCGGAAACCGGTCATCTGGTCATAGCGACCTGCCATACTCCAAACTGTTTCCAAACTATCGAACGAATTGTTTCTATTTTCCCGGACAATCAGCAGCCGCAGATTATTATGCAATTATCCAATTGCCTAAAAGCCGTTATCGCACAGCGTCTGATCCAGGCGTCCAACAAAAAAAGCCGTGTTCTGGCCACAGAATTTTTACTGGTGGACGCCCCCACACAGCGACATATCCGGGAACAGGAATTCCACCAGATCATCAGCGTTATCCAGACAGGCCGCAAAAGAGGGATGCACCTGATGGATGATTCACTCTATGATCTATATCAAAATGGGGAAATCACCTACGAAGCGGCAATTAATAATTCATTCAATCCCAGAGCCATGCGGGAGCGTCTCCTGGACCATCGGAATGAGCAGCCATAAATAATGCATAGGGACCAGCACCGTGTTTCTGCCTTATTCCAGTGATATTTATGAAGAATATTCTCCATGGATTGGATATATTGTATATCTTGCTGCTGCCCTGATTGCATTCAGACAGCTTGCCAGCAGAGCTTTCCCGGAAACGCATCGCATTCTTTTCGGCGTGGACTATTTTAATATCCACATGGACTTTGTCCTGCTTGTTATGTTTTATGTAGCATCTCTGTTGTTTTTTTGGGTTTTTGGAAAAAGTGTCTGTTCCAAGATCGGGAATTTTACATATCTTTTTATCATGGGCTGCTCGGCGGGATTCTACTTTTTGATTCAGGGCACTTCAAATGCCCCCCTGCTCTGGTTTTTCTCGTGGACTATTCACGCTGCGGCGGGGATGTACCTGATTTTCTGGCCGGTTAATTCGATTGACTGCTTTATCACTTTTATTGTGCCGAGAACTTTTTCTTTATCCGGATTCTGGGTTATTCTTTACTGGATTATTCTGGATGGAGCATGCTGCTTATTATTTGAAAAATCGTGGATATTCTTTATCAATCTCAGTTCCTTTCTGGCTGGCATGATCCTCGCTTCGTTATTAATCTATGTCCGCTGGGCAGTCATTCCACGGGACGAATGTTCATTATGGGATATTCTTTTGAGGCGAAATAAAAGTCTTGAAAATGAAACATGGCAGTATTCCTGGGCGGATCGCAAAACGCATCAGCAACAGGAAGAAAAAACCGCAGAAGCAAAAGACAAGGCACTTCAAGAGCGCCAGCATCAGATGGCTTCTGTAACACACCATCCACAAATATTATGCAGATGTGGACAGGTTGTTACACTGTTGCCGGATCAAACCAGTATTTGTCCATCCTGCGGCAGACGAATTCAACAGGTTCCTCTCCAATAAAACTAAATATACAGATACCTGGGTGGACGATTATCGAGCTGCTTTAGCAGTCCATCCGGTCACTTTTGACCTGCGAATTAGGGTATAAATACTCCGATTATAGACGTAAACTTTCGCACTTTTTAGGCGGTTAAATTTAATGGTTTATGAACAAAAACATATCGACCCGCCGATGTCTTTATTGGATTTAAGATTAAGACAGGGAGGTCGATATGTACAGTATTACTTCGAC
>Ga0228536_1002491_pt1 | contig 10498 bp, 7 predicted proteins | sample SJ1Smetagenome_FD_168611 | JGI IMG/M metagenome (GOLD analysis project Ga0228536, IMG submission 168611) | Enriched culture of PCE-dechlorinating microbial communities from Ithaca, New York, USA - SJ1.S | ecosystem: Engineered > Modeled > Simulated communities (microbial... > Unclassified... | reverse complement strand
CAGCCGCGCCCGAAGGGTTGGCTCGCGGACTCATGGCGCCTGCCATATACCGCCGGTGGGGAGTTCCACCCCGCCCTGAACAGATTTCACACGTACTGTAATGCCGACACCCCGCTTCGTAAAGCGCGATGCCGGCATACGGTGTTTCCCACATGGAAGGGAAGGGCGCTACGCGTCTTTCGCCTGCAGCCTCGCCCATGTGTCTTTGAGCGTGAGCGTGCGGTTGAAGACCGGCGCGGTGGGCGTGGAATCGGGGTCGGGGCAGAAGTATCCGAGCCGCTCGAACTGAACGGTCTCACCGGCGGGCGTGTCGGCGAGCGCGGGCTCGAGCTTCGCGCCCTGTAGGATGACTTCTGAGTCCGGGTTGAGGTCGTCGAGAAGGTCGCGCCCATCGCTCCCGGGGAAGGGGTCGGCGAAGAGGTGGTCGTACAGCCGCACCTCGGCGTCGACGGCGTGTGCCGCCGACACCCAGTGGAGGGTGGCCTTGACCTTGCGCCCGTCGGGGGCGCTTCCGCCGCGCGACTCCGGGTCGTACGTACACCGCAGCTCGACCACGCGACCCTCGGCGTCCTTGATCACGTCCGTACAGGTGACGAAGTAGGCTGACCGCAACCGCACCTCGCGGCCAGGCGCGAGCCTGAAGAACTTCTTGGGCGGGTCCTCCATGAAGTCGTCCCGCTCGATCCACAGGTCACGCGAGAACGGGACCATGCGCGTACCGGCATCGGGGTCCTCGGGGCTGTTGGGGACCTCGAGTTCCTCGGTCACACCCTCCGGGTAGTTCTCGATGACGAGCTTGATGGGATCGAGCACGGCCATGCGACGGAGCGTGGTGCGGTTGAGCACGTCACGCACGGCGTGCTCGAGCATCTCGATCTCCACCACGCTGTCCGCGCGGGCCACGCCGATCATGGCCGCGAAGTCGCGGAGCCCCTCGGCCGGAAAGCCACGGCGGCGGATGCCCGAGAGCGTGGGCATGCGCGGGTCGTCCCAACCGCGGACGAAGCCCTCCTTCACGAGCTTGAGCAGCACCCGCTTGGACAACACGGTGTGCGTGAGGTTGAGCCGGGCGAACTCGTACTGGTGCGGCTCCGAGGGCACCGGGAGGTTCGCGATGAACCAGTCGTACAGCGGACGGTGGTCCTGGAACTCGAGCGTGCAGATCGAGTGGGTGATGCCCTCGATAGCATCCGACTGTCCGTGTGCGAAGTCGTAGCTCGGGTAGATGCACCAGGCGTCACCGGTTCGCGGATGATCGGCGTGCAGGATCCGGTACATCACCGGATCGCGGAAGTTGATGTTGGGCGAGGCCATGTCGATCTTGGCCCGGAGCACTCTCGAGCCGTTGGGGAACTCGCCCGCACGCATGCGTGCGAACAGGTCGAGGTTCTCCTCCACGCTCCGGTCACGCCACGGGCTGGGCGTGCCGGGCTCGGTGAGCGTGCCGCGATGCTCCCGGATCTCCTCGGCGGAGAGGTCGTCCACGTACGCCTTACCGGCCTCGATAAGATGGACGGCCCATTCGTACAACTGCTCGAAGTAGTCCGACGCGTGGTACAGGTGCTCGCCCCAGTCGAATCCGAGCCAGCGCACGTCGGCCATGATGGAGTCGAGGTACTCCTGCTCCTCCTTCACCGGATTGGTGTCGTCGAAGCGGAGATGGCACCTGCCTCCGAACTCGGCGGCGATGCCGAAGTTCAGGCAGATCGACTTCGCGTGGCCGATGTGGAGGTAGCCGTTGGGCTCCGGCGGGAAGCGCGTCACAACGGTGTCGATGCGGCCTTCGCGCAGGTCAGCGGCAACGATATCGCGGATGAAATCACTGCGCTCGGGGGTGGGTGTCATGTTGGTATCCATGGTGGCCGAGGATAGCACATGAGCATGGTGGATTGGCAGTAAGGAGGGCCTACCCCGCATATGCAGAAGGCCCCTCGGCGGAGGGGCCTTCGATGAAGTTGGTAGCGCGTACGGGATTCGAACCCGTGATCTCCGCCTTGAGAGGGCGGTGTCCTAACCGCTAGACGAACGCGCCATATGTGGCTGGGGTACTAGGGCTCGAACCTAGACTCTTCGGAACCAGAATCCGACGTGTTGCCAGTTACACCATACCCCAGTACGTGCTTGCGCCCCGCTCGGGCGCGAATCCGTATGCTACCGACGCCCCCGCCGGGTGTCAACCACTTCCAGTGGGACAAGCCGCTCGAGTCCTCGCCAGGGTGCGCTACGCGCCCCGCTCGCTCACGCGTGAAGCGCAGCCCGCATTCTCGCCACCGACGCCTCTTTGCCGAGAAGGGCGAGCGACTCGAACAGCGGTGGGCTCACCACCGAGCCGGTCACGGCCACGCGCACCGCCTGGAAGAGCACTTTGGGCTTCACGCCAAGGGTCACCGCCAGCTCGCGCAAGGTCGACTCGATGGTGCCATGGTCCCAGGAGCCGAGGCCCGCAAGGGCGTCCGCGGCGGCGGCGAGCGAATCGCGCGCTTCCTCGGAGCCCAGCGCCTTGTCCGCGCTTGCCGGATCGAGCGTCACGCCATCAGTGAACAGGAATGCCAGCGCCGGCGCGATGTCGGTCAGCCGCTTGGCACGCTCGGCGATCAGCGGCACAAGCGACTCGTACCAGGCCGGGCGCGCCTCGTAGTCTGCGGTCGTCGTGAGCCCGGCCTCAACGAGCCACGGGATCATCTTCTCGGCAAGACCGGCGGGGGAGAGGTCTCTGATGTACACGCCGTTCATCCACTCAAGCTTCTCGAAGTCGAAGATCGCTGGGTTCTTGGAGATACGGTCGAGCGAGAACTCCCGGGCGAGCGTCTCGCGCGAGATGATCGTCGTCTCGCCGTCAAGCGACCAGCCGAGGAGGGCCACGTAGTTGAGGATGGCCTCCGGGAGGTATCCCTCTTCGCGGAACGCTTCCACCGAGGTGGCCCCGTGCCGCTTGGAGAGCTTCTTGCCGTCGGCCCCCCAGATCATCGAGAGGTGCGCGAATCTCGGCACGGCGTGGCCGAGGGCCTCGAACACCAGGATCTGGCGCGGCGTGTTTGACAGGTGGTCGTCCCCGCGGATCACGTGGGTGATCTCCATGTCGGCGTCATCCACCACGGTCGCGAAGTTGTACGTCGGTGTGCCGTCCGACCGCACGAGCACGAAGTCGTCCATCGCCGAGGCGGGGAAGACCGTTTCGCCGCGCACGATGTCATCGACCACGATGTCGCCGCGGTCCTCGGGAACCGCAAGACGCCACACGTGGGGCTCGCCGGCGGCGATGCGGGCGGCGGCGACGGACGGGTCGATTCCTCGGCAGGTGCGGTCATAGCCCGCGGGTCCCTCGCCAGCGCGTGCGATCTCACGCTTGGCCTCGAGCTCGGCCGCCGAACAGAAGCACGGATACGCCGTGCGGCTGGCCTTCATGCGTTCGAGTGCCGCAGCGTAACGCTCGGCGCGCTGGGTCTGGAAGTACGGCTCGTACGGTCCGCCGACCTCCGGGCCTTCGTCCCAATCGATGCCCAGCCACCGCATCGAGCGAAGGATCTGGGCCGTGTTCTCAGGAGTGGAGCGCTCAGCATCGGTGTCATCGATGCGCAAGACGAACGTTCCCTCTGTGGCGCGGGCGAACGCCCAGTTGTAGATGGCGGTGCGGGCGCCACCGATATGCAGCGCACCGGTGGGGCTGGGGGCGAAACGGACACGGGGGGACACGGACACGGTACTCCTTCCGGGGTGGGTCACTCGGCGTGATGGCCGTTGGCGTCACACAGCTGCCCCCTGCGGAGCAGGTACCAGGTGATCCCGACAGCGAGGATGAGCACGGCGAGCGCGAGGGCCTTCTCGAGCATCTGGTCGGTGCTCTCGAAGATCACGAGCTTCCGCACAACGGCGACCAGGCCGGCCTCGAGCACGGTACCGATGACGTTCTTGTGCTGCATGTAGGCAAGGGCGATCCGGATGAGCTCGATGACGATGAACACGACCAGCACGGTGTCGATCGTCCGGGTGATGCCGTCCGGGGTCATGAAGCCGTCCGCCCGGGTCACCTCGAGCATCTTGATGACGATGTCAACAACGCCGAGGGCCGCCAGGACCACCAGGAGCCCGGTCACGGCGCCCTCGATGTACACGACGATCTTGTTGATGGTGTCGATGGAGAAGAGCTTCACGTGCGCTCCTGTGTTCGGGGACGGATGCGACCACTATAACGCCTGTGACGCCGCTTGGCAGGAGCGTGCCCGCATGCTATCGTCGGCTTGTTCTCATCACGAGGCAGCGCGTAAGCGCTGCAGAGGGCCGAGGGACCGCACCCTACGACGCCCCGGCAACCGACGCGAAAGTGCGCACGGTGCCACATTGCGGCAGACGGCGACGTCTGGAAGATGAGGGAAGAACGCGGCGCACACGCCAACGCTCATGTCCCTTGTCTGTCCGGGCAAGGGCATTTTTTTGTGCCCGGATGGTAACGGCAGGCCCGCAGGCGCGGGCACCATGAAGGAGGTCCGATGTCGGAACGAGAGTATCTGTTCACCTCGGAGTCGGTCACTGAAGGCCACCCGGACAAGATGTGCGACGCGATCTCGGACGCCGTGCTCGACGCGATCATCACGCGAGAGGCCGAGCTTGCCGAAGAGGGTTACGAGACGGATAAGGGCTCGGTTGCGAGCCCCGAGTACGTGCGTGTCGCCTGCGAGACGCTCACCACCACCGGCCTGATCGTAGTCGCCGGCGAGATCCGCACGCACGCTTATGTGGACATTCCCGCGATCGTGCGCAAAACGGTCGAGCAGATCGGTTACACGCGCGCCAAGTTCGGGTTCGACTTCGAGACGTGTGGCGTGCTCACCGCGATCCACGAGCAGAGCTCGGACATCGCCATGGGCGTGGACCAGGCGCTTGAGAACAAGCGCGGTGAGCAGGACCCGCTCGACCTCATCGGCGCCGGCGACCAGGGCATGATGTTCGGATATGCCTGCACCGAGACGTCGCAGCTCATGCCGATGCCGATCTACCTCGCGCACCGGCTCGCCGAGCGGCTCACCGCGGTGCGCAAGGCCGGCGTGCTCGATTACCTGCGTCCCGACGGCAAGACCCAGGTGACCGTGCGGTACGTTGACGGCAAGCCGGTCGCTATCGACAAGATCCTGATCTCTACGCAGCACGCGGACGGCGTTGACATCGACGCGCTCATGCGACCTGACTTCATCGAGCACATCATCGATCCCGTGCTGCCGCTCGAGGGCATCGACTACAAAGGCGCCGACGTGCTCGTCAACCCCACCGGCCGTTTCGTCATCGGTGGCCCGATGGGCGACTCCGGCCTCACCGGACGCAAGATCATCGTCGACACCTACGGCGGCATGGGGCGCCACGGTGGCGGCGCCTTCTCGGGCAAGGACTGCACCAAGGTCGACCGTTCAGCCGCCTACGCGGCGCGCTGGGTGGCCAAGAACATCGTCGCCGCCGGGCTCGCGGAGCGCTGTGAGATCCAGCTCGCGTACGCCATCGGTGTCGCGCGCCCGATGTCTATCATGGTGGAGACGTTCGGCACGGAGACCGTACCGGTCGCCCGGATCGAGAAGGCTGTGAGCGAGGTCTTCGACCTCCGCCCCGGCGCCATCATGCGTGACCTCGACCTGCGTCGTCCCATCTACTCTAAGACCGCCGCCTACGGGCACTTCGGCCGCGAGGAGGCCGAGTTCACCTGGGAGCGCACAGACCGCGTCGACGCGCTGCTTGCCGCGGTCGAATAGCACCACGGCCGCCAATCCGAAGGCCACCGGCGCGATGTCGGTGGCCTTCGCTATGCTGTGACCATGGAGACACCGATGACAGTGGCGCGTGTAGTGATAGACGTTCCCGCCCGGGCGCTCACCGAGCCGTTCGACTACGCCGTGCCGCCTCACCTTGCGAGCGCGCTCGGCGTTGGGATGCCCGTGGCCGTGCCGTTCGGCCCCAGGCGCGCCGTGGGGTACATCGTAGAGCTCGCGGCCGAGAGCGCGTATGAGGGCACGTTGCGTCCTGTCGACGCGGTCCTGGGCACCGCGCTGTTCGACGAGCACGCGCTCGAGCTGGCCCGCTGGGTCGCCCATGAGTACGTGGCCCCGCTCTCTGAGGCGCTGCGGCTCTTCCTGCCACCAGGTGGCGCGCCGAGGGTCGTGCGTGGTGCTGATGGCACGTGGGTGTACGAGGGCCGTCAGACGGCTCCGGTATCCACCCGCATCGTCACGCGTGCCGCTGATTCCCCCTTCACACCCAGGTCCAACGCTGTCGTGCAACGCGCGGTGCTCGAAGCGCTCTCCGAGGGCCCCGTCACACTGCCGGAGCTGTCCGCGGAGATTGCTGGCGCCGCCGCCGCGGTCAGGGCGCTCGAGCGGGCAGGCGCCGTCGTCACCACCGACGCGCGCCGCTATCGCCGGCCCGACACCGCCCGTTCGTCGGCTCCGCGGCACGCCCACACCGCCGAGCAGTCCCGGGCCGTCGATCGGATCGCGCGTGCCGTGGAGACCGGCGGAACGGTCCTGCTCGACGGCATCACGGGATCGGGCAAGACGGAGGTCTACCTCGCGGCCATCGAAGCCGTGGTGGCGGCGGGTCGCGGCGCCATCGTCCTGGTGCCCGAGATATCGCTCACCCCGCAGACCGTCGGCCGTTTTCGCTCGCGTCTCGGGGACAACGTCGCGGTGATCCACAGCCGGCTTTCGGCTGGTGAGCGGTTCGATCAGTGGCAGCTCGCGCTCGAAGGGCGCGTGAACGTCGTGGTGGGAGCGAGATCGGCGCTGTTCGCACCGGTAAAGGACCTCGCGCTCATCGTGATCGATGAGGAGCACGAGCCCTCCTACAAGCAGGCGCAAACGCCGCGCTATCACGCGCGTGATGTGGCCGAGCGGCTCATCTCGATCCGGGGCGGTGCGCTCGTTCTCGGCTCGGCAACACCCTCGATGGAGTCGCAGCATGCGGTGGAGACCGGCAGGTACGAGCGTGTGGCGCTCACACAGCGGGTGGGCGGGGGCAGCCCGCCCCCGGTCGAGGTCGTGGACATGGGTGCCGAGTTCGCCGATGGGAACCGATCCATCTTCTCTGAACGCCTGCGCACCGAGCTGCAATCGGTCATGGAGCGTGGTGACAAGGCGGTCCTCTTCCTCAACCGTCGAGGATTCGCGTCGTTCTTGCTGTGCAGGGAGTGCGGATTCGTTCCGGAGTGCCCGTCATGCAGCGTCTCGCTTACCTACCACGAGGACGGCGGGAGGCTGCAGTGCCATCACTGCGGCCACACGGCCACGGCTCCCGTGACATGCCCGCGGTGCGACAGCCCGTACCTGCGCAGGTTCGGTGCGGGCACACAGCGCGCCGAGGCCGAGCTTGAGGCGCTTGTGCCGGGAGTCCCGATCATCCGGATGGACGCGGACACCACGTCACGCAAGGGCGGACATGAGTCGGTTCTGGCCCGGTTCGACGCTCCCGGACCGGCGGTGTTGCTCGGCACGCAGATGATCGCCAAGGGTCTCGACTTCCCGGATGTCACCCTCGTGGGGGTGTTGAACGCCGACACGAGCATGCACGTGCCCGACTTCCGGGCAGCGGAGCGCACCTACCAGCTCCTCGAGCAGGTGGCCGGCCGGGCAGGGAGGGGCCCCAAGGGCGGCACGGTGATCATCCAGACCTACTGGGCCGACCATCCCGCGGTGCTCGCGGTCATGCGGCGCGAGCCGGCCTTGCTCTTCGATGCCGAGCGTGCCGACCGCGCGTCCATCGGCTACCCGCCCTACGTACGCCTGGCCAATGTCGGCTTCAGCGGGCCGAAGGCGCCTGATGTGAGCGAGGCCGCTGCACGTTTCGCCCGTGCGCTCGGCGACCTGCTGCCACACGATTGGCGCGTCCTCGGGCCCTCGCCCGCACCCATCGCCCGGCTCAAGAACCGCTGGCGCTGGCACCTGGTGCTCAAAGCCCCGCCCGGCGCCGACATCTCATCGCTGCTCGCTCAGGTCGACGCGGCAACGCCCGGCATCGAGGGAGTCACCCGGTCGATCGATGTGGATCCCGCTGGGATGCTGTAGTCTCCCGCTTCGCGGGAGACCGCTGGCCTCGCAGTGTAGAATGTGAGCACCGGCATGCGCCGGCCACATCACACACCAGTCCGCACCTCTGGTCGCGGCGCACGACAGAACGAAAGGTCGACAATGGAAGTCCTGCATCATCCGAGCCCCGTGCTCAAGGCCCGTGCTCACGAGATCGATCCCGCAACCGATGAGGGGCTGCGCGATTTCGTCAGAGCTATGGCCGAGACCATGTACGCCGAGAACGGCATCGGCCTTGCTGCGCCGCAGGTGGGCGTGGACAAGCGCGTCATCGTGTTCGACGTGGACGACAGGCTCGCAGCGCTCTGCAATCCGGTGATCATCGAGCACGGCGACGAGAAGGTCGTTGATGAGGAGGGTTGCCTGTCAGTGCCCGGAGTCAACGTCCCGGTAGAACGCAGCCGTCGCATCGTCTGCGAGGGCATGACCATCGAGGGCCGCCCGATCACCATCGACGCCGAGGACCTGCTCGCGCGCGTGCTGCAGCATGAGATCGACCATCTTGACGGTGTTCTCATCCTTGATCGCGCGCCGGCGGATCTGAAGAAGTCCATCATCAGGGCCTACAACGAGGCCAACAACCTCTGACCTTTGCGAGGAGCCGGCACGTGCGTATCGTCTTCATGGGTACACCCGCGTTCGCGGTGCCGTCTCTGGACGCGGTCGCTACGCACCACGAGGTCGAGCTCGTGGTGACGCAGCCGGACAGGGTCGCTGGCAGGGGCACCTGCGCCCGGCCCTCGCCTGTCAAGGAGGCCGCCGAGCGGCTCGGCATCCCGGTCTTCCAGCAAACGTCCTTGCGGGGCGAATCCGCCGACGTGATCGCCTCGGCATCACCCGATGTGATCTGCGTCGCGGCGTTCGGGATGCTCCTCCCGCCCGAGGTGCTCGCGATACCTCCCCATGGATGCGTCAACGTTCACGCTTCGCTGCTTCCGCTCTACCGTGGCGCCGCGCCGATCCAGCGCTCGATCCTCGCCGGCGACGAGGAGACCGGGGTGAGCATCATGCTCATGGAGGCCGGGCTTGATACGGGCCCATACGCGCTGCAGCGGCGTGTCGTGATAGGCGACCGGTACGCCGATGAGATCGAGGCCGACATGGCCACCGCGGGCGCGGAGGCGCTGCTTGAGGTCCTCGGCAGGATCCAGACAGGCGAGGTGTCCTGGGTCCCGCAGGATGAGGATCGCGTCACCTACGCCGCTAAGATCACCAAAGACGACGTGGCGTTGCGCCCCGAGCTGTCTGTTGACGAGGCGTTTCGGCGCGTGCGCGCTGCCACACGCCGGGCGCCCGCGCGTGCGTGCCTTGGCGATCGCGAGGTGACCGTTGTACGCGCTACGCCTGTCGGTACCGCAGATCCCGCGGGCGGCGTCTGCCTGATCGACGGCGCACCGGTGCTCGGATTCTCCGATGGCGGACTCAGGCTCGACGTGCTGCGGCCAGCGGGCAAGGGCGACATGTCCGGCGTGGACTGGGCGCGTGGCGCCCGGCTCACGGAAGACGTGTGCTGGCGGTGCACGCGGTGAGCGTCGCTGCCGCGAGGACGAGCGCTCTCAAGGTCCTCGGCCGCGTCCGCAAGGGCGGTGCGTTCAGCGGGGCCGCGCTCACGGCGGAACTCCATAGCGCACGTCTGTCCGCGGACGACACGGCCCTCACCACGCACCTCGTCTACGGTGTCCTCGGCACGCAGGGCGTGCTCGACGACGCTATAGGCCGATTCGCGCGAGGGAAGATCGAACCGCGGATCCGTGATGTCCTGCGGCTTGCCGCGTACGAGCTCCTGTATGGCCGGTCGCCCGTATACGCGGTCGTGGACCAGGCGGTGGCCGCCGCACGCCTGATCCGCCCACAGGCGGCGGGTCTTGTGAACGCCGTGGCCCACAGGCTGGCCGACGCGGCTCCGGAGTTCCCGTGGGGAGACCCCCAGACCGACCTCGACGCGCTGGCCCGCGTGTGCGGATGTCCCCGCTGGATCGTCGATGAGTACCTGGACTCTCTCGGCCCCGCCAGAGGCCGGGAGGCGCTCCTTGCATCCGCCGAGCCCGCACCCTCGTTCATCCGTCTCGATCCGTTCATGGCAACGCGTGAGTCGGCACTGAGCGAACTCGCGCCAGCAGAACCTCTGCCCGCGCCGCCTGACCCCGACTGCTTCTTGCTCGGACGTCCCGCCGCGGCTCATGGCGGCACCGGCGGCGCGTGGTTCTCGATGGACGCGGCGGCACAGATCGCCCCGGCGGCCGCGCAGCCCATTCCCGGTGCGCGCATCCTCGATGCCGGTGCGGGTCGCGGCAACAAGACCGTGTGCCTGCAGGCGATCGCCGTGCGCAGCGGTGGGCCGGCGCGGATCACCGCCCTGGAGCTCCATGCCGGGAAGGCCGCGCGTCTTCGTGAGCGGCTCGACAGCTCTTGCGTGCCCGAGGTCTCGGTGACCGTCG
>Ga0228536_1002486_pt1 | contig 10533 bp, 9 predicted proteins | sample SJ1Smetagenome_FD_168611 | JGI IMG/M metagenome (GOLD analysis project Ga0228536, IMG submission 168611) | Enriched culture of PCE-dechlorinating microbial communities from Ithaca, New York, USA - SJ1.S | ecosystem: Engineered > Modeled > Simulated communities (microbial... > Unclassified... | reverse complement strand
AAGAACGTGCCGATAAAATCCAGTTTGCGCTGAGCCTCATCGAGCCGGCCGAGGAAGGCCTGCTCTTCATCGAATTCCGCAGCGCCGGCCAGTTTTTCACGTGCGAGCCGATCGAGCTCGTCGGGATAGATGATCTGGAAACATCGCTGGCTTCCGAGATATTTCAGCACTGCATCGATATCGGGTTTAAGGAGCAGCAGTTCCACTCTTCTCATGCTGACGGTGCTCATGCTGTCTCTCCTCCGGGAATCCACAGGTATTTCACGTTTTCGTCAGGGGATACGCCGAACCTCACGCTCTCGAGCACGGCCATGAGCAGGGATGTCTCATACTCCAGAAGCTTGAAATAGCAATAAATCGGCGTATAGCTGAACGGATGCAAATGCAGATTTCGGCGGACCATAGAGAAAAGGTCCTCCTGCGTGCGAATTTCCATGACCGGCACATCGATGCCCGGCCCTGTCTGGGTGGACAGCAGTTTACTGAGGGACCAGGGGGAGAAGGTCGCAAGGTTATCGATGTCATACCGGAAAGTCTCCATCGCAAGCGAGACTGTGTCGACGCCCTTCACATCGACGAACATTCCGGCCGCGTCCTTTCTGGTCATGCCGTAGTAGCGCCTCACGCGCAGCGCCCAGATCACATTCTGGTAGATGATCTCCCAGCGGATCAGGTCGAGCATCGCGCCGATTTTTCGCGCCGGGATCCTGTTCGCCGCGTTCCACAGGTCGAGATAGTACTGCTGGTCGAGACGGTTCTCCGCGATGGCGATATTGTCGAGCCAGTGGCTGTCCAGCCAGGAATACGGCGTCCCGTAGAACATGTCCGTAATCCTTGGCCAGCTGGCGAGGGCCCGCTCGATGACCGGGGAACTGTACAGGACTCCTTCGGGTTTCGGCTCGCCGGACCGAATTCTGAAGATCATGGATTTAATTGCAGTGACCTCATATTTCGAGATCAGCGCATGGATGAGCTCGCTCGACTCCGAAAATGGTCCGGCGAGGCGCAAAAACGAGGCGATCGACTGTTCTATTATTTTGCGCTCCGCCTCAAAAAGGAGTTTGGCCTCGGGGAGCCCAGGCGGCTCTTCGTTGAACAGCTGTTTCCAGACCGCCACAACGCTGCCCGAGCCCTGCTGCATGAGCTCGCGCGCCCTCTCCCCCAGTCGCATCTTCGAGAAGGCTCCGCAGACTCGCGCATAGAGATAGGCGAATTCGAGAGATTCTGCCATATCAGGCTTCCGTGTCCAAAAAACCTCTGAGCGTCTCGGCGAGCGCGGCATGGTTCAGGGGAATGGTGCTGAGGTTATTCCTGTAGTCGCTGATTTCTTTTTGGCTCTGTGCTTGAAGAGATTGCAGAAAGACCTCATGGTCGGCATCAAACTTTTTACGCACCTCGGCAATCTTTTGGTTTTGTAATGATTCGGCTTTGGTTTTCGCATCGAGCAGCAATCCTGAGGCTTTTTCTTCGGCCTCGTGTATAATGTCGGCCGCCTGATGCTCAATCTCTACTAATCTGTCGATGCTGTCGACTGAATCCATGGTACACCCCTTCTCCATAGCCTATAAGGTACAGAAAAGTGCGGTCCCATCGGCTCTCTCAAGCCCTCATGGTGGAATCACACAGAAAAATGACGTGAGCGCACCGGTCTCTCTCCTATATACTCCTATATACTCTCTTCAAATTCCCGGATCAAAGAATACACCTTCTCGGGCGTCGAGGCCTTCATCAAATTCTCGAGGAGGAGCGAGTCCTGAATCAGAAGCGCGATCTGCTTCAGGGCATCGAGGTGTCGTTTTGCTTCGCTCGGGGGAGATATCAGCAAAAATACAAGGTAGACAGGGTTGCCGTCCAGGGAATCGTACTCTATGCCCTTCTTCGAAATACCGAGCACGCCGCGGAGGGTATCGATCTCCTCGACAGTCGCGTGGGGAACCGCAACCCCTTTATAAATGCCGGTGGACATCTTCTTTTCGCGAGCCCAGAGAGCTTCAAGCACAGTTTCGCGCGGAAAAACTTTCTCTTGGGGATAGTTTCTTGAGAGCAGATCGATCAATTCTTCAAGCAGTTCGTCCTTGTCCTCGCTCTCAAGTCCAATTTTAATCGTTGCCGGTTTGAATGCGTTCTGCAGTATCATTGCAGCATCACCTCTCCCGCATCAGAACATTCTCGGTGCAGGCATCATACATAACAGTATCCAAAAATCTTCAAAAATAGCAAGGGGTATGCGGCGCCACAGAGAAACGGCCTCTTTCGTGCAGGTCGACGAGTATTGCGGAGCGTCTCCAAATACTGTAGAAATTGATAAACAGCGGACGCGGGGGAGGCACGCAATGCTCATTATCCAGTCGATTATCCTCGGTATTGTTCAGGGGCTCGCCGAATTCATTCCCATTTCGAGCTCCGCGCACCTCGTCATCGTCCCCTGGCTCTTCGGGTGGAACAACCCCGCGCTGACAAGCCTGACCTTCGATGTTGCGCTGCACCTCGGGACCCTGCTCGCAGTCCTCGTATTCTTCGCTTCCGACTGGGGCCGGCTCATCTCGGCGTGGTTCAGGAGCATCGTTCAGTTCAAAATTGGCGATGACCCGGATCGCCGCATGGCGTGGTTCATCGTCCTCGCGTGCATCCCGGGCGGAGTTTCGGGCCTGCTCCTCGAATCGAAGATCAGCGAAGCCTTCCATTCGAACCCCATACCGCGGGGCTCGATGCTTTTTATGGCCGGCGCGATCGCCGCGCTGGCGCTCCTGCTCTGGCTCGCCGACAGATTTGCGCGCCATCAGCGGAATTTTGGCCAGATAAAAGCCCGCGACGCCCTCTATATCGGCATCGCACAGGCATTCGCGGTGATCCCCGGCGTGTCGCGTTCGGGCTCGACAATTACGGCGGGGCTCGCGCTCGGCCTCGACCGGGAGACGTCCGCGCGCTTCTCGTTTCTGCTCTCCGCGCCGATCATTGCAGGCGCGGGCCTGAAGAGCCTCTACGATCTGTTCAAACAGATCAGGGCTGGGGCCGTGGCCGGCACGGAGCTGGTGATCTTCCCCATTGGATTTCTTGTCGCCGCAATCAGCGGCTTTCTCTGTATCAAGTACCTCCTCGCCTACCTCAAAAAGCACTCCACGGCCGTCTTCGTGTGGTACCGCTTTGCTCTTGCGGCCCTCGTACTGATAGTGGCGCTTGTCCGGGGGTAGGGCCGGCCCTCCCTTCCTTTTTTCCCACACTCCGGCAATTGACAGAGACAGGGGGCGTGGCGTATTCTCATACGCGATGGAAACTATAAATATTATGAACGTTTCTTCAGTTTTCAACTCTCTTTCCAACCTGCGGAGGCTCCCATGAATTTCTGCATCCGGAATCAGCGTACAACGATCGCTTTGATACTGGCCGGATTGTTCTCTATCGGGGCGGCCGCCGCCCAGACTGCCAATTCCGGCTATGACATCATGAAGCGGGCGAATGACCGGCCCACTGGGAACGACATGACAGCCAATGTGCTCATGAAGATCATCTCGAAGAGCGGCACGGTCAAAACCCGGGAATTCACCATGTATCAGCTCCACCAGAAAGACGGCTCCTCTTCGATCCTGATAAAGTTTCTGCAGCCGGCCGATGTCAAAGGCACCAGCTTTTTGAACACCGAGACATCCAAAGGCGAAAAAAGTCAATTTATCTATCTGCCCAGCCTCAAGAAGGCCACCCGCATTTCGGCATCGGACAAGAACAAGCCATTCATGGGCAGTGATCTCACCTACGATGATTTTGGCAGCCGCAATATTGAAGACTACACATTCACAATGCTGGGAGAGGAGAGCCTGGCCGGCAGGGTCTGCTGGAAGGTCGAATCCATCCCTAAGGACAAAAGCGGCGGCACAAGCAGGATCGTCTCGCTCGTGGACAAGGAGAGTCTCCTCATTGTAAAGGCCGATTTCTATGACAAATCCGGGACGCTCTACAAACAGATGACCGCTTCACAGTCCGCAAAGATTTCCGGAATATGGACCATGGTAGACCTGGAGATGAAGAACCTGGCAACGGGCGGTGCCACATCCCTCCACTTCGACGCAGTGAAATATGACACAGGCTTGTCCCCGGCCCTGTTCTCCAGAGAATCCCTGGGCAAATAGCATGGGAAATGGCCCTCGAGTCATGCAAGGAGTGTTGCAATATGAAATATATGCCAAGAAACAGACAAACTGCGAGGAATTACAGGCTCTTTTTCCCGGTTGCGCTGCTGGTTTTTATTGCCGGGACGGCTCCGCTCTCGGCGCAGGCGAGTCTGTCCGGCGAAGTCACGGCATTCAGCGGAATATTCTTTCAGGCCTCCGGGACTTCAGACGCAGGCGACTACTTTCAGCCCTCGACGAGCCTGAAGCTCGCCCCTTCCTACGCATCGGGGCCCCTCACGATAAAGGGTGAACTGACCGGCTCAATTTCCCTCGCCGACAGCGGGTACGATGTCGCCATGAAGCTCGGCGAAGCATACGCCACCCTCGATGTCGCCGAGGGACTCTCGGTGACTGCCGGGTCCAAGATCATCTCCTGGGGAACTGCCCTCGTCGCAAATCCTGAAGGGTTTATCAACCCCGTCGATTCGCTCAGCCAGCTCGTATCCGACAACCGTTCCGACTGGCTTCTGCCCGTGATGCTGGTAGAGGGGAAATACATCAAGGGTCCCTTCAGCATCGAGGCTGTGGCGCTGCCCTATTTCCGGCCGAGCACGATCCCCGCGAACTCTTCGCGGTGGTATCCGGCGAGCCTCGCATCCCTGGACGCCCTCAACGGACAATTCATTCCCCCGATCTTCTTTTCCGTCGACACGACGCCGGATGATCTGAGCCTCAACTGGGAGAACATGCAGGGAGCCGCGCGCGTGGGCTTCTCGGTGGGTGCGATGGACTTCGGCCTTTCGGGCTGGTACGGCTTTACAAAGACACCCGTCTTCGACGTGGAAACGACCTCGGTAGGACCAATTGTAAATGTCGACATCACGGCGAGCTACAAGCGGCAGGGAGCCATAGGCGCCGACATGTCCGCGACCGTCTTCGATTCTTCCGTCGCGTGGATGGAAGCTGCACTCTATCTGCCCGAATACTATCTCGGAGAAGAGACCACGGGCATCCCCGTCGCGCTGGAGAAAACCACCCTCAAGTCGGCCGCCGGGCTGGACAGGACATTCAGTCTCGGCAGCATCGGAGACCTCTACTGTGCGGCGGAGGGCAATCTGTCACTGATATTCGATTACGACAGCCGGCTCGCGTCCTCGGCGAACGAAATCGAACTCGGGTCGACGCTCATCACAGAATACCGAAGCCCCTCGCAGGACGTCACCCTTCGGTTCGTCGTCATGGAGCCGGATTTCCTGACGGTGGGGACTACGGGTCAGTATTTGACGCGCCTTTCGCTGAAGGCAAAGCTTGCAGACGGCTACTCTCTCACCCTTGGCACCGTGCTCTTCGGAGGCACCAGCGGCACAGTCGGTCAGTATGCTGACAACGATTTTGCCTATGCGTCCATCACCGCGTCATTCTAAGGAGTTTCCATGGCAGCATTTGTGTACCGCTTCCGCTACCTCATCGTCGCCGTATTCTGCCTTCTCACGCTGGGCGCAGCCTTTTTTATCCCAAACCTGCATTTTGACGGCGATATTCAGGCGCTTGCTCCCTCCCATGTTTTTTCCGTCGAGGAATTCAGGCATGTCAATGAGCTGTTTGGGGGAGCCGACTCCCTCGCCGTCTCAGTGCAGTCCCGGTCGCTTTTCACCCCTGAGGCGCTCGCGGAGGCGGCTGCCATCAATAAAGAACTCCAGGGCCTTCCGGATGTCTCCGACGTCGTGTCGGTCTTCACCTATGTCGAACCGGCAAATGTCGAGGATGGCCTCAGCTTCATCCCTTATGTCGACCCCGACGCCCTTCCCTCCGATCAGGCTTCCGTCGAGGCACTGAAGTCGCGCCTGCAGGGCCTCAAGACAGTCTCGGGGAAACTGCTCTCGGGCGACGGGGACACCCTTCTGTACGTCCTTCAGATATCCCCGAACGTCTCACAGATCCGCCTGGTCGACGGCATCAAGGGCATTATCGCGGCGCACCCGGATTTTGCGTTCGAAATGGCGGGAACGCCATTTATCGACTATCAGATGGTGAACTATATGCGCCAGGATGTGGTCGTCCTCGTCGTGTTCGGACTCCTCGCGGTCATTCTGGTCCTCCTCGTGGGATTCCGAAGTCTGCGGGGGGTTCTCCTTCCCCTCTTTACGATCGGATGCTCGCTCATCATAACCTTCGGCTTCATGGGGCTTCTGCATGCCAAGATGACTATCGTGGCGCTCATCATCCCCGTCATGCTGATCGCAATCTGCAACAACTACGCAATCCATTTCCTGACGAGATTTTACGAGGATGTCTTCGTCAATGGCATGACGGACAAAGTCGAGATTATCGATGCGAGTTTCCGCTCGCTCAGCAAACCTGTCTGGCTCGCTTTTGTCACGACCGTGGCTTCGTTCATATCGTTCGTGACTTCTCCGATACCGCGCATCGCGGAGATGGGCCTCTTCATCGCATTCGGGATCACCTATGCCTTCGCGATGACGATGTTTTTCATTCCCGCCCTCCTCAGCATTCTGCCTCTCCCCAAAAAGCACCGGCGCTATCATGCAAACGAGGCACTGATCAACTCGATCTCACGGAAGGCCGGTGGATTCATCACTCAGCACAAGCTGGCCATCCTGGTCGTCACACTCGCCATCGCGGTGGGAGGGGCTCTGTTCATCCCGCACATCATTGTCGATTCCGAAATGGCGAACTATTTCAATCCCGACGACCCTGTCCGGGTTGGCATCAATTTCATCAATGAAAAAGTATCCGGCTCACAGCTCATCAAAGTTTCACTGCCGGTCGACCCGCGGACCGCGGAGGGCCTCAAAAAAGCCGACAAATTCCAGGAGTACGCCGAATCGCTCGGTCAGGTGGGCAGCGTCTTCTCCATTGTCGATACCATCAAATCGCTCAACCGGGTCTTCCACGACGATGATCCCGTCTTCGACGCGGTGCCGGACAGCGACGAAGCAGCCGCCCAGATGCTCTTGCTGGTGGAGACCTCTCTCTCCCCGGAGCGTCTCACACAGTTGGTCTCGGAGGACTACCAGAACCTCTGCTTCAACATCCAGCTCAAGGCAGTGGATTCGGCGACTCTGCAGAAGACCGCCGATCTTCTGCGCGCGAAGGCCAATGAGATAATCGGCGACGATAGGGTCTCCATAGCAGGCGTCTCGCTCATCGCGAATGAACTCAATGGCCTCGTCATCATCTCCATGCTCGAGAGCTTCGCACTCGCGTTCGTGCTGGTGTTTGCGTTCGTCGCCTTCGGGTTCAGGAACATTCCTGCCGGACTTTCGTGCGCGGGAATCATGATCGCTATTGTCGTCGCCGTGTTTGGGACCATGGGCCTGGCGAAGATCGAACTGTCGACCGCCACCGCCCTGGTCGCCTCTATCACGCTGGGAGTGGGGATCGATTACCTCATTCATTTTTCCGCCCGGTGGTTCACCGAACGGAAAAACGGGTGCAGTGCGGCGGAGGCGACATCGAGAACCCTGGGCCTTACGGGTAGGGGCATCATCATCAATGCGCTGGCGATCATCTTCGCCGTCATCCCCCCGTTTTTCTCCCAATTCCGGCCGATAATGTACTTCGGGATCCTCTGTTTTGTGTCGATCCTGCTGTCGCTGATCTGCGGCCTTATGGTCATGCCCGCGCTGCTGTCCATAATTCCCGACAAATTTTTCAAAAAGATAAAGATATGATATGCTCTGGGCGCAACTGCACCACGTGCATCGGGAGATGGAAGCGTGAATATGGGAAACCAGGTTCGGGCCCGCATTGTCGATCTGTCCAGAGACCTCTTCTTTAAACGCGGTTTTACGCGCGTGACCATGGACGATCTCGCCTCAGCGTGCGGCATCAGCAAAAAGACGCTCTATGTCAACTTCCCCAGCAAGGAGGCACTGATTCGTCAGATCATATGTCAGATTCAGGAGGATCTCATCGATCAGGTGAGTCAGATTTTGAACGATTCCACGATCCCCGTCTTCGAGCGCATGAAAGATGTCATCAACGTGGTCAGCCTTCAGAGCCTTCAGTTCGCACCTCTGTTCCTCGAAGATGTCAAGCGCTTCCAGCCCAAAAGCTGGAAGGACCTGCAGAACTACAAAAGAAACAGCATCGCACATGCGGTGCGCATTGTCATCCGCGATGGACAGGAACAGGGATATATCCGAAAATCTCTGCCGGAGGACTTTATTATCCACATATGCTTTACCCTCATCGATACCATTCTTACGCCGGAGACGATGTTCGAGCTGTCCATGCCCTTCCATGAGGTCTTCGAAAACGCCATGTCGCTTCTGTTTGAGGGGGTCCTTACGGACTCTGGCAGGAAAGGAATATATTCTGTAGAATAGCACGTGATAAAGGAGGCTGCATTGTGGAATCCGTCATGAAGCCACCTGGAGAAGATTCGCTCGCCGTCAAGAGGGCCGACAGCATCGCGTTCAACAGGCTTATCCATGTGTCGCCTGCAACGATCGATTCGCTTTTCGACAAACCAGCCCTGAGAAAAATCATTGCAAAGATCTTCGAGTGGTCGACCTACCGCTCGTCCCTGTCTTTTAAGGAATATCCAAGGCAGGTCCAGCTCGACAAGTTCTATGTCACCCGGGCATTCATCAAGGCGATCGACGCGGCGCTCGCGCATGCCCGGCAGAGTCCGGTCTTCAGACAGTCGCTCGTCGGCAACGTGTTGCCTGCCATGTTCGGCGCCATCGAAAAAACCGGCGGGCGCGAAGAGGCGTTCAGGCAGAGCTACGGCTTCGGCCCCCCGCGCTTCCTCGTCGTAAGCCCCACCAAATTCTGCAATCTCCACTGTGCCGGCTGCTATGCCAACAGCGACGCGGCCAGCCATGAAAAACTCGCTTTCGAAGTAGTCGACAGAATAATCCAGGAAAAGACCGAAAAGTGGGGCGCGGTCTTCACGGTCATCTCGGGGGGAGAACCGCTCCTGTACCAGAGCGAGGGCAAGACGATATTCGATCTCGCGCTGAAGCATCAGGACAACTACTTCCTCATGTACACCAACGGCACGCTCATCGATGCGGCGATGGCCCGCAGGCTCGCGGAGGCGGGGAACATCACTCCTGCGATATCGGTCGAAGGTTACGAGGCTGAAACCGATGCGCGGCGTGGCAAGGGCGTCTACAAAAAAATCCTGAAGGCGATGGAGTATCTGCGCGCCGAGGGAGTGCCGTTCGGCGTCTCGCTCACCGCAACAAAGGAGAATGCGCACATCATCCCGAGCAGGGAGCTCGCGGAATTCTACACGAAGCTCGGCGCCCTCTATTTCTGGATTTTCCAGCTCATGCCGATCGGCCGCGCCTCGATGGACCTGATGCCGACCGCAGAGCAGCGCTTCGACATGTACAACCGCATGTTCGATCTGATAAAAAACGACTCGTTCTTCATCGCCGACTTCTGGAACGGCGGCACGCTGAGCAACGGCTGTCTTTCGGCGGGCAGAATGCGCGGCGGCGGGTATCTGTACATCGACTGGTCCGGCCACGTGACTCCCTGCGTGTTCAATCCGTACTCCGCGGCCAATATCAACGAAATCTACGCGCGCGGCGGAGAGCTGAGCGACGTGCTGACCTCCCCATATTTCGAGTCGCTCCAGGAATGGCAGAAAAACTACGCCATGAGCGGCGATGCGTACACGGGCAACTGGGTCCTGCCCTGCCCCATGCGCGACCACTACGCCGACCTCCTCAAAATCCTGCAGAAGACGCACCCCGAACCGACCGACGAAGTGGCAGCCGAAGCGCTGAACGACCCGAAGTACCATGAGGCGATGATCCAGTACGACAGTGAGCTCGAAGCTGTCTTCGGGCCGATGTGGAAGGAAAAATATCTCAGGCAAAAATAAATTCACAATTAGTATGTACGCTATAGAATCACAAAGAGGTACAGAATGAAACTCGTGCTTATCGGCGCTGGCAGCGCGCAATTTGGACTTGGTACCCTGGGCGACATCTTCTCGAGCGCAGCCCTGAAAGGCTCGCATATCGCGCTCGTCGATATCGATGGAGAGTCGCTGGGCCATGTGCTCGAGGCGGGAAAGGCTTTCATCGCTGCCCACAACCTCGACTTTTCACTCTCGGCGCACACGGACCGCCGCGAAGCGCTCAGGGGCGCCGATTTCGTCATCATATCCATCGAGGTGGGCAACCGCTTCGAGCTCTGGGATCAGGACTGGATGATTCCCCTGCAGTATGGCATTCCGCAGGTATACGGCGAAAATGGCGGTGCCGGAGGACTCTTCCATGCCCTCCGCATAGTCCCGCCCATCCTCGACATCTGCCAGGACTGTGCCGAACTCTGTCCCGATGCGACGGTCTTCAACTTCTCGAACCCGATGACCGCCATCACCACCACCGTGCTGCGCAGATTCCCGCAGATGAAATTCATCGGCCTCTGCCACGAGATC
>Ga0228536_1002482_pt1 | contig 10546 bp, 9 predicted proteins | sample SJ1Smetagenome_FD_168611 | JGI IMG/M metagenome (GOLD analysis project Ga0228536, IMG submission 168611) | Enriched culture of PCE-dechlorinating microbial communities from Ithaca, New York, USA - SJ1.S | ecosystem: Engineered > Modeled > Simulated communities (microbial... > Unclassified... | reverse complement strand
CCGCAGGCAGGGCGCGCCTGAGAGCCTCGGCCCTCTCCCTTTCGCGGGTGAGGCGGATCGGCTCGGCGGTGATGTTCTGGACGAAACCGAGAAGGAACCCCGTCAGAGCCGTTACGGCCAGAAGAACCCAGGCGGGGCGAAAGGCGTTACCCACGGGAGCTCACCTCCCCGAAGCGAAGCGGCTTGACCTTGCGGTCGATGAGGGGCGTCACGAGGTTCATGATGAGGATGGCGAAGGAGACGCCCTCGGGATAGTTGCCGTAGACGCGGATCAGCGTCGTGATGACACCGCAGCCGAAGGCGAAGAGGATCCGTCCTCTGACGGTCATCGGCGAGGTGACGTAGTCGGTGGCCATGAAGATGGCGCCCAGGAAAAGGCCGCCGGCGAAGATCTCGTAGAGGCCGTTGCCGGTGAAGAAGCCTTCCCGCCCAAGGATCCAGGTCAGAAGGCCCGTCGTGGCGATGTAGACGACGGGGATTTCGGGCGTGATGACGCGGCGCCAGAAGAGCCAGCCGGCTCCGATGACCAGAGCCAGGACCGACGTCTCTCCGAGGCAGCCGCCGACATGACCGGCGAAAAGATCCATCAGCGAGGGCAGGGCCTGACCCCCCTCCTTGAGGATGCCCAGGGCCGTCGCCGTCGAGACGCCGTCGACGGTCCAGCTCGTCATCGCCCCGGGCCAAGAGGCCAGGAGAAAGGCCCGGGCCGCCAGGGCCGGGTTGACGACGTTCTTGCCCAGACCGCCGAAAAACTGCTTGACGACGATGATGGCGAAGACGCCGCCGACGACGGCCATCCAGAAGGGGAAGGTGGACGGCACGTTCATGGCGAGAAGGACACCCGTGACGAGGGCGCTGCCGTCACTGACCGTTACGGGCTTGCCCAGCAGCCGCTGCCAGAGGTACTCGGCGGCCGTACAGGAAGCGGCCGTGACGGCCGTCAGGAGGAGCGCGCGCACGCCGAAGAAGTAGGCGGAGGCGGCCAGGGCAGGAAGAAGAGCGATGAGGACATCGACCATGACGGTTCGGACCGTCACGTTCGCATGAACATGGGGTGACGTGGAGACGATCAGCTTCTCATTCATGGCGTCACTTCCTCCTTCGGGCGGCGGCGGTCCGTTTGGCCTCCCGCAGGCTCTGGACAAGATAGCGCATGGACGGGCAGGTGTAGGAACAGGATCCGCATTCGATGCAGTCCATGCCGCCTTCGTCGACGAAGGCATCGTAGTCCTCGAGGAGAGCCAGGCGGTTGAGCCGGTAGGGCTCAAGCCCCATGGGGCAGACTTCGATGCACCGGCCGCAGCGGATGCAGTCCCGCTCCGGCTCGACAAGGGTCATCGGACGGGATTGGACCAAGATTCCCGAGGTCCCCTTCACAACGGGGACGTCAAGGCGCGTGAGGGCGAAACCCATCATGGGTCCGCCGGCGATGACCTTGCCCGGATCGCCCTTGAATCCCCCCGCGACCTCGATGAGCCGGCTGACGAGGGTCCCCAGAGGAACGAGGAAGTTGCCCGGTTCGGCGATCCCCTCTCCAGTGACGGTGATCACCCGATCCATCAGGGGACGGCCCTGAGCGACGGCCAGATACATGTTGCGCACCGTGGCCACGTTCTGGACGAGGCAGCCGACGGCGCAGGGGAGCTTGCCGGAGGGGACCGATCTCCCCGTCACGGCGAAGATGAGCTGTTTTTCCGAACCCTGGGGATACATGACCGGAAGGGCTCGGACCTCGACATCGGCGCCGATCGCGGCGAAGGCTCCGTTCAGGGCCTTGATGGCCTCGGGCTTGTTCTCCTCCAGGCCGACGACGATCCTGGCATCGGGGAAGATGCGCCGGAGCAGCTCCGTCCCGCAAGCGACGTCATCGGCATGCTCCTGCATGATACGGTCATCACAGGTCAGGTAGGGCTCGCATTCGGCCCCGTTCAGGATCACCGTGTCGATGGGGGAATCGGGGGGCGGGTTGAGTTTGACCGACGTGGGAAAACAGGCTCCGCCCAGGCCGACGATACCCGATTCGCTGACGATGGAAAGAATGCTCTCCCGAGAGAGCTCGCGCCACCGGGGGCGCTCCTCGAAAGAGACCTCCCTGGCGAGGCCGTCGTTTTCGACGACGACCGACACGCCCCTTCCTCCGACGACGGGGCGCATCTCGATGGACTTCACCTTTCCGGAGACGCTGGAATGGATGGCGACACCGAGACGCCCCTCGGGAGGTGAAGCGATCAGCTGGCCCCGCAGAATCTCCTGCCCCTTTTCGACCAGGGGAAGACAGGGCGCGCCAATATGCTGAGACAATGGGAAGACAAGAGTTCCGCCGGGATCGAGAGGAACGATCGGCTTGTCTTTCGTCAGCTCTTTGCCGCCTTCGGGGTGGACACCCCCTCGAAACAAACGGTGCTTCACAGCACCACCTCCCATAAATGTTTGAAAGAAAAGAAGATTCCGCGAGCCCCAAGGACCAAGGCGACGCAAGGAAGAGAGGAGGGCCTCCCGCCGCAACGACGGCGGAAACCTCCTCTCTGCGGACTTCACCAGACCTCATGCCGTACAGGGCCCTGATGCCGGAGTAACGTAATGTACCGATGCGAGACAAAGCTTACCGATATCCAAAGGATAGCACAAGGGGGCAAAGACGAAAGGGGTCTCGATTCTCCGTCTACGCAAAACGACCGCCATCGGCCATAATCAAAAGGAGATCACATCCGCATTTCGACAGGGAGGTTTCGCCGTGAGAACCCGTCCTCTTCAACTGTCCGTATCGATCCTCTTGAGCCTCGCCGCTTTCTTCCTCTTCGCCTCGGCTTCCTGCGGGGCCACGGAAAGAGGCACCTACTTCATCCTCGATGCCTCGGGGAGCATGTGGGGGCAGATCGACGGGAAACCCAAGATCGTCATCGCCAAGGAGGTCCTTTCAGGCCTGATGGCCAATCTTCCGGAGGAGAGCCCCCTTGGTCTGACCGTCTATGGGCACCGCCGCAAGGGAGACTGCGGCGACATCGAGGAGCTGGCCTCCTTCGGCCAGGCCGATCACCAGGCCCTCATCGCCTCCGTCAACAGCCTCAACGCCCGGGGAATGACACCGCTGACGGGCTCCATTCTCTTCGCCGCCGAGAGGCTGAAAACCGTCGAGGAGGAAGTCACCGTCATCCTCATCTCCGACGGCAGGGAGACTTGCAAGGGCGACCCCGTCGAAGCGGCGGCACGCCTTCGGGCCGACGGCCACCGCTTCACCCTTCACGTCATCGGCTTCGACGTCTCCGACGAGGAACAAAGACAGCTCGAAGCGATCGCCCGGGCAGGGGGAGGGCGCTATTTCAACGCCGCCGACGCCGCCCAGTTCCGCAGCGCCGCCGAAGAGGCCGCCTCGGCCACCTCCAAGGCCGATCAGGGGCGGTTGCGCGTCCTGGCCTTGCGAAACGGAGAGATCTTTCAGGCGGCCCTGACTCTTCGCGCCGAGGGGAAACCGCCCCTCACCGCCGCGACGGTCGTTGCCGGCGACGACCTGGGGCTCCTGCTTCCGCCGGGGACCTATCATGTCACCGTCACCGACGGAGGGCCCTCGCCCCAGTCGAAGGAGATCGACATGACCGTCGAAAAGGACCGGACCACGGAGGCGACGGTCACCTTCGACACCTCGGCCCTGAAAGTGACGGTCCTCGGCAACGGGGAACCCCGCGGCGCCCATATCGTCGTTCTTCTGAAAGATGATAAAGATGAGGAAATCACCGAAGCCAACACTCACGGGGACAATCCCGTCACCTTCCCCGTTCCGCCCGGGAACTACGACGTCGTCGTCACCGACGGCTCCGTCGAGCCTCCGGCCCGCAGGCGCTTCGAAGACATCGTCGTCGAAGAGGGAAAAACGACGGCCCTGACTGCGGAATTCGCCGGGGGGACCCTCCAGGTCTCGGCCCTTGCCGACGGCGAGCCGACCCAGGCCTGGATCTCCGTCATCGCACCGGAAAAGGGCGACGAAATCGCCGGAGCCCGCTTCCATCGCGACGAGGCGAAAGACCCCGCCAACGGGCGCCTGTCCCTCCAGCCCGGCACCTACGACATCCGCATCCAGGCCGAGGAGATCGACGGCGGGCCCTCCGTCGCCTTCTCCTCCATCACCGTTGAGGCGGGAAAGACGACGAACCTTCAGGCCGACTTCTCCTCAGGCATCCTCGAAGTGGCAGCCCTCGAAGGGGGAGATCCAGCCCAGGCCTGGATCTCCGTCCGAAAGAGCGGAAAAAGCGACGAAATCGCCGCAGCCAGGCTTCATGCCGAAGAGGGAGAGAAAAAGGTCTCCTTCACCCTCCAGCCGGGAAGCTACGACATCGCCGTCACCTATGAAGCCGTCGCCTCCAACCCCGTCAGGACGAGCTCAGCCGTCGTCGAGGCCGGGAAGACCCTTGCCGTCGCGACGGAGCTCTCGGCGGCCTCGGCCCTCACCGTCCGGGTCACCGTCAACGGAAAGCCTTCGACGAGCTGGATCTCCGTCCGCACCCCGGAAGAGGGCGACGAGATCACCGGGGCCCGCATCCACGCCGACGAAGGCGAGGAAAGAGTCTCCTTCTCCCTCGAACCGGGGAACTACGACGTCGTCGTCACCGCCGAGGAAATCGACGGCACTCCGGAAAAGCACCTCGCCGCCGAACTGACCGAGGGCGGCAGTGTGGAACTCCAGGCCGGATTCGAGGCCGGAACGCTCGAGATCGCCCTTTCGGGGAACCTCATCCAGGCCTGGATCTCCGTCCTCGACGAGAAGGGTGACGACATCGCCGGACTCCGACTCGGCGGCGACGAGCCGCTTCAGGGCCGGCTCTCCCTGGCCACCGGCAGCTATCTCGTCCGCGTCCAGCCCGAAGCCGGCGAGGGGGAGGAACGGGAGTATCCTGGAATCACCATCGAAACCGGGTCGACCACGAAACTCCAGGCCGGCTCGGATTGACCCTGAAACCGGGCGGCGCTTCGGCCCCATCCTGCTCCGCCTCGAGAAACCCTTCGCCGGACCGCTGGTCGCCGCGGTTCGATCTTGACAGGCACCGCAAAGGCGCTAAGATCATCATCGTAATCCCGCAAGGGGAGTAGCCGCTTTGTGACGGCGTCAACAGCATGGCCGGGAGGCCTGGCGCCGTCGTCGGACAGGGACCGATCGGCGAGACCTTCGGAAACGACGCGAGTCGGGTTCGGAGGTCTCGCTTTTTGCGCCCCGGTCGAGCTCAAGGGAGGGAAAAAACAGGATGGCGGCATGGATCGGAATCATCGCAGGCTTGGCACTTCTCTACGGAGGCGGAGAACTGCTCGTCAGGGGCAGCTCCTCCCTGGTGCGCCGACTCGGCCTTTCGCCTCTCGTCGTCGGCCTCACCATCGTGGCCTTCGGCACCTCCGCTCCGGAGCTTGCCGCCGCCGTCTCGGCCACCCTCAAGAATTCGGCGGAACTCGTCATGGGCAACGTCCTGGGGTCCAACGTGGCCAACCTGGGCCTCATCCTCGGCCTGTCGGCGCTTCTGCGCCCCATCGCCGTCAAACGGGAGACCTTCCATCGCGACCTGCCCCTCCTCGTTCTGACGAGCCTCATCCTCGTCGCCCTCCTCCTCTGGGGCCAAGTCACCTCCCTCACAGGACTCCTCCTCCTGGCTCTCCTGGCGGCCTACACGCTCCTGACCTTCCGCGGGACGGCGCCCGCCGCCTCCGAAGAGAGTCCCTCACCCGACCTCGTCCCGGCATGGGCCGCCGTCATCGGCGGCATCGCCCTTCTCGCCTTCGGCGCCGACCTTCTCGTCGACAACGCCGTCATGCTGGCCCGAAAGCTGGGGGTCGGAGAACATCTCATCGGCCTCACCATCATCGCCCTGGGAACGAGCCTGCCCGAGCTTTCGAGCTGCCTCGTGGCGGCCCGACGCGGCGATTCGGACTTCATTCTCGGCAATCTCCTGGGGTCGAACATCTTCAACGTCCTGGCCATCCTCGGCATCTCGTCCCAGATCGGCCCCCTGGAAGTTTCCTGGAATCTCTTCGGCCCTGAAGGAGTGGCCCTTGTCGCCATTTCAACCCTCCTCGCCGTCTTCGCCTTCACGGGGTTCCACCTCGCCCGCCGGGAAGGAGCCTGCCTCCTGGCCTGCTACGGCGGCTACCTGGCCCTTCTCGTCAGCTGAAATCAAGAGAATCGAGTTCTTTCCCAAGGGGAGGCGCCGTTGATCAGGCGCCTCCCCTTTTTGCATCGATTCAAACTTGACAAAATCCAACCAAAACCATACAGTTCTGACGGAAACCATCATAAGGAAATTTCTTTTCCATATAGGAAACAATAAAGACCTTTTCGCGAATGAGGGGCCGAAAAAACCGTCGCAAGGCCCGCCAAGATCCCGCATCGCTTTCAAGCTCCTTGGAACGATGCGGGGAAAGCAGACCGCGACATTCGGGATTTCCTTCCCGAGAGCCGTCGCCATGCCGTCAGCGACGAGTTTCGGGCGCCGAGACCGTGGCCGGGCCACCGGCCAAAACACACAGGAGGTGGAATCATGGCAAGTTACACGTCGAAAGAGCTCATGGAGATGGAGCATCAATACGGGGCGCACAACTACCACCCTCTCGAAGTCGTCATCTCCAGGGCGGAAGGGATCTGGGTCGAAGACCCCGAGGGGAAGCGCTACATGGACATGCTGTCGGCCTATTCCGCAGTGAATCAGGGGCACCGCCACCCCAGGATCATCCGGGCGCTGAAGGACCAGGCCGACACGCTGACCCTCACCTCTCGGGCCTTCTTCAACGACCGCTGGCCCCTCTTCGCGAAAAAGCTCTCCGAGGTCACGGGCAAGGAGATGATCCTGCCCATGAACACCGGAGCCGAGGCCGTCGAGACGGCCATCAAGACGATGCGCAAGTGGGGCTACCTCGTGAAGGGCGTCGAGCGGGAGAAGGCCGAGATCATCGTCTTCGAGGAGAACTTCCACGGCCGCACGACCACCATCATCTCCTTCTCCGTCGACCCCGACGCCAAGGACAACTACGGACCCTACACCCCCGGCTTCGTCGTCGTCCCCTTCGACGACCTCGCTGCCGTGGAAAGAGCCGTCAACAGGAACACCGTCGGCATCCTCGTCGAACCCATCCAGGGGGAGGCCGGCGTCCGCGTTCCCCGCGACGGCTTCCTGAAAGGGCTTGAGACGATCGCCCGCAAGAACGGCCTCCTTCTCGCCATGGACGAGGTCCAGACCGGCTTCTGCCGCACCGGCAAGACCTTCGCCTTCCAACACGAAGGGATCGACCCGGACATCATCATCATGGGGAAGGCTCTCGGCGGCGGCGTTCTGCCCGTATCGGCCGTTGCGGCGAATAAGGAGATTCTCGGCGTCTTCAGGCCGGGAACCCACGGTTCCACCTTCGGAGGCAACCCCCTGGCCTGCGCCGTGGCCTCGGCGGCCATCGACGTTCTCATGGAGGAGAAGCTCGCCGACCGGGCCGCCGAGCTGGGCGCCTACTTCATGGACGGCCTGCGGGCCCTCAAGTCGCCCAAGATCAGGGAGGTCCGCGGCAGGGGACTTCTCATCGGCGTCGTCCTTCACGAGTCGGCCGGCAAGGCCCGCACCTACACGACGGCCCTGAAGGACAGGGGACTCCTCTGCAAGGAGACCCACAGCTGGATCATCCGCTTCGCCCCTCCCCTGGTCATCTCCAAAGCGGAGATCGACGAGGCCCTCAGGATCATCGGCGAGGCGCTCGCCTAGGGGCCGTATCCGCGAGCCCCGCTTCGCAGGGATCGGGCTCGTCAGCGGGAGAATCCGGAAGCGCTTTCGAGATTCTCCCGCCCCGATGGCGGAAACCGGATCGGCGACTTGTGCATACTCGAATTCAATACAGATTCGTGATGCATGCTTGACAAAACCCGCCCAAAAACATACCGTTCTGATAAGAGCCATTATTGGGAAATATCTTTTCCAAATAGGAAACAAGGAGAGACGCCCATTGAGCAGCCTCGGCAAGGGAATCCGCATCCTCAAGCTTCTCGGGGAACCGCCCTACGAATACGGGCTCAAAGAGATCGCTGAAAGCGTCGCCATGGGACGCAGCGGCGCCTTCAAGCTCCTCGACGTGCTGAAAAGCGAACATGTCGTCATTCAGGACCCGTCGACGAAGAAATACCACCTCGGCCCCGTCGTGCTCCGCCTGGGCCGGGTCTACGGCCAGCTGAAGGGGCTGGAAGAGCTGGCCGATCCCATCCTGACCTATATCCACCGCGTCAGTGGAGAGACGACCTACCTCTCGCTCTGGGAGGGAAGCCGGGCCTTCCCCGCCTACAAAAAAAGCGCGCCCGACGGCATCTACGGCTATCAGGATTTCATCGGCAAGAGCATCCCCCTCAATTCCGGCGCCTCGGCCATGGTGCTCTGCGCCTATCGGCCGGAGGAGGAGATCCGCTCTCTTCTGGCCGATGCCGACCTCCCCCAGCGCACGCCCCTGACGGAGACCGACCCGAAGAGGCTGATGGAGCTTTACGCCTCGATCCGTCAAAAGGGCTACGTCCTGGAAGACCGCACGTTCAGCCTTGAACACATCAGTCTTGCCGTCCCCGTCTTCGACCGCAACGGAGAGGTCTGGTCCTGCCTCTCTCTTGCCGCCTCGGTCGAACGGGCCACGGAAGAGAAAATCACCCAATGGCTCCAGCTGCTCAAGGACGGGGCCGAAGAACTCTCCCTGAAGCTGCAGTTCCGTCGCTGATGGGACCCTTGGCTTTATTTGGGTGAAGTGACAGGGAGGTGGTGCGGCAGCTGAAATTCGGGCCCAGGCGGAAACGATGAAGGAATGACAGAACATGGCGACAGAGAGAAAGGAGATCGCGATGAATCGCTCAGGCAGGAATCTCTCCACGGTGGGGATCGTTCTTCTGGTCCTGGCGCTGATTCTCGTCAGCTGCGGATCGGCCCCGGCCAAGACGACAATCAAGGTGGCGGGCATTTCGCCCGTCGAATACCGTTCCACTCAGTCGCTCTACCGCATCGCCGAGAAGCTGAAGGAGCAGACCGGCGGACGGATCGAGATGAAGGTCTTCCCCATGAACCAGCTAGGGGACTACACCCAGGTTTTTGAGGAGATCCGCCGGGGGACGATCGAAATGGGCCTCATCTTCCTCCCCAGCCAGTTCGACGTGACCCTCGAACTGGGTTCCATGCCGTTCCTCGCGGAGAACTACGCTCAGATCCGGGAGGCCCTCTCACCGGGGGCCTTCGTCTGTGACACGCTTGACGCGGCCCTGGACAAGCTCGGCGTCAAGCAGCTTCGGATCTTCGGCGAAGGTTTCATCGGACTGGGTTCGACGAAGATGCCGGAAAAACCCATCGACCCCAAGGCCGACAAGGGCCTTCTGGTGCGAGTCGCTCCTGTGGCCGTCTACAAGTACATGGCCGAGGATATGGGTTTCCGGACGACGACGATTCCCTATGCCGACACCTACAGCGCCATTCAGACCGGCGTCTGCGACGGATGGATCGGCGGATCTTCCCAGATCAATTATCAGGTATTCGGCGATGTGATCAAGTACTACGTGGCCTATAACAGCCTTTTCGATCAGACGACGATGATGATCAACAAGAAGTTCTGGGAAGGGCTCTCCGACGGAGACCGCAAGATCATTCAGGACGCCGTCGACGTCGAGGCCGATCTGAGCTTCGAGCTCTGCGAGCAGGAAGACGGCGATTATCTTAGCAAGATGAAGGAGCGGGACATCGAAGTCATCACCTTCTCCGATGCCGAGAAGGCCGAAATGGCCCGCTACATCCGTGTCCAGACCTGGCCCAAGCTCAAGGAGCGTCTCGGCGACGAGCTCGTCGACCGCCTCATGGAGGCCTACCAGTAGAGCCTTCAAGAAGGATCACGAGGGAGCCTCCAAGCTCCCTCGTGATCCTTTCTCCAGACCGGAGGTGACCTCGTGAAAGCCATTGAAGCGATCAAAGGCTCCCTCTTCTGGAAGGGCCTTGAGATTTTCCAGAAGGCAGTCCTCATTCTCTCCAGCATTTTCGTGGCACTCATCATGTGCGCTCAGGTCCTGATGCGCTACGTTTTCAAATCCGACCTTTACGGCATGGAAGAGATCATCATCATCGTCGCCTTCTGGCTCTATTTCATGGGCAGCTCCTACGGCGTCTTCGAGAAGAGTCACGTCCGCGCCGACATCATTCCCCAGTTCCTTTCGGAGAAACCGCGGCGTCTTCTCTCTCTGGCCGTTCAGGCGACCATGACGGCTCTCTGCCTGCTCTTTTCCTGGTGGGGCATCGATTTTGTCGGCTATAGCATCCAGGAGATGCCCCGGACACTGATCTGGGGAATCCCCCTTGCCGTGGCCCAGGCATCGGTCCTGCTGGGCTACCTGATCATGAGCTTCTACTCCGTCGTCTATCTCGCCGAAGAATTTCTTGAAGTCCGTGCATTCTTCCATGACGGGTCGACTTCGGGAACAGCCCGGGAAGGTGAACTGCCATGACCATTCTCATCGCCCTGTCGCTCATCATCGTCACCCTGCTCGTCGGCCTCCCGGTACCCTTCTGTTTCATGCTGT
>Ga0228536_1002480_pt1 | contig 10562 bp, 7 predicted proteins | sample SJ1Smetagenome_FD_168611 | JGI IMG/M metagenome (GOLD analysis project Ga0228536, IMG submission 168611) | Enriched culture of PCE-dechlorinating microbial communities from Ithaca, New York, USA - SJ1.S | ecosystem: Engineered > Modeled > Simulated communities (microbial... > Unclassified... | reverse complement strand
TTATTTTCTCCCGTACACCATAATAGCGGTGTTATCAGTGTGTTTGCTACAATTATCAATGATAGAGCCTTTGGTGTTGCCGGATTAACCGAGAGAGCGGCTAAGGCAAATGGAATGCAGGTGGTCATAGGGGAGGCTTCTGCCCCTGATACTCATCCAGGAGGAATGCCCAATTCAACAATGTTAAAGGTTAAATTGATGTTTGGCAAAAATAATGGAATCATCCTGGGTGGCGCAGCCTCTGGTGGCAAATCAACCGGTGAGATGCTCAATGTAATAAGTGCCTGTATATCCCATAGGATGACCGCCAATGATATTGTATTGTTCCAGATGGGTACTCATCCCGCATTAACTTCATCGCCCATTGCCTACCCCATTGTGAATGCTGCCTGTAAAGCAGTTTTACCCTTGAGTGGCAGTGATTAGAGATAATTTTTGAAAGAGAAGGGCTGGTTTAGCTTAAAAATAAGCAAATAACAAATAGTGATGATAACTAAAAGAAAGATTAGTTTTGATATAGTGGTATTGGGAGGTGGTCCGGCTGGTATGATTTCTGCCGGTCGGGCAGCAGAACTGGGAGCCAGAGTAGTTTTACTGGAGAAAAATGATTCTTTAGGGAAAAAACTGTTAATTACCGGCAAAAGCCGCTGCAATTTTACACATTATGAATTTGATAATACAAAATTAGTTGAAAAATTTGGCAAAGATGGCCGCTTTCTTTATAGTGCACTGGGACATTTTGGAGTGAGTGAGGTATTGGATTTTTTTCAGTCCCGCGGTCTTCTCTGGCAGGTAGAGCGGGGAAATCGTGTTTTTCCCAGGGACGGGGATGCACGAGATGTTTTACGGGTATTGATGGGATATCTGGCAGGGGGAAAGGTAGAGGTCCTTTGTAATTCAAAAGTCAATGATATTGAGGCAATAAAAGATGTTCCTCGAATATTTAAAATTATCCATAGCGGGGGAGAATTATTTACAGAAAATATAATCCTTTCTACCGGTGGCAAATCATATCCCCAAACCGGTTCAAGCGGTGATGGCTATCGCTGGGCAGAAAAGTTTGGACACACCATCATTAACCCAACACCGGCATTAAACCCGGTTAAAGTATCTGAAAAATGGGTAAAAGAGTTACAGGGTTTAACCTTAAAAAATGTTTCATTACAACTATACCAGGAAGGGAAGAAACGTGATGAACGCTTTGGTGAAATGCTCTTTACTCATTTTGGCATCAGCGGACCGATAGTGATGGATATGAGCAAAAGCATCGATAAATATTTAAAAAAGGGAAATGTCAAACTTTTGCTTGATTTAAAACCCGCTTTAGATTTTCAAAAGTTGGAAGAAAGGATTAAGAGAGATTTTCAAGAATTTAAGGGTCGTATATTTAAAAATACATTATCAAAATTGCTACCCGCTTCTTTAATACCGGTAATAATACAATTGTCTGATATAGAAGAGGAGAAGAGGGTGGACTATATTACCAAGGAAGAAAGAAAAAAATTGCTACATCTCTTGAAAGAGCTGGAACTAACCCCTACTGAATTATTGGGATTCCCCTGGGCTATGGTTACCTCAGGAGGAGTATCTTTAAGAGAGGTTAACCCTGATACTATGGTTTCTAAAAAGATAGAAAACCTCTATTTTGCCGGAGAAATCTTGAATTTAGATGGTCCTTCAGGAGGGTATAATCTACAACAATGCTGGAGCACCGGTTATTTAGCCGGAGAGAATGCAGCTAAAAAGGCAGAGGGAGTAAAATAAATTGATAAAATTGTTCAAGTTCAAGAAAACCACTACGATATTTTTTATTACCATAATTATAATTTTCGGCATGTTATTAACTCCAGTATTGAGCCAGTCGCCAATAGAGGAAAACATTGAACAATTCAATGGATTTACCGGTATTTTAATTGAAGACCTTGATAGCGGACAGCTATTGCTCTCACATAATCAGGATAAGCTTTTTACACCTGCTTCTCTGGTAAAAATATTTACCTTACTGGCTGGATTGGAAGTCATAGGTGGGGATTACCGTTATCCTACTTATTTTTATTTTTCCAGTACCACTCCGGGAATAATAGATAGCTCTCTTTATGTTAAAGGTAGCGGAGACCCGACCTATTCACCGGAGATGATAAGAGAAATTGTCCAGAACCTGGTGAATAAATACCATATTAAGCAGATTAATGGGGATTTGGTCCTCGATGATTTAACATTTCAAAAAGAAGAATTTTTAGGCAGAGGATGGATGTGGGATGATAAAAATCCTCTATTAGGTGCCCTTGTTCTTAAAGGATATAGTGCAAATGAAAAACATATTTCCTATTGTAATGCTATGACCCTTGCCTGGGGAGAAGTATTTTTTAAGGAATTATTGAGAATGGGAGTTCAGATTAAGGGAGGGATAAAAGTTGAGCAGGTTAAGAAAGATATTAAAATTAAGTCAATTCACTATTCTGTTCCTCTTGATAATATTCTAATAGAGATGATGAAAATGAGTGATAATCAAAGCTCGGAAATTATCTTTCGCACCCTTCCGCTATGTATAAATAAGGAGCAAATTTCAACCATAGAACAGTCTATTATAGTATTTTCAGAATTGCTGCAGGAATTACTCGATATGGAATGGGGAGAAGATTATTTTATTGTGGATGGCTGTGGCCTCTCTGAATACAATTTACTAACACCTGCTCAGATAGTTGAGACTATCTCTTTTCTTTATCAAAAATATGGCTCTGATATACTCAGTTTTTTTGCCAGTATTGAAGAAAAGGGTACTATAAAGAATAGATTTTCCTTTCCTTTATGGGCTAAAACGGGTAGTTTGCCTGCCGCTTCCGGCCTGGCTGGCATATTTCAGACTAAGGGTGGACGGAATATTGTCTTCTCTTTAATGGAGAATAATTTTCGAGGTGAAAAGAACGACCCAAAATTATGGGAAAACCAGATTATAGAATACATATATGAAAATTATTAAATTTTATATTCACACTTTTTCTGCTAACATGTTTTGAATCTCTGCAATTATAAGAGTAAAAATATTATTTTTTTCAATTTTAAGAAAAAAAAGGAGCAGAGTATGTTAAAAGATGAACAGCAGATTAACAAATGGGCAAAAATGCGTTTTTTCTTCTACCTACTATTCCTTGTTCTCTATCTTATTCCAATTGCCGTTGCTTTTGTAGATGGATTTGGCAATGTTTTACAATTCATCCGTCGTATTGTTGGCTTGACCGGTCTAACCTCTCTCTTTATTACCATCCTCTTAAGTTTAATGATAAAGGAGAGTAAAAAAATTTTTGGGATAAACTATGTAAAGATACACCATTTTTTTGCAGCTATCAGTTTAGTATTAATAAGTATACATCCAGTAATAGTAGCGGTGAATTTTGGGACTGGCAGTGTATTTATTCCTAAATTCGATTCCTGGAATGCATTTTTAACTGAGGGCGGTCGCTTTGCTCTATATTTAATCTATTTTGCAGTAATAGTAGCAATATTAAGGAAAAATATAAAGAAATACTGGAAATACATCCACTACTTGCTTTACCCGGCTTTTCTTCTTTCAGCAATTCATGGTATTTTAAGGGGCAGTGATTCGGATAACCGGATAATGTTTTCTCAAATTATTATAATGGTCGCAATAATCATCATAATCTTTTTCTATAAAAGATATCAGAATATTAAGAAGGCATCAGAATAATTTTTTCCTATGTTATGCTTTTTTAGAGCCAATACCTGCAATGGCAGCCACTCTTTTGAACTGATAATAAATAATTGAGGAAGAGTAAACAGTAATATTAGAGTATTATTAAGCTTGATAGCAGAGGTGAGAATAATCTATGCTTACTTTTCAGCCAATCTACCTACTACTTGTTATTCCTGCACTTTTAGGATGGTTTGCCCAATGGAGACTGAGACAGGTTTATTACCATTATCTTCAGGTTCCCAATAAAAAAGGGAAGAACGGGTTAGAAATAGTCCGGGATTTATTATCATTCTATCAATTAAATCTGCCTGTGCTGCAGACTAATAAAAAATTATTAAATTATTATAACCCTCAAAACAGGACACTCCATCTCTGTAAAAATATTATTGAATCACCATCTATAACCTCTTTGGGTATTGTTGCACATGAGGTAGAACATGCGGTACAGGAAGAAAGAGGTTTTATGCCCATGAGATTAAGAAATAGAATGGCTAAGCCTCTGGCTCTTATGGGACAATCAAGCCCTCTCGTTTTTGCATGGGGCATATTTTTCAGAAATGTATTTTTGGTCTATATGGGGATATTCCTTCTGATAGGTATGGTTATTTTTTCTCTGGTTTCTCTGCCAATAGAGTTCAATGCCAGCAAGCGTGCTTTAAATACCTTACAGGAGGCGCGGCTTGCTGACCGGGATGAGATTAAGATGGTAGCCATCGTCTTGCGGCATGCTGCTTTCACTTATTTAATCGAGGCAGCCCAAAGGATAGGAACCTTCCTGTTTATTTTGCTAATCCTGACCATCATCATTCGAAAGTGAAGAAATAGATTTTAAATATTTATTCTATTTCCATGATTTTTATAGTAGAATTAAATTAGTCGATAGTATTTAGTTATAATACAAAGATAAAGATTGTGAGTTATAAGTGAATGTGATTGCCACACCTACCCTTAACAAAAGTTAAGCGGTAGGTTCGCAATGACAAGAAAAGACAATTTATAGTGAAGAGTAAGTACAGGCAGAGCATAACAATTAAAAGAGACATTCTGTATTCATAAATTCTTGACCAAAAACCATAAACTTGTCAACTAAAAGGGGAAAATCGTTTCCATGGCTGGCATAAACTTCTAAACTATTAAGACTAACGGCAAACTACTAATACTAACGACCAGAATGTGATTGTGAGGAGCTTCCTTTTTTTGTCATTGCGAGGAGCGAAGCGACACGGCAATCTCATACTCTGTTGCCCGCAATGAATTGAACCAAAACCAAAAAACTAAAAACTTTATTACCAACGGCTGTTTTTCTTGCAAGAACAAACAGAGGAATAATTGAAAGAGAAATGAAGAGGTTTCTATGCTAAAAGTTATCAAACGCAATAATACAGTACAATATTTTGACCATAAAAAAATTGCTGATGCCATTATACAGGCTATGAGAGAAACAATACAGGGAGTAGATGAACAGCTCTCTATGGGCATTGCTCAAAAGATAGAAGATGATTTAGAGAAAAGTTATGAAAGTGTAACAGTTGCTGATATCCAGGAGAGGGTGGAGACGGAATTGATGAACAGTGAGAGAAAAGATGTCGCAAAAGTCTATATCCTGTACCGCCAGCAGCGTGATAAACTGCGTGAAATAGAAAGGGAAAATGATAAATTATTGACTGATGACTTCATAAGTAAGTATAAGCACCTGCCCAATCCTTTCCCCACACAGCTGGGGCAGTTTGTCTATTATCGTACCTATTCCAGATGGCTTCCTATGGAGAAGAGGAGAGAGTACTGGTGGGAGACTGTTAGAAGAGCAGTGGAATTTAACTGTAACCTGGTTAAAACTTCGCAGAAGGAAGCAGAAACTCTCTATGATAATGTATACCATCTGCGGCAATTTTTGGCAGGCAGAACATTGTGGACTGGCGGAACCGAGGTTAGCCTGAAATACCCCATGTCTAATTTTAATTGCAGCTTTACGGTACTGGACAGATTCAGTGCTTTTCGGGACCTATTTTATCTTCTAATGATTGGTGCCGGCGTGGGAGTGAGAATTTTAAAAACAGATATATATAAGCTTCCTAAAATAAGGACCAATGTTAAAATAATCCATGAATCTTATTCGCCTATTCCCAAAGAAGAAAGGGAAGATTTGACCAGTGTTGAATACCAGAAAGGTGCTGCCCATATCATCATTGGTGATAGCAAAGAAGGATGGGTGCAGGCCTTAGAACTCTATTTGAATATATTATCCCGTAAAGAATTCAGACAGATTAATACTATCATTTTTAATTATGACCATGTAAGACCAAAAGGTGAGAAACTAAAGACTTTTGGAGGGACTGCCTCGGGATATGAGAGCCTGGAAAGAATGTTTTCCAAAATAGATAAAATTATCAAGAATAACTGTTTCGGACTGCATAAAAAGTTAAAACCGGTTGATTGTATGGATATTGCCAATATCATCGGTCAGAATGTAGTGGTAGGCGGAGTAAGAAGAACCAGTGAAGTGGTATTGTTTGACCCTGATGACCAGGATATCTTAAATGCCAAGAATAACCTTTATGAGCAGATTGATGGCAAATGGGTAAAAAACCATGAAATTGATTACCGTGAAATGAGTAATAATAGCATTTTTTATACTTCCAAGCCTTCTCGAGAAAAACTTTCCTGGCATGTCAAACAGATGCGATACAGCGGGGAACCGGGTTTTATGAACGCAGAAGCTGCTGCCCGCAGGAGGCCAAACCTGGAGGGAGCCAACCCCTGTATGGAGGTATTGCTTGACAGAGAACAAATGTGTAATCTCACTACTGTAAACGTAATGGGTTTTGTAAGAGAAGAAAAATTGGATGAGAAAAGACTTTTTGAAGCACAGTGTTTCTCGGTTCGTGCTGCTTTCAGAATGACTTTTTTAGATTTGGAATTAGACGAATGGGATATCAAACATAAAAGAGATAGACTGGTTGGTTGCAGTTTAACAGGCTGGCAGGATATGGTAAATGCTACAAATATGTCTGCTGAGGAACAATCTCGTTTACGAAAAAAGTTGAGAGAGGTGGCTCATCAAGAAGCAGATTCATATGCTAAAAAATTGGGAGTGAACCCTCCTCTTCTGGTTACTACTGTTAAACCGGAGGGGACAGTTACCCAGATGCCAACCGTTTCAAGTGGCATCCATTACTCCCATGCACCCTATTATATTAGAAGAGTGCGTATTAATGCTTCTGACCCTCTGCTTAAAGTATGTGAAGAACTCGGTTATGATATAAGGCCGGAAAATGGTCAGACTGAGGAGAATTGCCGAACAAAGGTAATCTCTTTTCCATGTAGCGCTCCACCGGGAAAAACAAAGAATGATGTTTCAGCTATCGAGCAATTAGAAAATTACAAGGCTTTTCAAAGAGAGTATTCAGACCACAATACTTCTATCACCGTTCATGTTAGAAATAATGAATGGGAGGAAGTAGAGGAATGGCTATGGAATAACTGGGATGATGTGGTGGCGGTCAGTTTTGTTTCTTTGGATGATAGTTTTTATGCACAAATGCCCTATGAAGAGATAAGCAAAGAAGAATATGAGAAGAGAGTAAAAGAGATGGTTCATTTTATTCCATCCCTTATTTCGAAATATGAGAAAGAAGAGTTAACCTTTGATCCCGGTGATGAATCCTGTTCCAATGGTGTTTGCCCTGTTAGATAATAGAGAGAAATATCGAATTATTATTAGATAAGGTTTTCTAAATAAATAAAATAAAAGGAGGTCAATAATGGACAGTGTTTACAAAATAATTGAAATTGTAGGAACCAGTGAAAGCTCATGGGAAGATGCAGCTAAAACTGCACTGGATACCGCTGCAAAGACTATACAGGATATAAGAATTGCAGAGGTAAATAAACTTGATATTAAGATAGATGAAAAAGGTAACCCGATATTTAGAGCCAGGCTCAATGTTTCTTTTAAGTACAGAAGCTAAACTAAAACCGAATAAGTCAGCTAATCTGTACCAGTTTACAAAAAATAATCCCCATCTTTTATAAATGGGGATTATTTTTTTATAACACTTACTTCAAAACAGTATCAAGTTGCTGCCGGCAAAGCAAGGGAAAGTTATAATAATTCTTCGATTAAGAAAAGAACAGACATCTTTTTGTAGCGAACTAATTATAATTGAGCATAGATTTTTTGCTCTAAATGGTGTAATATAAATACACTACATCCTTTCCCAAACCGTTATTGATAAAAGTACATTTTTTTATTTATTTTAAATTTATTTTTAAATTATAATGAAAAGTCTAAGGGCTGAAAAGGTCAGAGCAGGAGGAAAGCTATTAAATGAATTCTAAGGAAACAGAAAGAGCAGAACCGGTAAATTTTATTCAGGCAATTATTGATAAGGATAAGGAGAGCAACAGATATGGCGGAAGAGTACATCTTCGTTTTCCGCCTGAACCGAATGGATATTTGCATATTGGTCATGCCAAGTCCATCTGTTTAAATTTTGGATTGGCAGCAAAGAATAATGGCTTATGCAATCTCCGCTTTGATGATACCAATCCTGCTAAAGAGGAAATTGAATATATTGAATCAATTATCAGGGATGTACACTGGTTAGGCTTTGATTGGGAAGACCGTCTCTATTATGCCTCAGATTATTTTGAAAGAATGTATCAGGATGCCCTGACTTTAGTTAAAGAGGGGAAGGCATATGTATGTGATTTGAGTGCAGAAGAAATCAGGGAATACAGAGGGACTTTTACCAAACCGGGTAAAGAAAGCCCCTATCGTAATCGTTCTATAGAAGAAAATCTTACTCTCTTTCAGCAGATGAGAGAAGGCAAATTTGAAGATGGCTCCCGGGTATTGAGGGCAAAAATCGATATGAATTCTCCCAATCTAAATATGCGTGACCCTGTTATTTATCGTATTTTAAGGGAAGCCCATCCCAGGACCGGTGATGATTGGTGTATTTATCCTATGTATGATTATGCCCACCCATTGGAAGACTATTATGAGGGAATTACCCATTCTGTTTGTACTTTGGAATTTGAAGACCACCGCCCCTTATATGAATGGGTATTAGATAATATACATGCCATAGAGCCGCCACAACAGATTGAATTTGCTCGCTTGAATCTGAGTAAGACAATAATGAGCAAAAGAAAACTGCGATTTCTAATTGAAAACGGCTATGTTTCAGAATGGGATGACCCTCGTCTGCCCACCATTTCAGGTTTACGGAGACGTGGTTATACTCCGGAAGCCATCAGAAATTTCTGTGACAGAATCGGAGTGGCAAAGACCAATAGTATAGTAGATGTCCGCTTTTTAGAACATTGTATCAGAGAAGATTTGAATAAACGAGCCATGAGGGCAATGGCTGTTTTGAATCCTTTAAAACTGATAATCGACAATTATCCTGAAGATTTAATAGAAGAGATGGATAGTGAAAATAATCCTGAAGACCCTGCTGCCGGCATTCGAAAGGTGCCTTTTTCTAAAGAATTATATATTGAAAGAGAAGATTTTAATGAAGAACCCCCACCAAAATATTACCGTCTGGCACCGGGACGCGAAGTCAGGTTAAAGAATGCCTATATAGTAAAATGTACTGACTTTGTACGTGATGAAAAAACAGGCGAAATTCGGGAAATACACTGTATATATGATCCGGATACGAGAAGTGGAAGACCAGGAGCTCAGCGCAAAGTGAAAAGTACCCTGCATTGGGTCTCTGCACGGTTTGCCCATAAGGCTGAGGTACGTTTGTATGATTATCTCCTCCTTGACAGTATTGAAGAAGAAGAAATCGAAGAAGAAGGGGATAGAGATTTTGTCAGGCTGCTTAATCCCAAATCATTGGAGATATTGAAAGATAGTCTGATAGAACCTGGTTTAAAGAATATGGCAGCCGGTGAGAAAATTCAGTTTATGCGTAAAGGGTATTTTTGTGTAGACCCGGATTCTACACCTGATAACCTGGTTTTTAATAGAATTGTTTCTTTAAAAGATAGCTGGGAAAAAATACAGAAAAAGAATTAGAAGACTAATAATTAGTCTGCATAACTGATATTAAAATTAAAGGGGTGCCAATGAAAATAGCATTTTTTACCAATTGCTACAAACCCCTTATTAACGGGGTGGTAAGCAGCATAGTATCGTTGAAAGAGTCTTTTGAAAAGAAAGGCCATGAGACATTCATTTTTGCTCCCAGAGTGGAATCTTACCAGGATGAAGAGGCGAATATATTCAGATATCACTCTATTAATTTAACTCACAGAGTTAAATACCCGGTAGCCATTCCTTTGTCTTTGAGAGCAGGGCAGGCTATTACCGCATTTAAACCGGATATTATTCACCTTCATCACCCTTTTGTTCTCAGTTTACCAGCGATTATGTATGCTGCTAAGTTAAAAATTCCCAAAGTCTTGACGATACACACCCAGTACGAACGGTATGCCTATTATGTTTCTCCCATCCCCCATGTTATCACCAACGAGGCAATTAGAAGGATTATTTTTAACCTGTCCGATAAGGTGGATATTATAACAACGCCTTCACAATCCATGAAAGATCTTATTGGCAATTATAAGATTAAAAAAGAAGTTGCTGTTATACCCAATGCCATAGATATTGATTTATTTCGTGAAAAGGATGAGCAGGAAATTGCATTACTAAGGAAAGAATTGCAAATATCACCAGATGATATTGTAATCTTATATCTGGGAAGGGTATCTTTGGAGAAGAATATAGATAAAATAATTAAAGCATTGGCTATTATTCGAGATAAGAAAATCGATAATTTTAAGTTTATTGTGGTGGGAGACGGGACTGCGGTAAAGCAGCTTAACAGTCTGG
>Ga0228536_1002478_pt1 | contig 10579 bp, 11 predicted proteins | sample SJ1Smetagenome_FD_168611 | JGI IMG/M metagenome (GOLD analysis project Ga0228536, IMG submission 168611) | Enriched culture of PCE-dechlorinating microbial communities from Ithaca, New York, USA - SJ1.S | ecosystem: Engineered > Modeled > Simulated communities (microbial... > Unclassified... | reverse complement strand
TTTCGCCAACAGAAAATCTTCGGCGGGCGTATCGTTGGAGGAAAACATGATGTCTTCGCCGGTAATGCAGGTTTTCCGAGCCAGCATCAGTTCCGCCAGCGAACTGCAGTCTGCGCCGAAGCCCTCCGCCTGCAGAATCTTCATCAGATAGGGGTTGGGAGCGGCCTTGACCGCAAAAAATTCCCGAAAGCCCTGATTCCAGGAAAAGGCCTTTCTGAAGGCGCGGGCATTTTCGCGGATGGCTTTTTCATCGTAAAGATGAAAAGGCGTTGGAAACTCGGCCATGATGGCGTCGAGCTTTTTTTTCGTAAAGGGCAGCTTTTTCTCCGGCATTTGCAACTCTCCCGTTTGTCATTTGGAAATTAACATTTACGGCAAAAAGAGCAAATTGGCAACGGCATTTTGATTTGGGAGAGACAGGGATGGCTCGTCAGATGAAAACATGAATGGCCAGATAAAGGGCGGAGGAGATGACGGCCGAAATGGGGATCGTCAGAATCCACGCCCAGATGATGTTGCCGGCCACGCCCCAGCGCACGGCGGAAAGTCTTTTCGTGGAGCCGACGCCGACAATGGCGCCCGCGATGGTGTGGGTCGTGCTGACGGGAATCCCCGCTATGGAGGACCCGATGATGGCGCAGGCGGCGCCGGCCTCGGCGCTGAATCCGCCGATCGGCTGAAGTTTGGTAATCTTGGTGCCCATGGTTTTCACGATGCGCCAGCCGCCGAACATGGTGCCCAGGGCAATGACCGAATAGCACATGATGATGATCCACCAGGGAATGTTGAAACTGGAGCCGATGAGGCCCTTGCTGTACAAAACGACGGCGATGATGCCGATCGTTTTTTGCGCGTCGTTCATGCCGTGTCCCGTGGAGTAAACGGCCGAAGACAACAGCTGAAGCTTCCGGTAGAGCTTATCCGTCCGGGCGATGTTGGAATTGCGGTTGAGGTTCATCGAGATCACCATGAAGATAAATCCGAGGATCAGCCCGATGGTCGGCGACAGAAAGATAAAAGCGGTGGTTTTGATGATGCCGGACCACACCAGCGTGCCGACGCCGCCCTTGGCGATGCCCGCGCCGATGAGTCCGCCGATCAGTGCGTGCGAGGAGCTGCTCGGCAAGCCGAAATACCAGGTCGTGATGTTCCAGATGATGGCGCCGCCCAGCGCGGAAAGAATCACCAGATTGTCGATAACATTGAGATGGACAATGCCTTTGCCGACGGTGTGCGCCACTTCCGTTCCAATAAAGAAGGCGGCGATAAAATTGAAAAACGCCGCCCAGAAGACCGCCTGCTTGGGGGTAAGGACGCGGGTGGAAACGATGGTGGAGATCGAGTTGGACGAGTCGTGAAAGCCATTTAAAAAGTCGAACACCAGGGCGATGACGACCAGAAAAATGACAAATGCCATTGAATCAAGCATGTTTCAGGACAATTCCTTCCACGATGTTGGAGACGTCTTCGCAAACATCAATTGCTTCTTCGATTCGCTCAAATATTTCTTTCCATTTGATGAGCTCAATCGCATCCTGTTCTTTCACAAAGAGATTCGTGATGATGGTTCGCAGCGTGACGTCGCCGGCGTTTTCCAGGGTGTTGATTTCCACGCAGCCGTCGAGAATCATCTTGGAATTTTTCATGTCGCGCAGCCCGTGGACAATTTCCTTGATCTTTTTAATGGCCTGGAAAAGGATTTCCGCCTGTTTGATGATTTCATCATCCGGTTTCTTCACCTTGTACATATGAATGCGGATGGCCGTGGCCTCGATGACGTCCATGATGCTGTCCATCTTGTTGACCAGGGCGTAAATATCCTCGCGGTCAATGGGCGTGAGGAAAGTCTTGTGCATTTTTTCGTAGGTCCGATGCGTAATCACATCCGCTTCATGCTCGAGTTCTTTGAGCCGGGCGACTTTCGGCGCGGAGTAATCACGATTTCTGGTCATATCCAGGAAGAACTGGCCGCCTTCTTCCAGCTTTTTGGCCAGTTCTTCAAAATATTCAAAAAAGTTTTCTTCTTTAGGAAACAGGCGCATGACGTCTTCCTCCTTTTTTCCTGAAATGGATCAGCCGAAAACCTGTATCGGCCAGCAGTGCTCTAGCGAATTCTGAAAGAAATTGCAAGGTTTTATCAAGGAAATGCACGACGACAACGGTGTTATTGGTTGTAATTATAAACGCTTAGCATAAATAATTTTACTGTCGCCCGGCGCGTAGAAATCCTCCAGAAACGCCTCGGCTTTATAACCGCAGCTTTCATAAAACCGTTGCGTCGGTTGGTATTGAGCGCGGGAGGATGTTTCCGCGTAAATCCGCCTGCCGCCGCCCTCGCGGACGGCCTGTTCCGTCCTTTGCAGCAGTTTGCGGCCCAGGCCCTGACCGCGACAGGCGCCGGCGACCGCAATCCAGTAAAGATCGTAACTGGCGGCCGTGGCCGGAATGCGGCCGTAGCAGGTGTAGCCCAAGACCTTCGCGTTTTCCTGGGCAAAAAGGAATTGGTACGAGCTTTGCGGCCCATGCTCCAGGCGATCCGTCGCCAGTTCGCAGGCCAGCTCCACTTCCACGGCCGAAAAGAAGCCGCTGGACTGAACGATATTTAAAATGGCGCCAAGATCGGACGGCAGGATGTCTTGTCGGAAAGTAATCACATGCATCGGCCTAACCGTGGTGCGGCAAACCGCCGCGAAACATGAAATACACCGCGCCGACCATGCACAGCGACGCCCACAGAAAATCGAGCTTGAGCGGCTGCTTCATATACAGGACGGCAAATCCCGCAAAAACAATCATCGTGATGACTTCCTGCATGATCTTGAGCTGGCCCAGCGAGTAGTGTTCGAAGCCGAGGCGGTTGGCCGGCACCTGCAGGACATATTCAAAAAAAGCGATCCCCCAGCTGATGACGATGACCAGAATAAGGGGCTTGTTGTTGAGATTCTTCAGGTGGCCGTACCAGGCGAAGGTCATGAACAGATTGGAGAAGAAAAGCAAGACGACCGGTTTAAACACAAAAAGACTCCTCCTTCGTTTCAGGGATTCAGCGCATCGTGCAAAATGTTGTCGATGGCTTCCGAATAGGGAATGCCCGCGTGTTCCAGGGCGGCGGCAAAACCGGCGTCCGGCGACAGGCAGGGATTGGCGTTGATCTCCAGAACCCAGGGTTGCCCCTGGGCATCCACGCGGAAATCGATGCGGGCGTAACCGCGCAGGCCGAACAGACGCCAGCAGGCCAGAGCCGTTTCGCGCAGGCGGTCCGCCAGCCCTGCGTCCTGAGTCTTTATCTTCAGCGTGCGGACGGTATTTTCGTACTCAAACGAATCCTCCACCCATTTGGCCCGGTAATCGAGCATCTTTAACTTGTCCGGAGGGTAGTTCAAAAACAGGATTTCCGCGGGCGGCAAAACGATCACGCCGCCGGCGACGGCCAAAAGGGCGATGTTGAATTCACGGCCGTCGATATACGCCTCGGCGAAGCATTCCAGGTTCAGTTTCTTTTGTCTTTCCCGAAGGGCGCGCAGAGCCGTTTCGGCATCGGCAGAGGGCAGAAAGGCTTCTTCGTCGAGTCCTACCGACGCATCTTCCCAACAGGGCTTGATGAGGTAGGCGCAGGGGCGCCCGGAAGCGCAGTGCGTTTCGTCCGCCGCGATCCAGTTCGGAGTGGCGATGCCGTTTGCGGCCAGCATTTTTTTGGCGAGCGGTTTGCTGGACGTGAGAAACATCGCCGCGGTGCGGCTGCCCGTGTAGGGAATCCGCAAAACGTCCAGAAGCGCCGGAGCGAAGTAAGCCATGGAACCCCGCGCAGCGACGGTTTCAACAAGGTTGAAGACCATGTCGGGTTTGATCAGGGCCAGTTTGGCCATGGTGGCGGAGAGATCCAGAACGAAAGGCAGCAGAATCGGCGCGTCGCCCAGGGCCGTGACGGTTTCGGCGATGGTTTTCGCCTGGCGCAGGCAATCCAGTTCATCTTCGGCCGCGTCCGGGGCTACTTCGCTGTGCAGAATCACGATTTTTCTCATAGGCATGATATCCGTTCCGGCATTTTCAGGCTTTCGGCGTTCCGGCGGAAAGGCCGGCCCGCGCAAGAGCCGAAGAAAGAATGTCGGAGATCAATTGCTCGTAGCTGACGCCGACCAGGCGGCACAAAATGGGCAGGTCCGACCGGACCGGATTCAAACCGGCCAGCGAATTCACTTCGATGAAGTGCGGCAGACCGCGGGCGTCCGAGCGCAGGTCGATGCGTCCCGCGTCCTTCAGGCCGAGGCCGCGCCAGGCCAGAAGAGAAAGCGCCATGGCTTTTTGGGCTTCCGCATCCGTGACGGCGGCGTAGCGGACGAGGTTTTCATAATGTTCCTTGTTGTCGTAGGAGTAGGCATGCTCCTCCGCGTCGGGTGTCAGCATCACCTCCATCGCGCCCAGCACACGGGCGTCGGAGCCGGTGCCGACAATGCCCACCGTGAATTCGCGTCCGGGCAGGAAGGTTTCCACCAGCACCGGCTGACGAAACGCCTCCAGCAGCTTCAGGCAGACCTCTTTGAGGCTGCGGGCGTCGTCAATTTTGGATCGGGCAGAAATGCCCTTGCCCGTTCCTTCCGCGACGGGTTTGGCAAAAAGCGGAAAGGGCAGGGCGATCCGGCCGATGTCTTCCGGTTCGGCAACGACGGCGAAGTCCGGCGTGGGAATGCCGAGATCGCGCACGACGTGTTTGGTCATGCCTTTGTGGAGCGTCAGGCTGTGGCCGAGCGCATCGGCAAAGGTGTAGGGAATCCGGTAGGCGTCGAGCAGCGCCGGCACCTGCGCTTCGCGGCCGAATCCGTACAGGCCCTCGGCGATGTTGAACACCAGATCCCAGCGGTCGCCCGCGGCCAGGCGGCGCGTCAGTGACTGAATATGGCCGATGCGGTCGACGGCAAAGCCGTTTTTCAAGATGACGTCCTCGATGGCGGCAAGGGTGTCGGGCTTGTCAAATTCGGCGGTTTCTTCCAGGGAATAGCCTTCGCGCAGGTAATCGTCGCGCAGGTCGTAGGTCAGACCGACGAGAAGCTGGCGCGCGGCGCTGGATGATGGGGAGGCTGGTTTGCCGGACATGGCCCTAATGGATATCCTTCGAGTCGGCGGAATTGTCCGGATAACGGAAGAGATTGCCTTCGTAGTTGCGCATCAGAAGATCGCCCTTGTCCCACCCGACGACGTAGTCGGGCAGCAGCGGAATTTTGCCGCCGCCGCCGGGCGCGTCCACCACATAGGTCGGCACGGCATAGCCGGTCGTATGGCCGCGCAGGCCCTGGATGATCTCCAGACCCTTGCTGATCGGCGTGCGGAAGTGAGAGGAACCGGGGATCGGATCGCATTGATAGAGATAGTACGGACGAACACGGATCTGCAAAAGACCGTGCACCAGGCGGGTCATGGTGGCCACGGAATCGTTGATGCCGGAGAGCAGGACCGTCTGGCTGCCCAGCGGAATGCCGGCGTCGGCCAGGCGGATGCAGGCGGCGCTCATTTCCGGCGTCAGCTCGTCGGGGTGCGTTACATGAATGCTCATCCACAGCGGATGATATTTTTTCAGCATGGACACCAGCGCCGGCGTGATGCGCTGCGGCAGCACGGCGGGCACCTTTGTGCCGATGCGGAGCAGTTCGACATGCGGGATTTCCTTCAGGCGCGACAGCAGCCACTCAAGGCGGTCGTCGGACAGGGTCAGCGGATCGCCGCCGGAGAGCAGAACGTCGCGGATGTTCGTATTCGAGGCGATATAGGCCAGCGCTCTTTCCCATTTGGCCGTGTCGATGAAGCACTGATGCTGGCGGCCGAAAATGCGCGAGCGGGTGCAGTAACGGCAGTAGGTGGAGCAGAGATCCGTCACCAGGAAAAGAACGCGGTCCGGATAGCGGTGCACGATGCCGGGCACGGGCGAATCCGCGTCCTCACACAGCGGGTCCTCTTCCTCGCCTTTCGTGTGCAGGCATTCGTCGACGACCGGAACAACCGAACGGCGCAGCGGGGAAGACGGATCCTCCGGATCGAGCAGGCTCGCGTAATAGGGGGTGATGGCCACGGGGAGGTCTCCCGAAGGGTGCATCATGGCCTGGCGTTCGTTGTCGGACAGGTGGATGAGGGTGTCGAGGGTGTGCACGTCACGAATGGCGTTTTGAAATTGCCAGTGCCAGTCGTACCACTCGATGCGGCTGATACCCGGGTAATGTTTTTTTCGGAAAGCGCGGGCGCGGTGTGAATCTTTAAAGGGGAAGTAAAGACGTTCCGGTTTGGATTTTGGGAGGGGCGGCAACGCATTGCCGGTGGACAACGATAAGAAATCCGTTGCTTCATTGCGAACCGCAACAAGACCGGTCGAGGGGCCAGGAGGTTCTGACTCCTCATTGAACAGGGTCTCGTTTTCCATTCATCCTCCTTCCGGAAGCATGCTTCCGTTTAAAAAATTAGCCGTCAATGAACGGCTTTATAATTTTCGAATTTACGCAAGCAAAAAAATTTGTCAACATATATTTTGCATTTGGACGCAAAAAATGAAAAAATATTTTTAAAAGTTGCGTTCCCGAAGCGGCGGAAAAAATATCGGCCGCGGCGGAACGAAAATCATTCGGCGTCCGCCTGCCGTCGCGACGATCCGGAGGGCGGACAGGCCGCCTGCGGTGGTGCAGGAGGAGGGGCGCAAGACGCTCCTTTTTGCCGCGGGAAAAATCCGAAGAGCCCTGCGCGAAGTGTCCTGCAGGCGAGCCGCGCGCAAGGCCATCCGGATCAGACTGCATGGGGAGAAAGATTATGCCGGAATTGCCGGAAGTGGAAACGTTGTGCCGCCAGCTGCGGGGAAAGGTTGTCGGACAGGTTATCCGTTCAATGACGGTTTATGATGAGAAGCTCTCAGACCTGGCGGATGTTCGAGGTCAGAGGATTACCGATGTGCGGCGTATCGGGAAGACGGTCGTCTGTACGCTTCTCGACGGACGGCGCCTCGTCGTCCATCTGCGGATGTCGGGGCGGCTGCTCTGGAGAGAACACCAGGCCACCGAGCCGCACACGCGCTTGCGGCTTGGCTTTGCCGTGGGCGATCTCGATCTGGTCGATCCCCGGCGCTTTGCAACGGTGCGCGTGGCCGACGAGCCTCCGCAGGTTTGCCGCAACGATTTTATCACCGGCTTCGACCGGCGAAGTTTTCTGGCGCGTCAGGCCTGTCGCCGGATTGCCGTGAAGCTGGTCTTGATGGACCAGGCCGCCGTTGCGGGCATCGGCAACATTTACGCCTGCGAGATTTTGCACCGTGCGCGCATATCGCCCCTGAGACCGGCGGCGGAAATTTCAAAAGAAGAGTGGAGCAGAATCTTCCGTGAGGCCCGCCTTGTCCTGCAATGCGGCATCGCGAAGAGAGGAACGTCCATTTCCGACTGGCGCGACCTTTACGGTGCGCCGGGCGAAAATCAGCACACGCTTGCCGTCTACGCGCGGGAAGGAAAAGCCTGTCCGGTTTGCGGGGAAGTCATCGTCCGCATGCGGCAGGGCGGGCGCAGTACATTTTATTGTCCGCGGTGCCAGACATAGAAAATGGAAGGCAGGGTCAGACGCGGGCCGGGCCTTCGTCATCCGGCATTTCTGAAATTATCTTTTGGGTAAACTTGGGAAGGCTGCCCTGGCGATCCTGCGCAAAGAGGAACAAGAGAGTCGCACATGTCGGCCAGGCGGTTGGCCGCTGCTTTTCGCCGCACCAGATCATCTTCATTTTTCTCCGCCATCACTACTGTCCCAACGTTAATCGAATAAATTCAGTTGGTTGCTGGATTCTGTGGTTTCTTCTATTATCTCCATATCCGTAAGCGCTTGTAAAAGCGGTATTTTCTCGAAAAGTGTTACGCTGATAATTTGTAAAATCGTGTAGAGACTCTGCTCCAGTTTCAACTGTTTCTTGATAATCGCCACCAGAACGTCAACAGAGATGGCTATCCAGATTTGTGTTTTTACCGCGTTCTCGGATGTGCCGTAAAACGCCTTGATCCGCAGGTGCTGCTTGATCCATTTGAAGAATAATTCGATCTGCCATCGCTTGCGATAAATCTCTGTAATGGTCAGGGCCGGTAAGGCAAAGTTGTTGGTTAGAAATATGAGCTTCTTGTTTTGGACCTCGTCGTAATAAGCAATACGCCTGAGCCTTTCGGGATAAGCTATCCTGGTATAATAGCCGTGTAAGGTGACCACTTGGTCGGATCTCAGTCCGGTTGTTTTGTTGATCTTCTGGTAATGACAACGATCGTATCTGGCATTGCTCTTGGCGCGTGTTACAAAATAGGCTGCTGATTGATGTAACCTGTAAAGACGAGCGTAATCCAGATATCCACGATCCATGATGTAAATAGCGCCGGCTTCTATCGGCAGTTTGTCGAGAATGTTGACTTCGTGAACTTTCCCGCTCGTAATAAAGGCGATTGTTGGAATATTGCCTTTCAAATCGAGAAGTGCATGCAGTTTCACCGCACCCTTGTTCTTGCGAAACGTTGCCCACGGGAAAAGTGAAAGACAAAGATCGATGGTTGTGGCGTCTAATGCGTAGATGGTTTGTTCCAATTCTATGCCGAAAGAATCGTTGGCATAAAGTTGTCGGGCTTTCCGGATCAGGACTTGGGCGAAGTCGGCGTAGATGCGCCAGTCTCTTGTCTGATTGGCATGCGCCAGTGTATTGCGGGAAATCTTGCCGCGAATGCCCATGTGATAGGTCTTCTGTTTGGCTGCACGAAGACAGGCTTGAATATCTCGCAGACTTTCTCTGTAGGTCAGTTGAGCAAAGGCCATGCTTAAGAATTGATCCCAACAGGAAAAGCTTTTGACTTTGTAGTTCCCTGTATATCGTTCTACGCATTGCCGGAATTCGTAATTCGGCAAATAGTCCATGATCTGCGCAAATATTGTCCTTCCAGAATTCATCTGCCATCACCTCGCCATTAAATGCGTGACTATGGCATTCTGGAAAAAAATATTTCAAATCGATAAATAACTTTTTATTGCTTATTCTCATTGCTTTCTATAACTTACATACTCTCTTTATGAAAACGTTGGGACAGTAGTGCTCCGCCATAATAAATAAGGATACGCAAAAAATGCGCTCCGTAGTGTTAAAATCGGATAAAACGTAACAAAAACAAATACATAAATGATTCAGGGAGGGGGATTCTGTCGGACAGTCGTTCAGGAAACAAAAATTGGATTTGAAAAGATCCAGGGACGGTATTTGCCGAATTTTTTCAAAAACACTTCCACACGGTAGACGCCGGTTTGTTCTACGGGCAGGGAAAGACTATCGGCATAAGCCAGATGAAACTCCCGGCCGTTGCGGATGATGCGAATCTGAGCCGGGGCCGGACAGGAAACGGACAAAAGGGCGTCTGCGGCCAATGTCAGGCGGTCGCCCATGGAAAAGACCTGTCCATTCTGCCCGAGAGTAAACAGAAATCCCCGCGACGACGAAAAGTAATCCAGGGCAAAATAACAGCGGCCGAAAAGCAGGGACTGAAAAAGGCGGTCAGTATCCCGCCGGCTGTCGCCGCAGAAGGGTTCCTCCAGGAGGACGTGCGTCCGGACGAAGCGGAAGGCCCGTTCGAAAGGGAAGGCGATGAAACGAATTCCCAGTATTTTCTTGGTGCTGGCATGGTTGTCCAACTCTCCGATGCCGACCGTTTTGCTGATTTGGTTGAGCGTGTCCCAGCGTTCCAGCGTGACGCGGCGCGGGCCTTTCAAAAGAAAAGCGGGAAAAAGAAAGCCAAGCAGACCGCTGCCGTATCCACGGAGGCTTTTTTGCCAGTCGGTCATGAAATCCCAGATGCCGACGGCGGCATAGCCGCTCACTTTCCAGTCATTCCAGCAGTAATGTTTCACGTGAAACATTTCGGTGCCTTCGTGATCGGGATGAGCGATGATGCCGAATCCGCCCTGCTTGCTGACGGCGTCGATATATCGCTGCGGATCGTTTCCCTGCGGATCGCCGGCGTAGGACACGGGCTCCTGAATCGCGAACGCGAGATAATGATTGAACCGGGGGGCGATTTCCTCTCCGACGATCACCAGCGTCTTGTCCTTCCAGCCTTCCCAGCCCTCCTGTCTGGCCTGCAGATGGTCATGGTCGGTGAGCATTAAGAAGTCGATGCCGGTTTTCCGGGCGGCCGCAAGAATCTGCTCCATGGTGGCGTGGCCGTCAAACGAATAGGCGGAATGCAGATGAATAATGCCGGTGTAATCGTAAAAATTCATAGCGCGTGTTTAAATCGTTTCAGAATTTTTGTCTATGGCAATTTGCCGAAGCGGAGCAAGAAAAAAGGCAGACCGGATGGCCTGCCTTTTTCGATTGATGCGGTTATGCGTCTACTGCAATTTGAGAACGACGAAAAACTGCGATCGGCCGCGCTTGATCAGCAAAGCCGCGCTCTTCTTTTCGGCCGCTTTGGAGATTTCGCGGGTATAATCCTTGAGAGAGCGAATCTTGACCCGGTTCACCTGGACAATCACGTCCTGGGTCTGGATGCCCACTTCATCGGCCGGACTGCCGGGCTGCACGTCCGCCACAATGACGCCTTCG
>Ga0228536_1002476_pt1 | contig 10582 bp, 22 predicted proteins | sample SJ1Smetagenome_FD_168611 | JGI IMG/M metagenome (GOLD analysis project Ga0228536, IMG submission 168611) | Enriched culture of PCE-dechlorinating microbial communities from Ithaca, New York, USA - SJ1.S | ecosystem: Engineered > Modeled > Simulated communities (microbial... > Unclassified... | reverse complement strand
GTCCGCCACGGGATACCAGGGAGCCGCGTCCGCCACGGGGCCACGGGGAGCCGCGTCCGCCACGGGTGACCAGGGAGCCGCGTCCGCCACGGGGCCACGGGGAGCCGCGTCCGCCACGGGTGACCAGGGAGCCGCGTCCGCCACGGGAGAGGACAGCGTAGCCCTCGCCGCCGGGTACGAATCCAAAGCCAGGGGAGCTGTGGGTTGCGCTATCTGCTGCGTCGAAAGAGACAACGACGGGGGAATCGTCGCCATCAAGGCTGACATCGTGGACGGCAAAACAATCAAAGCGGACACGTGGTATCGCTTGGAAAACGGGGAGTTTGCCGAAGTTAAAGAATAGCTCATTCCCTCCCAGGTGCCGTTTTCGCGGCACCGATGGAGCGAGTGAGCCCACGGGCCGGATCATTGAAAACCGAGTTGGGAATGGAGAGAGGGGGAGGTTGGCGGCGTGGATGGACACGCTGAGACTTCAAGCTGGATACTCCTCGGCGGAAAGGCATCATTTACAAGGGAACGACGCGCTAAAAAGCAAAGTCGGGACAGCCCAGTGCTCCGGGCGGCCAGTAGTGTGAAATGCCAGCAAGCCGGTATCAAGCCCGGCCCGGCCTCCTCCTCTCTCCAGGCCCAACCTGGACGCCGCCGCAACCCCGAACACCCGCCCACGGGCGAAAGTAGAGGCCAAGGCAGGCGAGAGCCGGAAGCGAACCAACAGCCCCGGAGGATAAGCCCCGCGAGGGTGACCATCCACGGCATAGCCGGAACAATGAAGGGGCCAGGGACGCGGAGGGCAACTGGAAAGGTTTTCTTACAGGTTCGATGCTTTTGGAATCGTTAAACTTATGGAGGCAACATGGACCTTGGCGTCAAAGCGAAAGACAAGATCACCGGCTTTACCGGGATCGTCACGGGGAAAGCCTCCTACCTGACCGGCTGCGACCAGTATTTGGTTCAGCCCAAATGCAAGGAGGACGGGGAGATGGCGGACGGCCGATGGTTCGACGAACAACGACTTGACCTCGTTCCTGACGCCCCGGCGACAACCCTGGACAACTCCCGGGGCAAAGGGGCCTGCGGCGTCGCGCCCATGAAGTAGCACGACGGATCATTGAATTTGGAGGGGTGGCCGAGACAGGCCAATGGCATCTCCGCGTTGCCGATACCACCGCCGCGGTGGTGGCGCGAGGACGCCCAATCACGGGCGGCGGCCCCCGGGCGCAAGGGTTCGACTCCCTCCCCTTCCGCCAGATCATTGAATTTCGGGGCGTAGCTCAGGGGTAGAGCGTCCGCTTTGGGAGCGGAAAGCCGGAGGTTCAAATCCTCCCGTCCCGACCAGATCATTGACAGTCGAGCCCCGGGCGAGGGGGCGGACGGCGGCGTGGAAGGACACGCGCCAACAGAGGCGAACCGCACTGCGCAAGCCTTGAGGGACCGCTGGGGAAAGCGCGGACACTCCATGGAGTGAGCCAAGCAAGTAGCCCAAAGCCGGAATCAAGCCCGGCCCGCCGCCCCTTGCCCCAGGCTCGACAGAAACACCAGGGAGTGTGGTCACAGGACAAGCTGGGTTCGTTGGCGAAGTCCGGGCGGTTCGATTCCGTCCCCTGGTTCCAATTTTGACGAAACCTCAACCGACAGGAGTTAACACCATGAGCCTTGCTGAAATGTTGATGCGCAACGCTAAAATGTTGATGCGCGAAATGGACGAACACCGCTCCGACAAACCGGCCAGCCCCGAAGACCTGAAAAAGGCCCTGGCCGACTACAGCATCACCTACGATTTCAAGCCGGGCGACATCGTGCGCCTCAAGGAAAACGGCGGGCCGTACAAGACCGAGTTCTCCCCGGGCATCGTTATGGAAACCGGCGTGAAGGGGTTTTCCAGGGAAGACAGCTCCTGCCAGGGTCTCGAAGAGACCATGCGCATCGGCGTCATGGTCCCGGACGGCAGTTTCATCTCCTTCCTGGTCATCCCCAACTACTGGGAGCCGTGCCCGGAGTAGACAACATTTCCCCCGCCAGCCGGCCAGGGGGCAACGAACAAACGAAGGAGGAAGCACCATGCGAACGTGCAAGCACCTGAACACGCTGATCTAGTATCCATCCGGCGACGCCACGAGCAAGCACAAGCCGCCTCATCCGGCGGCGCACGAAAAGGCAAAGAAACAATGACCTGCCAACATCATAAGGGCGCACGGGTCAAGACCGTGTAGGCCGGAAAGAGCAAAGCAAACCGGGTAAAGGGGCCGGGCGACAACCCGGCCCCATCGGAGGAAACCATGTGCTACCGCGACGACAAACCATTTTCCGCCGACGACTGGCGGCAGGCCGCCAAGGACATCTTTTTGATGTGCGTGCTTTTCCTGGCCGTCGTCCTGGTGGCGGCCATCAATGATCCGGGCCTTGGGAGGTAGGGGCGATGAACGACAAAGTATGTGCCATGTGCATCTATTTCCTGGAGTCCGCGTTCGGAATGGGCCGATGCGAAGCCGCCGAAAGCGACCTGAAAAACTACGGCAAGCCCGTGAGCAAGGCGGAAGTGCGGGCGGACGGCGACGCTTCGCGGTGTGAAGACTTCGAGATGTCGTCCCGTGGCCTGGACCTGTGCGAGGAATACGGGATCACCCCGGGGTGCGACTTCCCGGCGACGATGCAGCCCGGGCCTGCGCCGAGAGTGGGGGTGGGGGGATGACCGCCACAGCCCGAGCCGTGAAGATCGACCTCCGGCACTTCGCCATCGCCAGCGGATTCTGCCCCCGGTGCGGGGCGCGTAGAAAACAAGGCCTCCCCTGCCCGGTGTGCAGCGAGTCCCGGGAGTGGGAAGAGGTTTGGGGCGGGGCGCAAAAGGGTGGCGAATTCGAGACCTTTAAGGGAGGCGATGCGGCATGAGCTTTTGTGAATGCCCTGGCGACGTGGAGACCCCGCAATTCATGGTCGATTCGCATCCGGCGGCGAGGAAGGAGCATCGCTGTTGCGAGTGCGGGAAGACGATCAACCCCGGGGACAGGTACGAGCGCGTGACCGGCATGTGGGACGGCATCTTCCAAACGTTCGCCACATGCGAATTTTGCGCCAAGGTCCGGCGTGACCTGTCTGCGGCAGGGTTTTGCGTCACCATGGAGCAGCTTTGGGAATCCGTGAAAAACATCGAGGAGGACGCGGCATGAGCCATACACCGGGGCCGTACGACAGGGATGGACGGTTTGTTTACAAACTCGTTCCCAGTTCGCGCCCGTCAAACAACCCGCCTCCGATGGTGAACCTCTGGTTATGCAGCGTCCAGCCCTGCGGCGAGGCTGTTCCCACCGAAGAACTTGAGGCTGTCGCCCAATTGTTCAAGGCCGCGCCGGACCTCAAGGAGGCGTTAAAGGAACTCGTTGCCGCGCAAGACGCGAACGACGAAGGATGGTTCGACTCCCCCAAGATGCGCGATGTGGCGATGGAGAAGGCCCGCGCCGCCCTGGCGAAGTGCGAACCGGAGGGGAAGCCATGACCCCCGCCGCCCGCGAGGCCATGATCCGCCGCCTGTTCCGGCAGTTCGCGGAGATGCAAAACAAACCGCCCCAGCGCGTGAACACCGGGGCGGCCAAGAACAACGCCTGCGTGGGCGAAAGGTGATTGATATGGCAATCCCGGAAGAACGTCAAGCGTTGGCCCGTGTTCTTCTGCGCCAACCCCAAAAAATGACGGACGACGACCCCGAAGAAACCCCGGGCTATCAGCCCCGGCAAATGCAGCAACGGCGGCCTTTCTACGTGGCCGATCAAATGGATGCGGATGATGTTCAAGCGTGCTGAAAGAAAAAAAGCAAAACTGCGGCTGGCGATTCTTGGCCCAAGCGGTGCCGGGAAAACGTATTCCGCGCTTAAAATCGCCATGGGCATGGGTGGGCGCATCGCCATGATCGACTCGGAACGCGGCAGTGGTGAGCTTTACGCGCATCTTTGCGACTACGACGTTTGTGGGCTGGTTCCGCCGTTCACCCCTGAAAAGTACATCGATGCCATCCATGAAGCCGAGCGCGCCGGGTATGCCGTCATCATCATCGACAGCCTGAGCCATGCGTGGTCGGGGACTGGGGGGCTTCTGGAGGACGTGGACAAGCGCAAGGGGCAGGGTAACGACTTCGCCGCATGGAGGACCGTCACGCCCCGCCATAACGCGCTTGTGGACGCCATGCTTTCCTCGCCGTGCCACATCATCGGCACCATGCGGACCAAGCAAGAGCATGTCCTGGTTGACGAGGTTCGCAACGGCAAGACGGTCAAGGTGCCAAAAAAGGTCGGCCTCCAGCCTGTGCAGCGCGACGGGCTGGAATACGAGTTTACCGTTGTTCTGGATGTTGACCTTGAACGGCACATGGCGTCGGCGTCAAAGGACCGCACAAGCCTGTTTGACGGGCAGTTTTTCACGCCCACCGAAGACACCGGGAAAGCCCTCATTGCATGGCTTGACGCCGGGATTGACGTTCCCGACGTGCCCACCCATGCCCCCCTCGACCTGGACGCCATCAAGCAGGCCATCCAGGGCATCGGCCGCGAGGCAGACCTTGTGCCGTACCTGACCGGCCTCGCCATCCCCAAGGACCATCCCTCCCGCCCGGCCGTCGTCGCCATGTACGAGGCGCGGCGCAAGGCCCTGGCAATCACAGGCGACGTGCCGCCGCCCAAGGCCCCGCAACCGATGAGCGACGGACAGCGTAGGGCCATCATGGCGCACTACAAGGGCGCGACGCGGGATGACCGACTGGCCGACATGAGTTCGTTTTTGAACCGGCGCGTGAACTCGTTCACAGAACTGACGGCCGAAGAAGCCCATGCGTTCCTTGAGGACGTGAAGGAGTCCGAAAATGCGTAGGATTTTTCTCGACATCGAAACGATCCCGGGGCCGGTCAAGCCCGACCCGTCCGAGGTTGAAGCGCCCGCCAACTACAAAGACCCCGAAAAAATCCGCGCCTATCAGGAGGCCGGGGTTGACAAGGCTTGGCGTGGGCAAGCCCTCGACTCGCTCAAAGGCAGCATTATCTGCATCGGATTTGCCGAGGATGACGGACCAACCCGTGCCTTTGTTGGCGATGAGTCCGACGTGATGGAAAAATTCGCGGCGTTTTGTCGGCCGTCCATGACGTTGCCGGAAATCATCGGGTTTAACCTCCGCCAATTCGACATCCTTTGGCTTCGGCATCGAGCCTACCGGTACGGCCTAAACGATCTCGCAACATCCCTGCCCTGGCAGCGGTACGACAAGCGCGTCCTGGACCTTCGCGAGGTCTGGACGGGCGGCGATCCCAGGGGGCGCGGCACGCTGGACGAAATATGCAAGTTCGTCGGCCTGGGGGGCAAGTCCGGCAGCGGATCACAAGTCTTTGAGATGTGGCAGGCCGGACGCCTGGACGACATAGCCGAATACTGCCGGGATGACGTGCGGCTTACCCGGGAACTGTGGAAAACCATGTTTCCCCGCGAGGCGACCATGCTTGGCGGATACCGTAGCGAAGTGGAGTTCATATGAGGCGCCTGACCATCGAGCAAGCCGCCGTGCGCATCGCAAGGATCTTCGACAAGGCCCGGCGCGAGGCGGAGGCCAGGAAAGAACAAGCGGCCAAGGCCGCATAGGGGGCGTCATGAGGCTCACGAACGCCGACAGGTGCGCCATCAAAGTCCACCACCGGACGCCCGAGGCGGCACAGGCGGTCATCGACGACAGGCCGGAGAAGTATCGCGGGTGCCACATCTACCTGTGTCCGCACTGCATGGAGGGCTGGCTGGTCGGGCACAGGCCGAAGATTTGGCAGATTCCCGTGGAACGGCGCGAGGAAGCCACCGCGTAACATCAACCTCCAGACCATGAAGGCCGGGAGACGGGAGGAAATCATGGAAGAATTGCTCACGAAAATCGAACGGGCGTTCAAGCTTTTCATGCAAAACGCCAAGATCGATGGAAACAAGTCCGCCGCCATGCGGGCCAGGACGTCGTCCACGGAACTGCGGGGCATGCTCAAGGATTTCCGTGCCAAGAGCCTGGAGTCCGCCGGGCAGTAGCCCCTGCCTTCCCACCGGCCGGGAACCTCCTGGCCGGGAAGGAAGACAAAAGGAGGGAACATTATGGACTACATTGAGCGCCAAATAAAGCAGGCCGGAGAAGCCTTTGCAAACCACGTCGCGACTCTCGAACGGGTGATGCTTCGCGGATCGGAACTCCTGTCCATCCTGTGGGCCAAGCCGGGCACAAGCAATATGTCAATGAGCATCACAATACACAGGGGGCGCGTATTCATCTATGGCGACCTCGGGGAGGCCATCTATAACTGGTACGGGGATATCGGAATCGATTTCTTCCCGGGCATCAATATGCAGTATTTTTTCTCAAAGTGTGAAGCGTCGGAGTTCGGACGCAAGCCCACGACATGGGACAGTGACGAGGCCCTGGAGTGGATCAAAAAAGAAAAGCGACGCATCTCCGCTGACAAGTCATGCGACGAATATCCAAAGGGGGCGGCTAAGGCATTCAGGGAAATCAAGGACGAAATGGTGTCGGCCACCGAGCAAGAATGGATGTGGCATGGATTCCTCGCAAGCCATGAGCGCGAGGTCTGCGACGTTTGGGGGCAAGACTGGTGGGAAAGAGACGTGACCGGCCCCGGGGAAGTCTACGCGCCCCGCTCCATCATGCACTATGTTGGCATCAAAATGGCCTGTGCGGCGCTTTTGGAAGCAGGCAACGCGCAACCCAAAGAGGAAATATCATGCGAGGCGAAGTGATCCAAGTTGACATAAAAAAGAGGCTTGTCCGCATCCGCATGGAAGATGCGGCGCACGTTATCGCCCTAGCCCGGCACTTCGGGGAGCCCATGGATTTCCAGGCCAAGCCGATTCCGGAGGAAAAACAACAAAGCATGTTCGGGGGAACTGCATCATGAAAAACATCACCGTTTATCGCATCAACGGCAAGCCCGCCGTCACCGAAGAGGCCCTGCGCCGCCACGCTTTCCAGGGCATCGACAACGAATACACGGCGGCCGCGTCCACGGGCTTCGTGTCCTTCGACGACTACCTGGACAGCGATTTCAAGGCCCCCATCGATGTGGCGCATTTCACCCGCTTTGCCCTGCGCATGGACACCCGCAACGTGCAACCGGCCGTGATGCGCAAGCACCTGCGAATCGCCCTGGACGCCGAAAAGGCCGCGACCGGCAAGCAGTTTATCAGCCGGGACCGCAAGCATGAGCTTCGGGAACAGGTCCGTCTGCGGCTTATGGCCCACACTGAGCCGAAGCCCGAATACTGGCCCGTGGTCATCGACAACACGGCGGGACTGCTTTTCTTCGGCTGCACGCGGGAGAAGGTCCGGCTTCTCTTCGAGGTTCTGGCCTGCGAACTCTTGGGCGACAATCCCGAAGCACTGGCCCGGATCACGCCGATGAGTCTGGACCAGAACGGCCCCGAAGACGCATCGGAGTTCATGGCTACGCTCCTGGCCCGGGGCATCCCAGATGTGGCTGTGAACGGCAATCCGTATCTGGTGGTGATCCGTGATAAGGCCCTGGCCTTCGACCAGGAAATGCTCATCAGCGCCGCAACGCTCAACGGGGGTGAGGTCGGAGACGCCTTCCAGGGTCGGCACGTCGTCGTCCGCAAGGGGCGCGTCGTTATCGAGGGAGATGAATCCCTGTCCATGACCGTGGACAGCATGCTTTCCATCTCCGGCCTCAAGATCCCGAAGATCACGCCGGACAAAGAAGACCCCGACGGCGAGTTTCTGGAGCGGATGCACCTGGCCGGGTTGGCCGTCGGCGTGCTGCATGAGGCGTTCCTGGCGTGGTGCGAAAGCGTCAAGTCGCGGGAAGCCGCGTAGCCCTCCTCTCCCCCGCCCCGGGAACGTCCTGGGGCGGGATGAAGCGAGGACAATCCGAAAACAAACAGGGGAAATCATGGACGACAGAAGCCTTCGTCAAGCCGAAAGGCCGAAGCAACCAGAAGAAAAAGTACATTTTTTTGTCCAAGAAAACGGTGGGCGGATTGTCCGCGCCTGCCAAAAGAACACCGGAAAGGCGACGTGGCAGCCCTTTGAGGTGACTTGCACGAAATGCCTCAAGTCCAAGGCGTGGAAAAGGTCCGTCCGGTAGCGTGAGGCGAGGACATTTTCCCGACGCCGGGAACATGATCGAAAAAGAGGAGGAAGATGCCTGACCTGACCCCCAAGCAAATGGCCGTGCTGAAGGATTTGCGGTGCGCCCCGTCGCTGGTCGGGATGTCGCTTGTTCTTAAACTTCTGGTGCGGGCAGGACTGGAGGAAACAGCAGGTAGACACCACTACCGCCTGACCCCGGCCGGGCTGGCGAAGATCGAGGAGGGGGAGAGATGAGTAAGGTTCATTTTGATGCGCAGGGGCGGGGCATGTGGGCCGAGAACGAAAAGGATATGTCCGAGTGCGGGGAGTCATGGGCTCAACTCAAGAAGGCTCGCAAATTTGGCGTCGCCTTCAAGGGCATAGCGCTCACCACCACTCCCGCCCTCGTCACCTGTCTCCGCTGCAAGCGGACGAAGGCGTACCGGGAGGCCGTGGAGAAGGGGGCCAGCCATGCCTAGCATCATCCTCTTCCCCCACGAGGCCAGGGCCGCCGCCTTGTGGGCGAGCCAGTAGAGGTTACTCTTGCTGGTGCAGCCGAAGACAACGAGTATGCCGGGGAAGAGATTTATTTCGTGGAAACCCCCAGGCTTTCGCATTGGGTTCCAAGGTGCGACTTACGGTTTTTTGACGAACTGGACGGCAAGCCATCATGAACGTGCTTTATGCTATCGCTATCGTGTTTGTTGTTATTCTGTGGATGGTCCGTACACTTTCTTATGTGAACAAAGATGACTCTGACCCCGAACAAAGGGAGCTCTGTTGTTTTCACATCATGTGGCTTCTCTTGTTTGCGGCGTCCTCATACGTGATTTTCTTCATCAGAATCGCGGAATTTCAGGCGGCTGTGCCATGATATCCTCCCCCCGCCCCGAACAGCGAGTCCGCGTCCACCACGCGGCCTCATACGCCCCCAGGATGCCCTGGTATGACCGGGAGGCCCTGATGGTCATCTCGGGCCGTGGCAAGCCAAGAAACCACCTTGTGAGCATTAACGGCCGCATGGTGGTGGTCCCGTGCGGGAACCTGGTGGAGGCAAGGTAAGCCATGACTCCCCGGTGGCTCAAGACCCGTGACGCCTGCCTGTACGCAGGTGTTTGCCGCAACACCCTGGCGAAGCTGATCCGGGACGGGGCGTTGGCGGCCAGCCAGATCAACAGCCGTGGAGATTGGCGCGTTGACCGGGAGTCCATTGACGCATTCTTTGGGCAAGATGACCAGAAGGCGCTTGCCATCCTGGCCGGGAAGCGTGCATGAACTGGCACATGCGGCTGTGGCAAAAATCCCAAACCGGCGTCTGGTACGTCGAATTTGAGCGAGGCAAGTCCAAGTCCCTAAAGACCAAGGACAAAGCCGAGGCCAAAAGGCTTTATACGGCCGTCCGCCGCCAGTGGCTTGCCGGGAGAATAAGCCAGATAACTGGCGAGTGCGCGAAGTCCCTGGGAGAATTTTACGACGAATTTGTGGAGCTGGCCTCAAGCACGCAGGCCCCGGCGACATACCGGGCCAACCGGCTGGCCCTGGAAAAGCTCATCGCCGTGGCGGGCCGAACGTGCCGACTCGACCGGATCACCCACAAGCACCTCGACGAAATCAAGGCCTCCCACAAGCACCTGTCTCCGCGCTCTGTCAACGTCTATGTGCGCCACGCCCGGGCCGCGCTTAACCAGGCCGTGGCCTGGGGCTATCTGCCCACGAATCCACTTCGCGGGGCAAAGGAGGTCCGGACAGCCCGGCAAGTGCCCGCCTTCATGCCGCCGGAGGACTGCGCCCGCTGGCTGGCGACGATCCAGGACATGGATCTTCGCCGCATGGCCTTGGCCTATCTGTCCACGGGCGTCAGGCGCGCGGAACTTCTGACGATCACATGGGATGGTGTGGACTTTGAGGGCAGGCGGTTCCGAATCTACCGGCAGAAATCCAGGCGGTGGGACTGGCTTCCCTTGTCGGATACGTTCGCGACGGTTCTGCGCTCGATGCCTGCCGGGAACGGAAAAGTCTTCACACGATGGAGTCACCCGGACACGATTTCGCACCAGATCAAGGCCGCGCTCGTGGCGGGTGGGTACGGCCACCTCCACTTGCACAGCCTGCGCCACTCGTTTGCATCGGCCCTGGCCATGTCCGGCGAGGGACAGAAGGCGATTGCCGACCTCTTGGGGCATGCCCAGGTTTCGACAGCCGCTATCTACACGCACACCGCCCAGGCCTACCTACAGGGGGCAGTCAACAAGGTCCGTTTCGGGCCGGTTGACCTGGATGGCTGAAATGCGTTTTGCGAACCAAACGCGAACTGTCGGGGCGGGAAATAAGTAACGGCGGAGCTGGGCGGCTGATTACGAATCAGCTGCTCTACCAACTGAGCTATGCTGGCCGACGAAAGGATATGCTTGATACACGCGGCCTCGCGGGGCGTCAAGGCCTTTCCGGAGATGGCGGAAAGTGCCCAAAAATGGC
>Ga0228536_1002475_pt1 | contig 10585 bp, 10 predicted proteins | sample SJ1Smetagenome_FD_168611 | JGI IMG/M metagenome (GOLD analysis project Ga0228536, IMG submission 168611) | Enriched culture of PCE-dechlorinating microbial communities from Ithaca, New York, USA - SJ1.S | ecosystem: Engineered > Modeled > Simulated communities (microbial... > Unclassified... | reverse complement strand
AGGTTTATCCGCGCATTCGTGACATTTCATGGCTTCGCCCCCTCAAAGAGCAGTATAATCCCTTGAGAAAAAGAATTCAAAACGGGAGGAGGCTCTAAATGTCTTTGGCGGAACGCCTTTGGCTCGAGAATGCAGATCTTGCGAGGGCGTGCCTAAAGCACCCCTTCATCCGAGGAATAGCGGATGGCTCGCTCCCGCAGAGAAATTTCGCCTGGTATGTCGGACAAGACTACTTTTACCTCCACGCTTTTATGAGAGCCTACTGCATAGCTGCAGCGAAAGGGGTGGATTGGGAGGCCACAAAGGCCTTTCATGCCCTGGCGGCTGGAGCAATCGAAGAGACCGATCTCCACAAAGGATACGCCTCGCGCTGGAGCGTCGATTTAAACGAGGTGAAGCCGAGCGCCGCCACGCGCAGGTATACGGACTTTTTGCTCGCCACCGCGTGGGGATACGACACAGGCGTCACGGCAGCCGCGCTCACCCCCTGCATGCGCCTCTACGCGCATTTAGGGCAAGAGGTGGCCAAAGAATGCAGCTGCAAAGACAATCCCTATATAGATTGGATAAATAGCTATAGCAGCCAAGAATTTGAGGCACTAAGCCAAAAACTCGAAAACCTCTTGGATCGATATGCCACTCCTTCTAAGTCTGTCAGCGAAGCTTACAACTACGCCATGCTCTGCGAGCGCGATTTTTTCGACGCCGCCTGGAGGTGTAAAAGCAGCGACTAAACGTCTTCGGCCGTTGGGATATGAGACTCGCAGGGAACGCCGGCCTGGCACAGACCACACCCTAAACCATCTATCCCGAATTTGGCTTTTGCGTATGCCGCTGCCGTTACGTGGACGTGTTGGTAGCATTTTTCCTTGTCATGCCCTTCCTTATTTATGGCCCCAACGGGACAGCGACCTATACATTTACCGCATGTGCCATCGGAGAAAAATAGGCAATACTGGCGATGATCGCTATAGGGCCTCGGCGTCGGAGGCAAGTCCATCAGCGCCACGACCGAACCTACCCTCATGGCCTTGCCAAGGGGCGTTATTAGACCGTCGCACAGCCCGAAAGTGCCAAGCCCCGAAACATATGCGGCGTGCCTTTCAGACCAGCGCGAAGCCCTCCCGAAGCGAGGGGAGGTCTCTCTGCTCCAAAGAGGAGAGAGTACGGGGGCTACAGCTTTATATCCTTTCGCAGAAAGCGCTTCTACCACATGCCTTCGGAGGCTTTCGTTCGCCTCCTCGCCAAATACACGAGCCCTCACCCATCTCTCCGACGGATAAACACTCTCCTTGCGGTTGTCCGCCTTCGTGGCCTCGGTCTGCGGCAGTATCCAACAGATCACAGCGAGGTCCTTCGGACTGACACCGGAGACATCGGGGAACGTGAGGGAAAACACCTCGCGGGGTGTCCAGTGAAAAGGTCCTATATGGTCTTTGTAGAACTCATAAAGCTCGTCAGCGCCGGACGAAAATCCCACGATGGGCTCGTCCCATGCCCTCTCGTTTGAGGGATCTTTCAACGAGTTGTCCGGATGGTGGCGCACAAAATCCTTTATGATCTCCTCTACCTGCGCAGCGAGTTCACATCGAGACATATTTTGCCCTCCCTAAAACAATTAGTTTTGCTTATTATGGCATATAATGATCACGAATGCCTCATGTGAGAAGAAAGAGGGGGCTTGAGAAATGCACTGCACAATCGTAGTTGACGATTGCAACGGCAGAAGGGATCTGGTGGCTGAGCACGGTTTGAGCATATATCTCAAAACGCCGAGGGGAAATGTGCTCTTCGACGCAGGGCAAGGAATCTGCCTTTCGCACAACGCGCACACCTTGGGGCTCGATTTGGGTCTGGTGAACCACTTGGTCTTGAGCCACGGACATTACGACCACTCCTGGGGCATACCCAAGGTCCTCCAAGAAGCGGGCAAACTCCCCCTTTGGGCGCACCCGGCTTTTGAAACACCCCATCACACCAAAAGAGGCGGAAGGCTCCGCTACTGCGGGGCTCACCTCGCCAAAGCCTCTTTCAACCTCAAGCCCGTCGAAGGAAGTGTCGAAATCATCGAAGGCATTTGGGCCATCTCCGTCCCAGACGAGGAGAGGAATCCAGATTTTGCGCCTAAAGACCCGGACCTTGTCGTGCCAGAGGGCACAGATTTAATTTCAGACCCATTAAAGGATGACCTATCTTTGGTAGTGAAAGGACGATTCGGCTACAGCGTGATTTTGGGCTGCGCTCACGCCGGGGCAGTCAACATCCTCGAGGCCGCATCGCGTCGCTTCAACACCAAAAACTTTTACGCCGTCATAGGGGGCATGCACATGGAGAAGCAGTCGAAGGAGTTCCTCGAGCGCTCCGTAGCCGCGTTGGCCGACAGGTTCTCCGTCACCATTTTCAGGCCCTGTCACTGCACGGGGTTTCGTGCCGCTGTAATGCTCGCCTCCGCTTTTGACGTGAACTGGGCAGGATCCGGGGCAGTGCTTGAGCTTTAGAAATATAAAGCTTGATAAAGTCATAATGTGTCTCAGCTATCAAGTTAAATTATCGCTAAAGCTAAGTTACCGCTTCCTTCTTGTGCCAACTTGAAGCGCTGTACGCTTTTGCGCATGTTTTCGCCCGACCTAAGGAGATCTTCTGAGATCTTAGCGAGCGACTCTATAGCTTTAGATTGTTCGTTTATGGATTTAGTAACGTTGTCAACGTCACCGGCTATTTCTTGAATGGTTTTGGAAATGTGCTCAACTGCTGACGCCATTTCTTGAGAGCTTGCTGATTGTTCTTCCATGATTGCGGCCAAGCTCTGCACTTTATCCGCTACGGCCTTAATTTTTCCCACAACTTCAACGATAGCCCTTTGGGCACCTTTAGTCTGTTTTGCCATTTCTTCTATGTTTTTGGCGGCTTCCGCTTGGTCATTAAGGGCCTCGTCAGTCCTCTGTTTAACTTGGGCCACCACTTGACTTACCTCTTTTGCCGCCTTAGAGGTCTCTTCTGCCAGTTTCCTCACTTCCTCAGCGACGACGGCAAACCCACGACCGTGTTCGCCTGCCCTTGCGGCTTCAATTGCCGCATTTAAAGCAAGCAGATTAGTTTGGTCAGCAATGCCCGATATGAGGCTGACGAACTTCAAAATGTTTTCCACGGAGGCAACCAAATTGTGCATGGCATCATCAGACATTTGGCGCGCTCGATCGACCAGCTCTGCTCTACGGGCAATTTCGCTTACCGCCTCCGACCCGTTTTCTGCAAGTCTTGAAATTTCCTCCGCTTGCTCCCCTGCCTCGGCCGCAGCTTGAGCACCATTCTGTGCCGAGGAGGCTATCTCCTGTATGCTGGCGGTGGTCTCTTCTACAGCACCCGCTACCTCTTGTACGCGTTCGTTTATCTTGGACATGGATGCAGATATTTCCTCAACAGAAGCGGTATTCTCTTGTGCACTCGCACTGACGTCTTCGGCGTCCGTCGTCACGGTTTTCGCCTCTTCTGAAACAGAAACAATTAAACCTGACACTCCCTGGATCATGTCATTTACAGATTGCGACAGAACCCTTATCTCGGCAAGCGATGAGTTTACTTCAAGTTTAGATGAAAGATCTCCACTTGCTACTTGTTGCATCTTATCCGCTATTACAGCCACAGGACGAGAAATTCCGCTTGCTATCCACAAAGCAACTGCAACAATAGCCACAGCGACGACAGCAATAGTGATGAATAGATTTTTTCGCAACGCGCTTATCGGCGCCAAAAACTCCACTGCAGGAGACGTAATGGAAACGGCCCACCCGACAGATTGTATGGGCGCATAGGCTGTAAATTTATCCACTCCTTTAAAAGTATAACGCATAACTCCGCGTTTTCCTCCGAGCGCCTGTCTCGTTCCAGCTGCGAGTTCTTCTGACACCTCTTCGCCTTTTATAGATACATTAAGGTTGCCCACAAGACTTTGATCGGGGTGAATAAGTACAACTCCGTTTTTGTCCACGGCATAAGCATACCCGCTCTTGCCCCATTTTGTGCTCAATATGATGTTGGACAGTTCTTTCAAATCCAAAGGACCTACAAGCACGCCTACGAGCGCTCCGTCGCGAAAAATAGGGCATGCCATTACAACAACGACGTTGCCCGTCTCTTTTGACACCACGGGCTCGCTCACAAGCGTCCTCGGCTCGCTAAGCATTTCACGAAAGTAATCTCTATTAGCGATAGAACTTCTAAAGCCCTGTGTGGAAATGGTATTACCTGCAATATCTGCAACCACAAGCTGCTCGAAGCCCCCAAAGCGCTTCAAGGCTCGAGCCAATATTGGTTGTTGTCTGGCCCAGTCCATGGATTTAATGTCGTTTATCTCAGTTTGCAACTCCAAAAAGGCAAGTCGACTCTTAATGTATTGGTCAATTTCGCCTGATAAACCCCCTACCAAAGCCTCTCCTTCTCTTTGGGCTATTTCGACCAAGCTCCTCTGTGAGTGAGCAATAGCGATGTAACCAACAGCGCCGACAGCTGCAATACCAATTATAAGAAACGTTGCCATCAGCCTTCCCCTTAAACTGCTTAACATCCGCACCCCCCCAATAGAACAATTGCCATTTTCAGGCAACAACATGTATTATACATTAAACCGTTTTAAAACATTCAAGACGATGGCACAGCTTTATAAATAACAAGGGGGTTGCAATATGAAGGTAGGCATAGTTCAACTTGATGTAAAGCTCGGCAAACCGGCGGAAAACTTCAAAAAAGTAGCCCAAATGCTCGAAGGAGAAAACGCCAAGGGTGCACTGCCGCGAGCCCTCGTGCTGCCCGAACTCTGGAGCACTGGATACGCCTTAGAGAGGGCGGATGAACTGGCCTCGCCAGAGGGGATAGAAAGCGCACGCTTTTTGGGAGAGCTGGCAAAAAGATATGGCATGTGGTTCGTCGGCGGATCGGTCCTGGCTAAAACTACTGGCGGCTTCGTCAACAGGGCACAGGTGATAAACCCGAAAGGTGAACTTGTGGCGATATATGACAAGATCCACCTGATAAGGCTCATGGAAGAAGACAAATACTTCATCCGCGGCAAAAAGAGATGCCTTTTCGATCTCGATGGCATAAAGGCCGCCTGTGTCATCTGTTACGATATCCGCTTCCCGGAATTGGCGCGAAGGCTCGCCTTGGAGGGGGCAAAGATTTTGTTCGTCTCTTCCGAGTGGCCCAAAGAGCGCATAGAGCATTGGAGGATTTTGCTTTCATCCAGGGCCATAGAAAACCAGATGTACGTAGTGGCCTGCAACAGGTGCGGCAGTTCTGCGGGCACGACCTTCGGAGGACACTCCATGATCATAGACCCGTGGGGGTCGATCTTGTATGAGGCGGGGGAAGAAGAAGCCTTCGGGACAGCGGAAATTGACATAGCCAAAGTCGACGAGGTGCGAAAATTCCTCCCCGTCTTCGAGGATCGTTTGCCGGAGGTGTATTGAGTTACATCTCCCCAAAGACCTCTTCGACCATATCTCGAGAGAGTGGGCCGACGTGGATCTGGCGGATGATCCCATCTTCGTCGATGAAGAAAGACGTAGGTATGAAGCGTATCGTATAGAGTTTTGCCGCGCTTCCGTCGATATCCAAAGCCACAGGGAAGGTATACCCCTCACGGCGCAGAAACTCCTCGACTTCCTTCGGGGAGCTCTCGTTAGTCGTCAAGTTCACGGCCAATATGTGCACAGCGGACCCGGTCTCTTCGAAATAACGCTGAATGACGGGCATCTCTTCCCTGCACGGCGGGCACCAGGTAGCCCAAAAATTCAAAAGCACGGGCTTACCGCGCACATCAGAAAGGGCAATGAGGCTGCCATCAAGCCCGCTCGCCGTGAAATTAGGAGCGACCTTACCCACTTCTACGCCTGTTTCCACGGCGCTTCTTCTTTCCTGGATCGTTTTGATATCGCTTGAGGGTCTTAGAACGAACCACAGCACAGCCACCACAAAAAGCGCCACGATCGCCGCTATCGTAGTCTTGCCTCTCATGTTGTTGAACCTCCTCATCGTAAAGCCCAAGTCAAAGCAGCGCGCCTGCCATGCCGCTTAAGCGCGACAAAGCGCCCGTCGCCATAAGGACCCCGATTGCCACGAGCACCCATCCGCCTATCTTCGTCACTAAGGCAAGCTCCTCAGAATGCCGTTTTAATAAGTTTTCAAGCCACCCCAAAGAGGCGGCCGCCGCCAAAAAAGGCAGGGCCAACCCCAAAGAATATACGGCAAGCAGCAATGCACCATAGCGCATGCTCGCGCTGCTTCCTGCCATGATAAGGATCGAGGCCAAAATCGGCCCCACGCACGGCGTCCACCCTGCCGAAAAGGCCATGCCCAAAAGCAGCGAACCGATCCACCCTCTTCTATTCCACCCAAAGGCAAGGCGCCTTTCTTTCCCCAGCGCGCCTATCCTCAAAACGCCAGTCATATTGAGGCCAAAAAAGACGATGGCCGCCCCGCTCAGCCTTTGCACGATCAATTGATGTCGGATCAAAAACCTTCCAATAGCGCTGGCTGACAGACCGAAGGCCACAAAAACGATGGTAAACCCCGCAACGAAGACGAGGGCGCTAACGAAGGCCTTGGCGCGCACGTTCGCCCTTCTTCGGTCGTCAAGAGTCACAACGCTTCCTGTGAGGTAAGCCAGAAACGCGGGCACCAATGGCAGGATACAGGGGGAAATAAAGGAGGCCAATCCCGCAAAGAAGGCCACTACAAAAGAAACGGAAGCTTCTGGCGCCATTACGCTTCTCCTCCCATATGAAATAAAGGCCTCATTGCCCCGTGCCGTAAAGTGTAAATACCATGATGGGTATATGTCAAGGGGAGATAGACGGATCGAGGCGTCCTTACGCTTGGCAAAAAACCGCTTCAGTGCTAACCTTCAACTTGGCTCAAAATGCGTTCCTCGCTTGAGGATTGAGGCAAAAGGCAATGAAAGGGTTAACTGCAACAGAAAGGGCAAATAAGGCAATAGCGGCCTCTCGTATAGGGCTTTGGGCGAACATCGCTCTGGCCGCTTTCAAATATACAGCGGGTATTTTGGGGAACAGTTCTGCTATGATCGCAGACGCGGCCAACTCCCTGTCGGACGTCTTTACCGACATAATAGCCATGGTGAGCTTCCATATATCCAAGAGGCCCATAGACTACAACCACGACTACGGACATGGCAAAGTCGAGACGTTGGCTTCGCTCGTGGTCGGAGCTTTTGTGTTGCTCGTGGCAATACTCATCCTCTGGTCAGGGGGCAGCAGGATCGCCTCTGCCATGCACGGCAGAGCCTTACCAAGACCTGGCCCTATAGCCTTGGGGGCAGCCATCGTAACACTCCTATCAAAGGAGTCACTATACCGTTACACGATAAGAAGAGCAAAAGAGCTTTCGAGTGACACGCTGGTCGCCAAAGCCTGGGATCACAGATCCGATGCGCTCATCTCGTTATGTACGTTCGCCGGCATCGGAGGCGCGATGTTTTTGGGCGAAAGATGGAGGATCTTAGACCCCATAGCAGCCATAGCGGTGAGCTTCTTTATAGCCAAGGTCGCCATATCCATATTGATACTGAGCCTCCACGAGCTGATGGAGGGATCTCTCCCCAGCGAGACGGAGGAAGAGATAGAAAGGGTCATAGCCCAAGTGCCCGAGGTTGTAAACTACCATAAACTGCGCACGAGAAAGATCGGCAAAGACTATGCTGTGGATGTGCATGTGGTCGTCTCTCGCGATTTTTCCATCGTCAAAGCGCACGATATATCGGAAGATCTGGAGGAAAAACTGAGGGATAAATTCGGGAGAGATACGCACATCACTATACACATAGAGCCTTCTTTGGAAGGCCCCAAAGCCGGCGGATCGGATGTGACAAGTGACAAAGGGCAAAATCCGTAAATGTAACGAAGTTGTTACTCGTCGGTAAAGATTCTGTTACATACCTCCCATATACTGGGTACGAAGATAAGGTTTAAAAAAATCGCAAGGAGGAATGTTCCCATGAGGAGGTTTTTATTGGCGACAGCAGTTTTGGCCTTGGGAGCCCTTTTGGCGGGCAGCGCTATCGCGGCGGAGCAGCTGGTGATCAACGGCTCCACCACGGTCCTTCCCATAGCCCAGGCGGCAGCCGAGCAGTTCATGAAGACCAATCCCGACATCACGGTATCCGTCTCTGGCGGCGGCAGTGGCAACGGCATCAGGGCCCTAATCGATGGTACCGCTAACATAGCCAATTCTTCCCGCTTCATTAAACAGGAAGAGGTGAAGATGGCCGTTGAGAAAGGGAGATATCCAGTCCCCTTCGGCGTAGCCATAGATGCCATAATCCCAGTCGTGCACCCGTCCAATACGATCGCGAACCTGACCATCGAGCAGCTCCATGACATCTACACGGGCAAAATCAAGAGCTGGAAAGAACTGGGCGGACAAGACAGGCCTATAGCTATAGTGAGCCGCGACACCAGCTCCGGTACCTATGAAGTGTGGGAGGAAAAGGTGCTAAAGGGCGATCGCGTGGCACCTCAGGCCTTAATAGTCGCATCCAACGGCGCCGTGGTCCAGACTGTGGCCAGCAATCCTGCCGCCATAGGTTACATCGGCATCGGTTACTTGAACAACGAGTTGAAAGCTATAACGGTGAACGGCATAACAGGCTCGATCGAGACCGCCCGCAGCGGCGAATACCCCGTATCTCGTTATCTCTTCATGTTCACCGGCGGCTGGCCTACTGGCGCCGCGCTCAAGTTCATCAACTTCGTAATGAGCGATGAAGGACAGAAGATCGTGGCCAACGAGGGGTTCGTCCCAATCCGATAGCCCTTTATTAAAACCTCGGTTCGTGTAAAATTGAACTAAGTCGGGCCTGCTCGTCCGGCAGGCCCGATAAATTTGACCTCAGGTGGTGAAGACGAACATGTCGACAGAAGGAGCGATGAGGGGAGATAGGGTGCCCCAAGCCGCTATAACGATTGTGGCGGCAGTGGGGCTGCTCATCCTGATTTTCATCCTCGTCTTTTTAGTTAGAGAGAGCATCCCCATACTGAAGATCGCCTCTCTGAAAGACCTGCTGTTCGGGATCTATTGGTATCCCACATATAACCCTCCCGACTTCGGCATGCTGCCCTTAATAATCGGCTCCATCGCCGTCACGTTGCTTTCCTCGGTTTTGGCCATACCCCTTAGCTTGGGATTGGCGATCTTCCTATCGGAAGTGTGCCCCAGGACTTTGCGAGAGTTCTTTAAACCCACCCTCGAGGTGTTAGGCTTTCTCCCATCTGTCGTGTTGGGATTTGTCGGAATGGTGCTTTTGGCTCCGTGGCTTCAGATGAATTTAAATATCCTATCCGGCCTGAACATGTTCAACGCTTCCGTCTTGATGGGCATCATGATCATACCCATAGTAGCTTCAATAGCCGAAGACAGCTTCACTGCGGTGCCACAAGACTTGAGAGATGCCGCGTACGCCTTGGGCTCTACCAGGCTCGAGACGATAATCCACGTCCTCTTCCCTGCGGCCCTCCCTGGCGTCGTAGAAGCATGTCTCTTGGGGATTATGCGCGCCGTGGGAGAGACGATGGTCGTCTTGATGGCCGCAGGCGGCGCTGCCGTAATTCCACGCTCCATCTTCGATCCCGTGCGCCCTCTCACATCGGCCATAGCTGCAGAGATGGGCGAAGCGCCTGTGGGATCTCCCCATTATCACGCCCTTTTCTTCGCAGGGTTGTTGCTTTTAATCATGACGCTTGCGATAAACCTTACAGCCCTCTGGGTGGAGCGGCGCTGGAGGTGGAAGGCATGAGATGGAGACTGTTCAAGGACAGAGCTGCTACCGTGCTGCTGTGGACGTTTATGGCCCTGGCGATCTTAATCCTCTTGGGCATCATCGCATTTCTGACGGAGCGAGGCTGGAAAGCATTGAGCTGGGAGTTTTTCACCCAGCCACCCAGAGACTCCATGACGAAGGGCGGGATCGCGACTCCAATCGTCGGGACGCTGCAGCTCATAGCGGTATCAATGGCGTTCGCCTTTCCCATAGGTGTAGCCACTGCCATATATTTGGTCGAGTACGCCAGAGAGACGGCTTTCACCCAAGCATTGAGATTAGCGGTGAGGTGCCTTGCAGGCGTGCCTTCGGTCGTATATGGCCTCTTCGGCCTTTCGCTCTTCGTCATATCTTTAAAGTTCGGCCCATGCCTGCTCTCGGCCGGGCTGACGCTGGGATGTCTCGCCCTTCCTCTCATCGTGGGGGCTTCGGAGACAGCCTTAATGGCCGTCCCTCAAGATTACAGGGATGCCTCTTTCGCGCTTGGAGCTACGCGGTGGCAAACTATAAGCAGGGTAGTGCTCCCTGCAGCCTTTCCTTCGATCCTGACCGGAGTTATACTGAGCGTCGGCAGAGTAGCAGGAGAGACTGCCCCCATCATATTTACGGGTGCCGCCTTCTACACGCCGCGATATGCCACAAGCCTATTTATGGAAGTGATGGCCCTTCCATATCACGTTTATATCTTGGCCACGGCTGGAACTCATATCAGCGAGACCAGAGGCATCCAATATGGCACCGTTTTGGCGCTGT
>Ga0228536_1002469_pt1 | contig 10617 bp, 7 predicted proteins | sample SJ1Smetagenome_FD_168611 | JGI IMG/M metagenome (GOLD analysis project Ga0228536, IMG submission 168611) | Enriched culture of PCE-dechlorinating microbial communities from Ithaca, New York, USA - SJ1.S | ecosystem: Engineered > Modeled > Simulated communities (microbial... > Unclassified... | reverse complement strand
GACAAGGAGAAAAACGATGAAAGATACCCGACGCGTCGCCATTGTCACCGGCTCTTCCCGCGGCGTCGGCGCGGCAACTGCCAAGCTGCTGGCGCAGAAGAACTACAACGTGGTGATCAACTACTCGAAAAGCGAAACGGAAGCGCTGGACGTTCAGGCCGCCTGCGAAGCCCTGGGCGCCGAAACCCTTTTATGCCGCGCCGATGTGGCAAGCGACGCGGACTGCCGGCGGATGGTCCGCGAAGCAGTCGACAGGTGGGGCCGCATCGACGCGCTCGTCAACAACGCCGCCACGACCAAATTCTGCGCCCACGACAATCTGGAAGGCCTGACGCAGGAAGACTTCATCCGCATCTACACCACGAATCTGGTGGGACCCTACCAGATGATCCGGGCCGCGGCGCCGCACATGAAGGCGCAGGGCCGGGGGTCCGTCGTGAACGTCGCCTCCACCGCCGGCGTCAACGCCGTCGGAAGCTGCGTGGCCTACTGCGCGTCGAAGGGAGCGCTCATCACGATGACCAAGGCGCTGGCCCGCGCGCTGGCGCCGGAAATCCGGGTGAACGCCGTCTGCCCCGGATTCATTCAGGGCGACTGGCTCCGCGACGGCATGGGCGCGGAAAATTACGAACGGCTGAAAGGTTATCTGGAAGCGACCAATCCGCTCAGGCGCACCGGCACGCCGGAAACCATCGCGCCGAACATTCTGTTTTTGCTGGAAGACGCGGTTCTGACCACGGGTGAAATTCTGCTTCTCGACGGCGGCACGCTTCTGGGCGGTATGGTTTCTCCCAGCGCTTCCGCCGTGAAATCCAAATAAAAAAAACGGGCGGCTCCGCGCTGACGCCTGCGCCGGGCCGCCCGCAAATCACCTGTACCTTCAACCGGACGCGGCTTGGCCGGCCTTGACAAAGGCGCTGTAGCGCTCGAGACGGGCCAGCGCCCGGACGGCGCGGTTCAATCCCTCATAGACGGGAACGCCCGCCGCGAGCAGAATATCCTCCAGCACGGCTCTCATGCGGCGAAACTCTTCCGCATCCTGATACTGACGCCAGGCCACGACCAAAGGCAGGCCGCAGAGTTTCCCGCGCCCCTCGCCCGCCAGATAGCGCGCGATCACTTCGATAAAGTTTTCCTGTCCCGCTTCTCTGTAGAGCCAGTCCAGGGGAAGCGAAACAACGACATTGTCCACTTCGCCGCTGTGCGCCAGAATATCGAAGATCTTGCCGACATATTCCGTCCGCATGAACGCCAGGTAGGAATCAATCGGATTGCGGATCATGTTGCCGGCCGGCGGAATGAAGGCGCGGATTTTCTTCACCGTCGCCGGCGAAAACGCGGGCAGGTCCATGCCCGCCTGCGCGCAGGCGTCCGCCACGGCCACCGCCTGTCCCCCGCCGACGCTCAAAACGCCGACGCGGCGGCCGGGCGTCCTTTTGAGATAATGAAACGCGGCGGCGACGTCCGCCATCTCTTCGAGCGAATCGACGCGCACCGCGCCCGTCTGACGGAAGAACGCTTCCCAGATCCGGCGGCTGCCCGCCAGCGCTCCGGTGTGGGAGGACGCGGCCCGGGCGCCGGCTTCGGAAAGCCCCCCTTTCATGATGATGACGGGCTTGCGGCGCGCGGCTTCCTGCGTGACCGAAAGCAGCCGCCGTCCGTCCTTCACGCCTTCCAGATACATGACGACCAGCGACGTCGTCTCGTCGCCGGCCAGGTAATCCAGATAATCCGGGCTGTCGAGCGTCAGCGCGTTTCCGTAGCTGATCACCTTGTTGAAATACAGACGATGGGTTTTGGCCGCGTGGTGGGTGAATTCCTGCGCGTTGCCGCCGCTCTGGCTGATCATCGACACGGGGCCGGCGGGCGCGGGCGCCGCGTTCCAGGTCAGCATCTTCCGGGAAGGAACATACCAGCCCATGCAGTTCGGACCCACGACGTGCAGGCCGCCTTCGCGCGCGATCGCCTCGATTTCCCGCTGGAGCTTTTCGCCTTCCTCCTCGGCGGATTCCCGGAAACCGGCCGTAAAAATGTGCACGTTGACGTTGCCGGAGGCGATGCAATCGCCAAGCGCAGCGGGAACCGCCTGCGCCGGAACCGCAAGAATGACCAGATCGACCTTTTCGGGCAGCGATCCCAGATTGGGGTAGCATCGGATGCCGTCGATGGAATCGACTTTGGGATTGACCGGGTACAGGCGGCCCTCGTAGCCGAAGGCGCGCATGCAGCCGAAAATGCCGAGGTAGCCGCCGCGGACGGTCGACGTCGCTCCGACCACCGCCACGGACTGCGCATTGGCCATGGCATCGAGCGCCCGGCGGATGCGGGGTGCATCGACGGGAGGCCGGGAAACCGGCTTCCGGTTGCCCAGAACGATCAGCGCATCCACCGCCTTGATTCTGCCGTCCGGCAAAACAATCAGCGGGTTGATGTCCACTTCGGCGATTTCCGGTTCATCGAGCGCCAGGCGGGACAATCCCGTCAGCACGTCCGTCAGACGATCCGCATCGACGGCCGCCTCGCCGCGGAAAGGGCGCAAAAGCTTCGCGGCGCGGATCTCTTCGAGCATCGCCCGCGCGGAGAACCGGTCCACGGGCGCAATGCGGAAAGACACGTCGCTCAGGGCTTCCGCAAGCACGCCGCCCAGGCCGAACATGACGCAAGCGCCGAACTGCGCGTCGCGGACGATGCCGGCGACAAACTCGCGGTGGCCCGCGATGTGCGGCTGCACCACGCAGGCTTCCCAGTCCTTGTCCGCCGCCTGCCGGATGTCCCGAAACGCCTGGCGAACTTCCTCCTCCGAGCGGAGACTGACGCGGACCAGGCCCCGTTCGGTCTTGTGGCCGAGCGCCGCCCCCAGCCCCTTGAGAACGGCCGGATAGCCTATTTTGCGTGCGGCGGCCGCCGCCTGCTCCTCGGTTTCCACTACGGCTTCCTCAACCACCGGAATGCCGTAGCGGCTCAATATCGCTTTGGATTCAACTTCAGACAAAGTGGCCCGGCTTTGTCGGCGGGCCCGGTCCGTGTGCTCCTCGACAATCCATCTCCTGTGCATAGGTCCTCGCTTTCTTCCTGATCGTCTGATTGCAGATGCCACTTTTTATGTGCCTTCCTATCAGACTTTCATGGAAAATCGCAAGAACGAACGCTCGTTTTTTTGAGAAACCGCGGCTGCCATCGTTCAGAGGTTGCGCAGCTCTTTTTTCAGAATCTTGCCGATCAGATTATTGGGCAGCGCCGGTAAAAACACCACTTCCCTGGGCAGGAAGAAATTGGTGAGCTTTGTTTTGCAATGTTCGATGATTTCCTCCGCCGTGGCCTGCCGGCCCGGTTTGAGGGCGACAAACGCCCGCATGTTTTCGCCGTAGACATCGTCTTTCATCGCAACGACGGCGGCTTCGGCAACGGCCGGGTGCGCGTAGAGCGCCTCTTCGATCGTCCGCGGAGAAATATTTTCGCCGCCCTTGATGATCAGGTCTTTCTTGCGGTCGGTGATCCAGTAGTAGCCGTCTTCGTCGCGATAGCCGACATCGCCCGTGTGCAGCCAGCCGTCGATGAGCACTTTGGCCGTCTCTTCCGGTTGGTTCCAGTAGCCTTTCATGAGCGACGGGCCCTGAAGAACGATTTCCCCCGACTGGTTGGACCCCAGAAGATTGCGTTCATCGTCCATGATGCCCATCGTCATCCCCGCGCAGGGAATGCCGATGGAGCCGACCTTGACCTTCCGACCGTCGCAGGGATTGGCGCTGCCGGAGGCGCCGCTTTCGGAAAGCCCCCAGCCCTCGTAAATTTTCCCGCCAAAGCGCTCATGAAACTGTTTCCACGTGACCTGTGAAAGAGGAGCGGAGCCGCAAAGCCAGTATTTGACGCGGCTCAAATCATGCTTGTTGGGATTGGGATACATCAGCATGAAGACATACATCGTGGGCACCAGCGCGACCAGTTTCGCGTCGTATTGATCAATGGAAGCAAAAATGGTCTCCAGATCGAAGGTATTGAGAATGACGCTTTTGGTCCTCTCGTAAAACAGACCGCTGTTGGCCACCGCAATGCCGTAAGCGTGGCAAAGCGGCAGGACGGTGATGTTGGTCATGCCGTGCGGCATCCGTGTCGACTCATAGGACATTTTGGAGTTGGCGTAAAGCGAGCCGTGCGTGAGCATCACACCTTTGGACCGGCCCGTGGTGCCGGCGGTGTAAATCAGCGCCGCCAGTTCGTCATCGTCCGTTTCCGCGATGTCCTGTGTTTCCCGAGCATGGCACACGAGGGCCGCAAAGGAATGCGTGCCTTCAGGAACGTCGTCGTTGACGAGGATCACAGTCTTCACCTGCGGTGCCTTTGTCTGCGCGGCCTGAATTTTGGGCAGAAAATCCCTGACGCTGATGACGACCTTCGCGCCCGAATCCGCGTAAATGGAGGCGATGTCATCATCCTTCATCATGTAGTTGACCGGCACAACGACCGCACCCAGACGCCAGATCGCGCCGAACGACTGGAGGACCTCCACACAGTTGGGCATCTGCACAATGACGCGGTCGCCGCGCCTCACGCCCAGTTCCTTCAAGACGGTAACCAGTTTGCGGCAGTCGTGCAAAAAACCGTGGTTGGTGAGCTCCTTCCCTCCGGAAACAAAACTTATCTGCTCCGGTTCTTCCAAAACTTTCACTTCGCGCAATTGGGCAATGTTCACTTTTTTCCTCCTTCAGCGAGGGATGGGGGCGCAATGAAACGCGCGCCGCCGATGCCGATTACCCGGCAACCGATTTTTCTCCGCCCGGCTCCCGCCTAGGCCGGCATTCTCAGTATCGGTTTGATGGTTCTTCCTTCCCCGGAATCTTCCACCGCCTGATTGATCCGGTCGAAGTCATAAAAGGTGACCAGTTTCTCCAGCGGCAAACGGCCCTGCATCACGAAGTCCACCAGCTGCGGAATGAAGATGTCCGGCACACTGTCGCCTTCCAAAATGCCGCGAACGGTCCGGCCGAACATAATGGAATTCATGTCGAAGGTCGCCTCCGTCCCCAGCGGAGCGCCGCCCACGAGGCCGCAAACGCCGGGACGCCTGACGGACTCCAGCGCCTGCCGGAGCACCTTGGGATTTCCCGCGCACTCCAGAGCATAATCCGCGCCGTCGCCGGTAATCTTTTTGATTTCCGCCGTCGGGTTTTCCTGCGCCGCGTCCAGCACGTGCGTCGCGCCCAGGTCGCGCGCCAGTTCCAGCCGGTGCGGCTGGATATCCACGCCGATGATCGGAAAACAGCCGCAGATTTTCGCCGCCATGACGGCGGAAAGCCCCACGGCGCCCAGGCCGAAGACGGCAATCGACGCGCCGGCTTTGACTTGCAGGGAGTTGATCACCGCGCCGGCGCCGGTCTGAATGCCGCAGCCCAAAGGCCCCAAAAGCGCCAGCGGCGCATCGGGCCGCACTTTCACCACATTGTTTTCGTAGGTGAGCGCATGCGTGGCGAAAGACGACTGGCCGAAAAAATTGCCGAATATTTTTTCGCCGTTTCGGGAAAGCGTCGTCGTCCCGTCGGCCCGGACGCCGCCGAAGGTCGCCATCGCGGACTGCGAACAGTACGCAGGCCGCCCCTGCCGGCAGTTGGCGCACCGGCCACAGTACACGTAACTCAGCACAACCGGGTCGCCGGGCTGCACTTTCGTCACGCCATTTCCCACTTTTTCCACGATGCCCGCCCCCTCGTGGCCGAGTACGACAGGCAGGACGAGCGGATTGTTCCTGACGGTCACATCCGTGTGGCAGATGCCGGCGGCCGCGATGCGCACGAGGATTTCATCCGGGCGCGGCTCGTCGAGATCCAGTTCTTCCTGAAGAAACGGCTGCCCTTTTTCCCGAAGAACGGCTGCTGAAATTTTCATCTTGATCTCCTTGTCCGATTCTCCCCCAAAACCGCCCGGACGGCGTCTAACGGGTCTGGAGCCAGCGGCGCGGAATGCTGCGGTCGATCTGCGAGGTCTTCTCCACCGCTTCGTATTCCTTTTTTGTTTTCGGCCACCAGAAGTACAAGACGGGTTTGTCCTTTATGCCGTCGGTGATGGTCTCAGTCGCCGTGACCACCTGGAGGCGGCCGTTGTCCATCATGCCGTAAACTTCCATGGGAAACTCCGTGGCGTACATCGGAAAGGCCCTGGGGAAGGCCGCGCGGATTTTGTAAACGTCCGTGGGCGTGCCGGCGGCCGTGATGGCCCGGGCCAGCGCGTGAACCAGCGTAAAATTGAACGTGCTTTCGGCGGTGGCCGCGCGCTGATAGGCCGCGCGGTAGCGCTGGGCGACCGTCTGGGTCTTGCGTGCGGGAATGCCGGCGCCCGCCGAACCGATGAGGGTTCCCATCGCTTTCGTTCCCTTCATGACGGTCTCAATGTAATCCAGCTTGGCCTGGTCGATTAGAATGAAGCCTCCCTTGAAGCCCATCATGCGGCACTGCTCAATCATGAGCGCCGTCGTGGCCGACGGTCCGCCGATCAGGAGAACCTCGGGGGATGTGGCAAGCGCCGCGGTGATCGATGCCGAGTAATCCGTTTCGGTGTAATAGTTGACCGGATTGTCCGCAGTGATCGTCCCATCGTATTTGGCCCAGATCGAACGGAAAACGCTGCGCCATTCCTCGCCGTAAGGGCCGATGGTGGCCAGCATCGCGCATTTTTTCCAGCCCTTTTCCATCGCCCACTGCGCGCTGATTTCCGCCATCGACACAAAAGACCCCGGCGCAACGATCGTCAGCTTGTTGCCGAGTTCCGTAATTCTGGGCGTGCTGGTGAAGGCCATCACGAGAAACGCGTTTCCTTTTTCCTCGTTGATCTTCATCATGGCCGCCGCCGTGGTGAAGACCGCATTGAAAACGGCAATCGCGCCGCCGGCGCGGAAGCGTTTGGCGTTGTTCAGGGCCTGCGTCGGATTGGCCATATCGTCGAGGCGTTCGAGCTTGAACCTGTATTTTTTCCCGGCCACGGAAATGCCGCCTGCGGCATTGATTTCATTTACCGCCAGTTCGATGCCGTTGAACACATCCTGTCCGTACTCGGCGGCAAGCCCCGACAGCGGCCCCGAATAGCCGATCACGATCTCCTGCGCCCAGGCTCCGCCGCACAACAAAAGTGAAAACACGGCCGCCGCAAAGAAATTTTTCCAATGCTTCATGTCCTCTCCCTCCTCTTGATGAAATCATCCGTTGACCGGTATCGCCGGTTGACGCCTCTCTTTTTTCCGCGTTTACGGCGTGACAAAAAACTGATGGGGCTGAAAAATGCAGATGTTGGCCTGCCCGCTGATATTGGCATCCGTGATTTCCACAAAATAGCCGTAGCTGGTTTGCGCCTTAAGCTCCCTGCCGACGGTCACCTGCCGGCGGTTCAGGCCGGAATCATCCCCTTTCCCCGTCAGCCGCTGCAGGTAGATGTTGTCAAACCAGGTGAGATTGTTGCCGTCGAATTCCATGGGCGTGGACGCCTGGCAAAGGCGGAAAACATAATAGGCATCCAGGTCGGCCGCATCCTTGAGCGTTTCCCATGTGCAGGTGATGCCTTTGAGCGCCGAGCCGGAAGCAATAGGTTTTGTTTTCGACGGCGAAAACGAGTTGAAAATCCGGTCATGATTTTTCAGATAGGCGTTGACGGCCGCGTCGGACGGCGCGTCGTGCTGGATGCGCGTTTTTTTATCTACCTTTCCATCTTTGGTTTTGACTTCAATGGTGTATTCGCCTTCCTTCATGAAGCCGGTGGGCAGGTTGACCATGTACCAGTAGTTGGTAATCTGCTGATCGTAGAACCAGCCGTTCTTGCCCAGGTTTTCGTACTTTTGGTTCTTGAACGCCACGGTGTATCCACCGGGACCGTAGGCTGTAATGCTCTCAATCAGCTCGGGAGTGGCTGCGCCGGGTGTCGGCAGCAGGGCCACCAGGAATTTGTGTGTTTCTTTCGGCATGAGCGAACTTGCAAAATCCCAGTAAACGTTGCACGCCATGATGTCAAAAATCTTCACTTCGTTTTGCCCCATTTTCCTTCTCCTTTTCTTTTGTATTCAGCCTTCAAACCTTTGCGGGCAGGCGGCCTCGATAAATCCTCTGAGCGTCCGTTCATCGGCCAGCCCCAGCAGGCGGTTTTTTTCCACCCCTTCCTGAAGGATCAAAAAGGATGGTCAAGTTCAAGATGCATGCCGGAGGGCAGCAAAAGAATAAAACTTGTAAGCGATTGGAATAATGGATGGAATTAAAAAAGGTTTTTAAAAATTCGGTCGGTCGGTGTGCCGTGATACACTTGTGCACGGCACATTTATGGGCCATGGCACAATGGCTGGACTGGGCTGCAAGATGCTGCTGCCCGCCGGCTTCATCGCGGGCTAAAAACCGTCTGGCTAGCCGGCTTTCGCCGCAATCATATCCAGGAGAATATTGACGGTTTCATTGATGAAAGGCGCGTACTGGTCGCGGGCTTTTTGCCTCTGTTCGGCCAGCGTCAGCTTGTTTTTACCGCCGTTTTCTTTCTTTACGCTCTGGCGGTAATCGTCAAGCTGAATGAGGCCCTGTTTTTCCGCCGCCTCTTTATTGTCCTTGATGATCCGGGCAAATTTCGCATCCCTGGACACGCGCGCCTGCGATTTGGCCGCCAGCGCGGCAATCAGGCGCTCGTCGACAGGCGTCCAGGACGCGGCCGTTTTCTCCGGCGTCCCCATAAACGGCGCAATGGCCTGACCGGGAAGCGCGTAATCCAGCGACGCCTCGCCGATATCCTCCAGGGCGAACAATCCGGGCAAACGCACGTCCGCCGCCACGCCCGCCTTCTGCGTGGACCGGCCGCCGGGCAGAAAATACAGGGCGGTTGTGACCTTCATCGCCCCCAGCCCCCAGGGCAGTTCCAGCAGCGTCTGGACGGAGCCCTTGCCGTAGGTATGATCCGATCCGGCAACCACGGCGCGGCGGTAGTCCTTGAGGGCTCCCGCGACGATTTCGCTGGCCGATGCACTCATCCGGCTCGTGAGCACAACCAGCGGCCCGGTGTAAACGGACCGGGGATCTTCTGCGGGAAAGCGGATGACATTGCGCCGGCCGTTGGCCCGCGGCGCCGCCGCCCGACCGTTGGCGAGAATCGTTTCCTGGGCGCGGCTGTCCTTGACTGCGACGACGCCGCCCGAACCGATGAACAGGCCGGTCAGGCGCACCGCTTCATCCAGCATGCCGCCGCCGTTGCGCGACAGGTTGAGGAGGATGCCGTCCACGCCCTTTTGCCTGGCCTCGGCCAGAAGTTTTTTCACGTCCTGATAGCTCGACCGGCCGCCTTTTTCACCGCCGTAAAAGGACGGCAGCTCGATGACGCCGAAACGGTAGGTTTTGCCGTTGGCCTTGCGCGTTTCGAAGGTGATTTTCGCCTCCTGCTCGCGGACGTCGACCTTGTCGCGCACGATGGTGACGTCGAAGCGTTCCTTGCGGTTGGCCTGGCGGAGAATCGTGAGAGTGACGCGGGTTCCCTTTTTGCCGCGGATCATGCTGATGACATCGCGCAGGTCCATGTCGATGACGTCGACCGGTTTTTCACCCTGCTGCGCCACGGCGATGATTTTGTCCTTGGGCTTGATCAGGCCGGACTTTTCCGCGCCGCCGCCGGGAATCAGCTCTTCAATGATGGTAAAGCCGTTGTCGCTCGACAGCACGGCGCCGATTCCCTCCAGGGAAAGATTCATCGAAATCTTCAGGTCCTCGAAATTTTGCGCAGACAAGTAGCTCGTGTGCGGATCCAGCGCCCGGGCAAATGCCTCGGCCGACGTGGTGATGAGCTCAGCCGGATCCTGTTCGATCACGCGGCGCGTCTGCAATTCATAGCGGTGGATCTGCTGTTCCCGGGCCTCCGCCGGTTCGATGCCGGCCAAAAGCGCATTTTCAATCTGGAAAAGAACGATCTTGCGCAAAAGCGACTGCTTTTCGGCGGATGTTTTCGGATAGGGGCGCTTGTCGATGTCGAGATTGAGCGCCACGTTCCGGTCGGGACGGAAATCCGGGCCGAGAAGTTTTTTGACGATGGCTTCGTTTTCCCGCGCCCGCGCCACCAAGAGGTCGTAAACGGGTTTCAGCGAGGTGCAATTGCCGCGCTCGGCGCCGGTAAACAGATCCGCAAGCAGCGGTTTGAGCCTGTCGAGATCCGCCTCATACAGGAGCGTCTTCGAGGGATCGAGCCGCTTGATCATCTGATCGACGGCCTGGGTCCGGATTTCCGGCGTGATGCTCTTGATCGCGTAGTGGCTCTCGTGGAAGGCCTCCATGAGCACGGGAAGACGGTCGCACGTGAGATCGCGCGCCGGCAGGGGCCAGGGCCAGAGCAACAGCGCGAAAAGACCAAGCAGCGCCGCGAAAAAAAACAGGCCCTGCCGGCCGGCCGGGCTTTCCGCCCGGAGCAAACGATGGTCCGTCCTGCTTTGCAAAATCCGTCTTCCTCCGCCGTCGTTCATGGTTCTTTCGCCTGTGCGCCCGCCCGATCGGCCAAAGCGCGACATTCCTTTCGTCCGGTATTAAAAAAACAAATCCTTTTTACGATAAAAGGCGGTGGGATTTATGTCAAGGAAAAACACGCGCCATTGCCGGAAGAGACGCGCATCGGCGCTCGCGCAAA
>Ga0228536_1002468_pt1 | contig 10624 bp, 10 predicted proteins | sample SJ1Smetagenome_FD_168611 | JGI IMG/M metagenome (GOLD analysis project Ga0228536, IMG submission 168611) | Enriched culture of PCE-dechlorinating microbial communities from Ithaca, New York, USA - SJ1.S | ecosystem: Engineered > Modeled > Simulated communities (microbial... > Unclassified... | reverse complement strand
TGTACCGGAAACTGGCGGGCATGACGGGAACGGCCGCCACCGAGGCCGAGGAGTTCAAGGAGATCTACGGCCTGGAGGTGATCGTCGTCCCCACCAACCAGCCCTGTGTCCGCCTCGATCAGGCCGATGTCATCTACCGGACCCAGACGGAGAAGTTCGCCGCCGCCGCCGACGAGGTGGCCGAGCTTCATGAACGGGGCTGCCCCGTCCTCGTCGGGACGACGTCCATCGAGAGCTCGGAGAGGATGAGCCGCCTCCTCAAGGCCCGCAAGGTTCCCCACGAGGTGCTCAACGCCAAGCAGCACGAGCGCGAGGCGGCCATCGTGGCCCAGGCCGGGGCCCTCGGCGCCGTGACGGTGGCGACCAACATGGCCGGGCGAGGCACCGATATCGTTCTCGGCGGCAACGCCGATTTCAGGGCCCGCGAGGAGGCCCGGAAACGGGGTGTCGATGTCGAGGCCGACAGAGAGGCCTTCGAGGCCCTCAAAAAGGAGAAGGGCCGTCTCTGCGAGGAGGAGAAGCGGACCGTTCTCGAGCTGGGAGGCCTTCATATCGTCGGAACGGAACGCCATGAGGCCCGCCGCATCGACAATCAGCTCCGGGGCCGCAGCGGCCGTCAGGGCGATCCGGGCAGCAGCCGTTTCTATCTCTCCCTTGAGGATGACCTTCTCCGCCTCTTCGGTTCCGACCGCATTCAGGGCCTTATGGGCAAGCTCGGGATGGAGGAGGGAGAGGCCATCGAACACTCGATCCTCACCCGATCCATCGAATCGGCCCAGAAGAAGGTCGAAGAGATGCACTTCGATATCCGCCGTCAGTTGTTGATGTACGATAACGTCATGAACCAGCAGCGCGAGGCCGTTTACGGCGAGAGGCGGAGCATTCTCTTCGACGATGCCGTCATTGATCACACCGGGGAGATCGTCGCCGGCGCCATGAATTCGATTCTCGACAGGGCCTTTCCCGAAGGCGGCGAGGCCGACCCCGACTCGGCGAAACTGCGCATCAAGGGGCTCTTCGGCCCCGGTCTTGACGGCCATCTCGAGGGAGTCGACAGCGCCGCTCTCCTGCCCCCGGCCCGAGAGGCTCTTCTGGCGGAGCTTCGTCGTCGCTTTGACGCCAAGGTCGCCGAACTCGGCGAGGAGACGGCGACTCAGCTTTTCCGTTTCATTACCCTTAACGTTCTCGATGGACACTGGAAGGAGCATCTTCTGGCCATGGACGAGCTTCGCCGCGGCATCGGGCTGAGGGCGATCGGCCAGAAAGATCCTCTGGTGGAGTATCAGTTTGAATCGTACAATCTCTTCCAGGAGATGCTGGACCGGGTTCGTCAGGCCGTGGCGGAGCTGGCCCTGCGGGTTTCCGTCGTCCGGGAGGAGACGCGGCGGCGCTCTTCTGAGGGGCTCCAGGAAGGGAGGGCTTTCGCCATTCCTCTGCGAACGGCCGATCAGGAGGCTGCGGCCATGGCCGGTCAGGGAGAGCAGGCCAGGGAACCGGTCCGCAAAGGACCCAAGGTGGGACGGAACGACCCCTGCCCCTGCGGAAGCGGCAGAAAGTACAAGCACTGTTGCGGCAGGAACGGCTGAGAACATCTGGAGCCTGGAGGGGGATAGGCCGATGAGGATCCTTCGCGTCATTGCTCTGCTGATCTGCCTGACCGCTCTTTCCGCCGGCGCTGCCTGCGCCGACGTGTGGAGCGTTTCAGCCGAGATCGATCGCCTCGTCTCCGAGGCGCCGCCTCTGGTTTCCTTTTCCGGGGCCGAAGGGCTCGTCTGGCAGCGGGCCTTCTCCTATTCCCTGGCGGCTGACGGCAGCCTGACCCGCAGCCAGCATTGGCTTGTTCTGGCTGGCCCTCTGGGGTTCCCGTCTGCCTGGCGTCACTGGTCCATCCCCGTTCCGCCGGGGGGATCGGCGGAGGTCCTGGAAGCCGGCCTGTACGACCCTGTCACGTCGCGCCTCGTCGTCCCCCTGCTTCCGGTGGTGAAAGAGGAAGAGGGGCTCTCCCTCATCGAAGTCCGTCTTCCGCCGGAGACGGGAGATCTCGTCCTGGCCCTGGACTTTCACCAGACCTTCCCGAAACGATGTAACGTCGATGACCGTCTCTGGACCAATCTCGATCTCCCCCTCTGGGAGAGCGAGATCGTCGTCGACGTCCCTCAGGGGGCTGATCTCACCTGGGCTTCGACGGAGGGCTTTTCGCCGTCGAAGGAGACGGAACGAGGGCGCGACCGCTACGTGTGGCGCCTTGTCAACCGATCACCCTGGGAGGGCGGCGGTCTCGTCGACGAGGAGCGCCCTGCGCTGACCTTCAGCTTGCGCAAGGGTCTGAGGAGCTCCCTTGAGGAGCTGGGAACCCTCGCCGCCGGCCTCTCCGTCCCGATGCCGTCGCCGCTGTCGTCCTCTCAGCCCAACGTCGTCAAGCGGGGGGAGAGGATTTTCAGTTTCGTGGGCGACGAGAGCCGCCTCCGCCGTGACCTGCCGTCCGGATGGGTGCGGCCCCAGGAGGGATTGCCTTCCGAAGGTCCCTGGACCGAGTGGGAGCGGACCCTTATCCTCTCGCAATGGCTCAAGGCGTCCGGCTGGAATTGCGACGTCTACTGGCAGCCGATGACGGCACTGGACGAGACGGTTCCGGCGACACACTCCCTCTGGCTCCGCCCCGTCCTCCTGCTGTCGGCGCCGGGCCTTTCTCAGACCTTCTACCTTCCGGGGCAGCTTGCGCCTTTAGGCGGAACGCCCTCCGAGATCCGGGGCAAGACGCTTTACCGTCTCGATACGGGCAAGATCATCACTGCCGCCGTGCCTGGCGGAGACCCCGGCGAGAACCGTCTCTCTCTGACCTGGCGCCTTGTTGTCGACGAGCGCGGCTTCGCCTCGGGCGACCTCGTCATCGACCTCTTCGGAGGATGGCTTTCCCTCGCCGGAGCCGTTTCCTCCTGCGGAATTGAAGGCCTTCCCTTCGCCGAAGGGTCTTTCTCGCTGGGCGATCCCGAGATCAGCAGGCGTAAGGCGGGGTTGCGCGTGGTCTATCCCGTGCGGGGGAGTCTCGGCATTCCCGGCAACGAGGCGCTTCTTCTCCAGGTGCCCGGCGTTAAGCCTCGGGCCTTCTCCGATCTCAAGCGGGGGCTGGGACCTCTGGTGCTCCGGTTTCCCTTCGTTTTCGAGCAGTCTTTCGAATTCACGTTGCCTGCGGGATATCGTCCCCTCGACTTTCCGACCAAGCGGAACCTTGAGACCGGTCCCGTCAGACTCTATGAATCTTTCCGAGAAAAGAAAAAGACGGGGACCGTCGAGGGGAGTTCCCGCCTTGTCGTGGCTTCGGGTTCTCTCGATGACCACGGGGCGGGGACGCTGGCTGCCCTGATCCAGCGCAGCGGCCAGTGGAGCGCCCTCACTGTTCCGGTTCGGAAACGCTGAACAGGGTGACTCTTGATGCTTTTGGAGGTGCGACGATGATCAATGTAGAGGAAACATTGCGCTCCCTCATCGGCGGAGCGCTGAAGAAGGCTGCATCCGACAGGGGGGTCGAGCTTGTCGGGGAGCCGGTGATCATGTTGGAGAAGCCCCGCAGGGAGGGGCAGGGGGACTGGGCCTCCAACGTGGCCATGCAGATGGCCAAAGCCTTCGGCGCCAGCCCCCGTGAAATCGCCCAGGCCGTCGTCGACCGTCTCGACCTGGAAAGCGGCTATCTCGACAGGGCCGAGGTGGCCGGACCGGGGTTCATCAACTTCTTCCTCTCACCTCTCTGGGCGTCCGAGGTCGTCGCCGGGATCCGGCGTCAGGGTGAAGCCTACGGCCGCTGCGGCATCGGGAGGGGGCGGAAGGTGCAGGTCGAGTTCGTGTCGGCCAACCCCACGGGGCCCCTCCATGTTGGCCACGGCCGCGGTGCCGTCGTCGGCGACGTTACGGCCAACATCCTTGCCGCCGCCGGTTGGGAGGTGGAGCGCGAGTATTACATCAACGATGCGGGCCTCCAGATGACACTGCTGGGGAAATCCGTCCAGAGCCGTTACTTCGATCTTCTTGGCAGGAGCGATGCGGCCCCCTTTCCCGAGGATGGCTACAAGGGGGAGTATATCTACGACCTGGCCCGGGAGCTTGTCGATCGTGACGGGGACGTTCACCTCGAAGAGCCCCTGGAGACGAGCCTTCCTGTCTTCCAGGCCCACGCCGTCGAAGCCATACTGGGGATGATCCGCCGCGATCTGAAGGATTTCGGCGTCTGTTACGATGTCTGGTTTTCGGAGAAGAGCCTCTACGACTCGGGCGCCGTTCGGGAGGCCGCGGAGTTTCTCAAGAAACGGGGCTTCGCCTACGAGAAGGACGGGGCCGTCTGGTTCAAGGCGACGGAGTTCGATGACGCCAAGGACCGGGTCCTCTTTCGGAGCAACGGCGTGGCCACCTATTTCATGTCCGATATCGCCTACCACAAGAACAAGTACGACAGAGGCTTCGACCTGGTCATCGACGTCTGGGGCGCCGATCACCACGGCTATGTTCCCCGGATGACGGCAGCCGTCGAATCCCTTGGCCGCAAGGCGGAAGACCTCCGTGTCCTTCTCATTCAGTTCGTCAATCTCCTGCGGGGAGGCGAACAGGTCGCCATGTCGACCCGGTCCGGCCAGTTTGTCACCCTCCGCGACGTCATCGATGAGGTCGGCGTCGATGCCTCCCGCTACTTTTTCGTCATGCGAAGCTGCGACAGCCATCTCGATTTCGATCTGGCCCTGGCCAAGGAGGCCTCCAACGAGAACCCCGTCTACTATGTCCAGTACGCCCATGCCCGGATTCACAGCCTTTTCCGCGAGGCTGCCGGTCGTGGTGTCGCCCTCTCCGGGGAGGACGTCGACCTCCGTCTTCTCGATACCGCCGAGGAGCAGGCGCTGATACGCAAGCTGGCCGCCTTTCCCGAGGAGGTGGCCAAGGCCTCCGAAGAGCTGGCCCCCCACCGGGTGACCTTCTACCTTTACGATCTGGCCTCCCACTTCCACAGTTTCTATAACGCCCACCGCGTTCTCGATGCGGAGCCCGATCTTCGCCGGGCCCGGCTGGTCCTCCTCGACGCCACGAGGATCACCCTGGCCAACGCGCTGGGTCTTCTGGGAGTTCAGGCCCCCCAGAACATGTGAGATGCCGAAGCTTCGCTGGGTCCTCCTCTCCACGATCGCCGTCGTTTTTCTCACGATCACGCTGACGGCCTATGTGACGGAGTTCCAGCGGATGGCGAGGCTTACCCGCGCCGTCGACAGGAAGATGACCGAGCTGGTCCGCCTGTCACGGACGATCCAGGAGATGGAGGAACAGGTTTCCTTTTACGGGACCAGGGAAGGTCTGGCCCGGCTGGCGCGGGAACAGTTCAATCTCGTCAGGCCCGGAGAAAGGATCTATCGTCTTGAGGTCGTTTCTCCCGACGAGGCCTTGCCGCACTGATCCTCTGCGGGTATAATCCTCAAGCATGTGTCCCTGTCTCTCTCGATGAAGAGAGACCACAGTCCATAGGGAGGAGGTGAAAATCGTGCGACCCTACGAGTTGATGGTTCTGCTCAAGCCCGAGATCGAAGATCACAAGGCGGCGGTTGAAGCGCTGGGCGAGGTCGTGCGGGGTCTTGGCGGAGAGATCGCCAAGGTCGACATCTGGGGGAAACGGCGTCTGGCCTACCCCATCGACAAGATTACCGATGGATTCTACGCTCTTTATACCCTCGACATGGATCCCCCCCAGGTTCAGGAACTGGATCGCCTGTTCAAGCTGCGCGAAGATGTGATCCGTCACATCGTCGTCAGGCTCGACGAAAAATAGGCGGGAGGTGGATCGATTGGCACGAGGCTTCAACAAGGTCATCATCATGGGCAACCTGACGCGGGATCCCGAGATCCGCTACACGGCGTCCAATAAGGCCTACGCACGTTTCACCATTGCCGTGGGCCGGACGTGGAAGGGGAGCAACGGCGAGCTTCAGGAGCACACCGACTTCATCCCCGTCGTCGTCTGGGGCCCTCAGGCGGAGAACTGCGAGCGTTACCTCGGCAAGGGGCGGGCCGTACTCGTCGAAGGAAGCATCAACACCCGCTCTTACGAGACTCAGCAGGGAGAGAAACGCTACGTGACGGAGGTCCAGGCCCTGGGAGTCACTTTCCTGGGCGGCGGACGCCGGGACGAGGGCGGCGCCTCCCCGTCGCGGGGGGGCGATGTCGGCAGCTTCCGCGAGGGCGGGTTCGACAAGCCGGGACCGAAACAGGATGCCGATGATTTCCCCCTTGACATCTCCGAATATGAAGGCGGAGAGGAGTCAGGCGAGGAAGAGGCCGATATCCCCTTCTGAGGAGGGGCCTCGTGAGCCGTTCAGTGCAAGGAGGATAGCATCATGGCGTTCAATAAAAGGCGCGGCAAGCGCCGCCCCAAGGTCTGTTTCTTCTGTGTCGACAAGATCGACCACGCTGACTATAAAGATCTTGACCGTCTCCGCAAGTATCTCTCCGAGCGGGGCAAGATTCTTCCCCGTCGCGTGACGGGCAACTGCGCCAAGCATCAGCGGCAGTTGACGACGGCTATCAAACGGGCCCGCATCATGGCCCTTCTGCCTTACAGCACCGACTGAGGGCTGTGGAGGCCTTCTCCGAAACTGGCTCCTGAAGGCCTTAAGAGGCTTCGGGGTCTCCATCGACCTGTGGAGTTGACCTGTCGTTTAGTCGGAGCAGCCGGAGTCCCTTGGGGCTTTCGGCTGCTTTCGATCTTTAACGGGCTTTCCGCTTCTGCCGGGCCCGTGAGTCGAAGGAGGAGATTCATGTCACCGACGCGGGCCCTCGTGGAAGCATCCCTGCTCGTCTCCCTGGCCGTCGTCCTCTTTGCGGCGAGCCATTATCTGCCTCTGGTGGGGCTTTTCGTCTCCCTCGTCTGTCCGGCGCCTCTGGTGGTGCTGGGACTGCGTCATGATCTGAAACGGGCCCTCCTGGGCACCTTTGTGGCGACGCTTCTGACGGCGGCTCTCCTGGGGGTCGTGACGGCTCTCTTTTTCCTGCTGGGATTCGGGATCCTCGGCATCGGCCTCGGATACCTCGCCCGTCGCTGCAAAAGCGGAGCCGAAGTCATGCTCTACGGTCTCATCCTTTCTCTTGTCAGCAAGCTGGCTCTCATGGCGATCCTGCTGAAGATTACGGGAGTCAATCCCTTTGGTCTCGACGGGGCCTCCTTCAAGGAAGCCATTGACGGCGTCGCGAAGTTTTACGGCACGGTGGGGCTTCCGATGGAGGCCATCGAGGGAATGAAGGGCCAGTTCGAGGCGATGGCGGAGGCGCTGCCCAGGATTTTCCCCGCCCTTCTCGTCATGGCTTCGGCCATGGACTGTTTCTTGAGCTACGTGATCAGCGGGGCCGTCGTCAGACGTCTCGGCGGTCTGAGGCTTCCTCCTCTGCCGTCTTTCGCCCAGTGGCGTTTCCCGCGGAGCGTTTTCTGGGCCCTGCTTGCGTCGATGGCTCTTCAGCTTCTGGGTCCCTCCCTCGGCTCTTTCGCCGCCGAAGCGGGGCTCAATCTGCGTCTTATCGTCTCCATGCTCTTTTTCTTCCAGGGACTCTCTGTGGTATGGTTTTTCTTGACATCCAGGAAGATGGCGGCCGCCTTTCGTTTTCTTGCCGTCTTCCTTCTGGTTTTCGTTCCCTTCCTCTCTCAGCTCGTCCTCGTTCTGGGAGTGGTCGATATCTGGTACGATCTCAGAAATCGTCGCAGGAGGTGACCGGTGCGATGAAAGTCATTCTGTTGCAGGACGTCAGCAAGCTGGGCAAGAAAGGGGATCTCGTCGAGGTCAACGACGGCTACGGGCGCAATTTCCTCATTCCCCGCGAGCTCGCGGAAGAGGCGACTTCCGGCAAGATAAAGACATGGAAGGAACTCCAGAGTTCCAAGGAGGCGCGCCAGGAGAAGGAACGTCTTCAGGCGGAGCAGGTAAAAAAACATCTCCAGGGCCGCCAGGTCACCATCAAGGTCAGCGCGGGAGAGGGAGGGAAGCTCTTCGGCAGCGTCACCTCGTCGCAGATCGCCGAGGCGCTGGTCTCTCAGCTTCAGACCAGAGTCGACAAAAAGGAGATCCGCCTTGATGAGGCGATTCGCCAGGTCGGGAATTTCCCCTTCAAGATCCGTCTTGCCCCGTCCATCGAGGTGGAGATGACCGTCAAGGTGGAGGCCGACTAGATTGGCCGAACCGCTTCGTGTCCCGCCTCATAACCTGGAGGCCGAAAGAGCCGTTCTTGGAGCCGCGCTTCTGGACAAGGACGGCCTGCTTTACGTGACCGAAACCCTTCAGACGGAGGACTTCTACGACCTGCGCCATCGCCGTGCCTTTGGCGTCATGACCGAAATGGCCCAGAAAAACTGTCCCGTCGACCCTCTGACCTTCATGGAAGAGGCCGGTCGCAGGGGGCTTCTGGAGGAGCTGGGAGGCCAGCCCTTCCTCGCCGATCTCGTCGATTCGGTGACGACCGTGGCCAACGTGGAATATCATGTCGCCATCGTTCGCGATAAGAGCGTCCATCGCCGTCTGATCCAGGTCGGCAGCGATATCGTGCGCCTCGGCTATTCGGAGGATCGGGATGTCGATGAAATTCTCGACGAGGCCGAGAGGGCCGTTTTCGAGATCTCCCAGAGGGGAGGGAAGAACCTCTTCCGTCACGTGGGCGACGTGCTGGGTCCGACCTTCCGCCAGATCGAAGTGCAGTACCAGTCCGGCGAGGCCGTCACGGGCATCTCGACGGGCTTCGCCGATCTCGATCGCCTCACCGGAGGTCTCCAGCCGGGAAGCCTCAATATCGTCGCCGCCCGTCCCTCCATGGGGAAGACGGCCCTGGCTCTCAACATTGCCCAGCATGCGGCGGTGCGGAAAAAACGGCCCGTGCTCGTCTTCAGCCTCGAAATGGGGGCGGAACAGCTCGTTCAGCGCCTTCTGGGCGCCGAAGCCCGGGTCAACATCCACGATCTGCGTACCGGCTCTTTTCACGAGAACGCCTGGGAGTCCCTGGCCGAGGCCGCCGGCGTTCTGGCTCAGGCTCCCTTTTACATCGACGACAGCTCTATCCTCTCCACCCTGGAGCTGCGGGCCCGGTGCCGCCGTTTCAAGGCGCTCTACCCCGAGCTCGGCCTCGTTGTCGTCGACTATCTTCAGCTCATGTCCATGCCTCGCCGCATCGAGAGCAAACAGCAGGAGGTGGCCGAGATTTCCCGGGCCCTCAAGGCTGTCGCCCGGGAGCTGGAGGTCCCCGTCGTCGCCCTTTCCCAGCTCTCCCGAGCCGTCGAGTCCCGCAACGACAAGCGTCCCATGCTCTCCGATCTTCGGGACAGCGGCGCCATTGAGCAGGATGCCGATCTTGTCGCCTTCCTTTACCGGGGCGGCTATTACAATGCCACGACGGCCGAGGAGACGGACAACGCCGCCGAGATCATCGTGGCCAAGCATCGCAACGGGCCGACGGGGACGGTGCATCTCGTCTTCCTGCGCGAATACGCCCGCTTCGTCAACGCCGACCAGATCTACAGCCGGCGCTGACCGGCAGAAAGGGGAGGGGGGCCTTGGGGAACCGATTCGTCTGGGACGTTGCCCGCTTTCTCGGCGCTTCGGCGCCGGTGCGCAAGGCGTCCTTGCCGGAGGCTTCGTCGGGGACGGCGGAGCGTCTCCTCGTTGAAATTCCCCTCCGGTTCGTCCGTCCCAACCCGAACCAGCCGAGGCAGCATTTCGATGAAGACGAGCTGGAGGAGCTGGCCCAGTCCATCCGCTCCCTCGGTCTGATCCAGCCCATCGTCGTCCGCCGCCGTGATGAGGAGACCTTCGAGCTCATCGCCGGCGAACGGAGGCTTCGGGCCTGTGAAAGGGCCGGATTGGAATCGATCGCCGCCGTTGTCATGGAAGCCGACGAAACGACGCGGCAGATCATGGCCCTTGTCGAAAACCTTCAGCGGCGGGACCTTTCGGCCGTAGAGGAGGCCCGCTCCTTCAATGCCATCATGGAACGGACCGGCTGGAGCCAGATCGAACTGGCCCGCAGGCTGGGCCGCTCTCAGGCCGCCGTCGCCAACAAACTGCGACTTCTTCAGCTGCCAGAGGCGGTCCTTGACCTTGTCGTCGCCGGCAGGCTTTCGGAGCGTCATGCCAGAGCCCTTCTTCCCCTGTCCGAAGACCTCAGGGTCGATCTGGCCCGAAAGACAGTCGAAGAGGGGCTTCGCGTGCGGGAGCTCGAGAAGCTTGCTGCAGCGGCCTTGAAATCCTCGGCGAAACCGGCCTTGAAAGGGCCGCCCTCTTCGCCTTCCGGAACGGCCGACCCGCCGCCTTCCTGCCTCGCAGGGGATGACGCCTTTCTGCGGGCGCTGGCCTACCTCGTGGAGAGGGTACGTGCCTCTGGGACGACGGTCCATTGGAAGGTCCGCGAGGAAAGGCAGCGGGAACGGGTTGTGGAGATCCGCATCGCCCTGAACCATTCCGGCTCCGAAGCCGATGAAAGGTCGTGAAGATCGAGTGGCTCGAAACGCCAAGGCAGGACAGGAAAGAGCACCCCGAAAGCAGAGGACCCTTTTCGCGAAAGGGGGGGGACAGATTGCTGCGATCCCGAAGAGCCTGGCTCCGGACTGGCTCCTGGAGAGCAT